>JACCDT011902474.1_pt1 | contig 169696 bp, 170 predicted proteins | sample 7446291 | NCBI WGS metagenome assembly JACCDT01 (sample SAMN15323446, study PRJNA562643) | freshwater metagenome | isolation source: river surface water | place: USA:Blue River Watershed | collected 2017-08-17 | reverse complement strand
ACTACCTCGTCTGCCGCTCCCCTTGCGGGGCGCTCGACTTGCATGCCTTATCCACGCCGCCAGCGTTCATCCTGAGCTAGGATCAAACTCTTAACTAAAATGAACGGAACAAAATATAGTACGCTAATGCATACAACATTTTATAATTGCACATTTGCACATTTGTGTGGTTTTGACTTCTATATACTTACCATTGTTGTGTGATACACAACTATGTAATTTTCAAACAACTGCCTATTACTTAAGGCGTGTTAGGTATTCTACTCACTTCAAAAATAAAGTCAAGTACTTTATAGCCCTTTTAATAACATTCGACCATTCTAAAGCAAAAATGGCTATATTTAAGCCATTTTTACGCTCCACACCCTATATTACCCTTTAAATACCTATTGGGGCCTTATTATGCTTTCTTGGCCTTTTTACGCTTTTCCCACTGCTCCACAGTCACCAAAAGAGGTGATGCTAAGAATATCGAAGAATATGTTCCCGCAACAATACCTACCATAAGAACGAGTGCGAATTGTCGAGTAGCGTCACTACCTACAAAAAATAGTGCGACAAGTGCCAAGAAAGTTGTAAGTGATGTGTTAATAGAACGTGCAAATGTTGAGGCAATACTTTCGCCAACAATTTTCGCAAAGTCTTCTTTTGTATTTTCACTAAGTCTTTCACGAACACGATCGAACACCACAATAGTATCGTGCACCGAGAAGCCAAGAATAACGAGGAGTGCCGTTACGAATAGTGTATCCACTTCATAGCCTAAATAGTGACCAAGGACAGCAAATACTCCTGCAGGAACAATAACATCGTGTACAAGAGCAAGAATAGCAATACCACCATACTTCCAAGAAGAAACTGGTTCAGAAACCTTTCTGAAAGCAAAAGCGACGAAGATCACAATTGCCACAATAACAAGGATAATTGATACGATTGATTTTCGAGCAGCCTCAGCACCCAAAACAGGACCAATAGAATCGAAGCGCTTTACTGACATTTCTGTAGCGGTACCACCACGAAGAAGTTCAGTAACTTTTGATCGTTCTACTTCGGTAATTGAGCGCATACGCACGATATAACCCTTTTCCCCTGTTGGGCGAATACTTGGGCTAACCTCGAGCGGTTTAAGAACTGCATCAATTTGCTCTAATGCCGGGCGATTACCTGTGTATTCAACTTCAATAATTGAGCCTCCTTTAAAATCAATGCCGAGCTTGAGACCAAAAACAAGCATTGCCCCAAGAGAAGCAGTAACAATAAGCCCCGAAAGAATATAGAAGAATTTTCTGTGGTTTACGATAAACATAGGATTATGAATTAATCTTGTGACCAAAGCCATTACTAAACAAGAATTGCGCAAACTTTCCATTTGATTCTGGAGTAATTGCTCGAAGCAAGATTCGTGACAATGTTAAAGCGGTAAACATACTTGCAAGAACACCGATAATAAACACAAGGGCGAAACCACTTACGAGCGACGAACTACTGAACATGAAGAGTATAAGGCCTGTAATAATACTTGATGTGTTTGAGTCTCGAATAGAAAGCCATGCTCGGGAAAATCCAAGCTGCATAGCATCACGGATTCCGCGACCACGAGCCAATTCTTCTTTGAGTCTTTCAAAGATAAGAACATTTGCATCTACTGCCATTCCCATAGAAAGCACGAAACCGGCAATACCTGCAGCAGTAAGCGTTACAGGAATGAGTTTAAATGCAGCAAGGTTAATTAATGCATACACCGCTAAAGCAAGTGCAGAAATTACACCAGGAACTCGATACCAAGCAATAAGGAAGAGTGACACAATAATGTAAGCCCAGATACCGGCCATTACACTTCCCTCAAGCGCTGTACTACCGAGCGAAGCTCCAATTGTCTGTGTCGACATGAGTTCAACAGGAACAGGTAGAGCGCCGTAGTTAAGATCACGAACAAGGTCGCGAGCAGTTTCTACAGTAAAGCTTCCACTAATCTCTGCTGAGCCATCGCGAATCTCTTGGCGAATAACTGGCATTGATATAGGTTGACCGTCGAGGAAAATTGCGAGCGTGTCGCCAATGTTTTCTCGAGTAACCTTTGCAAACAATTCTCGACCCTCTGAGTTAAACATAAGGTGCACTGAAGGCTCCCGAGTAGTTTGTGTAAATACAAGCTGAGCTCGATCAAGGAGTCGGCCAGTAAGTCCTGTTTGCTTAAATGCTTTAAGAACTTCCACCTGCTTAGTAGCATCGTCGCCACTCATAGCTTGAATCTTTTCTATATCTGCCTTTTTGAGAAGCATGAACTCAAGAGAGGGTGTTGCTCCAATTGCTTTAACAGCACGTTCAACATCAGTCTCGCCAGGGAGTTCAACTATAAGCTTATGTGTAGCCTCACCAGAAAGGAGTCCTCCTTTTTCTACCTGAACTAAAGGCTCACTTACACCAAGAATGTTAATTCGGCGTTCAATAGTATTGCGCAAAGCATCCATAGAAGCATCCACTTCTTGTGGAGCAATGCCACTTACATCTGCTTTATACACAAGATGGATTCCTCCTGACAAATCAAGTCCGAGTCTAAAAGGAAAACGCGTTACCCCTCCCCCTAACTGAGAACTGAAAACAAAATAACCTAATAAAAAGCTAGCGATTACTAAGAATGCAGCAATAATTCGTGTTCGTATCATGGTCGTATAATTGTACAGCGAAAGTATACGCCTGTTACAGCGTATACGCAATCGTCGGTCTTTTACTGTGATAATTCTTCCTGAGGAATATATTTTGCATATCTTCCCTCTTTTTTCTCGAGCGCAGCTCGTGATTCAAACTTATACTTATAGCCATACTTTTGAGTGAGTTTGGTTCCATCCATAACAATTGGGTATGAATAGAATCTCCATCCTCCCTTCGATACTGGGATTTTACCCCGTGAAAGATGCCAGAGAACAAAGAAAGTCATTCGTACGATTGTTGGTGTAATTCTAAATGTTTTCTTTTTCATTACCTCGGCCATATCATGCGCTAGCACAATAGAGTTTGGAGTAATGTTAAAGACCTCATATTTTCCTTCAAGCTGATTAAAGGTAAGCAAATCAATAATGTCACAAACGTCATCTTCATGAATAAACTGTCGACACCAAATATTATTAGCAATTGGAATAATTGGCAATCCTTTGCGTAAAACTGACTGAAGACCGAAGCGCTTAAACATATAGCGACCGCGTGGGCCAGTTAAAGCTGCGGGGCGAACAACAAAGACCTGAGGAATATGAGCCCCCTCTTTTGCTCGAGCTTCGGCATATGCATTTTCAAGTTCGCGCTCTGCCTGAATCTTTTCTATGCCGTAAAGATATGTGTCTTCTCGCAATTGCTCATCTTCTTTAAAGAAGTGCTCGAGTGTATTTGTAGGAAACGCTCCATAACCAGAAGCAGTAGAAAAATGTATCAGCTTTCGCACAGAAGGAGTATTAAAAGCAAAATCAAAAACAGTGCGACTACCTGTCACATTCCATTTCCACTGCATTTCTTTTTTTCCGTACATTTCGCGAATCTGCCATGCTGTATGAATAACAACTGTAGGCGCATGTGATGTTACAAGTTCTTGCCATGTTGTATCACTTGTGTTTGCAGTAATCCAAACAATCTTTGACTTACCCTTAAGTAAGTCTGGCATAGGGTTTTTATCGAGAGCGATAATTTTTGCAACATTTGGCCTATCATGAAACTGATCGCACAACATTGCACCAACATAACCTGCAGCACCCGTAATAAAAAGAATTTCTGAAGTATTCGAAGTATTCATACCTTTAGTATACCTCAAACGACCACGGAATACATCTTGTAAAATAGCCTCCACACTGCTCTACATACCCTTTCGTGAAATAAGCGTATGAATTGTCTTAAGAACTATAGCCACATCAAGAATAAGTGAGCGGTTTTTAACATAATACAAGTCATACGCAAGGCGAAGTCGTGTTTCTTCGAGCGACTGCGGAGGTGTATCTTGTTTTACCTGTGCCCATCCTGAAAGGCCTGGTTTAATTAGGTAGCGCACAGAATAGAACGGTAATTCTTTTTCAATTGTCTCACCAAGAAGTTCAAGGTCTGGTCGTGGACCAATGAGCGAAATATCGCCCTTAATAACCGAGAATAATTGTGGTAATTCATCAATTCGAGTCTTGCGGATAAATTTACCAATGCGCGTAATTCGCGAATCCCCAGGAACCACCCATTTGCCAGCATCACTTGTATGCATACTACGAATCTTATACAGCGTTATTCTTTTACCATGCTGGCCAATGCGTTTTTGAGCGATAAAGAATGGACCTTTCCCTTCAATTTTCATTGCGCACCAAATAAATGGAAATATGCAAATAGACGGAATAAGTAGAATAATTGAAAGAACAATGTCGATTAAGCGCTTAAGTGTGTCATAAGCATAGTGTGATGAGAAAGCAATATTTTCGATAAACCAACCGTGGTGCACAAGAGCTAAAGGAATTCGATTGAAAACAGCTTCATACACAATTCGTATATCCACAAAACGAGTATCACTGAATACATACTCATAGAAATGAGGCATTGCTTGGATAACTGCTGGATGGAATTCATCAATAACAATTACGCGAGGCTTGTATCGTGCCACAGCTTGTTTAATGCGCTCATTAAGCCCTTCGCCTGAAGGTAGAATGTGCTCGGCAAAATACATACCCGATCGTTGCGTATGGAGTGTTGCAGCAATAAGCTCACCAGCCTCTTTACTCTCGGCAATTAAGAGTGCTGGTATTGCTCCACGGCCCGAAACATGTCGCAAATATACAATTCTAATTCCAACAAGTCCTAGAATTGAAACAATTACATATACAAGGAGTGTTACCTTTGGTGCAATGCTATAGTCCGGCACAACGTAGAATAAAATAATAGCGAGCATTGCATTAACAATCTGCGCTCTTACAATTCGTGGAACAAGCTCTTTAAAGCTTGCCACCAAACCTCGGTCATAGAGACCCTCAATAAAAAACACAACTACAGAAATAGCAAAGATGACACTAAATGGAATAAGGTGTAAGCTTACAAATGTAAGGCTTAACTCACCACCCTCTCGCAGAATAAGCGAAGCAAAGAGAGCACAAAATAGCACGATTCCATCGATAATTATGAGTGGGGCTATGCCTTTATTCCGTACAGTATAGGTTCCTGCCATACAATATCTATATGCCGTAGTATATAGAGTGATCATGAAAAAAACAACCCGTCAAAAAATTATATACGTCATAACAAAATCTAATGGCGGCGGTGCGCAGCGCTATGTATATGACATGGCCGCAACAATGTCGGCCAGTTACGACGTATTGGTTGTATTAGGTGGCGAGGGCCCTCTCAAAGATAAGCTCGAAGCAATTGGTGTTAAAACTATATCTTTGCCTTTTCTTGCACGTGACACCGATCCAGCAAAAGACATTTCTGTATGTGTTGAGCTCTATAGAATCTTTAAAGAACATCAGCCTGACATAGTGCATCTCAATAGTTCAAAGATTGGTGGATTAGGTGCAATTGCAGCAAAATTAGCTCGTGTCAAAGTAACAATCTTTACCTGCCATGGCTGGGCCTTTAACGAAAATCGCCCTTTCTACCAAAAGCTCATTATTGGTGGTATCTACTGGGTAACCATGCAGCTCTGCACTAAAACAATTTTAGTATCGCACGCTTTGGCACATCAAATTGAATGGTGGCCAAATCTCTATGGCAAAACTGAAATTATTTGGCTCGGAATCGACAATAAGACCCTTGCACCGCACAAGGCTGCCCTTTCTAAGATTGAAAATCTTATTCAGAAAAACTCTCTGGCTCAAACTGTTGAAAGTCCTGCCATTGATACTTCAACAAAAACTAAATTAGCAAAATCAAAAGCAAAGAAGCCTACTCCATCTACCAAAAGATCTTATATTCATATTGGCTCTGTTGGCGAGCTCCATCCAATTAAAGGCCATATCTATGCACTCGAAGCCCTAAAGAAAATCGTAAAGAAATATCCCGTTCACTATACGATTATCGGCGAAGGCGAATACCGCTATCAGCTCGAAAAAAGAATTAAAGAACTCGGCCTCGAGGAATACGTTACCCTTGCTGGACATATCCCTAATATCGCTTTCGAACTTAAAGCATTCGACATATTCTTAGTACCATCACTCTCTGAAGCTTTGGCATATGTTGTACTCGAAGCTGGCCTTGCTGAACTCCCTGTTATTGCCTCTGCAGTTGGCGGCATTCCCGAAATAATTACCGATATGCATTCGGGCATTCTTGTACAACCAAAAAAGCCTGACGAAATTGCCTACGGCCTTGAATTACTCATCGAAAACAAACCTTTGCGCGAAAAGTACGGCACTGAACTTAAACATCGCATAACACGCTTCTTTGGTTATAAAGCAATGGTTCAAAAAACAGAGAACCTTTACTTAAAACTTATTGCCGAAGCAAAAACTATTGAAAAGAAAGCGACTATTGCGGACCAAGAAACTCATTCTTAGTTACATCTTTGTGCGCCACTCGTGAATACCTACGCATAGCAACAAGCATGCCGAGTGCTGTGTATTCCATGAGCATATGAGTACCTCCATAACTCATGAGGGGCAATACAATACCGGTAACGGGTAGTAAACCAATATTCATTCCAACATTAATTATAAAGTGACTTAAAAAAAGTATTGCGATACCGCAGCCAAAAAGTATTTCAAAGTTAGTAGCGCCACGCAAAGCATTAAGTAAAATACGCCAAATAAGGGTTATGTACGACACAAAAACTATGAGCACACCTATAAAACCCCATTCTTCTGCATATGCGGCAAAAATAAAGTCTGTTTGGTATTCGGGTAGGAACTTTAAGCGCGACTGGGTTCCAAAGCCAATTCCCTTACCTGTAACTTGCCCCGAACCAACAGCAACCATGGCTTGGAAAGCGTTATAACCAGAACCATGAATATCAGCCAAAGGGTTAATAAAGTTGCGAATACGATTCTTTTGATATTCTTGAAAACCAAAATTCCATAAGCCAGCAAATGCTATCATTCCCGCCAAAAAAACTAATGCAACATGCTTTTTTGACAAGCCCGATACAAGTACCATACCAAACCAAATAAGGAACAAAATAATCGAAGAACCGAAGTCAGGCTGAATCAATACGAAGAGCGATATAATACCCGCATACACACCGGACACTAGGATATGCCGTATATTTGCAATTTCAATATGACGGCGCGAAAAATACTTTGCCAAAAGAATAATTAGAGCAAGCTTAACAAGATCAGATGGTTGAAATGAAAAGAAGCCAAGGTCAAACCAGCTGCGCGCTCCTTTTGCAACAGTGCCCAAGCCAAACAACAATCCAAGCACAATGCATGAGCCAATAAATAGTGTTACCGAAACCCACGTTTTACGCATAAAGCGAAAATCAACCTGGGATACACTAAAGAATAAAACTATTGCTACACAGACCCAGATAATTTGTCTTTCAAAGTAGCCTGGGCCTTCGGTAAAAGAGTTCATTGTCACAAGGCCAGCAGAGACTATTGGCAAAGTAGCGATAAACAAAACCCAATCCATTCGTGAGTTTTCTGACTGTAGAGAATATGAAGGTAAAAACTTTGACCAAAAATTCATATACTCATCCTACTCTAGTATACGAGGTGGTGCAATTGGAATAATTTCTATTGTCGCTACCGCTGATTTTGGAGTATATGGCCATGTAAATGAAACTCTTTCTGAGGATCGTGCTTGTACTCTATCAAGGCGAGTTTCGGAAAAGCCTAAAGTTGTACCTTCTACATCATACACAATTGCGTATACCGTTAAACCAGGAACAGGTGTAACCGTGGGGTTTGTAATTAATGTATCAACTCGTGAGCCCTGAATAGAATCTTGCGAGAATGTAGTATTTACTATTTCTAAATCAATACCAGTATCAAGTGCTCTTTTCCAAGTTACAGAGTCAATTGTCACCGAGATTCTTCCAAGCTTCTTTTGACCAATATTAAATGCTGGTTGAAAAATGAGTGCATTTCGACGAGGAACAACGAGGATATTCCCTTTTCTATTTCCAAGCGTTACACCCTTATCATCGTACACGGTCATTGTATACCCAACATACGCTGCGCCTTGAGTATTTTTATTAACGATATATGCGCCCAAATTGTAGTATCCAGGTGCAACCATGTCACCACGGGCCCATAGCACCTGCAGCGGAACGAAAGAGCTTGCACACAATTTTGAACAAGGTCCACCGCAATCTACACCAAGCTCATTCTGATTTAAGATTCCATCACTACATGACGGTGGTGTATAAATTTTTGTAAAGAAAAAATACGTTACAATTCCTGCAAAGATCAAGAAAACTATTGCACCGTAGGTAAACTTATGAGCTGTAGACCACGAAACTGCCATAATTAGTAAAGTGAAATTAGTGACTGTTTAATAAAGTCTTGAACTGGATCAATAGAAAACGTATACCCTACTTTTGCCACCAAGATCACATAAACAATAACTGTTGTTGCAGCGAGTGTTACAAATATCTTTTTTGTTCGTGAACTAAAAGCCTGATCTGGAGTCGAAGACTTTTGTGCATTTAATGCCTTATACATGAGAACATAAAAATTGGTACTTACCGGCAACCAAAAGAGTGATATTACAAGCTGAGTAACATAATTAGTAATTGGACCAACTGCGAGCACAGTAGAAAACGGAATGGCTATTGTACCTGTAAGAGCAACAGCAAAACCAACAAAGACCAAGAATAATAAACTTGAACGCCCGGCAATAGCCCAAAAATTACCTGATACATACCAAGCACTTTGAACGAATACATCAAAGCCGCGCTTTTTCTCAATTACAAAAACAGAAGCAGTAAAAACTAAATAACAGAAGAGTATTAGAACTGGAATAATATATAAAGTACCTGCTCCAATCGTCATAACGAGCAATAAAATACTTACAACAAAGAGTGGTATCGTTTGCGGATATGCTTCTGTAAATAAATCATCAATGGTTGCTGGAGTCTTTCCACTCATACTCATATCAGCAATTCGAACTAGCATGTAAGGTACGGTAACGACCACAACAAAATAGATAACGAAACAAATAACCTCAAGTGCAAATAAAAAACCCATAGAAAATGGGGTTGCAGCAAAGCTTGGTCGTATAATATCAATTGTAGCTAAAAATATTGCAGGCAATAAAGCAACTACAATACTCATGCGCATATTCTTAGTATAAAGAGATACCGCTTGTTCAAATAATAGTGTGAACGATGGGAGTTTATTATTTGTATTCATGTCAATTTGTTTGACATAAGTATAACATATTTTTCAAACACTCTGTTCTGGCGGCTACCTACTTTTGCTTCATAAACTATCATCGGCGCAACTACGTTTCACTTCCGTGTTCGGAATGGGAACGGGTGGTTCCATAGCGCTAAACCACCAGAACAGAAAACTCGAAAAAACATGTCATATGTAAAATATGTATGTTTGTACAGGTATTATACCAGTATAGTATTCATTGCAACAAAAGTTGCTGAATAATGCATGGGTAAGCAAAAAATAATTGTATGTGATTTTCAGATTTCCTAATAGGATCGACGAATTAGTACTTCTCGGCTGAACACATTACTGTGCTTATACCTAAAGCCTATCAACGTAATCATCTCTTACGGGTCTAAACGATTCCTAATCTTGGAGTTGGCTTCCCTCTTAGATGCTTTCAGAGGTTATCCATTCCCGACATAGCTACGGAGCGGTCCACCTGGCGGCAGAGCTCCCAGACCAGAGGTCAGTTCAACTCGGTCCTCTCGTACTAGAGTCAAATCTCCTCAAGAATCAACGCCTGCAGTAGATAGGAGACCAACCTGTCTCACGCTTGTTATCAACGATTACTCGTTGCAATGGACTATAGCATATTCCTTTTTAAGGGAACGTCGATGTTTAGTCTCTACGGGTGGAAATATGTTGTAAACAACATACAACCTTCCCTCGGTATACTCCGTTTTATCACGCGGAATCCACCGATACTAATCGACTTGATCTATATATATTGCTATATATGACCGCCGTGGTTGATTGATCAAACTTCCTATATTTTATATTACATATCTTGATGGAATATGTAATTTTTTAGACGAAAAGTTCTCGAAGTGATTCAGACTGTTCAACAGTCAATGATCTCACTTTTGATACCCTTTATATTACAAATACTCACAAATTCTCGCGAGACCGTTCACTTCTGAACGGTCTGAACCCAGCTCGCGTAACTTTTTAATTGGCGAACAGCCAAACCCTTGGAAGCTTCTCCACCTCCAGGATAAGTTGAGCCGACATCGAGGTGCCGAACTGCGCCGTCGCTATGAACGCTTAGGCGCAACCAGCCTGTTATCCCTAGAGTAGCTTATATCCGATAATCTTCCCCCGCATCTAATGCGTAAGGTCGGTTCACTTAGCTCTGCTTTCGCATCTGTTTGACAAGTACGTCTCACAGTCAAGCCAGCTTCTGCCTATACACTATCGGCACGGTGTCCATTCGCGCCTAGCTGACCTTAATAGACTCCTCCGTTACTTTTTAGGAGGATAGCGCCCCACTAAAACTACCCACCAGATACTGTCTCTTAAGGGTTTTTCCCGTTAAGGTTAGAATATATACCATTAAAGAATGGTGTTTCATCGACGAGTCCATGCCATCCGGAAACAGCACTTCAACCTCTACCATCTACGCTACGCATCAACAATATATATTCAATATCAAGCTGCAGTAAAGCTTCTAGGGTCTTTTCGTCTAACTGCAGGTAATCGGCATCTTCACCGATATTGCATTTTCACCGAGCAAGTCTCCGAGACAGTTCTCCAGTCGTTACACTATTCGTGCGCGTCAGAACTTACCTGACAAGGAATTTCGCTCATCTATTCCTTAGCACTAGATGGACTCTATCTTCACCCTCTCTCTTTCGGGAAGTGGGGTGCATGGCGTTGGTCTCTATTCAACCATGTTGGACTAACATCTGTATTACTACAGAGTAGGTAGCTTTCGTGTAAACTGATTTGACTATATTGTTATTAAAAACACTTTCACTTTGCCATATAACAGTCCCAGTCCTTCTCGTCTCATCTTTAAAATAAGACGAGAACCTTAGGACCGTTATAGTTACGGCCGACATTCACCGGGGCTTACAACAATCAGCTTGATATAATCGCACCGTCGTTGTTTGACCTACCGGCATTGGTCAAGTGTCACCCCCTATACATCCTCTTGCGAGTTCGCAGGGAGCTGTGTTTTTGATAAACAGTCGCCAGAGATACTTTCGCTGCGGCCCCTTAAATTAATAAAGGGCAAGCCTTATTCCGAAGTTACGGCTGCTTTTTTGCCGAGTTCCTTGGAGACCTCTCACTCGTTCGCCTTGCTCTTCTCGAGCATACCACCTGTGTCGGTTTGCGGTACGGGGCATATCATATTAAGCTTAGAGAATTTTCTCGGAAGCGCGCTTTAGAGACTTAACAAGGGCGAACCCCTGAATTGCCCTACTTCTCGGAATTGCTATTAAAAGCAGTCTGCGGATTTGCCTACAGACATCCCCTAAAGCAGTAACTCAAATCCAATGATGAGCTCTCTATACTGCACTTCGTCCTCCCATCGCATATGATACACGTCATGGAATATTAACCATGTGTCCATCGAGTTCGGCTTTCGCCATCCTCTTAGGCCCGACTAACCCTTAGCTGATCTACATAGCTAAGGAAACCTCGGTATTTCGGCGTGCGGGTATCTCACCCGCATTGCGGTTACTTGTGCCAACATTCTTACTTCTGTACGCTCCAGTGTGGGTCACCCCTTCACCTTCAACGCAGAACAGAATACTCTCCTACCACTATATTTGTTCGAAAACAAATACAATCCTCAGTTTCGGTACTATACTTAACCCCGATTATCTGCGGCGCAAAATCTCTCGATGAGTGAGCTGTTACGCTTTCTTTAAATGATGGCTGCTTCTAAGCCAACATCCTCATTGTTTAAGAAATTTCACCACCTTAAGTGTACTTAGTATAGATTTAGGGACCTTAAATGGAGGTCCGGGCTGTTTCCCTTTTGACCAATGGAGCTTAGCCCCCACAGTCTAACTGCTAGATATTTGACCTTCCGTATTCGGAGTTTGATAGGTCTCGTGATCTTTCGACCTTTCGAGACCTTCCAGTGCTCTACCCCGGAAGGGTACGTCTAACGCTAGCCCAAAAGCTATTTCGGAGAGAACCAGCTATTACGCGATTCGATTAGCTTATCACTCCTTACCTCAAGTCATCGTAGAGAATTGCACAACTCTAACGTTCGGGCCTCCCTCCTAATTTCTCAGAAGTTCACCCTGCTCAAGGCAAGCTCATCGCGCTTCGGGTCTAATGCATACTACTAACGCGCTGTTCACACTCGGTTTCCCTATGGCTCCAAGCTCTCGCTCTTAGCCTGCAGCATGCATTAACTCGTTGGCTCATTCTTCAATAGGCACGCAGTCACGGTATTGCTACCGCTTCTACTCCTTGTAAGCATATGGTTTCAGATCTATTTCACCGCCCTTACCGGGCTGCTTTTCACCTTTCCCTCACGGTACTTGTTCACTATCGGTCTTCAAGAGTATTTAGCCTTACCGGTTAGTTCCGGCAGATTCCCCCGAGGTATTCGTGTCTCGGGGTACTCAAGAATGGGAACAAAAAAGATTATTCAATTTTATCTACAGGACTATCACCTTCTAGGGTTAAGCTTTCCAGCTTATTCTACTATTGAATAATTTTGTAACTTTTCTGCTATAAATAGCACGTTCCCACCTTACTACCCCCAACCTTTATCGCATCGAACATTTTCATGCACGATACGATAAAGGTTGAGTTTGGGCTCATTCCTTTTCGCTCGCCGCTACTAAGGAAATACTGTTTGTTTCTTTTCCACCAGGTACTGAAATGTTTTACTTCCCTGGGTACGCTCGTAACATCAAGTGTTACGTACTCACTTACGTGAGTGGGTTTCCCCATTCAGAGATCTCCGGATCGAAGGTTGCTAGGCACCTCCCCGAAGCGTATCGTCGCCTGCCACGTCTTTCATCGCCTCTGTGAAGCCAAGGCATCCACCATATGCTCTTAGATTTCCTATTAGGAAATCTAAAAACCACAATTATTTTTTGCTTTGCTCATTACTTTCGTAATGAGCTACCTGTTCTGTCTCCAGCAATAAAAGACCCAAAGTCTTTGCTGTGACAGGATGTAATTGTCGATGAATCTGTCGTTATATTAAAGAAGAAACCGCTTCTCGGAAGCGGCTAGATAAGCACTTGAATTAATCAAGTAGTTATTTAAGCCGTTTCCTTGAATCCTTCTTTAACATATTCTGTGTGCCCATAAGTATACTCATAGATAAAATAAAGTCAACACCCCCCACCTACTTTCTTTACTGTTCCACCACACAGCTATCAATATGACAAAAAACCTCCCTTTTACAGGAGGTCTTTTGTTAACGATTTTCTTGTCGAAAAAGTTTCAAAAACTAGTTTCGCTCCTGAATTTCGTGTCGTGCTTTTGAGAGAATCTCAGCAGCAGTCTCTTTGCCTCCAAGTCCAAATGCTAGACCTAGTGCAAGAGCAAATGCAGCAACTACCGCTGTGAACAATGTCTGCAAGAATGCAGCAGCGATACCAAGCTGGAAGAGAGCAGTAAGAACTGCGAAGATCCAGATTGCCCACTTTGTAACAGAACCTAGGAAGTTAGCTGATGAAATATGCGCAGCTCGAGCACTACCCACAACAAGCTTCTGCATTACTCCGCCAACAATAACTGCCACCATCAAGATAAGAACTGAAACAATCACTCGTGGAAGATATCCAAGAACAACTGTAGCGAGGAATTCATTAACCTGAGTTAAGCCAAGAGCATCAAAAGCTGCAACAAGGAAAACTACGATAACAAACCATCGAACAAGTGTCCCCACAAAACGTCCTGAGTTAAGACTGTAACCTGCTCGCTTTATTGTTTCTTCAACACCAGCTGCGCGAAGACCGTTATCAATCTTAAGTGATCGAAATACTGTTTCAACAAGCTTTTCAACAAGTGAAGCCAATACCCAACCAATAGCAAAGATAACAATTGCAATAACAAGATCAGGAACAAAGCTAGCAACACCGAACCAAATACCCTGCAATGAGCGAGAAAAAACCTCGCCCCAAGTTTCTACAAACATCATAAATTACTAATAATTATGTGAATAACACTCTTATTATACCACCTTTATCGATTATCAAGATCTAACTTGTCGATAAGTTTAGTGTGTGGAAAATCAAGGATATCGCGGATAAGCTTATCATATATACCCAAGCGATATTCAAAGTCTGGCGTTTCAAAAGCTGAATAGCGAATTTCTTTGCCAATCTCTGATTCAAGGATCTTAACCACCGAATCAAGTCGTGCCATGGAAATTCCTTCACCCACAACAAGCATATCTACTCGACTTTCCCAATCTTGAATAAAGACACCCGCAACTATAAGAGCCTTGATTCTGCCGACTTTAGAAATACGTTCAATGATATCGTTATTGTCGTGCAAACTTACGGTAATAAGCAAGTTCTTAAGAGAGAGTAAATATGGAAACTTATCATCGAGCGTAAAGCCATTACCCTTTTCTTTAACAATAAGTTCTTTGCCGCGAACCTTTTTAACAATATCTTTTACAAAAGGCTTTTTCTTTATAAGACCAATGTTTTGCAATAGCGCAATTTCTTTTTTAGTATCGCGTGTTTCAACTCGTGTTCGAGCAACGATATCTTCAAAAGAAAAAGTTTCAGTTGAAGAGAATAGAAAAAGGCGGAGTATCTTAATGCGGTCTTCTGAGCCAAATAGTTTTGATAGTATATCCATATCGTTATTGAATTTCTGGTATCCAGTGTGGCGAAAGTCGTCGCACGGCATTACATTAATACAGGGGGTATTTTACCATTCCCGAGCAAAAGATAAAAGCGCCTTTCGGCGCCTTTATCGTGTCGTAATGTTGACCGTAGTAGAAACTACTTATATTCAACCTTACCACCTGCTGCTTCAATCTGCTTCTTCAAAGCATCAGCATCTTCCTTCTTCATGCCGTCCTTGATAAGAGCTGGTGCTCCATCAACGAGGTCCTTTGCTTCCTTAAGACCAAGACCAAGAGCTTCCTTAACAACCTTGATCACTGCAATCTTCTGATCACCTGCTGCTGCGAGGTGTACAGCTACTGTACTCTTTTCTTCTGAAGCTGCTGCTGCACCTGCTGCTGGAGCAGCTACTGCAACTGCTGCTGCTGAAACTTCAAACTTTGCTTCGAGAACTTTCACAAGCTCATGAAGTTCAAGAACTGACATCTTCTCGATTGAATCAACGAGAGACTGGAACTTTGCTGGAATTTCTACGGTACTCATTGTGTTAAAAATAAATTAAATAATATTATGATTTCTTTTTTGCAATTTGATCTAATGCCATAACAAATCCCTGGATTGGAGAATTGATAACATTTGCGAACATTGCATACAAAGTCTTCTGTGAAGGAATGGTTGCAATTTGCAACATCTCTTCTTTTGACTTGAACTGACCATCAAAAACTCCTCCGATAATTGTTACAATATCTTTGAGCTTTTTCTGATACTCATATGCTTCACGTGCTGGAGCAATGAGATCTTTTCCGTAGGCCAAACCAATTTCTCCTTCGAGCTCTGGAAAGGTACCTATGTATCCCATCTTCTCGAGAGCTTTTCGAATGATTGATTTCTTTGCTACAGTGAAACCTACTTCTTGAGCCTTAAGACTTCGGCGTAGAGCATTTGCATCTGACACCTTAAGCTTATTAAAACTCACGAATGCAATTGACTGAGCACCCTTTGCAATTGATTCGATTTTTTCAAACACACTTGCCTTCTTTGCTTTTGTAAGTGCCATATATAATTATTTTATATGCGTTAAACGACCTTTTAATAAAGGCCCGAGCTCTGTGAGAGTGCGCGGATGCGTTAACCTCGGAAGGACTTGTATGCTTGCGCATTGCCTTCTGTCTTTGGCCTTTATTTACATATTACCTAATTTTTAACATAAGTCAATCGTTGACGTCGAGCGAAAATGGCCATGCTCAAAGCAAATTACACCATACCAAATTGTATCGCTCCCCTGCCCCACTCGTAGTACACACTTTTTTTATTCTGATTTAAGCAATTGCTCAAACTCTGTATCAATAAAATTCTTGATCTTTTGTTGATCTTGCTGTGTGTGATGAAGCTTTTCACCCACCTTTATCATTTGTTTTTTATTTACTCTGAGACTCTTAAATACCAGAGCCTCATTTTTATAATTTATTTTATAAATTTGCTCATCAGTTTTTTCCTTTTTAATTTCGCCGAGCTTTTTAATAAATTGTTGGAGTTGATCTATGTATATTTTATTAAAGTGAGCGTCAAAATATTTGCTCAAAATAAATTTAAGCATTTCAAGTTTAAGTCTTTTCTTTTCTTGATGTTGATTTTTTTGATCGTGACTCACTATTGAGTCAACTTTCCCGTCTGCATCAATATCTACTTTTAGTTGCGGAAGTTGCTTAAAAGTAACTGCAGTGGTTGTACTTGTCTCTGAGATTTTTTGATCAAGATCGAGCTGTACCTGCGACCCAACTATTACAGGAATATCAGTATAGTTTTTTGTATCAATAACTTTATCGCCAATCTGAGTGGTAATATCAAGAGAAAATTTTCCGACATCAGTACCGATGAGTTCGATCGAAATAGGTTCTACAGTAGAGAGGTAGATACTTGCCTCATGGCCCTGATCAATGTATGTGCTTCCAGGAATTTCTTCATCGATAAATAGAAAATCTTCTGGCAGTGTGTCTAAGTCAGTTCTAATTTGTGGGCCAGTATGATTGCCGTATGAATCATACACATGCAATGCTACCGGGGAGTGTATGCTAATTATTTGCTGTACATCAGCACCACTACTTTCATCGTTATTTTCTTTGGTACTCATTTTTTGATCCACAGACTCTTGCGCAAATGCTAAAATCTGTTCACCATCACTTTGTTCAATAATTTGAGTAATTATGTCTTTAATTTTTTGAGACTTGAATAATGTTGCATGTTCAATCTTTTCATCATCTTGCTGTTGTGACTCTTTCAAAAGATCAACCTCGAAAGGAATACCGACCCTTGAAGCTGACAAGCTCAAAACTGTCCCGTCACCCTTTTTTGACATCTGGTATGTTGGTAAGAGAAGATTCTCTAAATTACATTTATTGAGCCGAGTCACCTTACATGAATCGTCTTTCGACTTGTATGCCAGGGTTTCAATTGTTGGTATACCTGTTCCATAAATTGAATACTCTTTGAATGCCTTTTGCTCATTTATTGCAATTCTATTTTGTTCGCCACGAGCAGCACCCAGTAGAGTTCCACTTAACGAACTTGGAACACTGAGTTGTGTTGTATCTTTTGCTCCTGTCCTGATTTTGGTTAGAAAGCTATCAAGTGACTTTATTTGATTAATTGAGCCTTGATTAATTCCGAGTAGCTTCTGAGTTGATGTTGAAAAAGTGATTACAGGCTTTAGAGCCTCACTAAAGAACGAAGGGTGTGGTAGTAGTCCGAAAGCTCCCGGTAATGTTAATCCGAAGTCACGAGCTGTTTTTGCTCGCATGAGTATACCTGCAAGAATAGACTCTCCTGCGCCATGAAGCAGACTAGCAATGGCTTTTGGTGTTCCTATATGTGGCACTCCAACATAAATTATTGATTCTATTTTTGTTGATATGTCTGGATACTGAGCAATTAATGCTCGCGTTACTAGTCCTCCATTACTATGGGCAATAAGTGTCACCTTTCCATTCTTTGAGCGCAGTGACTCTTCAAGCACAAGCTGGCGGAGCTTTTCCAAACCCTTATCACCGTTTTCGGTAGAAGATGCTTGTATATTAAAAATACTATAGCGCCAGTCGTATGGAAAGTCTGACCATGATGCTATTACACCCCTATCGACTAACGAATTGAGATGATGAGTTATCGGTGCATAGTATTCCTTGCCGAATACAGAATTGAGTATTTCAAATGCGCGTATGCCATGATTGCTTTCACCGGCACTATCGAAGAACAGGCTTCGAACATCACCATTATTGTGTGGAACCCATAAGACATCTTTAATATCATCACTACTCATTAAACCAAGTTGTGAGGCTTGAAAACCAGGAATTAGAACTACCGAAGCACAGCAAGTAGTTTGTGTTTGTAATAACCAAGGGTCATTGGCTAAAGGGTTTTTTACATCGACCACACCCTCAATTTTAGGTGCTAAACCTCCCCACCAAACACCTTGGGCATTTATAGGCTCAAGCATATCGTTCTTAATATCAAAAATATTATTAAGAACTCTAGATCCAGACAGAGTTACTAAATCACCGAGTCCCGAAGATCCAGAGACATCACCGCCAATACCATAATTAATCCCCACTTGAGCTAATGGAGTTTGAAAGACTGCAATATCATTATTCTCAAATGTAGAAGATGCAACCTGTATTTCTCCACCAAAATTATGAATACCGTAACCCAAATCATGGAATGTAGTAGAAGCGACCAATACTAGTGTATTCTCGTATGCAGTGATTCCCCTAGTTTGATTATTTAAGTCCGACTGCACACCTGACACACTCACACCACCCTCAGTATCAACGATTGTGCCGTCATTAAAATACACCCTTGAATCAAAAAGTGAATACTCTCCTCGATTAAATACTATACCCTTTTGACGCCCCCGAACCTTAATACTTACATCTTCAATGTTGATATTAGAATTATACAAACCAAGAACCTCACCTGAATTCTTCATATCAATGAAACTAACCGACTTTAAACTGCCCTCTGACTGGCCAGAAATGCCACTACCCATAGTCTGACTCTTGCACTCTAGGTCAACAAGCTTAAAGTGTGTTTCTTGATCAAGACTAAAACACCAACCGAGATTCTGCATCGTTACATCTTTCATTTCTACCGTACCTCCAAAGGCTTCGAGTCCCTGTGTTGAATTTTTAAATTCCACACCATTAAACAATGCAGAGCCCGAGACTGATATAGACCAAGTGGCTATAAAACCTTCCCCAGCAATAATATCAACGACCCCATCCTCGGCATCACCCATAAAATCATTAGGCGCTTGAGAGCCTTCAAAGACCACCTTCTCTGCACTCCCCGAACCATTCGACCCGCTCGAACCAACAACTAAATCGCCTAACACTTGCATCACCTTGCCATCGTTAAAAACTAAACGAGCTCCTGGTGAAATTGTAAGTTTAGATCCTTCTTCAATAATTAAATCTTCATTTATGTTATAGACTCCCTTTTCCCAAACTGTATTGGTACTAATAGTCTGTGCACGAACTCCCGAAGGAAACATTAATAAAAATAGCGAAATAACAGAATATGTAATTGTAAAAAATTTCTTCATACAAACATGCTAGCAAAACAGTATGAAGAAAAAATAAATTTTTTATTGAGAAAGAATCAAATTCTTTCAGCAAGTCGAGGGCAACTATTTCAAGGACTCAATTACTGCCGCCGCTGTATTATCTACCGCCTGTATATCTGCAGCTGAAGGCTCATCGTGAATAACTGTTGCAATATACATAACAATAAAACTTGCGGCTAATATCAAAGTAAAGCCGGTAACAAATTTAAAAAAAGTTTGGTCGAACATATATAAGTATTATATACTTTTTAATTCCACAAAGCATATATTAGTTATTCCCACCAGATATGGCAGACAACAAAAAACCACCCTTTCGGGTGGTTTTTTGCTTTTTTATCTTAACTTAACAATTTGTAGAGGTTTTATCCAGCTACCCAATGGTTAGTTATTGATACTTTCAGAACCTGTGTCGAAATCATTTGCTGGAGCTACAACTTCCTGTGTTGTTGCATCAACTGCTGTTGCTGCATAGTTTACAGAGTAAAGCTGGAGTCGAGCAACTGCTGCAGCTGCTGGGTCAAACCATACCTTCAATCGGAATGTTGCCTTGCTTCCTGCATTGATTCGTACAAAGTTGTTACTATCAACTGATCCGCCACTTAGAAGTGAGAGATCAACTGTTGTTGTACCTGAAGAAATAATGTTATTACTTGTGTCTTCAATCACGTAATTTGCACCAGTATTGTTTTCTGCTGTTGCACGTGATGATGTACCAAGTTCGATATAAGCTGTTTCTTCAAAAGCCTCAACTTCGTAATCGATTGTGAACACACCGCGATCTTCAGAGTTAGTGTCACTATCTTCGATACTTGAATCTTCTGCCTTAAATACTACACTGATTCCTTCAGATCGGAATGTTTGAGCTTCTCCATCGGCTGTTCCGTTTGGAGTAACATCATCACCTTCTGAATCTTCAACATCCCAACCTGTAGTTACTTCTGTTGATGAAGCAGTTACAGAGTCGCCTGCTGTGAAGTTTCCTTCAATGTCATTGATTTCTGCAATAACCTTGAATGTCTCTGTATCACCATCTTCAATAGTAACGTCTACATCCTCAAAGAGGGCTCGGTAGTAGTTACCACTAGCTGAAGAAGGGATAGAAACTGTATCAAGTGTCTTTGAACCCTGAACGAGTTTTACAGACTTGATAACTTCATACACAGTTGCTCCTGTTGAACCAAGTCCAACTGGAAGGTCTGTGATGTCGATATCCTGATTGTCAGCTTCGAGTTCAAATACAAGGAGTGTTACATCCTTTGTACTGTCTTCGTCGTCAACCTTAACTGTTGCTGCCTTTGGAGATTCATCAGCCTCTGTGATATCAAGATCACCTGCTGTTACAGAATCCATGTCGAATGACTCTTCCAATTCATCTGCACTAACATAAGTATCTGAGATACCTGCACCGTCAACTGCTCGGATACCATCAGCTGGAATCTCGACTGTTAGACTAACGTCTGCATCATCTGTATCAAGGTTTGAAACAGCATCTACTGTTACATAAAGTTCTGCTGTTTCATCTTCTGAAACAACTCCCTTTAGTCCCTTAAATCGGAATGACCAAACATCATTGTCTTCATCAGCTTCGTCTACGTCAGCAGAAGCGATCTCCTTGCCGTCAAGAACGAGCTTAACACCTGTGATGTAATCATCGAGCTTTGAACTACCACCAGAACCGATTGTGAAGTCAACGTCTACTCGTTCTACAAGCATGTCTGAATCCTTTGCTTCGAATTCAAAGCCGAGAACTTCTACGTCTTCATCACCTTCGTCGAGTGTTGATTCAACACCTCCGATTTCATCGAAGTTATCAAGTTCTCCTTCTTCACCAGAAGTTGAGATTGTTGTTGTTGAACCGTTGCACTTCTGTCCAGTTGTTGAACTAAACATAGCTCCTGGAGTACATCCAGCAACTGTTGAAGTAACACCAGTTGAAGGAACTGTAGAAACTACAGAACCTGATGACAACTTAGCTCGTGTCATTGGACCAAAGAATCCTGTTGAAGGAAGTCCTACACTAGCCTGGTACTTAGCAACCGCTGTCTTTGTAACCTGACCAAAGTATCCCATTGCTGTGCCAGCTGGCATAACAAGGTATCCTCCGTTAACAAGCGCTGTCTGAAGTGCTACCACATCAGCACCTGTGCTGCCAACTGTAAGGTCTGAAGCAAAGTTGTAAGCCTGAGCTGTTGAAGCAAAAGCTCCAAGAACAACTGCGAAGGCTACAACACTACTAAGAATAAATTTCTTCATATAATGAATGATTGTAATGAACGGAAATATACCTTCTCGTTTAATTGATAATAATCAGTGAGAAGACATATCTCCACGAACAACTAACTAATAAACAATGCGCGCACCGATACAACTCGCTGCGTACACATCAACTTCACTATTCCTTACTACTCATTTATCGACACGAGTATTAAGGATAGTTGTTAAATTGAGACTGAATACGGATATGCGGACGTGACGGAATAAAACAGAATTTCTGAATTTAGATCTCTATGCAATTGTCAACGTTCCGTCGGGGTAGGATAGCCTAATTATAGAACTGTTTTCGAACCCCGCAAAATTCAATGTGGATAACTACCACCGAAACAGCTTTTTTAGCCCTAAAAGGCTTAAAAGCTTGATATTTCAGCACTTGGTATCCACAAGTACCTATTCTACTAGAACTGGCCCCAAAGTCAATATTTTAAGGGTATTTATAACACCAAAAGTAACTTCGGGGCTGTTTAGTACCTAGGGTACCAAACGCACAGTGAGCTAATTTACTCGGAGTGAATACGTACTCCATCGACGTTCACCTTGTCGCACTAATACTCCTTGTTCAACCAGTTCAACTAATTCTCTTTGGATAGTCTTCTCACTACAGTCCTTTATCACCTCAGCAAAGTCCTTAATAGTTAGACCAGATCGCTTACTCACAAGATCAAGTATCTTAGTGCGTCTATTGTCTTTTTTAACCTCTACAGGAGAAACCTCTACTGAACTCTGACCTTGACCGATACCGAGTGGCTTTGCTCCTCCAGGATACCCCGATCCATTGTAGTTAATAACAACATCATTAAATGCAGCTTGTTCTGCCGAAGCTTGCCCAACACCCGAGTCACGAGCACCGCCGAATTTATCTTGTCTTTTACTAAGACTGTCTTTTTGAGAAAGGGGGGTGTGGGCACGGTTACCATTTCGCAATATATTTTGTCCTCTATTATTTTTTGAGAATTTTGAGAGCACCTGTTCTGCAACTCCTGTAGTATCGAAAAAGGTTTCAGAGAGTACATAACCATGAGATCTTCGCTCTTCTTGTGCACGCTCATTGAGTGTGTCGACGAGCAACATAAGCTCTTGATCGAGCAAATCAAAATTCATCTGTGTAATAAGGCCTGATAAGAGACCGACACGCAAATACGAAACTGTTTCGGTTATTGAAAGGAATAGATTTTGCAAAGCGACATTTTTTTGAGTTGGGTCACCAGTATTCATTAAGAAACTCAATGAGTGAATATCCGCACCACGCTCACGCAGTGTCCACTTTAAAGGCTCACTATCGCTCAAAAGGTCAGACACAAGATAAAGGGCAGCTAATATGCGTTCAGACTTCTTAAGGACATACATTAAGTGCTCTTCGCCACTAAAAATGCCTATTTCTTTGAGTTTTTGAATATAGTTCTGTCCTAGATTATTTTTATTTCCTTTATCCATGTCTTTTGTATTGCTATATATCTTTATGACCTTTATATGTCTTTAATATGAAATTATTTTCTTATAAGACATTATCGTCCTTTATGCCAAAAAAGTAAAGCTATACAAGGCTTTTTTTATGTTCTCTGCTAGAGGATTGTGATATAATATGCCCATATGGCGCGAAAAAAACAGGAGAAAATCGACTTTGATGACACACCTACAAAGACTGTACGAAGGGAACTCAAACATGAGACAGTGCAAGCAATTGGAGCAATTTTTTGTGTTGCTCTAGCAATCATTTCTTTATTAGCAGCATTCGGAAAAGCAGGGGTAGCAGGGGATTACGCTTTTAAAATTCTTACCAAACTTTCTGGTATTGGTTATTATTTGATCCCACTCGTCCTCATGCTTTTTGCATATTCATTTTTGAAAGGTGCAAAACGTGAACTTGAGATTTCAAGACTCATTGGCGCTTCCCTGTTCTTTTTTTCTGGTTTGGGACTTATCCACATGTTGCCAAGTCACTCTGGAGGCTACATCGGAAAGCTCATTTCAACACCATTCATATCACTCCTTGATGTGTATGCAGCCGCTGCCCTCCTTATTGCAATCCTTGCAATCTCCCTTCTTGTAACATTTGATACCCACATCACTCTCGACGACATCTTGTTCTGGAGAAAGTTCTCAGTTCTTCCTCCGACAAATAAAGCTGGCTCTACTGCCCCACTACAAATGCAAGACATTAATAGTGTGGTCGGCAAAGGATCATCTGATTCTGAAGTATCAAATCAAGATGGAAAACAATCTCTTTTTGCTTCAATGAAACAAAAAGTGTTTGGCGGTTCAAGTGCAGACATGGACCCTGATCAAGATCCAGAAATCACCCCACAAGAAGGAAATGGGGCTGAGGATGATATCCACGACGATGCTACTGTTTTGCAAAATGCTCGAGCGGTGCTTCAGCAAAATCGCGAAGAAAAGAGTGGTAAATCAAAATCTGAATCCCTCTCTTTTACCGATGCTGAACAAAAGGCTATGGAACAACAGCCTAAATTTACAATCTCGACCAAAACATTCAGCCCTCCCCCTCTTTCTTTGCTTGAAAAAGATAAAGGTAAGCCAGAAGTTGGCGACATTAAAGCTAATGCCAATATTATTAAGCGAACCCTTATGAATTTCGGTATTAGTGTTGAAATGGATGAAATCTCAATTGGTCCATCAGTCACACGCTATGCCCTTAAGCCAGCTGAAGGTGTAAAGCTTTCTAAAATTGTAGGTCTTAACAATGACCTTGCTTTGGCACTCGCAGCTCACCCAATTCGTATCGAAGCACCTATTCCAGGTAAATCATTGGTGGGTATTGAAATTCCAAACACAACAAAAACCACTGTCGGCCTTGCCTCTTTGCTTGCAAGTGATGACTATCAAGCAAGTCCAAAACCTCTTTTAGTATCAATGGGCAAAGGAATTACGGGCAAATCATACTTTGCTGATCTCGCTAAAGCTCCTCACATGCTTGTTGCTGGTGCTACAGGTTCAGGAAAGTCTGTAACCATCCACACTCTCATTACTTCATTACTCTTTAGAAACGCCCCTGAAAACCTTAAATTTATTCTTATCGACCCAAAGCGAGTTGAATTGACGCTCTACAATAAGATTCCACACCTCTTAACACCTGTTATTACTGATCCAAAGAAGGCTATTCTTGCTCTAAAATGGGCTGGAAAAGAAATGCAGCGCCGCTATGACATTCTCGAAAAGAATGCTGTTCGTGACATTGGCTCATACCATACCAATGTGCTCGCACCTGCCCTTGAACTAGCCCGCACAGCAAAAGAAAATGGCGAGGAAATCGATCATAAGACCATGCCCGAGACTATGCCTTATATGGTTATCATCATCGACGAATTGGCCGACATTATGCAAACATACCCTCGCGAGCTTGAGGCTGCCATTGTTCGCCTAGCACAAATGAGTCGTGCTGTTGGTATTCACCTCATCCTTTCAACACAAAGACCGAGTGTAAACGTTATTACAGGTCTCATTAAAGCCAACGTTCCTACTCGTGTTGCCCTTCAAGTTGCTTCACAAATTGATTCACGAACCATTCTTGATGCAGCTGGAGCCGAAAAATTGCTCGGTGCCGGAGACATGCTCTACCAAGGAGCAGATATGGCTAAGCCGGTTCGCCTACAATCAGCCTATGTATCCGAAAATGAACTTAAAAAAGTGGTTCAATTCCTTCATGACCAATACCGCGACGAAGTAATGGCCGAAATCAATCTTACTCCGCAAGAAGCTGGCCAAGATGCTATTTTTAATAGTGAATTTGGTGGAGATGATGATATGCAAGAAGAAGATGATATGTACGAAGATGCTCGAGCTGTCGTACTTGAGACTGGAAAAGCATCGACATCCTTCTTACAGCGCCGTTTAGGCTTGGGTTATGGTCGTGCCGCTCGTATTGTTGATATGCTCGAAAAGCGTGGAATCATTGGCCCTGCAAACGGTTCAAAACCGCGCGAGGTCTTTGGCAGAGGTGGTGACGAAGCTCACAGTGACGAGGTTCCAAACGAATAAAAGGCTAATTAAGCTTCAATTAAATGTCTCGCCTCACAACTGCCTTCATCATTAAAGTAAGCAGTATTGTAATTGTATCGTTTGGAATAGTATTTTACGCAATCTACACAGCTCGAGGACTCATCATTGGCCCAAGAATCACGGTATTACACCCCGAAAATGGATCCTCAACGACTACCGCAGCAATTAGTCTTTACGGAAAGGTTCGTTCAAGCAAAAAACTTACGCTCAATGACTTCCCTATATCAATTACTTCGGAGGGTGCTTTCTTTGAAACCGTTTTGCTCCATGAGGGGTACAATATACTGCGCATTACCAACACCGACCGCTTTGGCAGAACTGATACTCAATTACTTGAATTTAATCGGCAGGCTCTTGCAACTAGCACACAAGACAAAGTAAAGCTTTCCACTTCTTCCCCCGCTCTTTCCCCAAGAAAATAAAATAGTACTCAAGAAATTTAGAATAATTTCAATAGTTATTCAGACTATTTTAATGTATCATTGCTATAGTTGATCACATCTAATAATTACCAAATATATGGCAGCAAAGAAACAAAAAACAACAACCCCCACAGCAGCAAGTACAGCAACAACAAAAAATCCAATTGATGGGATTAAAGATACTATTTCAGCAATTCGATCGAAATTCGGCGATGAAGCAATTATGAAGCTTGGTGAAAAACCACGCGTTGACGTTAATGCTATTCCAACAGGCTCAATTGGTCTTGATGCAGCTCTTGGTGTTGGCGGTATGCCACGTGGCCGTATTATCGAAATTTTTGGCCCAGAATCATCTGGTAAGACGACTCTTTCCCTTCACATTATTGCTGAAGCTCAAAAAGGTAGCGGTATTTGTGCCTTTATCGATGCCGAGCACGCTATGGACCCTGAATATGCTAAGCGTATTGGTGTAAAGACTGATGAGCTCCTTATTTCTCAACCAGAATCGGGTGAACAAGCTCTTGAAATTGTTGAAAGTCTTGTACGTACAGGTAAAATGGATGTAATTGTTATCGACTCAGTAGCTGCCCTTACCCCAAAGGATGAAATTGAGGGTGATATGGGTGCACACCATGTAGGCAAACAAGCTCGACTTATGAGCCAAGCCCTACGAAAACTCACAGCAATTGTTGCTCATTCTAAGACTGTCGTTATCTTTATTAACCAAATTCGTATGCAAATTGGTGTTATGTTTGGTAACCCAGAAACCACACCAGGAGGAAAAGCTCTTAAATTCTACACGTCAGTACGCCTCGACATTCGAAGAATTGCTCAAATTAAAAAGGGCGAGGAAGTCATGGGTGGTCGTGTACGAGTAAAGGTTGTAAAAAATAAGGTGGCTGCCCCTTTCCGCCAGACAGAATTTGATCTTATGTATAACGAAGGTATTTCTCAAGAAGGAGAAATCATTGCTCTTGGCGAAAAGATGGGGCTTATTCAGAAATCTGGAAGCTCATATTCTTACAAAGAAATTAAGCTTGGCCGTGGATATGACTCAACACGACAGTTTCTTAAGGATACCCCTGACCTACGTGGCGAAATCTTAGCTCAAATCCGTGAACGACTTTCAAGCGAAGGTAGTAACTTTGCTCACAAAGCACCAAGTGAAGATTCTACCGAAGAAGCTCCTGAATAATTAGACTTTTAGTCATATCTACTATACAATGCCCGTATTCTTACGACATAGCTAGATAATTATTATTCCCATGCTTGAATATAACGAAGTAGTAGAACGAAAGTATATTGTGCTCGATGGACAACCTTACGAAGTAATTTCGTCTCATGTTTTTCGCAAACAACAGCGAAAACCTGTAAACGCCACGAAACTTAAGAATCTTTTCACAGGAAAGGTTGCTGAGCACTCGTTTCACCAATCAGAAAAAGTAGAAGAAGCCGAGATTGACACTCGTGAAGTTAAATATCTTTACACAAACCGCGGAGAATTCTGGTTCTGTGAAGCAAGTGATCCAGGTAAGCGTTTTAGTATTCCTCAAGAAACTATGGGTGACCAAGCTCGCTTCCTTAAGGCAAATAGCCTTATCACTCAGCTTCTCTTTAAAGAAAAGCCACTTGGTTTTAAGTATCCTATTACTGTTGAGCTCAAAGTCACCGAGGCTCCCCCAGGTGTTCGTGGCGATACAGCTACAGGAGGCAGTAAGCAGGTTGTACTCGAAACTGGCGCTGTAATTAACGTTCCCCTCTTTGTTACCGAAGGCGACATTGTAAGACTCAATACAGAAACTGGTGAATATCGTGAGCGTGTAGGTAAATAATTTCCCTAGTACAAAGTCTCAAGACTGTGGGTATACACAAACAAAAAAACACCCGCTGGGTGTTTTTTTGTTTCTTATGACTCTTTTTATCGAGCTACGTAAGGGAGTAGACCTAAGAATCGTGCTCGTTTAACTGCTGTGTCGAGCTGTCGCTGACTCTTAGCGCAAACACCAGTCTTTCGGCGACTGATCATTCGGCCGTGTGGGTTCAAGAACTTCTTAAGAATTGCTGTATCCTTATAATCAATATGCTTGATATTGTTATGAGAAAAATAACACTGCTTCATAATTTTATATAATTGAATTATTAACTAGAACGGGATATCGTCTGGATTGATTTCTTCTTCAGGGTATTCGATAGTATCGAGCGCTGGAGCATCAATTTCTGATGGTTTTGTACCTGCTGCTTTTGCTGGCTTTGAACTTGAGGCTGCTGTTGCAGTACCCCCAAATGATTCGCCCGCTGCGAAACCGCCGCCCGCTCCACCTGCACCGCCTCGTGGGCCAAACTGTACTCGGTCGGCTACAATTTCGGTTCGATACTTCTTTTGGCCGTCTTTATCATCCCAACTTCGTGTCTGCATTCGCCCTTCAACAAATACTCCTGCACCTTTTTTAAGATACTGAGCAGCTGTCTCGGCTTGGCGACCAAAGACTACTACGTTGTGATAATCAGCGCTTTCTTGTCGTGCTCCGTTTTTGTCTTTCCAAACACGGTTTGTGGCTACACTGAGAGAACAAACTTTAATTCCTGATGGAAGAGCACGCATTTCGGGGTCTCGCGTGAGGTTTCCATATACAATTGCTTTGTTAATATACATAGTACTTACTTACTTTGTAATAGCACAAGCCCGTTTACATTGCTGTTACTATGCTTTTACCTCTTCGGCATTAACTGGAGCTGCTACTTCGCCTTCTGCTACTACAACTTCTTTTTCGGCTGCTGCAGCTACTTCTTCTGCCTTAGCTGCTGTAAGAGTCTTTCCGAGGAAAATATTCTCTTTTGTAGTTGTAATAATAAGCTGTCGAAGTACTGATTCACGAGCATCAAGAGCTGTCTTTACAGCTTCGATCTTTGAAGGTTCAAGTTCAAACTTGATCCAGCCAAAGTATCCTTCTTGATATTTGTGATATACCGCACCAATCTTTTTGCGCATTTCATACGCAAGCTTCTGAAGTTCTGGAGCACCTTCAGCAATTACTGAAGCTGAGCCTTTTTCAAGAAGTCCTTTAATAAAAGTTACTTCATCTTCAACCTTTTCAGGTGGAATTGATGAGATCAAGAGGTAGCCGATTTCGTATACCTTTGAATCTCGGAGTGATTCTGTTGCCATACATTTCTGCGAGCAGTAATCCGCCATAAGCGGAGCATGGTCGTGCAAACCCACGACTGTTCGCTATTACTTTATAATGTGCACGTAGCGCAACATTACCACACCGAACAGCATATTGCAAACATAACGGCCTCTTACACCATACGCCGATACAATCAAATAATTATGAAAAAATGTTCAACAATTCTATAAAAAATTGAGACTGGTTCAAACTACCAAAAGACCTTGATATAGCCTTTAAATGCCGTAATGGGCGCGAGTTGTAGTATTGAGCACATTGACTGCTTCTTCGTAAGAAATCCCTTTAAAACGAGCTATAGCCTCAATAACATGTACTACATGGGCAGGTTCCGCTCTTTGGCCACGCACAGGAACAGGAGCAACGTATGGAGCATCAGTTTCTGACATAATTCGGTCGAGAGGAACATATGCAACTAATTCTTGATACATAGGCGCAAAAGTAATTACTCCCGTAAAGGAAATAGTGTAACCAAGATCAAGAAACTTTTGAGCATCCTTTTGTGTGCCGGCAAAAAAGTGAACATTCCCCCGCACATTTGGAAAGACTTGTGCGACTTTATACGATTCTTCATAAGCATTCATATTCCAACTAACATTGTTCGGTTGAGGGTTTCGTATATGGAGCATGACAGGCTTTGCATACTTTTGAGCCAAATTCATTTGGGCCTCAAAAATCTCCTTTTGGGCACTAAAAGTTATTGGTTCGTTGTGATAAAAATCAAAGCCGCATTCCCCCACGCCAATTACTCGAGGCTCTGCAATGAGCTTCTCGAAAATTGAAGCATCGTATTTTTCACCCTTAATTATTTTGCCTTCATGTTCTTGATCACTAACATGCACTGGGTGTATGCCAACAATTGCCCACAGAGAATCATATTTTTGCGCAAGCTGAACAGCCTCTGCAGAAGTTTGAGCCCCTGTACCGATAATAAAAGCTCCGATACCTGCGCTTTTGGCGCGCTTAATTACCTCATCCCTATCACTATCGTATTCACTAAAGTTAATGTGACAGTGTGTGTCAAATATTTTTAATTCTGAAGACATATATTTATTGTGCTGCAAATTACGCGTGTATTGCACGGACCGAAACTATTTGCGAACAAAAAGCGGTGTTGCTGGTGTTTTTCCTGAAGCAACACAATCAAGAATTTTTTGTGAAGTTTCTGGCATAACCGGCTTTAAAAACTTTCCGAGTGCTTGAACATCAAATACGAGGGCGGCAATATCTTTCTTTGCAGCTTCTGCATCCACCTTTATTTTCTTGAATGGCTGTTCGAGCTGGATAAATTTATCAGCTTCTTGAATGATCTGCCAGATTACTGATGTTGCTTGCATGATATTATAGCGAGCAAAACAGTTTTGAATCTCAGTATTTTTAGCTTCGTAAGCACCATTTTTTAGAACTGCTCCTTCACTTCCACAGCTTACACCATGAGTTTCGGCCATTTTCATAACACGACTCACGAGGTTTCCTAAACCATTTGCGAGCCCTGCATTATATGATTGCAAAAGGCGCTCTTGAGTAACATCACTATCCTCAAAAGGATGAAGTTCTTGAGCAACAAAATAGCGCACAGCGTCGACTCCAAAATCTCGAACTAAGTCATACGGGCTTATAACATTACCAAGACTCTTCGACATTTTTTGACCGCCACTCATAATAAAACCATTAATAATGATTTTCTGAGACGGAGTAATTTGAGCAGCCATAAGCATTGCTTGCCACATTGCAGCCTGTTGTCGTAAATTGTCTTTTCCGCAGTACTGAACAACGCCACCCGAACCATTCCAAATCTCATTAAACTGCTCCATATTGTGTGGCCACCCTACGGCAGAAATATAATTTACCAGAGCATCAAACCAAACATACATAACGTGCTTTTCATCACCAGGGACCGGAATTCCCCAAGGCATCTTAGATGCTAAACGAGAAATACTAAAATCATTGAGGCCGCCTTCTACAAACGATTTAATTTCACCAAAACGTTCTTGCGGCACTACAAAAGAATCACCTCGAGACTCATGTTCTTTATATTTTTTAAGTAAAGAGTCGCCAAACTTTGAGAATTTAAAGAAATAGTTTTCTTCTTCATATACATCAATGTCGCGGTTGGGGTGGAGCGGGCAGCGTCCATCAACAAGTTCTGATTCTGTTTTTTCGAGCTCGCAACCAACACAATATTTAATTTTATGAGTCGCTTTTTCGATAAAACCGTTCTGTGCACATACTTTCCAAAATTCTTGCGCAGAATGTATATGCTGAGCATCGGTTGTTCGAATAAAATTTGTAATTCTATTGTTGCCTGTTGGTGCTATGTTAAGCAAAGGTAGCAAATCCTTAAATTTTTGAGCAAAACCATCAACGTATTCCTGAGGAGAAACATTCTGAGCAACAGCATTCTGGTAAATCTTAAGACCGTGCTCATCAGTGCCTGTATTAAAAAATACAGTATCACCCTGCTCTTCGCGATTGCGCGCAATAATATCGGCACGAATAATTTCCATAGCAAAACCAATATGTGGGTCAGAATTTACATAGGGTAATGTGGTTGTAATATAAAAATGTTTTTTCATACGATTAACTCCGTTTTAATTCAGTGTATGTGTGTGCTGGTGATGAAACTTTCGCTTTTCTAGATCATTAACATATTCCATAAATGCTGCGGCGAGCGGAACCGACAATAGTGCCCCAAGGAAACCTGCAAGCTTTGCACCAATAACAAGAGCCAGGATAACAACGATTGGCGAAACTCCTACGATCTTTTTAACCACAAGTGGGTACAAAAGATGATTTTCAAACTGGTGAATAATAACATATAGACCAAGAGTTAAAAGTGCCAGACTTGCTCCCCCTTGAGTGGTTGCAATAGCAAGTGCAGGAATTGCTGCCAAAATCGGACCAAACACTGGGATGATTTCAAGTAATGCAGCTACAGTCGCTAAGAGCAATGCATGCTTTACACCCAAGAGCATAAGACCAAGATAGGTTAATATACCAACAATAACCCCAAGGAGTAGTTGCCCCTGCATCCAAAAGCCGATTTTTCTCTGTGACCTTTTCCAAAGGTCGATAATATAGTCGTGTTGCTTAATTGGAGTAATGAGTCGCAAAAAACTGCCAACTCCATCTTCTTGTACTGCCAAATAAAATGACAGTACCACCATAAGCACAATCGAGAGGGCTCCTCCGAATACAACACTCGCTGTTTTAAAAGCTCCTTCCCCTGTTCCTGATACAACATCTCGAGCACCCTCAACAAGTTCACGTACTGATATTTGGTTTAAAGAACTAATATTTGATACCGGACTCCAAATCACCGAAAGGTCAATTGTGCTTGGCATAGAATTCAAATACACCAACACTTCATTAGCTAAAGACGGTACAAAGAAGAGGAAGAAGCAGAACAAAAGACCTACAAGGACGAGGTAGATAAGAATCGTTGCAGGAACACGTTTAATTTTATACTTTGCCAACCATAGAGTTGCCGGCTCGAGCGATGAAGCAATAACAACAGCGGCCAAAACTACCAAAACAAGGTCACTTATCTGAATTAATACCCAAGCGAGCATTAAAAATAGTATTGTTCGGACAATACTACCCGATGTTATTGAGTGTGTGGTTTTGGTCTCATTCATACTGAGATAATACCACAGGTTGAAATACAAGTCTTTGTACTAAACAAATTTAAGCAAAGGCTTTGCTCGTTCTTCGGTAACTCTGCCAACTGAAGCCATAACAAGGTTCTGAGTAACAAATAGCTCCTTTGCTAAAGCTTGAACATCTGCCGCAGATACTGAGCGAATCTTTTGTGCTACTGAATCAATTGATTCAATTTCGCCTCGTAAAATAAGTGCATTTGCACAGTAATTTGCTTGAGCGTCTGAAGATTCAAGTGAGAGCATTGAGCTTCCAATAATATATTCTTTCACCTTATTGAGCTCAGCTTCTGACATTGGGGTTTGAGCAAATTTTGTACATTCACTTAGTATGACAGGAATCACTTCTTCAATACGCGAATTATCTACACCAGCTGAAATTGCAAGTGAGCCATGGTCAGTGTATGAATCATACTCTGCTCGCACATAGTAGCCAACACCCATTTCATCGCGAAGTTTTTTAAAGAGACGAGAACTCATTCCACCACCCAAAGCTGCAGTAAGAACACGCAAAGTAAATCGTCGAGGATCATTGGCACCAAATGTTCGAACTCCAACTATAATATGAGTTTGATCTGTTTCGCGCACATCAGCTACAACTGTTGGGGCAACTGGTCTTTCTACAACACCAACTTTTACAGGGGCTGGTGCTTGAGGAATATCATTAAAATATTTTTCAACAAGGTTACGAGCTTGCTCACTATCAACTCCCCCACTTACAACAACAATCGACGATTCACCGCCATAACCTTTTTTAAAATAATTTTGAAAATCTTTTTGTGTGAATGAACGCACAGATTCAATAGTACCTGCAATATTACGCCCTGCTGGAGTATCTCCATGGAGAGCTTCCATATAAACATCCCAAACATGGCGGTCAGGCATGTCTCGATACATTCTTATTTCTTCGACAATAACACCCTTTTCTTTTTCAAGCTCAGCAGAGTCAAAAAGAGGTTTTGTATACATACTGCCAATAATATCCATGGCAAGCTCAACATTAGTACGAGCAACTTTTGCATAGTACCCCGTAAATTCATGACTCGTAAATGCATTGTAGTGAGCACCAACACCTTCAAGCTTTTCGGTAATTATTGCAGAAGTTGGATATTTTTCTGTACCCTTAAAGAGCATATGTTCAAGAAAATGTGATAAGCCACGTTCTGAATCATTTTCGTACTTTGAACCAATGCGCGCCATTGCCATAACTGTTACCGAGGGACTATCCTGAGCAGGAATAACAATACACGTTGCTCCGTTTTTGAGTTTGAATTGATTGATACTCATACATAATTAGCCTAAAGCCTTTTTAAGAAAGTTCACGAGCTCGTCGACAGGAATACGCTCTTGTGTACCTGTATCACGGTTTCGCACAGTAACACCCGCACCTTTTTCTACAGTATCAAAGTCAACAGTAATACAGTATGGTGTACCAATTTCGTCTTGTCGGCGATAGCGTTTACCAATGTTGCCGTTATCATCGAAAGAAATTCTTGCACCAAACTCTTTGCGCAGTGTACTGTAAACTTTTCGAGCTTCTTCTATAAGTTGAGGCTTATTCTTAAGCAAAGGAAACACAGCAGCAAGTACTGGAGAAATCTTTGGTGAAAACGCCAAGTATGTTCGAGTCTCACCACCAAGAGCGTCTTCGGTATAAGCATTCGAAAGCACAGCAAGAACAAGTCGATCAACACCAAATGTTGGCTCAATACAATGTGGGACAAAACGCTGTTTTGTTGCTTCGTCAAAGTATGACAAATCAACACCACTTGCTTCGATATGTGCTTTAAGATCGTAATCTGTACGATATGCAAGACCGAGCAATTCTTTTTTACCAAATGGAAAATCAAATTCTGTATCAACGCTACGTTTTGAATAGTGGGCACGATCTGCAGCAGGAACTTCGAGTGTATGTACTTTACTTTGTGGCAAACCTAAGTCATTCAAGAAAGCGAGCTGCTCAGTATAGAGCTCGTCAAATACTTTCATTACCCCTTCTTCGGATCGAGGGTCAACAAAGTATTCAATTTCCATTTGTTCAAATTCTCGAGATCTAAAGTTAAAATCTCGTGGAGCAATTTCGTTACGGAAAGCTTTTCCGATCTGTGCCATACCAAATGGCAGTGTTGGGTGGAATGAATCAATGATATTCTTAAAGTTCACAAACATTCCCTGCGCCGTTTCTGGTCGTAGGTATGAAATAGATGTTTCATCTTGAAGAGCGCCCACATGTGTCTTAAACATCATATTGAACTGGCGGACTTCACCAAGCGGGTTTCCATCAGGGCTCTTTACTTTTTTCTCTTTAATAAGAGCGTCCATTTGAGCAGGAGTCATTCCAAGAGGATTGATTCCGGCATCTTCGAGCAAATGATCAGCGCGGTAACGTTTTTTTGTAACAAGGTCATCAACCAAAGGATCAGAGAATCCCCCAACGTGACCACTTGCTTTCCAAACGTTTTGATTCATAAGAATTGCAGCATCTACTCCGTACATATCCTCGCGAGAATCAACAAAACGCTTCCACCAAAGTGATTTAATAGTATTTTTGAGTGCAAGACCAAGAGGGCCGTAATCCCATGTGCCGGCCAAACCACCATATATTTCAGAACCTTGGTAAATAAAACCCTTGCGTTTACTCAAGGAAACGATTTTTTCCATGAGTGTTTCTTTGTCGTGTGCCATGGAGCAATTTTACTCTTTTTACGCCAAAAAACAAACTATTGCTGGATTTTACTATCAGCTTCGCGAGCATTACTATCAGAAACCAATGTAGTTACGGGCGCCCTTTCTACTGATATTTCTGCACCTGTAAACGAGTCACGGCCCGATATTGTAATGTCCTGAACAAGATTTGCTGCGCTTCCTATCTGATTCACTGAAGGTTCAAGAGAAACTTGGAAAGCAATTTCGCGCGGAGGCTGTGATGTTCCTGTATATGCTGGCACTGAACCAACATTCCATACAAGTTTTCCATCGAGCTTTGAATATGTAATTGAATCGGTAGCAGGTGCAACTTTTCCTAGCCATGTCACGTACGGAGGTAGAGTTGCAGTGAGTGTTGTACCTGAAAGTGCATTGGCTGTATTGTAAATCTTGAAGACAACTGTATAAGTGCTTGCTTGTTCAGCCTTTGGAGGAAAAGGACCTGTATTAGTAAATGGACCTTCTTTTCGATATGAACCAGTAGCCAAAGAAAGATTTGAAGAAACTTTAATTACTCGGCGTGCAGTAGATTCGAGTGAACTTACAACGCTTGCTTCTGAATTGCGGTTACCTTTTGCACTTGCAGATAGTGTAATTTGTGGATTCGTAACTGGAGCATTGAGCTTTGAAAGATCGCGAGGAATAATTCTAAAAGTTACGCGACCGCCTTCGCCTGCCCCAATGTTTATGAGCTCGCGGTTAGTTTGAGTATTCCAAACAATTTCATTAGTTTCAGCCTTAAAGAGACCTTGATCTGGTGATATCGAATACTTATCAAAAGCATTACCCACAAGCTTAAGTCTGATTTCGCCTTGCGAGACTGCGGTATCAAGATTATTAAACCAATTAATTTCTCCAGAAATAGAGTCGTTAATTATTCCAATATAATCTGAACCAGAGCGATCACCTTCAAGGCTAATATCAAGAGCAAGGAATGGCTTAGAAATTTGAATAGCATATTGTGTACCTACAAATTCTGTACCAATTTGCCTATCACTCTTTGTACTTTGCGTACCGATACTTGCTTTAATTACACGTTCGTCTTCGTTCTGACCTTGCCATACACCCTTAATTTTAACTACGCGACGGCTTCCTGGTGTCATGTCGCCAATTTTCCATGTAGCATTGTCGTACACAGGCTTAACATCCGAAGATGTATACGAGAATCCTGTTGGATATGAAAGTTTGAGTAAGAGATTTTTTAATGGCTGTCGAGAGTTTGATGTAATAAGAAAAGCATACTCGACTTCTTGCCCTGCATATACTTCTTGTGGACCATTCACCTGAAGACTCAGTGGTGATGAAGTAAGGAGTAATGCATACGTCTTTTCCTTTCTGAATACTGCATTTGATCCTTTAACGCGGTACTCGACTCGAACATTAATATCTTTTGATGTATTTTCTTGCCCATAAACCACAGCTTGCACAGAATGCTCTGCACTGCGTCCGGCTTCTATATCAGGGAGAATCTTGCGGTATTCTTTAAGTTCTTTAGTTGTCGTTATTAGATCAGTTACGCCCGAAGGAAAAGTGACAATTAAATCAACTGCTTCGAGGAGTACATTATTGCGGTTAATAACATTAATATCCATTTTAACCGTGTCGCCTCCATTGATTGATATTGGAGCAGTAATTGCTATATCAACGTTTTCAGCAGAAACTATATTGCCACCTTGGAAAAATATAAAAGCGCCAATGCCGAGTGAGGCAATAAAGAATACTACGGCACCGATAAGAATTTTAGTTAAGAATGACATATGAGTTGTATACCTTTCCTGCTCTGGGGCCGAATTACTATTGAGTGATTCTGTGTGCTCCCAATCCTGTGGAACGTTTTCTCTATTTTCTTTATGAATTGAAGTAATTCTTTTGCGCGCAATAGGAGAACCGTTTCGTGAATAAAGACTTTCACGAATTTTATCCATACGAGAACCATTTTCACGAGAATTTGGCGGTAACATTTTCATTAGTATACCACACACTTTTGTTGTATGTATTGCACCTGCTAAAGATGCGCAATCTTAAGAGCGGCATTTACTTCATTCAGTATATGGTGCATATCATTTTTTGTTGCCTCTACGGCTTCAATGAGCGGTAAAGATAGGCGGTATTCATACTCTTTAGGCAGTTGAATATAGCCCAAATGGTACAACATGCGGTACACGGTCATGCGTTCACATAAATGTATATGCTGCACATCGCTTAGTGAACACATGGTGTGTAAGTCCTGATTAAGTAGATCAAAGAGGACTGGTTGAGCTTCTTCACCCTGCACCAAGCGGCGTAGTAAAGCGAGTATTTGTGCCGTAGTGGGCGTGGCGACATAGCTTGTATCCGGAACCTCGGCGCCCGTAAGTCGCCACGCCTCCTTTCCTCGAACAACCGAAAAACTGCCATATGCATAATCTTGCACGGCATAACGCAATTTTGATTTTTCAAGCCGAACCCCTTTTGCAATTATTCCAATCATACCTAAATCACGTGTAAATACATAAATGTATTTATCCGCTTCACCCCGACTAAAACTCGAAACCACAAAGCCTGGAGTTGTATGAATGTGGTAAGCCATAACTACACAACCCTGAGTGTAAGGGTGGCACCTTCAATAGCAAGATCTTTTCCAATAACCCCCTCAATAAACTTTACCTCGCTGATCTGAGCAGTTTTTTGCAACATAGACTTGTGCTTCTGTACTAAAGCAGCAACATCAAATTCTTGAGTCTTAAGAGTAATTTCAAGAATAGCCCGATCTCCCGTTGTAAGACCAGCATCCTTACGGGCATCTTGTACCGCTCGAATAATTTCGCGCATGATTCCCTCTTCTTTGAGCTCGGGAGTAAGAGTTGTATCGAGCGCAATATCTGAATCGAGCTTTTCAACAACAATTATTTCTTTAACGTTGAGCTCATCCTTAAGTACATCAAGATATGGTTCAGGCAAATCCCGAACAGCAACCGTAGCGCTCGCAAGTGGTTGTCGTACTTTACTATTTGCTTTCATGCGCAATTCAAGACCAGCAGTTACAAGTTTGCGCACATGAGCCATTCGCTTAAGAACAGCCTGCTCAGTATCAGTAACCTTGGCAACCTTACTCCATTCAGCCAAGTGAACACTCAAAACGGCATCGTCAGAATCCTTAAAGTCCTTCATTGCTCGAGCATAAATGTCTTCGGCAAAGAACGGCATAAACGGAGCTAATAATTTTGCAGTCTCAGCAAAAACGTAGCGAGATGTTTCAAGGGCTTGTGTTTTATCAAGAGAAGCATCAGCCTTGAATCGATCACGTGATCGGCGAATATACCACACCGAAAGATCCTCGATCAGGTCTCCAATTGGTCGCACTGCAGTATTAATTTCATGCTTTTCAAGAGCCTCGGTTACCGCAACGGTTGCCTCATGAACACGAGCCACTGCCCAAGCATCAAGAACATTATGAGTATGTGGGTGCATGCCATGCTTTTCGCCTGCATACATTTCATAAAAGGCCATCGTATTATCAAGACGATTTACAATTTTCTTTGAGACTTCCTCTACTCCCTTATCCGAGAAAGCAACATCTTCGCCCTGAACAATTGGTGAAGCAAGCATGTAATATCTTAGTGAATCGGCTCCGTACTTATTTACCAAATCCATCGGATCGGTGTAGTTCTTAAGACTCTTTGACATTTTGCGACCATCTTCCGCCAATGCCAGACCATTCACAATTACCGACTTATATGGACTCTTTCCAAAGAGCGCTACGCCAAGAACGAGCATTGAATAAAACCAACCTCGAGTCTGATCGAGACCTTCGGCAATAAAGTCAGCTGGGAAACCATGTCGGCGAGAAAACAAACCACCTTGAGGATTAAAGTTGAACTCTACCCCGTCATATATACCGCATGTTGGTTTGCCAACGTATCCAGCCTCACCATAAGGCATAGAACCAGATTCAAACCAGCAATCAAAGACATCGATAACTCGATTAAGTTTTCGACCAGTTTTTGGGTGCACCAAAACTACATCATCAATAAATGGTCGATGAAGGTCGATTTCGAAACTTTCATTTCGTGGCAACTTAACTGTAGAAACTTCGCGGAACTCTGCATTCTTAAAGAATTCGTGCTGAGTATCAATATCATGAGCGTGTGTTAAAGCATCCATGATGCGGAGTGGCGTTCCATGACTAACCACAAGAATCTTTTTGCCTTTATATTTCTCAAGAATATCTTCAAGAGCACTACCTACTCTTGTACGCACATCTGCAAGTGATTCAATGCCATCAACTTTCTTTGTAAAATATTCTTCTCGAGAAGCATAGTTTGCATGAATCTTTTCCCAAGAATCCCCATGTAAACGAGGAGCTTTAACTTCGACCAAGCGGTCATCAGCAACAATCTTATCTGTATATCCCAAAGCTTCAGCAACAATTTTTGCTGTATTCTGTGTTCGCACAAACGGTGAAGCAACGATAACATCAAAGTTGCCATATTTATTTTTAAGTTTTTGAGCCGAGCTAGCAACTTGTTGTTTACCATTTTCTGTCAAAACATCAGTTGTATTGTGAGCGTCAGAACTTACCTTTCCTTCAAGATTAAAGATAGTTTCGCCATGGCGCATAATAACAAGCTGGCCGCGCTTTTCACCGTACTTGATCAATTCTTCAAAAGTCGAGGCAACAAGAACATCCCCTTCTTTATTCTTCCATACAGGCAAAGGGGCACCCCAATAGCGAGTTCGAGAAATTGCCCAATCACGTGCACCAGCAAGCCAGTTACCAAAACGATTTTGACCTACCGCTTGTGGCACCCATTCAATCTTATTATTTTCTTTAACTAAAGAGTCCTTAATATCTGTTACTCGAACAAACCAACTCGATGCTGCATAGTTAAGCAAAGGGGTTTCGCAGCGCCAACAATGCGGATATGAGTGAACAATCTTTTCTTTGTTAACTAAAAGACCCTGAGTAGCGAGGAATTTAATTACTTCAATATCAGTTTTTTGATGACCATCCTTTTCTGCAACACCCTGTTCATTTTTGAGTGGTTTTGGTTTTGCTTGTAGGCCCGCAAAGTCAGTAACCTCGGCAGTAAAGTAACCATCAGTACCTACATGCTGAATCATTGGAATACCTTTTGCCTCACCAAGCTCCATGTCGTCAGCTCCAAAAGCTGGAGCAATATGAACAATACCTGTTCCCTTTTCAAGAGTCACAAAATCAGCATGATACACCCTCCATACTGTTTTTGAATCTTTGTATTTCTTTGCAAAGTAATTAAAAGGTGGAACGTATGCAAGACCAATAAGTTTTTGAGCCTCAATATCACGAACAACAAGATTATTTACATCTTTGAAAGCTTTAGATAGCGTGTCTTTTGCAAGAATGTATGTTGAGCCTTCATGTTCAACTTCTACATATGAAAGTTGCGTATTGATTGCAAGAGCCGCATTACCCGGAAGAGTCCATGGTGTTGTTGTCCATGCAATAAAATAAGTTTTTTCTTTGCCAACAACAGGAAACTTAACGTAGACAGATATATCAGTAATATCTTTATATCCTTGATTTACTTCAAAGTTTGATAGCGTAGTTCCACAGCGTGGGCACAACTGCATACTCTTATATCCTTCGTAGATAAGACCTTTATCAAACAAAGAGCGGAAAACCCACCACACAGATTTTGTGTATGAAGTATCCATTGTTCGATAACTATTCTTCATATCTACCCAACGACCAACGCGAGGAATTACCTGCTCCCAAATATGAGCATATCGAAGCACAGCAGCTTTTGCTGCAGCATTAAATTTACCCACACCCATTTCTTCGATTTCTCGTTTAGTAGATATACCGAGTTCCTTTTCAATAATATTTTCAAGAGGAAGACCGTGACAATCCCAGCCCCAGCGGCGTGGAACATAGTAACCTTGCATAGTTTTAAAACGTGGGAGCACGTCTTTAATTGAGCCAGCCAAAATATGCCCTGTATGAGGAGTTCCTGTAGCAAAAGGAGGACCATCGTAAAAAACATACTCCCCTCGTGGTGACTTTTTTGTGAGTGATTTCTGAAAGATTTCATTATCTTTCCAGAACTTAAGCACTCTTTCTTCGCGCAGTGCAAGAGGTGATTTTGTTTCTCCTCCTTGCATTTCACTTTTTTGTGTTTTTTGAACTTCGGTATTCATAAGGTAAATAAAAAACCAGATGTGGTCTGGTTTTTTACATATAGCGCCAGACCACTATCAGTTTAACTGATGTTAATGGCAATAATGGCTGTTCGTGTTGCACGAATCATGTTTGGAGTATAGCACACCCCACATATTTTGAGAACTACATCTTAAGAGGAATGCGGATACCGAGAATATACAAACCACTCGACATAATTTCGTAAAATGCTTTTGTTACTAAAACCCTATATGCAGATTGTGGGTCACCAGCTTTTACAATTTGTGATTGAGCATAGAAAGTATTAAATGCCCCCGCTAACTCTAGGAGATATGTTGCAATAAGATGTGGTTCCATTTCCTCCAAAGCAAAATCGATCACCGAAGGAAAACGATGCATAATTCTTTCAAGATATGTTGGAGATTCATTACTTACCACCAAGTCATTAATCTTAATTTGAGCATCTTCGGCTTTTTGTAGAATTGCTCGAGCTCGCACAGTAGAGTACTGCAAATAAGGACCCGAATCGCCTTCAAAAGAAATTGACTGCTGAGGATCATAGATAATATCGCTCCCTGTTGCTTGCTTAAGAATAGATAGTTTAATAGCAGCAACACCAACATCGTCGGCAACCTTATTCTTTTCTTCTTGAGTCAGTTCCCTGTCGGCAATGGTTGTGCGCACCATTTCTCGAACATCTTCGAGGAGTGATTCGCCGGTAATAACATTACCTGTTCTTGAAGACATTTTGCCCGAAGCAAAACGAAGCATACCGTGACTTATGTGCTGAGTCTTTGCAGCCATCTCATCGTTCACCAATGACAAAGCCTTAAGAACAACTTTAAAATAATCGTTCTGTTCATTTGCCGTAACTACAATTGAAAGATCCGGGTTGATTTCTGCAAATTTTGAGTAGGTAAGACCAATTTCTTTTGCTTCATAGGTTGGTAGGCCTTGTGAAGTAATAAAAACGCGAGTATGCAGACCGTGCTTTTCTCCAGGAAAAACTACAGCACCTTCGCTCTCTTCAAAAATTGCTGGGGTATTACTGCGTACAACCTCCAAACCTTTTTGAGCAACTTCGCTCTCGAAAAAATAACGATCAAAACGAGTACCTACGAGTCTGTAGATTTCTTCAAAATTAAGGAGTGTTACTGAGCGTCCCCAATCATACAAATCATTAATTGCTGCATCAGATCTTTCAAAAACCTTTTTATTAATTGCAGCAATTTCTGCTTTTGCTTGAGGGTCGTCATTTTCAGCAGCACTACCCTTTACGTATGCAGTACCTATAAAATCAGAAATCTCTTTAACCGAAGCAGAGCGTGGTGGCATTGTATCCTTAAGCGCCATCATTCCCCAAATTGCTTTTGCAACATGCAAACCAACGTCACCCTGATAATTAGCACGTACAACATGAGCTCCAGAAAATTCAACTAAACGAGAAACTGCTTCGCCTAAAGCATTCGCCATAAGGTGGCCAATATGAAAAACCTTGAATGGATTAGGGTCAGTATATTCAACAAGAACTTTTTTGCCGGCATTAAATGCTCGCATACCAAACTTTGATTCCTTACTCTTGGCTACAATTTCACGAATAGTTTCTGCAAAAAATTCCTGAGACAATTTAAAGTTAATGAAGCCTGGACCAGCAACTTCGGCAGTTGCGCGCACCTTTTTTACAAGTTCTTTAAAACTAGATTCATCAACAATTGCCCGCGCTAGTGCCTGAGGTGCGCTACCAATTTTCTTGGCATAAGCCAAAGCGGCATTCGAAGCAAAATCGCCATGTTCAATAATTGCTGGGTATTCTAGATTAATAGAATTCGCAACAGTATCTTCTGTGCCAATATCAATAGACTTTTGTGCAGCAATCGAGCAAAGAGCACGAGCAATAGCACGAGCGAGTGTTAGACGAACAAAATCGCTTGCAAAGTCTACCTGTGGTTCTTGAGCCTTTAAAATAAGATTCATGCGCTCATTCTGGCATATTAACGCCAAAAATCAAAGTGGTTCGAGCAAATACACTAAGCTGTTTTTCCCATATGCTTTTTGAGAATTGAATCAATCCTCTGAGCAATTTTCACAAAGTCTTTTACTTTCTTACCTCGAGTAGTTTCGGCAGCTGTACCAAGGCGAATTCCTGAAGGGTCAGTTGGAGGGCGAGTATCGAATGGAATAGCGTTTTTATTAACAATAATTCCTTCGGCTTCAAGTACATCGCTGGCTACTTTGCCCGAAACTCCTGAACCACCCATCCATGTATCAATAAGAACAAGGTGCGTGTCGGTACCGCCCGATACAATTCTCCAACCTTTAGATTCAAGTGTCTTAGCAAGAATTGCAGCATTTTCAATTACACTCTTTGCATATTTTTTGAAAGCAGGAGCACTTGCCTCTTTAAGAGCAACAGCAACTGCAGCAATCTGATTATCATGTGGACCACCCTGCATACCTGGGAACACTGCTTTATCAATTTTTTTATCGAGGTCACGAGAATCCTTTTTAGCAAAAATCATTGCACTGCGTGGACCGCGCAAAGTCTTATGTACCGTAGTTGTAACAATGTCAGCATATTCAAAAGGAGAACTGTGGGGCTTTCCGTAACAACCACCTGCAACAAGCCCAGCAATGTGTGACATATCAACCATAAGGAGTGCGCCGCAAGCGTCGGCAATTTCGCGAAACTTTTTCCAATTAACTACACGGGGATATGCTGTGAACCCGGCCACAATAATGTCGGGCTTATTTTCGACAGCAATCTTTTTTACTTGATCATAATCAAGAGTTTCAGTTTTAGGATTAACGCCAAATGGAACCTGATTCCAAACTTTTCCCGTAATAGAAACTTTAAATCCGTGCGTAAGGTGCCCACCCTGATCAAGAGACATTCCCATAATTTTTCCACCGATAGGAACTACACCCAAAAATACAGCAACGTTTGCTGGTGAGCCTGAAAGTGGCTGAACATTTACATGCCACTCAACAGGATTAAGACCAAAAACTTTGCATGCGCGCTCTTGTGCTAAGACTTCTACCTTGTCAACCAAAATATTTCCACCGTAATAACGCTTACCTGGATACCCTTCTGAATATTTATTTACAAATTCAGAACCAAGAGCCTTGAGTACATCTTGAGAAACATAATTTTCTGAAGCAATGAGGTTAATAACACTTTTTTGTCGCTTCTTTTCTGCCTGAATGAGTTTGTGGATTTGTGTGTCTTTCATGCAAAAATTATATCAATTTGTATGCATTAAAAAAGACAAATTTTGCAATATAACCCAAAAGAAAGGCCTCGTGAAGCCTCTCTCACACCCTTCTTTATTTACCCAGTTCTTGAGCCATAATTTGCTCTACATCATTCCATACATCTTCGATAGGTTGACGAGCGTCAATTATCTTATGTGGTACTTTCTTTAAAAATTCTTTATATCCTGCATATATTGCCTCATGAAAAGGAAGTTTCTTTTCATCAAAAAAGTTATTACCTGCTTTTCTTGTTGCTGCACGCGCAAGACCAATTGCTGGCGGAACATCAAAGAAAATGTACAAATCGGGTTCTCGAGGAACAAAAATCTCGCGAGTTTTCCAAAATAGCTCGAGTAATTGAGGGGCGTCTCCCCCGCACACTTGATATGCATATGTACAACAATCAAATCGATCGCTTATTACATGCCCAGTAGCAAGTGCTGGAATTATCTTTTTATGCATATGATCATTGCGCGCAGCAAAAGCAAGGCCAAATTGCGTTTCAGCAGTAGATACTTGTCCGTCAGGAGAAAACATCATTGACCGAATAGATTCAGCATACTGGGTACCTCCTGGCTCACGGGTAAAAGTGATGCCGTTTGGATACTTTACTTTAAGCCTTTCAATCATTGAGCTCTTTCCTGAGCCTTCGCCTCCGCACAATACAATAAATTTATTCATACTAGCGTTTGAAAAGCTTTACACTTTCATCGAGTAAGTACACGTCTTTAATACCAGCATTAATCATTGCATCCCAGCATGGTTTACAACACCACCAATGCCCCCATAAATACAAATCGGCTTGCTGCGCCTGTGTACCAGCATTTACTACAGCCCGTGATTCAGCGTGCATTTTATTAGTAGCACAACCAGGGCAAATCCAATACTTTGTACCCGACTTAACCTTAAGCATTTTTCTTGGACAAAACTTTTTATGTAAGTTGAGAAGATGAGGATTTGAAATCGCCGATATATTTGCTCCTTTTCCTACAATAGTATTATTTTTCACAACAATCGCCCCTGTTCTTTGTACATGATCAGTAGAAAGTTCCATAGCCACCTTGTGCGCTTCTTGCATAAAAGCATTATCGTGCCCCACATACTTAATTTCACGCCCTTCAGGTAAATACGGATACAACATGAAAAGTTTTTATACTGTATAATGTATCTATTATGACAAAGTTTGATGAAATATACCAAGACCTGTTACGCAGGATTATGACCGAGGGCACAGAAGAGCTGAACGAGCGAACGCAGCACGCAACCAAGACACTGGTTGGGCAGCACTTTTCTATCGATATAGAGAAAGACGGTTTCCCCCTTCTCACCCTTCGCCAAATTCCGATTAAAATGTTTGTTGCTGAGCAAATATGGTTTTTAGCTGGTGTAAGAAAGCCTGAGGACTTTTTAAGAAACTTCACCAAGATCTGGGACATCTTTACCAACCCCGGTGACGTTGTGACTGTAGCTTATGGATACCGCTGGCGCCGTCATTTTGGCCGTGACCAAATTAAGCTCCTCGTAGAACTCCTCCAAAAAGAACCGAGCTCACGCCAAGGAGTTATTGTCACATGGGATCCCGCACAAGACGGCCTTTCACTTTTTAAAAAGAAAAATGTTCCTTGCCCATATACATTTACTGTTAATATTGTTGGCGGACGACTTCACCTCCACAATATAGTACGATCGAACGATGTCATACTTGGAACCCCAGCTGATGTTGCTGGTTTTGCCCTTCTTCAGTGTATCCTCGCCCAAAAGCTTGGCGTGCGCCCAGGAATATATTCTCATTCAATTTCAAACGCTCACGTGTACGACAATCACTTTGCTGGTGCACAAGAAATACTTGACCGAAAGAGTGATCATCCAAAAGTTGAAATTCATTTACCCGAAAATGCTTTCGATCGCGCCGAAAAGAAAGACGAATCATTGCTCAACAGCATTGTTGATGATATTCGAAGCCAGTATAAACCTCTTGCCCCTATTACTGGACTCGACATTGTACTATAATTAAGACCCAACCACTTTCGAACTAATTTATGGCAATACTTACCAAGAGAGAAATACTTGAACGCATTACTAAAGGAAATATCGGAATCTCTCCAGGTCTCGATGAATACCAAGTACAAGAGCACTCCATTGATTTGCGCCTCGGTTTTACTTTTCTAATTCCAAAAGTTTGGCGACTTACAACGAACGGCCGAGAAGCACTCGATGTAACACACTTCGATAATTCAAATGCGGAATATTTTGACGTAGTTGAGCTCGAACAAGGTCAGTATTTTGATTTACTCCCCCACGAACACATCCTCGTTTCAACATTTGAAAAAGTAAAAATCCCTGATGATCTTATGGCGGTTTTATACCCACGTTCATCAACCAACCGAAAAGGTCTGTCTCTTGATCTTACCGGAATTATCGACTCTGGTTATGAAGGCCAGCTCATATTGCCAATTCGAAACAATACACATTCACAAATTGTGCGCCTATTCCCTGGCGAACGCATTTGCCAGCTAGTGTTTGAATACCTAACCGAACCAGTAACTGCCCGAAAGAGCAAATACCATCTTAAAGATATTATCGACGGTGTTCAAAAAGAAAAGAATGATGAAAGTAACTATATTAAACTAGGAAAGATTAAAGAACTAAAGAACGAGCACAAAGTAATTAACACTTAGCTAAGGCTTTAATTAAAGCTTAAGAATATGCTCCCACGAAAAAGCATTGTCGTAGCCATAGCCGAAAAGACTCGTGGAATTGGTAATGGCCCCGATCTACTTTTTCGTTTCAAAGAAGACTTGCAGCGCTTTAAAAAGCTCACTTCACACCACCCTGTTATCATGGGTCGCAAGACCTTTGAATCTATCGGTCGCCCACTCCCCAACCGCAACAATATTGTCATTACCCGCAATGCATACTGGCAGCACCCTACTGAAGTCGCTGCCTATCAATCTTTAGCTAAGGCTCTTGCTTATGCCCAAACTCTACCAACCGATGAAATATTTATTATTGGTGGCGGTGAAATTTATGCTGAAGCACTTCCTCACGTCGACAGGCTCTACCTAACCATAGTCCACGCCGACAAACCCACTACCGTATTTTTCCCCGAGTATTCTCACCTCTTCACCAAAGAAATCTCTCACGAAGAATACACCGATACCGAAACAGGTATAACCATGAGCTTTGTGGTGTTAGATAAATAATAAAATAAAAACGTGTGAGGGCTTTCGGAGGATACAAGGATGTCTTCAGAGCGACGAATCAGTGAGGTGTTAAGTAAATAATAAAATTCCTACAGGCTTTCGGAGGACATGTATACATCTTCAAGGCTAGTGAGCTGTTGCATAAATAATAAAATAAAAAAAGTGTGAGGGCTTTCGGAGGACACGAAGGTGTCCGAGAACGAGCACCGTTCCGAGAACGGAACGAGTGCGTACCTCACACTTTTTTTATTTTATTATTTACTTAACATCCACCCCCATTGACCGAGCCGATCCCTCAACAATCTTCATTGCCGCCTCAAGATCAGTAGCATTCAAGTCAGGCATTTTCTTTTCAGCAATTGCCTTAACCTGAGCCTTTGTAAGCGTACCTACCTTTTTGGTATTTGGCTTACCAGATCCTGATTCAATATTCAAAGCTTTCTTAATAAGACTTGAAGTTGGAGGTGTCTTAAGGATGAATGTATATGTTTTGTCATCATATACTGTTACAACCGTAGGAACCAATTCACCCATTCGGTCTTTAGTTGCATCGTTGAACTTCTTTGTGAAGTCACCAATGTTCACCTGAGCCTGGCCCAAAGCAGGACCAAGTGGTGGAGCAGGTGTTGCCTTCCCTGCAGGAATAACGAGTTTGAGCTGTTTTGTTATTTTCTTTGCCATAATTATTTGTTGTTCCCCGAGAAGCGCGAGGTACGGTTAGATTACCTTAAATTTTCTTTACTTGCAAGAAGTCGAGTTCAACTGGTGTCTCGCGACCAAACATAGACACAAGAACCTTAACTTTACCTCGACTGTCATCAACCTCACTTACTTTACCTTCAAGTTCCTTAAATGGACCGTCAACAATCTTAACGAGGTCATCATGCTTAAGATCAATTGAGTGTTTAACTGATTCAGTATTCATGCGACCGAGAAGAGCGTCGACTTCGGGCTTTGTGAGAGGTACTGGGTGTACGCCAGAACCAACGAAACCTGTTACTCGAGGAGTGTTTCGTACAACAAACCATGAGTCATCTGTCACCACCATATCTACAAGGATATAGCCTGGGTAAACCTTCTCTTCTTCTTCGACACGCTTACTTCCCTTAATCTTAATGCGACGTTCTGTAGGAACAACAACATTAAAAATCTTATCTTCCATACCGAGGGACTCAATTCGCTGCTTGAGGTTTCGAGCTACAGCATTTTCATACCCTGCATATGTGTGGATTGCATACCAATTTCGATCTCCACCAACTTGTTGTTTTGACATATGATTATTTAGTTAATAAATGATGTAAGACCTCGTGAGAAGATAAAGTCACTTACACCGAGAGCAACGGCAACTGCAACAGATACAACGATAACAAGAATTGTATATGCAATTGTTGTTCGGCGAGTTGGCCATTTAACATGCGCCATTTCTGCCTTAGAATCGCGAAGATAATCAAAAAATTTCATAATTTTGTACAGCTCTGTAGTAATTTGTTATTAAAAAACCCCGCTGCGGGGCTTTTATTCACACTCACATTATACACCTTGTTCTAAATCGAGTCAATACAAAACTCCCCGAAGGGAGTTCAGTAGTATTTTGTATATTCTGAGAATATTACTATCGAATTTCAAACGATACGTTCACCTTTGAAGTAACCTTTTGCTCGCCTGTTGGAATTTCTGGTGTTGCAGACTTTGCCACCATCATTTCTCTGCCAGCCATACCATAGTCATATGATGGTGTGTATGGCATATCTTCCCAGTAACCAATTACGCGAACAACTTTAACTCCAAGAGACTTCGAGAGTTGTTCTGCACGAGTCTTTGCATCTTCAATAGCAAGCTCACGAGCATTATCTCGAACTGAGTCAATGTCATCAATTGTAAATGAAACTCCTGATACATTCTGAATACCTGCTGTACCTACAGCAGAAAGCATTGCGCCAACCTTCTTTGTATCACGGATTTTTACTTCGATTGACTGAGTCACATCATAACCCTTAAGAACATTTTTTCCATTTGGACAACCGAAAGCATTACATACCCCACCCTCCCATTCATAGCGAGGAGCGACATTGTATCCCACAGTCTTAATGTCTCGCTCTTCTGCACCGAGTCCTCGAACTGCCTTAAGAGCAGCGTCGATCTTTTTTGCAGCAGCATCCTGAGCCACTTCTACAGTTTTAGCATTCTCTGTAACGGTGAATGTGAATGTTGCTACGTCAGGAATAGCGATGATTTCGCCTTCTCCTGAAATAGAGATTTGTGTTGAAGCGACTTCGTTATTGTTAAGCATATAACGAATCTGATCAACTGAAAGCACGAGGAGGTAAAGAGAAATGAGTCCAGCGACTACGACAATAGCCTTAAAAACTCCTTCTTTTGTTCCCCAAAATGATGTATTTGGTTGCATATATTATATACAGCCGTAAGGCTGAACTACTAGTATACCTTATAGTATAACATGGAGTACCCCTTCTCTATGGTCTAATTTTTTGGGATTTCCAGAGGAAAAACTGGCACCGGTATTGAAATGGTGACTCGAGGGTCTGCTCCTTCGGTAGGAACAGGCTTTTCAAAACCAACAGCGGTTGCACAAAGGGCTATTTTTCTGTCTGCGAGTGCCATTGGTGAACCATATTTAGTATCACCCATAAGTGGGTGGTGTATAGCGGCGAACTGTGCGCGAATTTGATGATGTCGGCCCGTTTTGAGCTGAATTTTTACGAGTGAAAAGCTTTGATTCCCCACTGAGCGACTCTCGACAACTTCATATGAGAGCTCTGCCTTATCAGCCCCCTGTCGAGGGAAACTAAGAGCTCGAGAAATATTTTGAGCAGCATCCCTTTCAATATAATGAATGAGTGTTCCTTGGCGCGGTTCAACATTGCCCATTACCCAAGCGTGATATTCCTTAGAAAAAGTATGGTTGCGAATTTGCTCCGATATCCTTGAAGCACCTTTTGATGTTTTTCCAAAGACAACAATTCCTTCAACATTTCTATCGAGGCGATGAATGAGGCCAAGGAAAACATTTCCCGGCTTTGCATTACGGTGCTTAATAAAATTTTTAAGATAATCCATAAGGGATTCATCCCCAGAAATATCACCCTGCACCAACATACCTGCCGGCTTAACTACAGCAATGCAGTGATTGTCTTCATATAAAATTTGTGGATCAAATTTAAGTGGCATAAATACACCAAACTATGAGCGTGACCAACGAGCATAAATTCCGCACGGCAAATCTCTTTTACCCTCACCTTCTTCTTTAATTACCATTTCTCCGTGTTCAATAGTGCCGCCATGTTGATGTTTAAGTTCAAGTAAATTATTTGCATATGCAATTGCAGAGTAACCGGCAGAGTATCCATTAATCAAAAAGAAGAGTGGTTGAGGTTGTAATAACTTTTGTGCATCATTAATGAGCTTCAAAAAATGCTCTTCGATCTTCCATAGCTCTTTTGTGGGGCCATGGCCAAAAGCCGGTGGATCCATAAGAATGCCTGCATAGGTTCTGCCTCGAGCAAGTTCGCGCTCAACAAAAACTCGAGCATCCTCGATAATCCAGCGAATTGGTTTTTCGGCAAGGCCAGATATTTCGGCATTTTCTCGAGCCCAAGTAACAGCTGCTTTTGAGCTGTCGATATGAACAACGCGGGCGCCCGCTTGTGCCAAAGCGAGGCTTGCCCCACCTGTATAGCCAAAAAGATTGAGGACTTCGACTTCTTCACCTTGGGCGCGCGCTCCCTCAACTAAATTTTGCAACCATTTCCAATTTGTTGCTTGCTCAGGAAAAACGCCTGTATGTTTAAAAGCTGTTGGCTTAATCCAGAGTTTAAGTCCACCTAACTCAATGGGCCATTTATTTGGAATATCTTTTTTACCAACCCATGTACCGTTTTTTTCACCACGAGAAAATTCCATATCAACATTACGCCAAAGCGCAGGATCTGCTTTATGCCACAAAGCCTGAGGATCGGGGCGCGACAAAATAACTTTTCCAAAGCGCTCAAGCTTTTCACCTTCCCCCGAGTCTAATAGAGCGTAATCGGAAGTAGGCAAAAGAACTTGGATATTCTCGGAATACGACTGAATATAGTTCTCTTTTTTATTTTTCATACACAACAACAATTTCGCCAGCGGCAACACCATCAACAATTTCTATCATTCCATTAGTGCCACGCAAGCCTGTAGTTACAGGTCGATATATGAGCTTACCATCCTCGACGATACGAACCTGAGTCTTACCATCTTTTTGTTCTATAGCCTGAAAAGGAATAGTAACAACATCTGCTCTGCTGCCTGTTGTAAGGATAATATTTGCTGTCATTCCTGAGCGAATCTTTTCACTACCATTTACAAAGACGAGAGTAACTTTGTACGTAGGAATTCCTCCGACAATAGTTTCTGCTGGGTCAATTTTTGAAACAGTAACATCAAAGCTTGCTTCTGCACCATATGCATCAAGAGTTACTCGGCCGAGATCGCCAACCTTTACCTTTGCAATATCAACCTCAGGAATTTGAACTTCTACTTTAAAAGCACCGTTACTCATAACCGTAACAGCTGCAGTTCCAACCGAAACTGATTCACCAACCTCTGGATTTACTTGTGTCACAATACCCTCAATAGGACTGACAATGCGGCTTTTTGATAGAGCAATTTCTGAACCCGCCACTACAGCTTCGGCTTCAGCAACACGAGCTTTTTGTGCAGCAACTTCTTCTGCGGCACTACCAGCAATATCTAAATCGAGCTCTCGATAAGTAACACTCGTATCTGCTGTTGCAAGGTTAAGAGATTTTTCGGCAGTAATAACAGCCTGAAGAGCGGTAGTCACTTGTTCAAGAGCAGTAATGACAGATGTTCGATATTCAGTAATCTGTGCATCGCTCAAAGCAGAATTTGAAGGTGTGAGCTCTTGAGTAACTTGCTGAAGTTCTGATAAAAAGTCTTTAATTGTTGTTGTATACAAACGAACATTTTTTGAATATTCTTCTGGATTTGTTTCTTCGGTCACGCCGGTGAGTGAACTATTCCAAGCTTCGAGAGTTTCAGAAACGACAACACGCTCTTGCTCAATACTTTTTCGTAGATCAACATTTCGTGCTCGTACAGCAAGTGTAGGATTTGATGATACACCGTTATTAAACAAAGAATCCGTAGTGTTGACGATAGCATCGTAGGTTGTTACATACGCTTCGCGAACTTCGGTAAAGAAAGCATCACGAGCATCATTCAACGCTCGATCTGCATTTGAAACTTTAACTTGCGACACTTGTAGTTCTTCTTGGCGAGTTCCGCGCAATACTTCGGCTAAACGAGCTTGTTCTGTAGCAAGCTTTGCTCGAGAAGCATTAAGCTCAGCAGAAAGAGTCCCGCTGTCGAGTGCAATGAGTAGATCCCCTTTCTTTACCAAAGTACCTTCGCTCACGTACACCTTTGAAACCGTTCCTGTCTTTTCAAAAGCGAGCGCTGCACGCTCAACAGGAGCAACTTTACCTGTTGCACGAACTTCTTGTGTAATTGTTGCCACCTCTGCAGAAGCAGTTTCAAGACCTTCAAGTGATGACGATGGTTTTAAAACAAAAAATGCACCCAATACAACCACTACCCCACCGATTACCCACCATTTATTATTGCGAACAAAGGACATTAGGTTCTTTTTCATATCGCATACATTATAGCACACTATGGAAAGTTTGGCTTTTTTGCGGTATATTCATATGTATGACCTCTATTGTGCTCTACGGAATCATATTTTGCGGCCTTTATTTCCAGATTTTCCTCCTCGTTTCGTTTTTTGAAGAAAATTCACAAGACCCCGAAACCCCAAAAATACCCGACCACGAACTACCTCGTGTGTCTATTACTGTGCCCTGCTTTAATGAGTCTCGCACTGTGCGAGCTACAGTTGAATCACTTCGCGCACTTAACTACCCTCAGGATAAGCTTTCTATTCTTATCGTAGACGATGGCAGTACCGACAATACCTTTGAGATAGCAAAGAGTCTCGAGATCTACCCGAACGTAAAAGCTGTATCTCAAAAGAATGGCGGCAAGTTTACCGCACTTAACCGTGGCATTTCAGAAAGCACTGCGGATTTCGTAGGTTGCCTCGATGCTGACTCTTTTGTACACCCTAATGCACTCCGTTCAATGATTGCCCACTTTGGTAATGACCCTAAAATTGTTGCTGTTACACCAGCAATGGTTGTTCATGAGCCGAAAACTCTTATTCAAAAGATGCAGTCTGCAGAATACATGATTGGTATTTTTGCAAAAATGGTAATGGGTAAGCTCAATGCAATTCATGTAACACCTGGACCATTCTCAATTTTTAGAAAAAGCATATTCAAAGAAATCGGTCTCTTTCGCCATGCGCACATGACCGAAGATATGGAAATTGCTTTTAGAATCCAAAAGCATAAATATCGCATCGTGCACTGCCCCGACGCTTTTGTGTATACCATTACGCCAAACACGGTTAATAAGCTCTACCGACAGCGCACACGTTGGGTCTATGGCTTCATACGAAATGCTTTTGACTATCGCCACATGCTCTTTAAAAGAGAATACGGTAATATGGCAACCCTTACTCTTCCCTATGCTGTATTTGGTATTATTGCTGTTTTCTATTTAACAGGAACTGCTGTAGCGCAAGCAGCAGGAAAAGTTTGGAACAATGTTGAGCACATGCGAGCAACGGGCATCGTGCACTACCTCAACACTGCATTAAGCAACCTCTCTTTCAGCTTTGACTGGTTTTTTATCAACTCCGACATCACATTACCACTTGGTTTAATCATGTTCACAGGAGCGGTGTTTATTATGATACAAGGGCGCAAAATGGCCGAAGGGGTTGCGCGACCATCACTCAATATGCTTTATTTCATTATGTTCTATGGTTTTATTGCTCCCTTTTGGATAGCCAAGGCAAGCTATAGAGCACTTCGAGCCACCGACGGAAGCTGGCGCTAAACCTATACGTACACACAATGAACTCATTTTCACCCAAAAAATATATTTTTGTTTTTATTATTACCGCCACGATCTTTATCTTTGCTTTTGGAATTAGTAATTATTTAAATGGTAAAAAAGTTGACGCAATTCGCTCAACCGAAAATAGTATTGCCATTAACATCCTTTCTCTAGAAACACAGTTTGATCTACTCCAAGACTCAAGCTGCAAAAAGATTGGTACAAATATTTTGTCAGACGAACTCAACCTTCTTGCTGACCGCTTAGCTCATGCAGAAGAACAAAAAGGAATTGCAAATAGCGATGTTATTGCCCTCAAAAAGCACTATTCCCTTTTACAAATGAAAGACTATCTTCTTATGAAGAAGGTTTCTGAGAAATGTAGTCTTAAGCCAATTTCTATTCTTTATTTTTATTCTAACGCTGACACTTGCACCGATTGCCGCAAACAAGGATATGTCTTAACAACGGTGCGCGAGAATAACCCCGACATACGCGTATATAGCTTTGATACCGGTCTCGAACTCAATGCCCTTTCAACCCTGACTTCTTTGTATGAAATTACTCCCGATATTCTTCCTGCAATTGTTGTTAATGACAAAATGTATAAAGGCTACCAATCTCTTGATAGCCTTAATACAATAATTCCTAAGTTAGCTACAACTACAGCCACAACTACAAATACAAACCGTTCAAAGTAGTTATGAATTAATTGTGCCAACCTCACTCGAACCACTCGTTGCATACAAGCGGTACCCAATGAGAGCAAAAATAAATATGAGTGTTGAGGTTCCTGCCGACAATAAACAGTACGGGCAGAAAGCTTTAATCACAAATATCTGGAGCGAAGTAAACCAAACTGCCGAAGCAAGGCCGAGCGGTGCAACAGCAAAAACTCCAAGAGCGATAAATTGTTTACGTGTATCAAAATACACAAGAGTAGCAAGGAGAATTACAAAGTAGTACAAACTACCTAATAAAGCTACGGGAATACCGAGTATCTGTGAATACTCTGACGTAGTTACCTTTTCACAATCAAACCCTGGTGAGCATGGTGGAATACCGCCAATATAATGCTCAACTGTTAAGTATGAAGCATCTGCAAAACCAATAAGAGCAGCAATACATACAGCCACCATTACCCAGTTTGAAATGTGCTTAGCGGGCATTTGTTGTTGTAGCTACGGGCAATGTTGTTGTTGCTTTTGGTGCCGCTGCTATCGCTGCATCAAGAGCCGCTTCTAAATCATTAAGATTCTTAAGGCCAACTACTTGCTTGCCGTTAATAAAGAATGTTGGTGTTCCAACTACCCCTGCTTTGGTTCCCATTTGATAGTCATCATTGATCTTGGCGCGGAGTGTTTTGTCAGAAATGTCTTGAGCAAACTTTGCTTCATCAAGACCGAGTTCTTTTGCATAACCAGCGAATATTGTTGCTGCTTGTGCATTAGCTGCCCATGTTCGCTGAGTATCAAAGATTTTGTCGTGCATTTCCCAAAACTTTCCTTGTCGGCCAGCTGCTTCTGCGGCGCGCGCAGCAATATCAGCATTTCGATGGATTTGGCTTAAAGGAAAATGTCGGTACACAAAAGCAAAAGATTGGCCTTTGCGAGCAACAAGGTCACGCAAGAAAACGTCAAAAGTCTGACATCCTGGGCATTCAAAATCACTATATTTTACAAGAACTACTGAAGCATTTTTATTACCCTTAACATAATCAGTTGCCAAAACACCTGCTTCTGCCCCTTCAACAACAGAACCTGTTTGTGTTGTTCCTGAGCGCACAATATAAATCAAACCACCAATAATTAAAGCTGTTGCGGCAATAAAGCCAATGTATAATGCGTATCTTTTCATATGTATAGTATACGAACTTTTAGGAGTTGCGACACTATATACACACAAAACTAAGCATGGTGATATTTTTCACCCTTGCGAATTGTGCAAGCCCGATAGATTTGCTCCACAATAATCAATCGAACAAGCTGATGCGGAAACACAAGATTCGATAAGCTCATTACGTTTCCAGCACTGCGAACCTCATCACTTACACCGTGAGCACCGCCAATAACAATAACTACACGCTTTTTTGATTGATTTTCGGCTTTTTCAAGAAGATCAGCAAACTGCTCTGATGTATAAGTCTTACCCCTTTCATCAAGAACGATGACAAAGTCATCAGAATTAAGTTTAGCTACGATAGCAGTACTTTCTTGATCTTTATTGGTTGGTTCAATAAATAACCAATCAAAATGTGCATAGTTGAGTATTCGGTGCTCAAAATCTGCAATGGCTTCGGCATACATATGCTCATGTTTTTTACCAACAGTTATACAAAGGATATTCATACGGTTAGTATATCAGAATGGCCTAGAGTAATGCATCGACACCGACAGCCTCTGCTACATTTGAAAAACCATCTTTGGCCAAAAGGCGAGCCAGCTCGAGATTCATTTGTGCAACCACTTGTGGACCTTCGTAAATTAGTCCGGTTAAAACTTGCACGAGCATTGCTCCATGACGAATTCGCTCATAAGCATCTTGGGCCGAAAAGACACCCCCCGAACTAATACAAACAAGTGAGCCCCGTGTCTTTGTATATACATACGAAAGCAAATCTTTTGATTGTTGCGCCACAGCCTTACCACTTACCCCGCCCTTGTGTAATACATCATCATGATCAACTTGATCGTATTTCTTTGTTAAGTTTGTACAAATAATTCCATTTATTTTATGTTGTACTATGCAATTAATAATTACATCGAGATTTTCATACGAAAGGTCTGGGGCCATCTTAATAAAAATTGGCTTATGTGTGCGTATTTTATTTACATGAATCAATAGCTGATTCAGGTTCTCTGGGTTTAAAAATAATTGTCCAAGTTCTGCATTTGGGCAACTAATATTAATCGTCACGTAATCCGCATAGGGTTCACAATCCGTAAAAGCCTTGAGTATATCTTGTATCGCTTGCTCGAGGTTTTTAATATCTGACTCATTACTTACAGCAACGCTCACGCCAATAGGCATAGAACTTGTACGCGGTTGGGATAAACGCTCTTTGATTACATAAGAACCCTCATTTGCTAAGCCATAGTTAACCTGAATACCCTTCGACTTTTTAAGTCGCCATAGTCGCGGTTTAAAGTTGCCCGCACATACTTTACCAGTAACCGAGCCCACCTCAACGAAACCAAAACCAAGGGTTGGGAGTATGTGTATGAGTCGAGCGTTCTTATCAAAACCAGCTGACAATCCTATAGGCCGATCAAATGAAACTCCTGCAATAGTATTGGCCAGGCTAGGATATCTCTGATTAAAGAGTTTATTAAAGATTGAGCGGACACTTGCGAGCGAGCCTAGGTAGCTTCCTGTTGATATGCAAACATTATGAACATCTTCTGGATCAAATAAAAATAAAATTCTTCGAATTCCTTGAACATAGATGCTATGAATCAGTTCGAAGAATAATTGAGACATAGAGTTATTCCCTTGGAACCCAAGCAAATAATTTCATTTTTCTTTGCATAATTTTATAGCGAGGATTAGCTGCCAAAATAATTGAAGCCAAAAGCTCGGGGTCTTCTTTGTAGTGGTACGTGCACAAAGAAAGCTTTGGAGCAAAGTTTTGCAAAACCCATGTTGCCCCCTTAAGCATATTTCGCTCGGCTCCTTCTATATCAGATTTAATAAAATCAATACGCTTTAGGGTGTTTATTCGTACAAATTCATCAAGCGTCGTTGTTGTGACCTTAATCCCCACCCCTTCTTGAACTACCTTGCTGCCAACGTTATTTTCTGTAAATGTTAATTCAGTGACTGTGTCGTAGAGTGCATAAGGAACAATTTTAATTGAACCATTAAGCTCAGCGGTAGTCTTCAGGAGGTTTTGATTTTCTGGTGATGGCTCGAAAGCATATACATGTGCACCCTTATGTGCAGCATATGCAGAAAAAGGACCGATCCATGCACCGGCATCAACGACAGTGTCCCCTGCATGTATTGTCATATCAATTTTATTGTCTGTATCCGAATAACAGTACAGACCCTCTGATTCAAAATACTTTTCAAAAATATCTACGGTAGCTGCATCAAAAGTGTCATTATGGCGCTCATAAAATAAAATTGAATCGTAGTATGCCCATAGTAAGGCGCCACTGTATGCAGTACCGGCAGTAACTAAAGGTAATTTAACTCCTCTAAAGTCGAGATGTTTAAACGGCTCACTCTTTGTGTGGCGTTCGATAAGTTTGCGTTCTTGGTATAGGCCGTATTCTTTCCAAGCTTTTTCACGAGAAAAACCTGATCGAATGTAGATCAGTATTTTATGTACAATATCGAAAGGTTTCTCTATCTTAAGAATTAAGCGATACCAAGTTTTTATCAAACCCCGAACAAGAGAATTCATTTTAGCCCAGTTTTACTGCTGTGCCCGAGACATTAATCATGAGCATTGAACCATTTGCTCCAACAGTTTCATAGTCAAAGTCAATTCCGACAATAGCATCTGCTCCTAGTTTTCGAGCTTCTGCAACAATTTCTTGCATAGCCATTTCTTTACCTTCAATGAGTTTTTCTTCGTATGATGCTGATCTGCCGCCAACAATATCGCGAATTCCTGCAAAGATATCGCGAATAATATTTACACCGATAATAACGTCAGCGTGAACTATACCAGAATATTCAACGATCTTCTTGCCTTCTATGTTTGGGGTTGTTGTAGTAATTACAGTATTCATACCCTAATCATAGCTCAAAGAAAAATAAAAGCGAGTATTACTTTTTGTTCTTGGTAAGAACTCCAAAACAAAGACTTTCGCCCGGCCAATCTGCTGCAACCTCATCTGCATTAGTTAAATAACTCCAACCTATACACTTTGGTGCTGTTGCATCAAACTGTGCTATGTATTCTGGATCAACATGCCCTGGTGATGATATGTACTTTTTAGGGTAGAAAATTAGCACAACCGCTACAAAGATAAGGATAATTAAATATTTCATATACTTAGTATATAACAATTACTGAGCATACCAATCATTTAACTCACGATCTTTATTTTCCATTCGGTCAGGAATGTGTTTCCTGGGCAGGTAGTTTTTGGATTAATTTCTCTATGCCCGAAAATGCGACTCTTATCAACTGTTGGGTAATGTTGATCTATGATTGAGCGTATTGCACTCACAACCGTTGGTGACGGTGTTGAGTTTTCATGGTCATTGTCTATACAGATTCCGACACTGCGACAATTTATATCCCAATTTCCTGCATGCCAACCAATTTCTGAATCATTGAGGAGTCGTTCAACATCTCCGTTTTCGCGTACAAGCCAGTGGTATGAATAAAACACTTGCTCACCGTTTCTGAAATGATTTGAGTATATTGGTTTACGCTCTTTAAAAAGAGTTTCTTGGGCTTCTTTACGTCCTTCATAGCCGGTATACAAGCGGATTAAGTGTACTGCACTCAACCTTCTCCATGTCATACCTGACTTATTCTTTGTATGATGAATAACAATTGTATCTATTGGTTTTCTTTCTTCATCAAGATTGGGCCCTTGCTGCGCAAGGCTAATTTGTTTGTTCTCAAGAGCGGTATCAATAAAAGAATACAGTGCCTCTTTAACTTTACCCCGCTCTTCGGGATGATTATTAACGTACTCAATGAGCCTTTGATACTCAGGGTGTAAATCAAGATACCATAAAGGATTTTTGAGAGCTTTGAGCCAGTATTGTTGGTCGAAGTATGGGGGCATTTATATGGTATTTAATATCTATATATCACTTAATAATCATTTCATCTACTTAGTAAACACAAAAACAACAGGACTTGTGAAGCGCCATATCATGTACATCTCGAAAATTGGTACAAATTTTCTTAGGAGTAAACCAGCAATTTTCTTTAAGCCGCTTCGCGCGCTCTGCTGTTGATCGAATTCAGCAACAAGCACTTCGTCAAGATAATGTTCAATATGGTCAAAATTACTGCCGAAACTTTTATACTCTTTCATTGTATAAATATTTTCATTTATACCCATTGCCCGCTCTGCTTTGCAGTTATTGTTTTTTCTCCATGCTGTATAGAATGGAATATCAAGACATAGAGGGTCTTCAACAAAAATTACACGCCCTCCTGGCTTAAGGACTCTGTAAAATTCAGTTAGTGCTTTTCGAGGATCCTCAAAATGGTGCAGGCTTGCTTTCACAAAAATCACATCAAAACTTGTCGAACTTAGGTCGAGAGATTCAACTGGCCCAAATGACATTTGTGGCAATTTTTTTACACCAAAAAATTCTGCAACTTTTGATATGTTGGTAGCGAGTTGGACCTGTGATAATTCATTTGCAGTATACGAATGCTGCGGAAACAGCTTTGTACAAAACATCGTAAAGTCACCTACTCCAGCCGCAACCTCGAGCACTTGGTGTGGTGTTGCAGTATCCAAAAACCGAGATACCACCTTGCGGTAACGCTTTTCTTTAAGTGTACCTTCGGAATATGTATCCTTGAGCCAAGCAATGACATCTTTTGCTGACCCAATATGACCAAACATCGTTTGTTGATCGCGATATTCTTTTTCTGTGAGATTATTTACAGGCATATCAATATTATAAACCTATTTTACTGATACCGACAGGATGTGATGGATACACTTCGATCAATAAAGCAATTAAATAATCCCAAACATCCTCATTCCAATAAGAATTATTGCGGCATTGGCACACATATGTGCAATCCAGGAATTAATAATGCTCTTCTCTGCCCTATTGATATAGGTAAATACAAGAGCAATTGCGAACAGGACAATTAAACACAGTGTCAAAATAATTGGATTAAACCACTGTTGAAAAATTGCCATATGGTATGCAGAGAAAAGTAAAGCAGAAAATATATATGCAAGCCAAGAATTTATTTTGGTGTACAAATTAAGAAAGATATATCCACGGAAAAAGAATTCTTCGATAAAAGAGTTAACGAGTGTAATGTATATTCCCACAAAGATAAAGTTTGTTGGTGTAATTGCTAATTTACTCGTAAGCTCGGCAGAAATTGCTTCAAAATCAACAAATTGACCTAGAATGAAATATGAAATGATGATTGCAATAAATGAAACTATGCCGACTACAAGCCCTGGGATGATATTGCGAAAGCGTAGTTCTTTAATATTACCAAGTAGCTGTATGTTTGATGTGGTCCTGCTGTATCGTACTAATAAGAGTGGGATAATAACAAAAACCACAATCTTTAAAAGAGCTTTGTATACGTAATCAACACCAACGCTCTGTTCAACAATATAGAGAGCAATGGTTGCTATGAGTGATGTGCCTAGTGTGAGCATTTTTATTATGTTTTATAAACTTATGTTGGTTTGTGGGGCTAAGTGAGCCGATAGCTGAATTCTTTTTTCTTATCATCATAGGTCACACCCAGTATAACTTCTGTGATGATCCCCTTGATTACCACGTCTGCTTTTAAATTACTCTTCGCCAACTCAAATCTCTCTTTATTCAGATTATCTACAATAGTAATATGCGGCCTGAAATCTTTCTCGTACATTTCAGACCTTGGCATGACATAGTCATTATATTTTACCAAAATTTTGCGTAGCACATTTTGCAAATCAACTATTGAAGAATTTTTAGCCACGGCCATAATACACCCGTCACCAACTTCGACACCAGTAGGGTCAGTATCTAGACTGTTGAATGTGACCTGAATCTGCTTAAAAAGATTCTGGCTGAAGAAAATATTGAGTTTAGCTTTAACTTCATCTATATCCCCTTCTGCTACCCTTCTTTTTTGTATAAGGGTAACATGATCTTTGTATTTTATTTGATTGTATCTTTCTTTAAATTCGTCCAGCCAATCGGGTTTATCAACAAAAACAATATTGGTATATACCGCAAAGGTAGTCATCACGTAAATATATCACGATACTATTTATCCCTAAATTGCTCGATCAGACCAGACTAGTCATAAAAGGAGTATAGCGAAAGATTCCAAGTTTGTTACTTTAGGGCAGCTAGACCGGAAACTGCTTCATCCTTTTATTAAGTCTCAATCTTTGGTCTTCAAAAGTTGTAGGCATCTGCTCGCCATTAATAATCCTGAGCATGTTTCCTACCACACTGGTTAGGCGCCTAAATTTAGCTCGCTGTATCAAATCTTCATCTTTAAAACCTTGGTACTGCCCTATTACTTTTCTCATAAAGTCCTCCCCGTAATCCAACAAACGAGAAAAGTCTATAGCGGAATCAGCATATTCCATATTAGTAAAATCAATGATGCCTGAAATCTTACCTTGATCTTTATCAAAGAAAATATGGTCACTGTTCAGGTCAGTGTGAATTAAAGCAAGTTTAATCTCGCCCTTAAGTGAGAAATAGTGACTAAACTGATGATCTATCCAACTCACCTCTTCCTGATTAAGAATTGGATACAGCTTTATTTGAGCGCCTTCATACAATTCTTTTACCTGTGAAGGATTCCAGCTGTAATTACCGTCTGTTGATATGCCAATTTCTTGAACTACCTCCTTTGGAGTTTTGTGAATAATTGTAAGAAAATGTGCCAAATCCTCAATTATCTTTTCTTTTACTTCACTCGATTGTATTTGAAAAAGCTCTTTGTGTAATTCAGTCCCACGAATTATTTGATACCCTCCCCACATTTTATCTTGAGGAAGATATTTATAATCCGGTATTAAGACATTCACTTTGTCTTTAAGATAATCTAGAAATCTTACTTCCACCTTAAAGCTTTCTTTATTTTCATTAGTCCTTGGAAAGCGAAAAACAAGAATGTCGTCCAAAATCACAACGTCATTATCCCAGCCATGAGTAATAAACTGAGCATTTGTATACTGAATATCAGGAAACTCGGCTTTAATCTTTTGTATAAGTTTTTTAAGCAAGTTGCTTATTATAAATTATATAAACTTTCGTAACAAAACTCACATAGACCCTGCATTTATCAATCAAAAATTTAAATAATTTTATTCTTAAAACTGCATCTTGCTGATATTTTATCAGGTTGCGGTCAACGTTGCACTTAAATAAAAAGGTCGGAGTGTTTCCACTCCGACCTTTGTTTTTACCTCGCTAATTTTTAATACCATTTGCCGCGTAGTTATACCCCAACCGAAGCGATCTCCTCGATCGTACGCAAAACGGCATCGCGCGAGGAAACACCTTGCGGCGGCCTCGTGATCGGACGACCGACCACGATACGATCCACGCCAGCTTTGATAGCCTTCGCGGGTGTCATGATCCTCTCCGGATTCTGATCATCACCAGAGATGATCGCCCACGCCGGTCGAATAGCTGGGGTGTTAAGTGATAGGATCAACCCGAACTTCGCACGAAGCACTTCTGCTTCCTTGGGCGACGAGATGAGTCCATCTATCTTCGCATCTGCCGCGGCCTGGGCGAACCGCATGACGGCTTCCTCGGTTGAGCAAGTGAACATCGCTTGTGTGTCAGCGTCGTTGAGACTTGTGAGAACCGTCACGCCGAGCACTTCCGTGTCCGGTAGTTCGGCTTTGAGAGCCTGCATTGCGGTGATACCAGAAACACACATGACTGTGAGCAATTCCGGTTTAGCTTCTTTGAGAAGCGCACCATCAATGCTGAGGGTTTTACCGATATCGATCAGTTTCAGGTCCGCAAAGACCAGAAGACCGCGCGAGTGGATTTCATCAATGAGGCCGTAGCCGGCAGCTCGCAAGGCGGAGTTCACCTTAAGGCAGACTCCGGTTCCATTGAGACTGTCGGCCAAAGCCAGGACCTGGGCCTTCACCCAATCCCTTCCACTGGGAGCCGTTGGCTTGAAGTCGGCAGAAACAATCAGTCGCTCCGCTGGTGTCAATATTTTCACTCTGCGTTCTCCTTTCGTTTTATAAGAGTCACTGTTGCATTGCCGCTACGAGGCGCTCCCAGTTTTTCTTTACTTCGAATTCGAGTCTGCCAGCCCCGATATCCGCAACAACTGCAGGATCATCCTGTTCGAATTCCGGATATGCCTCACGGATGGATGCGATGACAGGTAGACCCTTGTAGGTCATGCCGTACACCGGAGAGCGATTGAGCGCCCCAACAAGGAGTACAATGTTCGCTCCGGTGATAGCGATCTCGGCTAAGGTGTTGTCAGAATTTTGAAAGTTGTTGTACACATCTTCCGCAATAGCAACACGTTCACCTTTTTCGAAATCGAATTGTGAGATATCCCAGGTATATTCCTGTTTCCTTCCCACTTCTGTAGCTTTCGGCTTCTTGTCCGCATACGCGAACCGTTTGCCGGCGACGAGTGCGAGCATCTGACCGAACGTCCTGCCACCTTGCGGAATTCCGCAGACAGTGTCGAACGTATCGAGCAGGTCTTGATTGCGGAGTTTCTGGCAGGCAGCTTCGGCAAATGCCTCGACTGCCTTTGGATGAACTTCGATCCGTCGGAAGTTAAAGTAAATGTCTCCAACGAGATTCCGTCCTTTGCCGTCTTTTCCCGCGTAGGCGACCAGAGGCCCCCTGCGTTCAGAGCCAGCTTTCGGACAGACATAGACTGCGCTGCAGCGCTTCCCAAGTTCCAAGAGATCTTCTCCTGGTAGTGGAACGATTGGCTTCATGGTTATTATTTTTTGAGGGTTCAAGATTACGCTTTGAGGCAGCGTTATTGCCTGTGTCGATTCAGTCGACTCTAAGCGGAACAGTAACTGAAAAAACAAAATTAAGCAATGATGCCAACACGAGTAAATATAGGGTGCATCAAACAAAGAAAGAGCGCACGTCGACAGAGTCAAACATACGCTCTTTGCTACCAAAATGCGAGCTTTTTCTCATAGAAGATACACTCATGACCACCAAGAGTGATTCGACGAAATTCTCGAAAACCGTTCTTTTCGTACAGTCGTTGTGCAATCACCTGAACAGCCATGGTGTCCAACTGTAATTCAGTAAAACCTAGCTCACGTGCTCGCTGTTCCAGCTGGGATAAAATGGCTTGACCGTAACCTCGACCTTGGAGTTCGGGCTCTACTCGCATCCGTCTAATCTCGGCTTTCTGCTCTGACATTCTCCTGAAAGCGCCCATCGCGACAATCCGGCCATTGACTACTCCAACAAGAAATTCTCCACCCGAACGAAGATAAACGCCTTCCACGTCATTCATGTCGTCATCCCATTTACCGTCACCGATGTGGGCATTAGCCGTCCTGAGAGCTTTGTCATGTAGCTCGCAAACAACTAAGTGATCTGCTTGTTGATATCTTCGAATTGTGAGTTCCATAGGTTATTCCTTTCTTTTGGTTCATGACTTAGTTATCCTTTACTTTTGTTAGATGTTCAAGTTCTAACATGATATTACCTATTCTTCACCAAAAGGCAATCAAATTTGGAAAGTTGCAAAAATTTATTTTTTAATTAATACTTGCCTCAAATCACTCATAACAAACACAGGAGACAAGTAAATGAGCAAACCAAAAATTCTAGTCTTTGCGTCAGGGTCAGCTGAAGGTGGTGGATTGGGCTTCGAAAAGCTCGTTCTTGCTTCTCGAGGAGGACCGCTTGATGCGGAGATCATCGCAGTTGTTTCAAATCACGCAAACGGCGGAGTACGGGCACGAGCCAGTAGGCTCGGTGTTCCCTTTCTCCATTTTCCGAAGCCGTGGACCGGCGAAGCATATCAAAAGCTCGCAACAGAATCAGGTGCAGATTTCTTTGCACTCTCTGGATGGTTGAAACTCGTTGTTGGACTTGATCCAGCTACGCGTTTTAATTCACGGACGGTCTTCAACATCCACCCGGGACCCTTGCCCGATTTTGGTGGTCCAGGGCTCTACGGGCATTACGTCCACGAGGCTGTTATCGCTGCATTCAAACGAAAGGAGATCACACACACTGCATTTTCCATGCACTTCGTCACCGGAGAATATGATCGAGGGCCGGTTTTCTTTCGGTGCAACGTCAGGATCGACGACAATGATACGGCGGACACAATCGGCACTCAGGTCAATGAGCAAGAACACCGATATCAGCCGGAAATCACCAGCATGGTGGTGAACGGATTGATCAGGTGGAACGGCACCGACCCAAATTCACTCGAAGTTCCTTCGGGGTACTTGATCGAGCGCTTTGCTTGAAGCACTTGCATGCATCACAGATGAGCGGTTCTGGAAAAGGACTGCTCATTTTTTTTATTTAATCTTTTATGCCTACCTATTCTGCAAGCAATACATCAACTACTTTTTTGATATTATCTTCAAAATCTCCATCCATATTAAAAACCGGCATATTATGTTTATGAGCTTCGCGTATTGTCCAATCACCATAGTATGCCACCATTTGTGCCACTTTACCGAACGTTGCTTCATCCTCAGTTCTTTCAAGAAGCCAATCCCCTGGAGTAGTACTCTTTTTGAAACCCTCTTCAGTTTGTTTAAGATCTTTTTTATAGAGAAATATTGGCTTAATAAATTTCTGAGTTTCTTCTGGAAGCTCCGAAAGCAGATCGGGCCACAACTGATATCCTTCAAGGATAAAAATCTGTTTATCCATAGCAGCATACTTTATAAAAGCGCGGAAACCTGGCCAGAGTGATTCTGCTTGTGTGCGATAGAAGCCTGCAACTTCCTGTGGAGTATGTTTATTGTAGAGATAATCCATTCCAGGCTTTTCACTTCTAATTCTACTTATTGGAAACATCTGATCTTGTTGTTCATCAGTCAGATACTGGAAAATAGCCGCACCTAAATAGTCAGCGGGACACCATGGAGTATGAGTTCTTTTTGCTAAACTTTCTGCAACCGTAGTCTTACCACAACGAGGTGATCCACCAATTAAATAAATCATTATGAAATTATATCAAAATTAAAAATTGAACCATATATATTCTAACCTTTAATTAGAAGGCAGTTTATACTTCGTATACCCCATATTGATCAATTCTTCCCAAGCACCCCAAACATTCTCAGGAATATCTTGCTGAATTTGAAATCCCATTTTGGGATATTCTCTAATCCTCTCCAAATCCCCCACCATCACATTAATAAAACGATTCTTAGAATCTTTATCTTTTGCGTATCCTTCATAGGAAATTTGAGGCGAAGTGACTTGGCATTCTACTTCGGACCATTGTTTTCGAAACGTCGCGTAGGTACGTCGTTCCATGTATGGTTTTTGAATAAGAATAAAAGATTTAAAATTGAGACCCTTTTCTTGCAAAAGTCTTTTAACAAATTGAACATTCTCTCCTGTATTTGTAGAATTTGGTTCCAGAATCACTTTTTCTTTTGGTACTCCTTTTTTAACAGCAATGTCGCCAAATACTTCTGCCTCAGGTCGAGAAAGTTCTGAGGCCTTCCCGTTACCACCAGCACAAATTACATACTTACCTAATCCTGCTAAATATAAGTCTGCGGCTCGCTCTGCTACCCGAGTATCATTTGAACCTAAAGCAAAAATTGCATCGGCAGGTTTAAGATCTTGATGCATTAACATGTAGTTCCAAATAGTTTTAGCGAGAATATCTAGCTTTTCATTCACAACTATATTTTATCAGATTGGAACTAGTTTCACAGCTTAGTTAAAAACTATTTCAAGAAGTTCTTTAATTGAATGACTAGAGAGAATCGAAGCTTACAGCTTCAGTACAGGTTTCCCATTTTTTCGGACTCGTATCTCGTCCTCAAAAATATGGGAGAACCTTTTCGATTCTCTCACGCAAAGCCATAACAGGCTTTGCTTAGCCGCCCACTACGCAAAAATCGCCTTTCGGCGATTTTGCTCCGTGGGTGGCTAGAGAGAATCGAACTCTCGATATCGGCTCCACAAACCGAAGTTTTACCACTAAACTATAGCCACCATGCACAAGACTTTACCGCTTTTTTGCAATAAAGTCTAGTACGCCCCCTTCTGCCCTGCGCGCACTCTTTACTGAAGTTCTGGAGTCACAATGAATCGTCCCTCTTGTTCGGGGTCGATATCCGCAGGCTGGCGCATTTCCATCTGTTTCTGCGCTTCTATATAGTTTTTACCAAAACTGCCCATGATTTTTGGCAAAGACGCTATGAGTGTAATAAAACCAATTATCACTATTGCTCCCACCACTGCTGCCCCGTATATAACAACTGAATCATTCTTTGCATGTACATCTGCGCCCGCCTTGAGAGCCTTGAGTTCTGTATACAAGCAATAGTTAAAACCGATGAATACAACCGTTGCAATTGACTGGAATGTTGAAAGAACAAGCTGAGCAGCTGCGCTCTGACTTCCGAAAAGTGCTCCGGTAATAAAACCGAGTATTATAGAGGCGATAACAAAAATAATGCCAAGTCCTAAAACCTTAACAAAAACATCCCAACCGTAACCTGAAACATAGTTTCGACTTACCTGCAAAGCACCGAATCCTCGAGCACCATCAAACATTACGGCATTCATGCTAAACAAGAACCAAACACTCAAAATTATTCCGGGAATAAAGAAGAGGACTGAACCACCCATTGTTGTAATGCCGACAAGTAACATCACAATAAAATAAGGAACGAAATTTTTGAAGGACAAATTAAAAGCCTCACCTGTACTAATTGGTGTGCCTTTTGTTGTAGCATCGAGTGCGTATGTGAGTGCCATCGTTGTAACAACAGTCATTGCCATAATAGCAATCAGAGTAACAACAAACACTGCGATTGTAGCAACACTGAAACTCTTACCCCCAAACAAAGTAACGCTGAACATGATGGTATTTAAAACCAAAGGTATTGCAACAACTACAATTGCAGTCTGAGCATTCTTTTGAATGAGATCCCAAGATTTTTTTACTAAATCAAACATTCCTGACAACTCTGTGATTTGAGGTGCAGGTGCAGGTGCTGCCCCTACTGGATTTTGTATTGTTTCGTTCATATAAATTTAATTATGGGTATATTATACAATACTTTGAGCGCACATCGTCGCTTTAAGACTTTGCATGCTGCATGAGCCGCACTATATGACCGGTACCCCTTTCGTATTTTGTGAATACACAAAATATACTCAAGGGCTTCAAGTCCTCTTGAGATAAGATAGAGTATAAAAAATTGTGCACAGGAGAGGACTTGAACCTCCACGCCTTACGGCATACGCACCTCAAGCGTACGTGTATACCAATTCCACCACCTGTGCATACACTGCAATAACTTCTCACCGAGGTACGAACACTATACCAATTACACAGGATATTTCAACCCTTAATCGTAGAGCTGCTTTCACACCACAACCTAGCAACAAAAAAACCCCGAGTGGGGTCTTTTTGTTTATGCTGTTGCTTCGGGAGTTGCCTCTGCTGATGCTGCTGCAGATGCCAACTTTGTATCTGTATTCTGATCTTTGTCGATCTGGAGGAATCGGCGCATTTGGCGGCGAATTTCTTTTGCTGCCTTTTCGCGAATGAAGTAGAGCTTTGAACGTCGTACTTTTGCTCGGCGAACAACTTCTACAGAGTCAATCATTGGAGAATAGAGTGGGAAAATTCGTTCTACCCCTACTCCGTCCATAACCTTTCGAACTGTAAATGTTGCACCTGATTCTGTACCATGCTTTCGAGCAAGAATAATGCCTTCAAAAGCCTGAAGTCGGAACTTATCTTTTTCTTTAATTTTCTGCCAAACGCGGACAGTATCGCCAGGGCGAATATCAAGATTCTTTCGAGCCTCGGTATCGACAGTACTAATTACCTTGCGAGCTTGTGCGGCTGTATTAATTGCTGTAGCTGTTTCCATAGATGTGACCAAATCTATCATAAAGAATTAGAATATGCAACTTTTTGGTGGTTCTACGCCCATTTCTGTGAAAGCGTTGAGGAAATCCTCAGGAAAAGGTGCTTGTGCCGTAATTTTCTTGCCTTCAACATTTATAAACTGAATAGCGGCAGCGTGAAGTGCAGTTCGGGTAAAACCAAGGGCAGCCGGTTTTTCAGGAGCATATAAAGTATCGCAAACAACAGGATGATTTACGGCTTTAAAGTGCACACGAATCTGGTGGGTTCGGCCTGTTTTAGGTTCGACTTCTACTGCTGAATACCCCGCTCGTGCTGCATACGTAAAATACCAAGTCTCTGCAGGGCGAAGCTCACCACGCGCTCCGCGAGTTGCTGACCAGCGTCTGAAATCACTTGGTGATCTTCCTATCGGTCGGTTGATGATTCCATAGGTATCTTTGAGGGCTCCATAGACAAAAGCATAGTACTTTTTGCGAATGGTTCGATTTTGAAATTGCTCTTTAAGGAGCGCATGGCCTTCTGTGGTTCGAGCAATAAGAAGAACGCCTGATGTTCCCCTGTCGAGCCTGTGCACGATTCCTGGGCGCTCTATACTGCCCCCTTCGGTGAGTTCTATTGGTTCGCCTACGATATGTGCTTCGGGATATTTTTCAACAACCCAGTCGGTAAGAGTTGGCTCTTGTGTTTTTCCATCTGAATGAACTACAAGTCCAGCCGGCTTATATATAGCAACAATATGCTGGTCTTCGTAGAGTACTTTGATATTAAATTGTTCGTGTGGAAATGACATTATAGGTGTATGTATGTATATAGTTACGCATACGCTTGAAAAATATGCAAATATGCGCTAATCTATGTGTGTTCGTTAATAGTTATATATTTGGGCGCTTAGCTCAGTTGGTAGAGCAACTCTTTTACACAGAGAAGGTCAGGGGTTCAAGTCCCTTAGCGCCCACAATTCACAAACACCACACACTCGACACTCTTGCAAATATTGCATAAGTGGTGTTGTATATAGTTAGCATGAACACAACACCCGTTACGGTAACCGCGGTGCAGCGCCTTCTTGCTCTTAGTGGCTTAGTGCCGCTCGCTTGTGCGCTGTGGGGATTTATCCCCTATTCACAACATGCCGAATTGACGGCTGGGGCAGCAGTTACAATATTTGCTGCCCTCACCCTCATACGAGGACTCAAGCTCGTATTGAGGTTCCCGACCCATGACGAAGTTCGTGCCTTCATCACACCACAACGCATGTGGCGCGTAGTTCGCGCACCGCTCGTCATTCTATTGGGGTATGCAGCACTTGTTGTTACCCCACTATCCCACCAAGGCTTTGCCATGGCGGAAGTTGCGGGAGCCCTCCTCCTCTTTACGGGGTGGAAGCTCTTGTAAAAGTACCCCCGGCGCTTCGGCGTCGAGGGTACTTTATATTTTTGTTGTAACAATACCTACGTGAGTGATGTCGAGTACTAGTGATGTCCTGCTGTTTTAGGGTCACTTGCTGATGCAGCTGCTCTTATTTTTGCTTGAGACAATTCATGCTCTGCACGTGCTAATTCTGTTTGTAGGTGTGACATTTCGGCTCTATGCTTTTGTTCAGTGCCATCATGCCCTTTATTTGCAGCTCTGATTTCGCGCAAATTATTTTCTGCAGCTACGATTTCGCGATCAGTATTTTTTACTTCTACCGTTAAGCGCTCGCGCTTTTCTTCAAGCTGCTGTAGCTTTGCTGCCAATTGATGCTCTTCAGAGATTCGAGTTGCTGATACTCGAGCCTCTTCTTGCATTTGTCCTTGCAAACGCTGCTGCCTTTGATGAAGTTCTGCTACCTGCTTTTCGAGTGAGTGTGCGTCGTGTGCAACCATATGTGTAAATTATTTTTATATGTAAAGTATATCATATGGGTTTTTGATATAAAGAAAACCGATTCGCGAGAACCGGTTTTGTGAGGCGCCTTTGTGAACTACCTTATTATTCCCAGCCCGGCGGCGGCGTGGGAGTGATGGTGGTGCGGTCGTAGCCAGTGCCATCATCAACCAGGGCATGACTACGCCAGAAAGTGCGCGCACTTTCCTGATCAGTCTCAGTCTGCTTCTTAAACCGCGGATCACAGGGCGTCATAGGGGTACGATTACCCCAATAACAGGAGATGACCGTGAAGCCAACCTTATTGAGGCGCACATCCCTCTTGAGGATAAAAGTGACCGTATTGCACCTAATCCCAGTCACTCCTACCACATAACGCATATACCTCCCTGAAGAGAAGAGCTTTGCGTAGAAGACTCCGTGGAAAGTGGCCGGCACACACTTGGCAATGCCCGAGGTTTCCCCCGTGCACGCCTCAACGATTTGGAACTCCACATCAGAGACAGTCAGTTGACCACTCGTGACCACTCCGGTCAGAGCGCGATTGTCGATACCTTCACGTCCATATTCAACAAAGAGATTAACTCCCTGACACTGGACATGTTTGTAATTTTTCATCTACATACTTACTAACACATAAGTTGCTATATTGTCAATAGCTTGCCGAGTTGGAGATACTCATGCGTACCAATAAGAAAACGCAGGGGCTCTCTTACACCCCTGCGCTCCGCACTTGATCACTTGGCATCGCTGTGCTCGTCTGCCCCCCTTGATATCTTCGACCGATCTTCATCGGTCATCTCTCGGACTCTGAAGTCCGAATCAAGGACATATCTACCGAACTCGACTTTTCTAGTGCCGCTATCGTATGCCGCACAGGCTTCCCCAAATGAAAGATACCTGCGATCACCATTGATCTTCATCAAATACTTTGGAAATTGATCCGAGTCACTCATTAATTGATTCTCCTTTCTTGTTCAACCCTATCTTAACTGTTACGGAAAGTAAAGAAAATTCTTCTTGTTCTCTGGTATGTGCCCCTGGCTGGAATCGGTCACAAAAATGTATTCGCCGGCGCTCATACATTTTCGCGACCCCGACTCACTTCCCTCCGCTACTGCGGAGGGATCTCGCTTCGCTCGATGCGTTCGTCTTTCGATTCCTCCTTAAGAACATATATACCAAAAAAGAGACCGCAGCCTCTTTTTTGGTATATTGTGCCCCTGGCTGGAATCGAACCAACATCAACGGCTTAGAAGTCCGCTGCTCTATCCATTGAGCTACAGGGGCAATGCTGTGACTATAACAAAAAAGCTCTTAATATTCCACCTGCCCCACTATACAACGCGCAATGCGCACAACAAATTGCGTACGCGCTGTTACTCAGCTTTAGATGAAGGAGTAAACTCCTTAATATCACGAGCGCCGCGAATTACCTCTTGGCGTACGAGAGCCTTCTGAGTAAAAGCTTCGAGTGACTTTTGCGCTTTAGTAATATCAAAATCGCGAGTAACTGCTTTTGATTCTGTGGGAATAAATCCAGTTACAGCCGTTACGATACTTCTATACTGTATCAAACCAATGATGCCGCCAACAATAACGAGGATGCATGTAAGGAAGCATACTATAAACCAATCAAAACTTGAGTCTCGACCTAGATCGTGAAAACTATTCCACATGCGCTGCGAAACTTTCTTAATATGTTCAATTATGTGAGTAATTTGTTCCATATTATTTCATCAATCTAAATGTGTAATTAAAGTCCACCTTCCACCCTGCTTGTGCTTTTGGTGTTGCACCGCCCTGCACTGATTCTGAACGAGAGTCATTAATTGTTAAAGCATTAAAATATTCAAAATTGATGCCGCCGATTTTTCCAAGATATGGAAGATTTTCTACAAGCATGAGTGTTCGCGTTACAGCATTCCATGAACCGCGAATTGATAGTTTAAAATTTGCTGGAACAATCTTTTCATCCCCTCCAGAACTAATTGATGAATCTATTGCATCAATAGTTATATAAGCGCCTGTTTGATTGCCAAGGCTTTCAACTTCTTTAATAAAATTAACAATGTCAGTTCGAGCAACAAGGTGTTGAGAGAATGTTGATTCGAGTTCTTTTCCAGCTTCAACCTGTGCTCGCAAGGTATGAATATTCTCGAGCTCTCGAGTCATTTCAACAACAGCTTGGCGCTCTGCAGCAATACCATCACTTTTTTTATGGAGCCACACAACACTAAAAACGTACACGGCGATAATTGCAGCAATTACTGCTACCGAAATTGAAATACGAGCAAGAGGATTTAATTGCATCATGGTAGTTGAATCTTAGGAGCTATAGCTTTAAACGACAATGAGAATGGTATTTTTGAACTCCTTGCCAAATTTGATATCGGCAAACCAACCGCAGAATACGTAATTTCATTTGTTAGGCTTTCGGTTAAACCAACAAGGGCATCACGAGTAGCCGCTTCCCCTACGAGTTGTACACTATATGTTTGCTCTACCCCTTTGAGAGTTTCATCTGCTGACTTCTCGGGAACAATAGAAAAAGATTTAATGGTGATTCCTGGAACAATACGACTACCGAGCCTTTTAACTAATTCACTTAGTGGAATTTGATGCTCAAATGTAGCAAACTCTTTTACAACAACATTCGATGAAGTGAGTTCCGACTCTAACTTTTGTGCACCAGCTTCTTCTGTGCGCTTTTTGAGTGCTGCAACCTCGCTAGAAACTTCTTTATTTGTAGCGTAAATATAAATGTACGATGGCAATAAAAGAACTGCCGAAACAATAACTGAACCACCAATCATCCAAGCAATAACAACCGAGAGTCGTGCTCGATATTCCGAGATAAGCTTTTCTATATTTTCTTGTGGTAAGAGTGAATACATATATTAAAGCGCTAACCCTGCTGCAGAAACATAATCCAAAGAGTCGACACGCTCAATGTGTGGCACGTAGCCATCATGATCAATTGCATTCCATGCATGTGCCATTTCGGCAGGAATATTTGTATTGCGGGTAATGTATGCCGAAAAACCCGTAATTAAAGTGTCGTGTCCGCAGAGCACAATAGAAGTAATTGCTCCAAGTTTTCCTTCATGAGACTCCCAATATTGAATCACCCGTACGAGCTCATCTTTAATAACCGAAATAGTATTCGAAGCGGCTTCAAAAACTGTGCGCGATTCTTTAGTGTCGGTCGCCCCTTTCTCTTTTTTAATCTTAAGAGCCTCTTCTCGAGAAACATTAAAAGCTTTTGCTATTGCATCGGTAATACTGTTTCCACCGTACGGAACTGTCGAAGTAAAACAAACCACGCCTCTCGATACCACATAAATACCAGTCTTTGATCCCATTGAATGCAAAATAACGTACGTCTTATTATGCTTCTCTGTATCGCCAAATACTGCCCTACTAATTGCTTTAGCCTCATTATTAAAAGATGTAACAATGTAGCCAGCATTCTCGAACACTGTTTTGTACGCATCAACCACTTTAATTGGAACCACCGAAACACTTGCTTCATGAGTATCGGGAATGAGTTCGAAATCAAAAAGAGCCTCGGCCGGAGAAATAGGAACATTTTCTTCGAGCTTAAACTCAATATTCTGGCGAATCTCTGAGTGTGACTGCCCTGCTGGAACCTCAGTCCTAAACAAATACATTTTTTCTTCGGGTAAACATGCGGCAATAAAATTTGTTGAGAGTTGTTTCTTAATCTTTTCAAGAGCAGCCTGTACTGGTTTTGGATCATGAATATAACCAGACTCAATAGCGCCTGTTGGTAAAGGCTCATTAAGTGCAGTTTTAATTTCATAACCACGAGGAGTTGCTTTGTACTCTACTGCATAAATTGCCTCATCCGAAACGTGAATACCGGCATGGGGCATTTTAAGATATCGCGGAGCTGGGAATATGCGATTAAACTCTGTAAGCATATACATATTGTACTACAGGTTCACCACCCTCATTGTTTAGTTATTCAGTATTTATTGAGCTTACAGTACCTTAGCTTGCTTTTGTTCCAGGCGGAATCGTTGCATTCGGCTCAAAGAGAGAAAATCCTCCTTCGGGAGTAGAAATCGCAAAAAGCATACCATTACTTTCAAGGCCTTTAATTTTGCGTGGCTCCAAGTTAGTTACAAACATGCATGTTTTGCCCACAAGAACAGCTGGATCAGGAAAATACATAGATATTCCCGAAACAATCTGTCGAGGTTGAGGCTCAAAGCTACCAAAATCAACCGAAAGTTTTAAAAGCTTATCTGTATCAGGAACCTTTTCTGCTGAAATAATCTTACCTGCTCTAATTTCAACCTTACTAAAATCATCGTACGAAATACGCACATGGGCCACGGGAGCCGTAGGAGCCGCAGGAACATCCTTAACCACATTTGTCGCAGGGACTTCTTTTGCAGTTTCTTGTTTCGTATCTACCTTATTTGTATCTATTATTTGATTATTCATGTGTGTAATTTATTTTATCGAGAAATCTCTGAAGAATAAGTGCAGCTGCCGAAGCGTCATGGAGCGGACCTTCGCCCTGAAAATGTGCCGCATGCTGACTTGTAAAGTACTCTGGCTCTAATTGCACTTTTATACCCTCATTCTCTAACAGTTCTTTGAGCTTACGAACATGAACCATAATACTATTGTCCACTCCCTTACTATTCTGTGAGTCACCGAGAACCGCAGCCTCACCCCCCTCTTTCTGTATGTAGAGAACAACATCTTGTAATGCGGCCTCAACGTTGAATTCACCTTTTCTTTGCTGAACTTGTATAACAGTAGACGGAAAAGCGAACTTATTCTGTTCATCAGAGCGAGCAATACCTATACGGCGAGTTCCAACATCAATACCAAAATATTTCATGTATCGATTGTACTCTGCATAGGTAAAAAATGCCACTATTGAAAAAAACAAAAAAATGTGTAAATATAGACAACGTTCACCAATGGATGGGTGGCTGAGTGGTCTAAAGCAACAGTCTTGAAAACTGTCGCCTTCGCAAGGGGGCCGTGAGTTCGAATCTCACCCCATCCGCCAAATTAAAAAGTACTGGCTCCTGCCAGTACTTTTTAATTTTGAGATGTGTGTGAAGATGAGAAAGCCGGAGGTATATTGCGAGCAGCAGCGAGCAATACCGAGGCGGGGTCGCGGAAATTTCTGAGTGTCGACGAAGAAATTATCCGTGACCGAATCTCACCCTGCCCTATTCAGAATGTTCTATTTTTGAATCTTAAGCTAAAATGAAAGCATGGAGGATAATAGAAACCAGTTATACGCCGGAATAATTTGGATCATTTCGGCAGTTGCACTTGGAATATACGGGGTACTTCTTTTTCTTAATTCAACAATCCCCGGCATTAAAGAATTAGTACACTTCCTTTCAAATATCAATGATGGGTATATTTATTTAGCCGCTTTCATTTCAGTACTTGTAGAAGGGTTATATTTTGTAGGAAGCTTTTTTCCTGGAGCAAGCTTGATAATGATCCTTGCGATTATCTCAGGTACAAATGGGTATATAGTTTTTTGTACAACATTATTACTCATCTTTATCGGTTGGAACATCGCGGGTATAGTAAATATTTATCTCGCAAAAATATACAGAGAAAAGATAGTAAGGCTACAATACTCCAAAGAATACCTAATCAAGGACCGTATTTGGGCAACTTGGTTTCCAGCCTTTAGATCAAGCTATGAAGTTGCTCAGGTAATGGAGGGAGGCAGTCCAATGGGAGTTTTCCTCTCTTCATTAAGAGTCAAGTTCTGGTCCACCCTGTTTGTAGGAGGATTAGCTCTCTCTATCCCTTTTGTGCTTGATATCGACAACTTATCTAGCCGTGAAAACTTCTTCACCATCTTCATTGTCTTCTCTATTAGCTTAATCGTAGGTATTAGAAAAATTAGAAATTATCTTTTATCAAATTAACCAAATAAGCCTCGTTACATTATGCAAAATTCAGAAAAAACAATACAAAGAAAATACTCAATTTCAGACTATGACCCTAACTGGATAGTAAAGTTTCAATCAATAAGGAACTTTGTGTCAGAAGTTTTTAGGAGCAAAGCACTGCAAATCGAACACATTGGCAGTACATCAATTCCAGGAATGAAAGCTAAGCCCATTATAGATGTTTTAATAGTTACAAAAGATGTAAGGGACTTGTCTCAAGAAACCCTTAAAATGGTTGCCGCAGGCTACGAGTGGACTGAAAACTATATCGCCCCTGATTCAATTATCTTTTTCAAGGCTGACTCATATGGAGAAAAGCTCGAAAATATCCATGTGTTTTTGGAAAATGCACCCAAAGTAAAACAGTTTCTCATTATGAGAGACTTTTTCAGGATGTTTCCAGAAAAGGCAAAAGCTTACTCTGATCTTAAAGAAGCCAATGCCCAAAAATATCCAGACGACTACCTAGCATACCGAGCCGCGAAAAAACCTTTTTTGAATGCAATAGAGAAAGAAGCTTACGAATGGGCCGAGGGCAGAAATTATTAAATATACAATTACGCACCAAAAAATGAAAACCTCTCTATACCACCTACAGATCAATATTTCAAACGCTCAAAAATCGATTCCCTTTTATAAGGATCTGTTGGGCTATTTCGAGTACAAAATCATCGACGAGAGCGATAGTCACTTAGGAGCCACAAATGGAACAACAGACTTTTGGCTCATTGAGACAGAAGATACTTTCAAAGCTGCGGCTTTTCATCGAAAACAAACAGGGCTCAACCATCTTGCTTTTAGAGTTAATACCAAGGAAGATGTGGAAACTTTTGTAAATGAATTTTTAAAACCTCGAAATATTACCCCGCTCTATAGTTCACCGAAAGATTATCCCGAATATTCTCAAAACTATTACGCCGTATTCTTCGAGGATCCCGATCGAATCAAATTAGAAGTCGTATTCAAGTAATTCAAAAACCCCAAGAAATCAAATACATAACAAGAAACCGCCCAACATTTAAGTGGGCGGTTCTGTAATCGCTGCAATAAAATCATGCAGCGCGCAAGAGTCCTGTGGTCACGACCTCATCTTGTCCATTCCTGAAGCTGGCCTCGATAGCAGGCAACATTGCCCGCAAGCGACAAGCTTCAGTGCACAACCCCTCATCTTCACCAAACGCGCATACGTCATTGAGGAATGCGATCAGAAGGTCAAGCTCTTGGCAACGATCAAGTCGAGGTACTGACCTCACAATCACCTCACCGTCACCGAGGTGTCCCTCAGCAATGAAGAAGGCAAAACCGCAATCCTCTCCACCAATACAGAGCTCAAGGTCATCTTCGCGCGCAAGGATTCTCTCGGCAACTTCTGGGCATTCATCCAACACACCTGTCATAACAACCTTTGGTTAATGTTTCCAACTCTCCACATCCTAACAAAGTTTTTAATAATCACAAATACTCACACTCCCCCTTTTCCCTGCATGCTATAATAAAAGCATGTCAGAACCACTCATAGAATGGCAAACACTTGAGTTCCACCATCGAGAGCGCACCAAAGATTGGTATTGGGGTGTAGCTATTATTTCTATAACCATTGCTGTCATTGCAGCAATTCTTAAACAACCCCTCTTTTCACTCTTTATCATTGTTGCAACTGGCACACTCCTTATCAAAGCAACACAGACACCGAAAACACTTACATGCTCAATTACCGATCGAGGCATTGTTATCGACGACACACTCTACCCTTTTTTGAACATAGAATCTTTTTGTGTCGTTGCTGATGAATACGATCCTAAGATACTTATTAAGTCATCAAAAACTCTCATGCCCCTCATTGCAGTTCCTATTGATGAGGTCGACCCCGAAGCTGTACGCGAAATACTTCTTAAGTACATTGCCGAAGAAGAACACAATGAACCTCTTGGGGTAAAAGTACTCGAGAGACTTGGCTTTTAGCCATTTTACTGGTAGAGTGTGCCTGTTATCGTGCAACAATATATGCCCTCGTCGTTCAATGGATAGGACAAAAGTTTGCGGAACTTTAAATCTAGGTTCGATTCCTAGCGGGGGCACACATTAGTGAGACAGATCGAGAGGCATTAAATGGCCAACATGTATAAAGAAACTATTAAAAAATTTGCCTTAGCAAATTTAAAGTCATTAAAATTTGTTCAGCTCGGAAATTCTAGGTCTTGGTTTGTTGATAGAGGTGATTACCTCGTTGTTTTAAATTTTGAATCTGCTGGGACTAAAAAAGGTACTTATATTGATATTGGTCTTAATTTTCTTTGGAACCCAAAAACTTATATTTCCTATGATTTCTTTTTTAATGGAAATCCTCGAATTACACCTTTTATTGAGTATCAATCAGAAGATCAATTTAAAAGGGAGCTAGATAAATTTTTGAAAGTAACCCTTAAAACAGTAGGTCAATATCTTGATATCGAAGATATTAAAACTCTCTCTGATCTGATCGTGGTAAGTGACATTAATCCATCAGATGGAAATTGGTTGGTTTTTCATAAAGCAGTATTAGAAGGTTTAGTTGGAAACACACAAGCATCAAGGTTCTTTTTCAATGATTTAATTAAATCGGATGAAGTGTCGGGTATTCCCTGGAGGAAAGAAAGGTTGGATGATTCAAGAAAACTACTTTCTTCCCTACTCGAATCGAGAGAGTCTTTTACAAATCTTATATCCAAAAAAGTCGCTGAGGGTAGAGAAATGCTAAAAATTTAATCCGACTGAGACACCTCAGGTCAATCCTCGAAAATTACCGCAAGAACCCTTGTAGACTCTTACCTTACATAATCCCAGACCGCGCAAGGGCACCAAAAAATGTAATGCTCAAAGTAGTATTAGTACGCTATACTATATTCATGAACATAATCACATACATACTTACATTGTTAAGCTTAGCAATTATTGATGCGGGTTGGCTCTATATAACAGGATCACAATACAGAGTGTGGCTTGGACATTTGTTTGCTCCTTCATTTAACTTTATTCCAGCAGTAGTCTTTTACATTCTCTACACTGCGGGAGTAGTATTTTTTGCAGTCTCTCCTGCCCTCAAGAGCGGAGCATCGCTTGGACACGTATTCTTTATAGGTGCCTTTTTAGGACTTTTTGCATACGGAACATATGACCTTACCAACAATGCGACAATGCGTGATTGGCCAATCATAGTAACTATTATTGATATGGCTTGGGGAGCACTCCTTACCGGAGGAGTAAGTACACTCGTAGTGCTTGTATACCGCAGTTTCTTTGCTTAAAAATTACGAGACGTAAACGAACAACAAAAAACCGCTTGCGCGGTTTTTTGTTACTTTGAGATTCGCTTGATAGCTGCTACAAGTCGAGACTTTGCCCGGTCTGCCGCACCTTTCTTAATTGAGTGAACCTTTGCTGCCTTATCGTAAGCCTTGAAGAGTTCAGGGAGAAGCTTTGTTGCCTCATCTGCCTTTTTGTCTACAATCAATTTTCGGAATTTCTTGAGTGAAGAATCAATGGCTGAAATGCGGCGAATATTCTTAATTCGCTTTCGCTTTGAAACTCGTAGTGCCTTTTTTGCTGAAGATGTAATTGCCATATAACGTGTTGTAACAACAAACATACCACATCGTCAGAAAAAAGCAACATTCACGAGGTCTTTTTAGGTGTATGATAGTAGTATGATTTCAAAACTCACCGGAACACTTGATTCGTATGATGATAAGAAGCTCATTATCGACGTTCATGGCGTTGGATATCGTGTATATGTAACGGGCGATACTCTACACTCAGTAACACACCATAAGGGTACTAATACCTCTTTTTCGCTCCATATTCATAGCGTAATACGCGAGGATGCTTTTGATTTATATGGTTTCGCTGCGCCCGATGACCTTGCCCTCTTTGAACTCCTCATTAGCGTTTCAGGAATCGGTCCAAAAACTGCTCTTGGTGTACTCAGTGTAGTTTCGGCAAATAACCTTCGCCGTGCCATTCAAGAAGAAAACGCAGCTTCGCTCACAAAAGTTGCAGGGATTGGTAAAAAAATTGCCGAGAAAATTATTCTCGAACTCAAAGACAAAATTGATACTATTGAATACACAACTACTGTTACCGACACTCCAAGCGCACATGCCGATGCTATTGAGGCCTTGAGCGCACTCGGTTATTCACCTCAAGATGCTCGCGATGCACTTAAAAAGATTGACCCTGCCCTTACATCTACGGCAGCAAAAGTTCGTGCCGCCCTTAAAGTACTCAACTAGTGCGGATTAAAAACTAAAGAGCCTGTACACCAAACACTCGATTCATGAGTTCTCGAGTTTTTTCTCCGAGGATTCCGCTCTCGCCTGTTATTCCACTATCCTTTTGGAATTGAGTTAATGCTGCTTTAGTACACGGACCAAAGCGACCGGTAATTGGACAATCAATAAATGATGACTTTCCTGGATAATAACCAGCATTAGCTAAAGCGATCTGCAAAGCATAGGTATCGATACTTGGTTCGGTTCCGAGGGGTTTTGTCCAAGCGTATGGTAAAGAAACTGTATCAAATAAAAAGTTAACATCGTTGCCGCTACCAAAAAAGTCTTGTATTCCTAGATATGTATGGAAAGCAAAATCTTTCATAACCATGTCGCGCACATTAGTATTTTGCACCTTAGGTTCGTATATATATGCGTACTCAATGAGCATACTTGCTGACTCTGCTGTATTATACGAACCAATTGCAATGAGGTCTTGTGATTCTATGATGCCAGCACTCTCTTTGCCAAAGGTACTTTGATTATTGTACTTAAGGAGTCGCTTGCGAATATTCTCGGCAACAGCATGCGTTGCAATTGCGTTAGAAAACTGACTCTCGGGAACATAAATTGCAAAGCCTTCATACACACCTGGTATACGCGTATTTTTTCGTGGATGATCATTAAAATGCAAATGGAGTGTTATATCAACATCATTTTCATTTGCCCATTTATTTATGCCGTACAAATGAAATGCCACCTTACTTGGAGCCTTATTGTGTTTAATACCATTTGAAACAGCTGCGAGATCCCCCTCATGAATATGCTCTTGCATGAGGGTCTTTTGAGTTGATACGAAATCTTTAATTGCTTGTTCATTGGCATCAAAATATGCTTGTATTTCGGGATTCCAACTTTCTTTGCCACGAGCAACAATAACATCGTATCGAGAATTATTCTCGAAAAACTTGGCTAATTCTTGAGCAACATCAACAACTACATCGCGCTCATTAACACCACCAAATGCTGTTCCCCCAAAATCTGGCTCATGCCCTGGAACAATGAGGATGCGCACCTTAGGTGTTCTAAACTTGCTTGCTTGAACATACTTTGTCTGAAGCTCTGCCACCGTAATGCTTGGAGCAAAGAAAGCAGCTGCCATATTTTTAGCTGATGAAGCCACTTCGACCATTGCCGTAAACGAAACGTGGTTATGCTGCTTAAGAAGATTAAGCCCAATTGAACCCATGACAATAAGACACACTGCAAGAATAGCGTACACAAAGCTAGTTGCATGTATCTTTGATTGATGTTTAGATTTCACAGTACATAAATTATATGCCCGAACTCCCAGAAGTACAAACAACCGTGCGGGGAATACTCACCAAAGCTTGCGGTAAGAGCATTGTGAATGTTTGGACTGACTATTCAAGCCCTCTGCCCCGCTTTAAGAATACGATTAAAAATCGCATTCATTTTGCGCAACTCAAAAAATCAACCGTTGGAGCTACTATTGTTTCGGCTCGGCGCATGGGCAAATACATTATTATTGATCTTTCAAATGGTACTCACCTTATCATTCACATGAAAATGACGGGGCATATTATGTATGGAGCATATACCCATGACCCACACAAGAATGAATGGCGACCAACAAATACGGATCCAAAACACCCTCTTAACGATCCCTTTAATAAATTTATTCATTGTGTACTTTCACTTTCGGACGGTAATTGTTTGGTGCTTTCTGATATGCGCAAGTTTGGTGTAGTGATACACACAACAACAGAAAACTTACACAAGCACATTCCCCAGCTTGGACCAGACCCACTCGAAAAAAGTTTTAATGCACAAACTTTGCACGAAAGACTTTTACTGTCGCCCAACAAACCAATTAAAGCAGTTCTTCTTGATCAAGAAATCCTAGCGGGCGTCGGCAACATTTATGCCGATGAATCTTTATGGCGAGCATCTATTCACCCCCTCTCTAGCCCTAAATACATTACGCATGATGCTATAGAAAAACTCCATGAGGCACTTGTATCAACACTTCGTAAAGGAATTGATTTTGGTGGCGACTCAATGTCAGACTATCGAAACATCGACGGCGAACGCGGAAAGTTTCAAGAACATCACCGAGCCTATAGAAAAACAAGGTTACCCTGCGAACTCCCCAACTGCACCGGAACCATTAAGCGCATAACCGTTGGTGGTCGCGGTACACACTTTTGTTCAGTACATCAAACTCTTTATAAAAAATAAATTGTGCAAATTACTGCGAACTTGCTCGAATAGCATATACAACCACCCCTGCTGCAACTGCTACATTAAGTGATTCTTTACTACCGTACTGAGGAATTTCATAAATTGAATCTGCAAGAGAAAGGGTTTCGGCAGGCATTCCGTGTCGCTCTGATCCCAAAATTATTGCAACCGTTTCTGTATTTACAGGTGTTGTGTATGGCAAAGACTTTTCGTGTTGTTCAAGAGCAATAACCTTGCCTTGCAGATTTTGAGACTTAAAATCTTGAACGGCATTTTGTACCGTTTCGACCCGACTCCACTGAACAGACTTTTCGGCACCGAGTGATACCTTAACAAAATCTTTACGTTCACGATTAAACCTATCGAGCGGTCCGGGGGTAATTCCACACAAAATAATACGCTCCACCCCTGCACTATCGGCAGTTCTAAAAATTGAAGCGACGTTTTCGACACTGCGAATTGAGTCGAGTATGAGTGTAATGCGTGGTATCATGTAGGTACATTAGCAAATTATAAAGTTATTTCCATGCCCTCACTGTTTCCTGATTTATTTTCATATAGCATGCTTGGAGTTTTTGCGGTTCGCTTAATTCTTGGCTCTACCCTACTTACACTTGGAATTCATGAAATTAAACGTCGAAACACAGAGTCATCACGCTTTGTTTTGTATGCGGGCATTCTCAAGGCTCTTGCTGGAGCCATTATTGTCCTTGGACTCGGAACACAAATTGGTGCAATTATCGCAATCGTAGTTCTAGGAATTCATATTGCTCTTAAAATTAAGAATCAACAGTTTTTGTCTGACGGAATCAACTACTATGCAATCCTCTTTGTTCTATCATTGGCAATACTCGTCCTTGGCCCTGGTGCTTTTGCTTTTGATTTGCCTTTGTAATTAAGTACAACAAGCTGCGAGCATTCTTGAAAAAGTCCAAAACTATGGTATGATGTTCGCGTTATCTCAAAAATATTTAGCCGTATGCGCCCATAGCTCAGTCGGCAGAGCACCTGCCTTTTAAGCAGAGGGTCGTTGGTTCGATTCCAACTGGGCGCACTTGAATATAAAAACTACCGCACATATGCGGTGGTTTTTATATTCACAGGAGGAGTCAGTTGGAATCGAACACCGGAGCTATGTGAGCCGAGTACGGCCATAAACGTAATTCTTGCTTTTTTAATCAGGACGTCTTATTATATATACATACGGCTTCAGCCTTCCCTCGAAAGAGGGTATTTATTGGAAAAGCGCATTACTTTAAGATAAAAGTGATGCGTTTTTTCTACCTCCCCCACCCGACAATAAATTTTTCAATTTCCAAACCAAGATCGGTCTCGCCTTTACGAGAGTTGTGGTACATAGAAACCAAAGAATCAGCATAAGCGCGAACAGTAGGAGTACCTAATTTTTTGAGTGCTGCTTGAGCTTTTGAAAAAACATAAGGATTAACTTTTGCCTCTACTGCACTTTTTGACTGTGCTGCAAGCAAAAGATTTTTAACGTACCACCATAAAATTCCATGAATTTGCTCGGGCTCGCTTCCACGTACTCGGGCTTCATTATATAAATTCCATGCTCGCAACGTGTTTCCTGAACCCAATGCATCGGTAATTCCAAAGACATTAACTTCTTGTGCCGGATTTTGAGGGGACTTCGCCGCGTCTTCAATGGTTTGAACTTTCTCAGCAACCTTTTCGAGCTTTTTCATATGTGCTGCAGAAAGCTCGCCGTCGACAACAATAAAAATACTCTCTGATTCCTTGAGGGCTGGCGCATGATCAAAAAAAGTCTCGAGAGTTTCTGTTTGAGCAAATACATCTTTAATTACAACAATAAACTTTTTTTCAAAAAGTCCTTGGCTTGCAGAAAATTTAAGCGCCGTATCACTACCCCACTCTTCTGCTTCAATATTAAAAATCTCTGCATCAGGCTTTTTTTGGTGAAGCTTTTCCACGAGTGCTTCGGCTTTTGCAAAAACTTGTTGTCGATCTTTTCCAATGAAAGCGTAAATCATATTCAAATAAGGTTAGTGCCGTTATTTTTGAATCAGGGGCTGAGTATCCTCCCAGTTTTTACCATAGCGAGCTTCGGTGGTACATACAACACCGTGAGTAATTTTGGTATCGATAACACTTTCCATAATCTTTTGAAGCTCTGGAACAATATCGAGTCTATTCTCATCAATTTCAAAAACGAGTTCATCGTGCACCTGAATAAGCATATGTGCAACGCCTTCGAGCTTTTTTGCTCGAATATATTCATCAATGCGAATCATGGCCAATTTAATGATGTCAGCTTCTGTTCCCTGAATTGGAGCATTAATTGCCATGCGCTCAGCACTTGCTTTAATATACGGAATCTTTGAAGAGAGTCCCGCAAAATAACGTCGACGACCAAATAAAGTTTCGGTATAGCCCTTTTTTGTTGCTAAAACTTTTGTATCGTTAAGGTACTGGGCAAGACCAGAAAACGTTGCAAAATATTCATTGTAGAATAGCTGGGCTTCTTCGCGAGTTGAGCCAAGATTTTGTCGCAAAGCATTAACTCCCATTCCATACATCACACCGAAGTTAATTACTTTTGCTTGGCGGCGCATATCTTTTGTAACTTGTTCGGGCTCAACCTTAAAAACCTGAGCAGCAACTGCTGTGTGAACATCGCGGCCTTCTCTGAAAATTTCCATGAGTTTTTCATCGCGCGACAAAAAAGCTGCAATACGGAGCTCCATCTGTGAGTAGTCAATAGCAACAATTGCTTTGCCCTTCTCCGAAATAAAGCCCGAGCGAATAGCTCGACCCAAATCGCTCTTATTAGGAATGTTCTGAATATTAGGATTTTCTGAAGCCATGCGACCCGTTGTTGTTCCTGCCTGAATGAGTGTTGAATGGATACGGCTATGCTCATCAACAAGAGTTGGAATTACATCAATGTATGTCGATAATAGTTTCGAATATTCTCGATACTTAAACACTTCATTAATTATTGGGTGCGCATCGCGTAACTTTTCGAGCTCTGATTCTTTTGTAGAAAGTGCTCCTGTACCTGTCTTCTTTTGATTCTTGGCCTTAAGACCGAGTTTATTAAAAATGATTTCACCGAGCTGTTTTGGTGAGGCAATATTAAAGTTTTCTCCGGCTAAATCCCAAATTGTTTTTTCAATTTTAGAGAGCTCAGCATGATATGTTGCCCCAAGTTTTTGTAGGTACTCAACATCAACCTTAATACCAACAGCCTTCATACGCTCAAGCACCGGTATGAGCGGGCGCTCAATGTCGTTGAGTACACTCATGCTTCCCCGCTTTTCAACCTCTTCAAGGATTTTTGTGCGAGCCTCGGCAAAAGAAAAAGCTCCAGAAAAATTATATATTTCGTCGAGGTTAGGGTTTGTAATATTTGAATCAGCAACCCACAAAGCAACAGCCGTATCGTGAACGAGCTGCGGATCCAAATCATCAATCTTTTCTCGAGAATTTGCTCGATTCTCTGCCTCACTCACACTTGTCATTCCATCATCATCAAGACCTGTTTGAGCTGCTTTTTTACCAGACACTGCTGTGCGAACTCTTTCGGTAAGGGCACGGAACTCGAGCTCAGAAAAAAGCTTTTCTATATCTGCCAAAGAAATTGCCTCTTTCCATGTTGCGGGCATAACAAAACTAATTGGTGCATCGCGACGAATGGTTGCAAGGGTTTTACTAAATAAAGCCTCTTCTTCGCCAGCTTCGATAAGGCCAACAATGCGGGGTGTAATTCCAATAGTTTTACAATGAGCAGTGAAAGCATCTTTATCTTTCTTAAGCTCTTTATACATTTTTTCTATCGTGCCAAAGTTTTGAATAAGAGTTGCTCCTGTTTTTTCGCCAATACCTTTAATACCAATAATATTGTCAGAGGTATCGCCTCGAAGCCCTTTATAGTCAGTAAGCTGTTCTGGACCAAAACCAAAGCGCTCGCGAACTGCCGCTTCGTCGTACATAATGGTATCTTTAATACCCTTTTTAAGGGTGTAGACCTGTACGCGCTTTCCCGAAACAAGCTGAAGCGTATCCATATCGCCCGAAGCAATAACAATATTTATTGGAGCATCTTTGAGTATTTCGGTAATGGTGCCGAGCATATCATCGGCTTCAAATCCTGGTTTGTCATACATGGGAATTGACCATGCAGTAAAGATATCTCGCGATCGCTGCATTTGTAGTGCCAAATCATCGTCGGTCTTTTTTCGCCCTGCTTTGTAATCTTTATACACCTCATGCCTATGAGTCGGTTGTGGCAAATCGTAACATGCAACAATGTAATCGGGCTGTACGTCTTCGATTATTTTAATGAGCATAGTTACCACTCCATACAAAGCACCAGTAGGTTCGCCCTTTGACGATCTAAAGTCAGGCAAAGCATGATATGCGCGGTGAATAATTGCATGAACATCCAAAAGAACCAATGTTGGTATCTTGGTAGGTAATGAATTTTCTTGTTCACTTACGATTTTTTCTTCTGGAGCATTCTTGTTTTTCATGGAATTACATTTTAATGTCGATTCCTCGTGTCGTTGGGTCAACGAAATTGCATTCAATAGAAATATAGTCAGGCGGCAAAACGTCTTTAATATTATTTGGCCACTCTACGATAATTAAATTGTGGGGGTCTTTAATTATTTCATTCCAGCCGAGGCGAACTATTTCCTCCCCTTTTTCGAGTCGGTATGCATCAATATGGATAAGATTTTTAAATTGTGGGTGATCAAGAGTGTAAATCTTTTCGAGAACGAAAGTTGGACTTGTCACTGATTCACGAACACGTAGAGCTTCGGCAACACCTTTTACAAAGGTTGTTTTACCCGAACCCAAATCACCAAACATGCACACCACTGTTGCGTGTGGAGCTGGAGTGCGCGACGAAAGTTTTGAAACAAAAAACGAAGCGAGTGATGCTGTTTCTTCAGTGCTATGAGTAAGGGTAATCATGCCTCTATGGTATCAGTTTGCAGTAATACACGCAAAAGAAAGCCGCCCGTTGCCGAGCGGCTCCTGAGACCAACACCCTTATTTGGGTGCCGGCCACACAACTGGTGGTGGAACCACCAGCACATCTCCACGCCGAGGCGCGGATGAAACCCCACCAAATCCACCCCGTTGAGGGATGGTTTTTTGATAGGATGAGCTATGGGTTGTGGTAACTGTCGCCACAACTCCACCTTGACCTGTTGCGGTCACGGCTGGAGCGATAGCAGCATCGCTCCAGGTTTCCTTATGACCCCTGGACCATGGCAGGTCCCACGACACGCTACGGCGTGCCGGTCGAGCCGGTTCACCAAGGGTTGCCCCAATACCTTGCGTAACTCGAGGGTCACGCCACTTGGGGCCCGGTGTGAAGGTCGTTTCCGACCTCGTGGTACTTGAGTATGATTCGAGCACGACAGCCTTCCCCGGCTTAACCGGGGCTGTAATCGGCACCGCAGGCAAACAGCCCACAGTACCGACATGCGACACCCCAATGGGCGCCACTGCGACCGGAGCTGGCACCGCCAGCCCTCCGCCTCGGGGTATGTAATACCCCGCTCCAGTGCCGACATGCGTCGACACCGTTGAGACTGGCGTAGGGCCCGGAAGCCCCCCGCCACCTCCGCCGGTTCCAACGTAGACAGGCCCCGGCAGGTTTTGGGCCAGAATCTGGCCCGTCCAAAAGAGAATGGCCGAAAGCCACCCTCCCTTAGCACAAATTTTAAAGATCTTCATCCGAACTATATTATACCATATTTAGTAGATATAGGCAATACTCCTATTTTACTTAAAAACACGTGTAATTACCCACCCTTTTATAACCACACATTATTTAATTTGATTCATATTCAAGGTATACTTACACCATGATTACTTTTGATGAAGACAAACAAGATCGCCGCTACAAAGATCTCCTTAAGAAAGAAGAAGAAGATTTAGTAAAAATCCTTGCTTCAAAATTTAACTTAGAATACATCGACCTCGCTGGTATCCCTGTTACGACCGATGCTCTTCGTATTATTCCCGAGGCTGACTCTCGTACAGCTTTAGCAGCTGCTTTTGCGGTTATTGATCGCCGCCTCAAAATTGCAGCTCGCGAGCCTGAAAATGAAAAGCTTATTGAAATCCTCGGCACCCTTAAAAAGAAAGGCTACGATCCTGAGCTCTATATGGCATCGACAGCAAGCCTTGAAAAAGCTTGGAAAGCCTACAAGGATCTTTCATTTGCTTTCGAAACAAAAGCTGGCAGCCTTGATATTGCCAATGAAGAAATTGCAAAAATTGTTGATGAACACCAAACTCTTGAGCAGATAAAAGAAACTCTTACTACAATGCTTGCAAATCGAGCAAGCTACCACGTGTCTCGAATACTCGAAATTATTTTGGCTGGCGCACTTGCAACGAATGCTTCTGATATTCACCTAGAACCAGAGCAAGAATACGTTCGCCTTCGCTATCGACTCGACGGCATTCTTACCGATGTACTCAATTTTGACACTCAAACATACACACTGATCCTGTCGCGTATCAAGCTTATTTCTGGCCTCAAGCTCAATATTAAAAAAGACTCTCAGGATGGGCGCTTTAGCGTTAAGCTCGCTTCTAATGATATAGAAATTCGAACCTCAATACTTCCTGGAGCATACAATGAATCTATTGTGCTTCGTATTCTTAATCCAAAATCTATTGATGTGCCTATGGAAGCACTTGGTATACCAAAAAAACTTCTTTCAATTATTATGGATCAGATCCGTAAGCCAAATGGAATGATACTGACAACTGGTCCAACAGGATCAGGAAAGACAACAACACTCTACGCTTTCCTTAAAAAGGTTCACGATCCTCAGATTAAGATTATTACAATTGAAGACCCTATCGAATATCACCTTGCAGGAATTGTCCAGACACAAACGAATGATAAGGGGTATACCTTTCTTGAAGGTTTGCGCTCCGCTCTGCGCCAAGACCCTGACATTATTATGGTAGGAGAAATCCGCGACAGCGAAACTGCTCAAATTGCAATTAACTCTGCTCTTACAGGTCACTTGGTGTTTTCAACACTCCACACAAACTCTGCTGCTGGGGCCTTCCCTCGCCTTATTGACCTTGGGGTAAATTCGAAAATTATTGCTTCGGCTTTGAGTATCTCTTTGGCGCAGCGACTCGTGCGACAATTGTGTCCTCATTGTAAAAAAGAAGTTCCCCTCGAAGGAAACCATCTTGAAAAAATTACTTCTATCGTTCAAGAAATTACTGACCCAGCAGAAAAGCCATCAAAAGTAAGTAGTATGTGGTTACCTGTTGGTTGTGAGCACTGTAACGGCACCGGCTATAAGAGTCGCATAGGAATCTATGAAGGTATTCTTATTACTCCCGAAATTACTTCGGTTGTTGATATGAATGGTAGCGAACTCGAAATTCAAGCGGCAGCAAAATCGCAAGGAATACTCACTATGAAGCAAGATGGTGTATTGAAAGTGCTTTCTGGAATAACTTCTTTTGAAGAACTCACTCGCGTTATAGAAATTTAAAAGACTGCACGCAAAAAAAACACTTAGTTTAGTTTTTTTGTATAGTTGTGCCACCCCTTCTTGTGTGTTCTTAACAAAAAACACAACCAATCGTTAAAATGTGGTCGTGTCAATTGTTTTTTTACTCCGAGAGGAGTACCATATTTATAGCTTTACTGCAGTTTAAAAAAGTTCTTACGAAATCAAGTACAGAAATCTCTAGGCAATACTTTTAATGTGACCATCAAAAGCTAGAAACAGTTCCAAGGATAACCCCAGTATGCCAATCACGAGGATGACAACCAGAATGTCCTCGAAAAATGCATCCGCGACCTGAGTAAGCAGGCCGATTGCCTAGAGATTTATGAACTTGATCGTACACGCATGATCGAGTCGTTACTGTAATGTGCAAGAGGGCTCAAGTTGTGCGCTCTTGTGTTCATAAACAATATAGCAGAAAACAAATTATATGTCAAGTACCCTGCCCCCACAACACGGAAAGCCTCATTTAGGCGACAGTGAGCCGCTTGGACTCAAAAAAGAGGCTCAGCATCTTGATACGACCCTCAGACCTTCTCGTTGGACAGATTATATTGGCCAAAAAAGTATTAAAGACAATTTACACATACTTTTAACTGCTGCACAAAAGCGACAACACCCTCCTGAACACATACTTTTATACGGTCCTCCAGGACTTGGTAAAACTACCCTAGCTCACCTTGTAGCAAAAGAGCTCGGCGCACAAATGAAAGTTACTTCGGGCCCTGCAATTGTTAAAGTTGGTGACTTGGCAGCAATTCTTACTAACCTTGCCGAAGGCGACATTCTCTTTATCGACGAAATTCACCGCCTTAATAAAGCCATTGAAGAAGTTTTGTATCCTGCCATGGAATCCGGCACCTTGGACATTATTATTGGTAAAGGCCCCTCGGCTCGAACAATCCAACTCGAACTACCACGCTTTACCCTCATTGCTGCAACAACGCGTATTGCAATGATTTCTTCTCCGCTCCGATCGCGCTTCTCTGGTGGAGTGTTTAAGCTTGAGTTTTATTCGGTTTCCGAGATCGAGCAAATTATTGAGCGCTCAAGCACGATTCTTGGTATTAAAATCGAAGCCGAGGCTGCTCATGAAATTGCCCGCCGCAGCCGCTGCACACCACGAACAGCCAACTATTTTCTTAAGCGCTGCCGTGACTATGCCGAAGTTCATTCAAACAATTCAGAAGACCCTCAACTTACTAAAGCTGTTGTCGTGTCTACCCTTTCTATGCTCGGCATCGACACCCTGGGTCTTAATGCTGCAGACCGAGAGATTCTTAAAGTAATGATTGGCAAGTTTGCTGGCGGCCCTGTTGGACTTAATACAATTGCTGCTGCCCTTTCCGAAGAACAAGCAACTATTGAAGAAGTGTACGAACCCTACCTTATTCAACTAGGCCTTCTTGAAAGAACCCCTCGCGGCCGAACAGTAACAGCAAAAGGTCATGATCACATTCAGCAATTTACTTCGTAGTAAAATCTGGTTTAATTGAATATATAATACAAAACGATATGGCAGGACATAATAAATGGTCAAAAATTAAACATCAGAAAGCAAAGACTGATGCGCAAAAGAGTAAAACCTTTACTAAAATGGTGCGTCTTATTAGTGCCGAAGCAAAAAAGGCTCAAGGAAACCTTTCTGCCCCAGGACTTGCTGCTGCAATTGAAAAAGCTAAAAAAGAAAATGTTCCGAACGATACAATTGATCGAGCAATTTCTAAAGCAACAACAGATACAAGTGCAGCAATGGAAACTGTTGTGTACGAAAGTTATGGCCCAGGCGGTTCTGCAATCGTAATTGTTGCCCTTACTGACAATCGCAACAAAACCGCACAAGAAGTTAAACACATTCTTTCAAATCATAGCTGTGAACTTGCAGGTATTGGTAGTGCTCTATGGGCTTTTACAAAAACTCACGAAGGTTATACAGCACAAACAACAGTACCTCTTGAAGATGCTGATGGCGAAAAACTATCTGCCCTTGTAGAAGAACTCGAAGAAAACGACGACGTGCAGGATGTCTACACTAATGCCGAATAGTATGCGAGTCATCGCTATTGATCCGGGATACGACAGAGTTGGAATTGCAGTATTAGAAAAAACTTCGGCACGTGAACGCGAGACCGTTATTCACTCCGAGTGTTTTACGACTTCAAAAAATGAGAGTATGGCAGTGCGCCTTAATGCTGTAGGTTCTCGAGTTGCACAAATAATCTTAGATCATCACCCAGAATTTGCAGCCCTTGAAACTTTATATTTTAGCAAAAACCAAAAGACTGCCCTTTCAGTTGCCGAAGCGCGCGGTGTGCTTGTATATGAATGTGCTCGAGCAGGACTTACTCTATTTGAATACCCGCCATCGCACATTAAAATTGCAATAACTGGTCATGGAGCAAGTACCAAGCACGAAATCATGGGAATGATTCCTCGCTTAGTTACTATGAAAAAAATCGACATTTTTGACGATGAATTTGATGCTATTGCTGTCGGTATTACATGTATTGCGCACGAGTACTCGCGCTTGGCTAGAACTATGAAAAGTTAAGAAAGTATCGTGGAATATTATTTTCCACAAAAAAATTATTGCAAATTTTTACAGCTTTTGTTACAACTATACAAACCTACCGATTAAGTTTGATTAAATTGTATTTAAATCAATGGACACAGAAGAAACAACACCAGCAGAAATAGACTTTGATCCTCGCAAAAAGAAGACTGAGGACGAAGAAGATGAAGCAGCTACTGATGCTCCCGAAATTGACCCTGAATTTTTTGAGGGCGATGACGGCGAAGATGAAGACGAAGAAACTCTTGATGACGATGAAGTAGATCCTTTCAAGGATAAGTGGGAAGAATAATACATAGTACTCATAAACAAAAAAAGCGTATAACGCTTTTTTTTGTTTATGTGTGGACTTTAACTATTAGACTCTGCCCTTCTTATGTCTTATGCAAGAGTTATTTTTACAAACTTCTTTTTTCCAATGCGAAGATTAATATTTTTTGTAAGAACATAATCTGCACCAATTACTAGAGCTTCGTCATCAACATCATGAAAGGCTCCGCTTTCGGCAAGTCGGCGGAACTCCCCTTTTGAAGCAACAATCTTTTGTTCAATAAGACAATTAAGAAGAGTTGTGTTTGGAGCTACAATAATTTCTGTAGCATCTTCGGGCATTTCTTTTTTACTAAAAGTTTTTTCAAAAACCTGCTGAGCTCGTTCGGCATCTTGCTCTGAATGAATTCCTTTTACAATCTCAAAAGCAAGCTTAACTTTTGCATTGCGAGGATTTTCGCCATTCTTAAGCTGATCTTCTACGACTTTAATTTGGTCGAGAGTCATATCGGTGCACAATTCCATTGCTTGAACAATAATTTCATCACCCCAACTCATAACTCGGCCAAAAATATCTTCGGGTGTTTGATTGAGTGCCACTGCATTGTTTTCGGTCTTACCCATCTTTTTACCTGTAGGGTCAGTAAGAAGTTTTACAGCAATTACAAACTTTTCTTTATTCTTAAGTGATTTGAGCAAATCACGACCCATGAGCATATTAAAAGTTTGGTCATTGCCACCAATCTCGGCATCGGTTTCAAGAGCAACAGAGTCGTACCCTTGCATAAGTGGGTACATGAATTCGTGGATATGAATTGGCTTATTGTCAGCTTGTCTTTGTGCAAACATATCTCGCTTAAGCATTTGATCTACCGTAACCAAAGAAGAAAGCTCGAGCACATCAGCAAAATTAAGCTTTGCTAGCCATTTTGAATTAAATACGAGTCGAGCTGGGTTTGATCCACCAAAATTCAAATAGTGTGATGCTTGTTTTTTATATTCAGTGCAGTTTTTGAGCACTTCGGCACGTGTAAGCTTTTTTCGTGTTGTAGCTTTGTCGGTAGGGTCGCCAATTGTAGCTGTAAAGTCACCGATAAGGAGTGTTACTTTATGGCCCATTTTTTGAAACTCTCTGAGCTTTCGCAAAGTAACAGCGTGGCCAAGGTGAAGTGTTGGACCGGTAGGATCAATACCTAAATAGATAGAAACTGGCTTACCTTGGAGTAATTTTTGTGTAAAGGCTTCTCGATTAGGAAAAATGTTTTCTACTGATCGAGTAACAAACTCGTTAACTACCTCTTTTTGAGTAATAACTTCTGGTTTTTTGGTGAAAAATCTCAACATATATCTACTCTATCACACGTGAGTTGCTTGTGCTACAATCGTAGAAAAGGCACATATGCATACAAAAAATAAAGGTTTTTTTCGAAATATAAGAAATTTGTATTTTCACATACAGAAAGCAATTCTATTTTCTTTAACTCTCGGGTTTATCTTTGCCGGAATTATCATTCTATGGCTCTCTACCTTACAAATTCCTGATCTTAAGACATTTAGTGATCGCCAAATTGTTCAATCTACAAAAATTTACGATCGAACTGGCGAGGTTTTGCTCTACGATATTCATGAGAATGCAAAAAGAACGGTTGTTCCCCTTTCCGAAATATCGACACATATCAGAAATGCAACAATAGCAATTGAGGATGCTGAATTTTATGAACACTTTGGAATTAAACCAAAAGCAATTGTTCGTGCTGTTCTTGCAAACCTTATTCCTGGAGGCTTAACACAAGGAGGATCAACCATAACACAACAAATTATCAAGAACTCTGTTCTTACTAAAGACAAAACGATCACTCGAAAGCTTAAAGAGTGGGTTTTGGCTGTAAAACTCGAGCGCGAGGTTACTAAAGACGAAATCTTGGCAATTTACCTCAATGAAACCACCTATGGCGGAAGCATCTTTGGTGTCGAAGAAGCTGCTCGTAACTTTTTTGGTAAACAAGCAAAAGATGTAACTTTAGCCGAAGCTGCGTATATTGCTGCGCTTCCTCAGGCTCCTTCTTTTTATTCTCCGTACGGAAAAAATATTGACCGACTTGATGCGCGACAGCGTTTAGTTCTTTCTAAAATGTATGAATATGGGTTTATTAGCAAAGAGGAGCGCGATACTGCCGTAGCTGAGCAAGTAACTTTTAAAGAACGAGGCTCAACAAGTATTAAGGCTCCTCACTTCTCTATGTATGTGCGTGACTATTTAACACAGAAATACGGCGAGGACACTGTAGAAAGTGGCGGTTTGCGAGTTATTACAACTCTTGATTTTAACCTTCAAACTATTGCCGAAGAAAAAGTAACTGAGTTTGCTCCTGGTCTTGCTCAAAACTTTAATGCAAGCAATACAGCAATGGTGGCAATTGATCCTAAAACGGGCGATATATTAACCATGGTGGGTTCAAGAAATTACTTTGATACCGAAATCGAAGGTAATTTCAACATTGCAACAGCAAAGCGCCAGCCTGGTTCTACATTTAAGCCTTTCGTGTATGCGGCAGGACTTGAAAAAGGATATACACCAGAAACAATTCTTTTCGATGTAAAAACGGAATTCTCTTCTGAATGTACTCCTGATAGCAAACCAAAAATCAAAGATTCAACGACGATTAAGTGTTACAACCCTGAAAACTACGATCTTTTGTACGAAGGACCAATTACCATGCGTCGTGCTTTAGCTCAATCAAGAAACATTCCTGCAGTTAAAATGCTCTACCTTGTAGGAATTCCTACAGCAATTGATTTGGCCGAGAAAATGGGCATTGAATCCTTGAATGATCCCGATCGTTACGGCCTTACCCTAACCCTTGGAGGTGGTGAAGTAAGCCTTCTTGAACTCACAAGTGCATATGGAGTTTTTGCAAATGATGGCTTACGAAATCCTCACCGAGCAATTCTTCGTGTTGAAGATTCCGAAGGAAACATTCTTGAGCAAGCACAAAACAACCCTGTTCAGGTACTCGATGCAAATGTTGCCCGAGATATTAGTGACATTCTTACCGATAAAACAGTGCGGTCATCGAGTGTGGCACAGATCGTAAACCCAATTGGGCGATCAATTGCAGCAAAAACTGGTACAACAAATGACTATCGCGACGTTTGGATAATGGGATACACTCCAAACCTTGTTGTTGGTGCTTGGGCAGGTAAAAACGACAATACACCTATGGAAAGAAAGGTTGCCGGTCTTATCATTACCCCTCTCTGGGGAGCATTCTTGAGTGATGCCCTTAAAACCCTTCCCCGCGAGGAGTTCAAGACAAATGACACCATTGTTGACCCTCGAACAATTAAACCCGTAATGCGCAACATATGGCTCGGAGGAGAATCTTATTTCATCGACTCAGTATCTAAAAAACTTGCCACTGAACTTACTCCACAAGAAACTCTTCAAGAAATAACAATTCCTGGAGTACATTCAATTCTTCATTGGGTAGACAAACGAGATCCCCTTGGAGCAATTCCAGAAGAGCCTCAAAAGGATTCTCAGTATGAAAACTGGGAGTATGGAGTTCAAAAGTGGTTTGAGGATTGGAAAAAGAAAAATCCAACATTCAAAGAAACTGTTGCGGCAGCCCCTGCGGAAAAAGATGATGTTCACACAGCAGAAAACTCACCTAAGGTTGCCTTCAAGATCGATATCGATGCCCGCCTTGCCCCTAAAAAAGCCTTTCCTTTAGAGATTCAAACTTCATCAAGGTATCCAATTAAAAAAGTTGAATACTTCTTGAACGGAAGAATTATCGGAACTAGTCAACAAAGTCCTTATTCAATAACTTTTACACCAACAAAGGATGAAGTCTTTGCAAAGAATGAAATTGGCGTAGTGGTAACCGATTCAGTATTCAACAGAACCGAAGCAAGAGTTACGATAGACGGAACACAAAGAGAATAATAAATCGCGTAATTACTCGATAGAAACAATACGTAAAGAAGGCACGTTCTCTCTGACTCGCTCAAGGAGGGTGTGTTTTTTTATATAAATCTGGCTTTTAACAATGGGGCTCGCATTTATTTTAAGTATTGCTCCTTTCCACTCAATATCCTCAATTGGAACATGAATGTTGTAATCACTCTTGAGAATCTTAGAAAGCGATGTTCGGGCAACATACCCTTCTGCGCCAATACCCTTGAATTTCTCAAGAAAATTACTGATGTTGAGCATTGAATTGCCAGGGTTTTATCGTAATAATACTTAAACTATTTATTCATTGGCATAACAAGATACATAAATGTTGTATCGCCAATTGGCCGCATAATCATAGGGCGATTTTTACCTGTAAATTGCAAGCATAAACTATCTGTAGCAATTACCTGAAAAACATCATACATGTACTTATGATTAAAGTTCACTTCTATGTCCTCGCCTTCTACTACTGCATTGAGCATGTTTTCATTTTCTCCGATGTCGCTATTCTTTGTTGTAACACTCACTTGCGCATCTTTTGATACAACCCTCACATTCACCTGATTAAACTTGTCTGAGAAGATTGTAGAGAGTTTGAGAGCATCTACAATGTCTTGTTTGAGGAGTGTAACCTCGGTTGTAAATTCTTTTGGAATAATTTGTTTGTAATCAGGAAATACTCCATCAATAACTCTTGAAACAAGAAAAACGCTACCGTATTCAAATGAAACCTGGTTTTTATTGAGTGAAACCTGAACATCTCCCCCTTCAGCAGCTTCGAGTACGCGAATAATCTCGGGAATATTCTTATGTGGAATCAGAATATGACCAAAATCTGCAACTTGTGGAGCTGGTATGCGTTTTTCAGCAAGTCTAAACGAGTCTGTAGCAACAAAGACTATTTGACCTCCTGTTGTATAAATATAAACACTTGATAATTCTTGTTTAATACTTGAAATAGAAGCGCAGAACCATACCGATTTAAGCCCTTGAACAAGAATATGAGCTGGCAACGTAAACTGAATACCCTCAACAACTCTTGGAATTGTCGGAAAAGCATCGTGAGGCTGAGCTTTAATCAAAGTTGAATTCTTTTTTGTATTTACTGAAAGGTTTCCGTTATTAAGTTTAATTTTTACAGGAGCATCAACTTTAATACCTGTAACAAACATAGTGAGAATATTTCCTTGCACGGCAACTGTCCCTTTTTGAGTAACAGTAGCAGGAATTGATATTTCCATACCAAGATCAAGATTTGTTGATCGGAGTGTTACCATGTCATCCCCCGCATCAATGAGGATAGTACTCAAAACCGGTTGAGCAACATTCTTACCAGTTATTTTTTCTGCAAGAGAAACTCCTCGTACCAGAGCATCCTTCTTTATTTCGAATTCCATGTGTATTAATTATATTATTTAGTTAAATACAAGATACTACTACTATTAGGGGTGTGGATTTGTTGAAAACTTTTTATAGAGCTTAACAAAGCGATGTTCTGGTTTTTGCTCATCCACAACCTCTGCACAAAGTGTGGTAGTAACTCGAACAACTTTTTGAGCACTTGTTACTTATCTACGAATCCTCCCCAGTTGCTCCTACTTAATTCACAGGCTTATCCACAAACTTATCCCCTGTTTTACGTCATCATAGAACGGATTTGTGAGATTTCTTGAGCTAAAGCAGAGTCGTCTTTAACGTTATTTTTAATCTTTTCACATGAGTGAATAATGGTTGTATGGTCTCGACCACCAAGCTTTTCTCCGATTGAAGGATATGAAATATTAAAGTCCTCTCGAAGAATATACATAATGATTTGTCGAGGTTTAACCACTTCTTTTTTACGAGTTTTATCAAAAATACTTGCTTCATCTACTCCGTAGAATTCAGAGATAATCTTAATAACCTCTTTTACTGAAACATTCTTCTTTGGTTTCGCTGTGTTCTTAATGAGATTCTTGATTTCATTAATATTAGGAGCCCTTCCCTTAAGCTGAACGTGCATAATAATGGAATTGAGTATGCCCTCAAGTTCTCGAATACTGGTTTCAACATTTGAAGCCAAAAACTCAAGTACTTCATTTTCAAGAATTACATTGTGAAAATTAGCCTTAGCTCGCAAAATTGACATTCGAGACTCTAAATCAGGGGCTGGAATATCAACAATCATACCCGCACCAAAACGTGATCTGAGGCGTTCCTCAAGCTCGGGAATATGATGAGGATGCTTATCAGAAGAAAATACGAATTGCTTATTGTTATCGTGAAAAATGTTAAATAAATGGAAGAGTTCTTCTTGAAACTTCTCTTTGCTCGAGAAAAACTGAATGTCGTCCATGATTAAAACATCGTATGCACGGTACTTTTGCTTAAAATCATTAGCTTTTCCTTGGGTAAGGGCTGTTGAATAATCAAGACCAAACTTTTCTGAGGTTAAATAATGAATCTTTTTCTGTGGAAAGTTCTTTTTGATCTGATTTCCAATGGCTTGCATAAGATGAGTTTTGCCGAGACCTGTGTTTCCATAGACAAAGAAAGGGTTATATACACGACCAGGGTTCTTTACGACAGCTTGAGCCGCTGCATGAGCAAGTTCATTGAATGATCCAACAACAAAAGAATCAAAGGTATAGCGAGGATTAAGGCCGTCTTCTTTAGTTACGTATAAATCCTGAAGCGGGAGTATGTTATTAGGTGCAGGCTGAGGTTTCTGGTTTTCGTGCTTTTTAAGTGTGCCCTCTTTTACGACAATGTATTCAATGGCGCGTATGTCGCTTGAAATTTCGCGCATATTGCGAAGAAGAGTCGGGTGGAACTTTGTAGAAATCCAATCGAGTATGAAGTTATTAGGAACTCCAACGTACACAGTGCCCTCCTCTCTACGGATAATACGAGCTTCGCGGAACCACGTAGACAAACTCGCTTGAGAAATTGTAGTTGCAATGTTTGAAAGAACAGTTTCCCAAAGGCGAGTGTTATCCATACGGTAAAAAGTTATTGCTCTACTAAGTGACTCTAGTATATCGCGTATGAAAGTAGTGCACACTTGTGGCGTTTATATAATTATGTTGAGAAGTTGTGGAAAACCTGTTAATAAAAATTTTTTGAGATATTTTTGGTAGATCACTTCCCTTTTTTAAAATGTAGTATGAAGAGTTGATATTTCTACGGTTTTAATGTACATTAGTATCACTATGTCATTTACGTATTCCCCAAAGACACGAAAGCGAGCAAAGACACACGGCTTTCGAGTACGCATGAAGTCTAAGACAGGTCGCCGAGTTATTTCTCGACGCCGAGCACTTGGCCGAAAGCGCCTCGCTGTTTAGTCTATTTATTATATGTTTAGCCGACGCGCACGAGTAACAACGTCGCTCTTTACTGAAGCATTGGCTTCAAGGAACGTTGTTTCTACGCCGTATGCAACACTACGAGTACTTCCCCATGGGAGTACTCGTTGTGCTATTGTGGTATCTAAAAAGGTGGCAAAAAGCGCTGTAGTTCGCAATAGAATTAAGCGACAGGTTTCCCATATACTTAAAAAAATAAAGCTTCCTACTGCAATTATTCTGGTTTTCATTAAACCTTCATATATTGGTGCGGATAGAAATCAGATTATTACAACTTTTACCGAGATAGTGCCTAAAATTAAGGTTTAGCGTACAATACACACATGTCATACTTATATACCAATTTTATATTTAATCCGCTCTACAACGCGCTTATTTATTTACTCGACCTCTTCCCTTTCCTTGATATTGGTATCGCCGTTATTGTTTTTACCTGTCTCGTAAAGTTTGTTTTATACCCTCTTTCAAAGAAAGCGCTTGTTACGCAGGTTCGCATGAAAGAAATTGAGCCGAAAATGAAAGAGATCCGCATAAAGTATGCGAACGATCAAAAGAAGCAAGCAGAAGAAACATTTGCTTTATATCGAAATGCAAAAGTTAACCCTTTTTCAAGTATCATTGTTTTAGTTATACAGCTCCCTATTATTTTCGCACTCTATGCCGTTTTTGCCCGATCAGGATTGCCTGTAATTAATGAAGCGATTCTGTATTCATTTATTCAGCCTCCAGTTATTGATATGAATTTCCTTGGACTGTTTGATGTTGGTTCAAAAAGTATTGTTTTGGCTCTTATTGCAGGAGCAACACAGTATTTTCAGCTCAAATACTCACTTTCAAATGTCGGTACACCGGTTTCTAGCACACAAGAGAATAAGAGCTCAAACCAAAGTAAGCCCGATTTTCAAGAAGAGTTTGCAAAGAGCATGTCACTTTCAATGAAATACGTATTTCCTATTCTTATGGTAGGTATTTCTTACTCAGTCTCAGCAGCTATTGCCCTTTATTTTATTACAAGCAGTCTTTTTACACTGGTTCAAGAAATAGTAATTCGCCGACATATTAAAGCGTTGCAGCAAGAAGCTGCTACTATCAGTTAACGACAAGTTCTGTAGGTCAATATAAGTTCTATAAACTAATCATTAAGATCAAGAGCCCAAAGAGTGAGGTCTTGTTTATTCATGAATACAAGGTAGTTTTCACGAGGATCAAATACAGGGTCGAGCACATCGATCTCTTGCTTCGCTTCGTCGTATAAATCGCTCAGGAGAACAGTTTCCCCTGTTTGAGTGTTGAGGTACCAAAGCTTATCATCAAAGCTTACAGTGCCCTTATACCAATCGTCAGGCATAAGGTTTCCAAGAGGTGTGCTTGGCACTGCACAGATTACTTCGTATAAACGAACTCTACTCCATGCGCACTTATCGGCAACTGTTCCAAGAACAGTATCAAGAACGTTTCCATCTTTTAATGAATACACTTTAGTTTGAACAATGCGACCGCGTGATTCAGAAAAGAGTATTTTTGCTCCATCTTTACTCATTTTTGTAGTAAGGCCTAAAACATTTGATATTACCTTATCAAATACACGTGTACGAGTGTTGAGTGTATAAGCATATCCCCCGCTTCTACCAGATGCTTTTGTGGTGAGTACAAGAAACTCTTCAGTTGGCCAATCAATATTCCATAAAGGAAGTGGCGACTGAAAGATTTGCTGAGAAATAAGAGGGTTTGAAAGGCTTCCAAGCGATAGGGTGATTCCAGAGTTAATGGTACGCACAGCAACAAAACGCTCACTTTGAGGTGCTGTTATATACGAAAGAATATCGCGACTCGAAATAGTTGGTTTAACAGTATATGTAGTTTCAGCTGTACGAGGTAAACCAAGACCCGGTGTTGATGTTGCGGTTGTCGTCGCTGTTGTTCTTACGGGCACAACCGAAGGGTTAGCACGACTAGTAATAGGCTTAATTGTTTGAATATTGAGTATTGTATGGGTCGGGTTGGTGTCGTTATCACGCAAAAATCCTAAAACAGCATTGTTTCCTGAGGGTGAGAATATTGTTGTGTACACCTTTGGCAGGGTTGTGTTTGATATTTTAACTACAGCACCAGTTTGAAGATTGGTTTCGTAAATGTGACCGTTTCCACGATCCACAAAACGAACTGTTGAAGATGTTGCCGATGTGCTTGAAGCATAAAAACCACTCACTGGCTTATCATATACCTGAAAAAGTCGAGGGCGCTTTACTTGCTGAGGAATCTGCTGGTTTGGCTCCTGACGAGTAGTTGTAGCTATCGGTGCTGGTGCATCAACCCCAGGTGTTAAGCGATTAAACGGAAAGAACCATGGCGATTGATTATTGCCTGTCGTTTGAGCAGGAATAATGGTTGAAAGTAGTTCTGGTCTAAAAAAGAAAATATACAACCCTACCCCGAAGGCTATGCAGAACACTATAAGAAGAGCGAGGAGTATTTTTCTTAACATGTTATTTGTAAGTTGCTTTAATATTTTCGAGGCGCTGTCGATACAAATCAAGATTCTTTTTATAGAACTGAGCTGTTATGTCGTTTTCGTATCCCTCACCAAAAGTTGTTTTAAGTGCTGTCCCTGTTGTTCTTGCGAGCATTCCATTGATAAGCCCTTGGAGCTTAGGTAGATTAGCTGTTGCAAAAACTGTTGGTTGAGCTCCTTGTGTAACAACACGAACTGCATACTTTTCATACCGCTTTTCAAGATCAGCGGTGTCGCGAGCAAAGTCAGCCAAACTTGTAATTGCTTGTCGCCTGTCGTGTACTGCCTTACTCCCTTCTACATCATTCTGTTCAGCCATACTACTAAAAGCGGTATCATAAGGGGCGGTAATCTTGGCTTTTATCTCGGGTATTTTTAAGTTTCGGTACCATATGTTTCTGTCGTCAAAAATAGCATCATTTGGATTCCATGGGGTATTTGAATACTCAATATATTCGGGTACCACAACAACCTTGAGTGTGTCGTAGTAATCACTAAATCTTTCTATAACAACACTTTCACTTTTTGCTAAAATGAATTTTCTTTGAGGTTCTTTAAGTTTTTCTTGTATCTTTTTAATACCCTCATCGTCTTCTGGGTCACTCAGTCTGTATGCAGCTGCTTCTTCCTTAATTTTATCCACCTGGTTTTTATATGTTGCAGATACATCGTCAAGACCCTCGCTCGCTTTTTCATTGTCTTCCGCTTGCTGAATAGCAGCTTTTTGAAGGTTTTGAATTCTTTTTTCTTCATTCTTAAGGAGTTGATCGAGTGTCAGAGGATCAAAAACATTATTTTTATCAACTCCAATAGGTGACAGGGGTTCCTGGGCAAGCTCAGTGATTTTGGGATCAATTGTTTGAAGGAATAAGAAAGAGCCCAGGGTCATAAAAAGACCAATAACTGCATTTTTAATAGTTTCTTTTGCTTCTGACTTCCCTGTAAATGCCTCAGTTGTCATGTACTGAACACCTCCATACATAATCATTACAACAGCCAAGATGGATGCTAATGCCAAAAGAAGTCGGTAAGTATAGCCAAGAATTGCATAAAGGTTTACTTTCTTTACATAACCATCTTCACAGGTAATACCCTCTGTTACTGTTCCTTCTGGTCCATTGACACAAGGGAGTGGCTCAAGGAGTGTGTATTCTCGGCGCTTTGCATCGCCCGAAACAACATTGTTTGGATTTGATGCAACAGGAGTTTGTGCAGGTGTTGGCGTTGGTGTTTGGGCAAATGCTTCTGAAGTAAATAGAGAATAATCACTACCAAGTGTGATGGCTGCAAAAAATATACAAGCAACAATGTGTGATTTAAAAGCTGGTTTCATTGGAGTTTTGAGCTGTATAGTTAATGGTAAATTGTGAGAATACTCTTTGAAGAATATATTCAGGGTTCGTAATTACAAGCCCAACAAGCGCCGTTCCGTTTTCTTTCTGTTCAATACGAAGGGTTGTGGTATCTTTCCCTGCTAGCTCGGGGCGCTCTCTATTGTTGAGGCTCCATTCATAGCTAATGTCTGAGTTTTTTGGTCGAGAGAATGAAAACGGTATAACTTTGTAAGTAACTTCGCTTGATGTTAAAGAAAAGTCTGATGTTACTGCTTTATTATACAATACCCCATACAAAGGACTTTCTTCGTATATCAATACTTCAGGTTGTGTTGCTTCAATCTCGATAACGGCCTCACCTTGAATTGTTTGGTCTTGTGAAATTACTACGACTTTAATTGAAAAAGGTCGCTGTATAGGTGATCCTGCAACAGTCAGGGTTTGTTTTCCATAACCAGACTCTGATCCAAGAACAGTTGAATTTTTTGTCCATGTGTAAATAAGGCTCGCTGGGTCAATGCGTTCCCCTGCACTTGTATACATATGAGGAATTGCAACAAATGTTATGTTTCCTTGGTAAGGAAAACTAGCTTTTCCTTTGTAGAATGGTGGTGTGATACCATCCGAATACCATGTAAGATCAACATCTCCTGGGCGAAGGGTTATTGATCTCTGGTATTTTGTGTTTTCTATGGTCGAAACCGAAACAGTAAGGACATTTGTTTTACCACTTGTAGGAGCAATTCCTTCATAAGTTACTTTACCTATCCCACTCGCTACAACTTTGCCATCAATGGTCCAAACAATAGTTGCACCAGAAAGGTTAGTGTTAAAGCTTTGTATTTTTGCTGTGTAACTCTTATTCGGTCGAACTATTGTTGGGTTAATGGTGAGCTCAAGAGGGTTAAGATTGCCCGAACCAGGTGCAATTTGAGCCTGTACTGTAGTTTGTTCAAAAAAACCACCTACATTAATGAATGGAATGAGCAATAAAACCCCTGCAATCGTGAGAATTGCCGGAATTTTCTTAAGGTGTGAAAAAGTAACACCAAACATATATATAGTATAGCACTTGAGACTGCGAACATTTATCCCCTTGAGTCGCTATGGTCGGGGTGATTGAGGTCGGCGAATCCCCCCGCTATTGAGTGGTGGTGGTCGCAAATTACCATTATTAATACCAGATGCTCCGGCACCTACCATACTCGCAGTGCCCGCACCAGTTGCAACATTTGCTGTGCGAGCAACATTAGCCGCCCCCTCGGCAGAATTGGCAATTTTACTTGCCCCAGCCTTTTTGCCAAATACATTAACAAGTTTAACTGCTTTACCTGCTTTACCAGCAAAAGAATTAGGATCACTATCTGCCTTTACTGTTAACCACGACAAGATTACAGATATTGTCCAAATAGGTATGGTATCTGCAATCGGAATCATTTCGCCCGTTGCTGTTGCTAAAGAATTGGCTAATTGTTTTGCGGTTACTAAGGATACCCCTCTCCACCATAGATAACCGTTCAAGACAAAAGTCATTATTAAAGAAATAATGCGATTGACTGCTATACCACTGCCAAAGAAAATATTGAGCAAAATTTGCGCAATATCAACAATGAGTGCAAACACTAAGATTGCAAACCACTCACCTTTCGAAATTGGTTTATGCATACTAATTGCCCGCAGCCTTCAATTCTTCTTTTGCCTTTTTAATTGCAAGTACTGCAGATGGATTGGTGGTAATAATTTGGTCTTCAGTATACGATGCAATTACTTTAATTGCCACATGCTTCATTCCTACGAAGAATATTCCCTCTCCTACATCTGATTCAAGCAAAAGATACTTTTCTTCATCGGTAAGATTGAATGTTTGCTGAACCGTATCAATTGACGACGGGGATTGCTTAAGAAGAATCTGAATTGATGAGTTGGTAATGATAGGCAAACCATACGGAGATTTAAGGAAGTCTTCTACGTCTTGAGTAATTGTTGCTAGACCAAGATAGTATTTTCGACCACGCTTTGCCAAACCAAGAAGGAATGAAGCTGTATCCTCGGATTTCATCATCCACCAAGCCTCGTCAATAACAAGGAGTCTCTTGCGGAGTTCTCGGCGAATTGCATTCCAAATATAGTGAGTAACAATGTACATTGCTACAGGCTTGAGCTCATCTTCCATGTCGCGCAAAGAAAACACGACAAACTTTTTATTAATATCTACGTTTGTTGGGCGGTTAATAAAGCCTGACCATGTTCCACGAGTGTATTTTGTGAGTCTTTGTACTAAAGAGTCTCCCCCTTCCATTCCGGCAAGAACAAGCTCAAAGTCTGACATGAGGGGCGGTTCTACACTTCTGAAATCAGAATCAGCCGTAATATCCTTAAGGGCATACGTTTCGGTAATTGCTCTATCAATGATCGAATCTTCTTCTTGAGAAAGTCCACCAAGCATGATGCGGAAAAGCCCCACAAGGTTAACGATATGTGAGCGCAAAACGTCAGAAGATGCTTCGTCTTCGCGTGGTACGGGTAGGTCAAATGGGTTAATGTGGTGCTCTGAAGTAAGAGAAATATTAAAATATTTGCCCCCTGTTGCTTCGGCCATGTACTCGTATTCTCGTTCCGGGTCAATAACAATTACCTCGGTATCAAACATGAGGGTTCGCAAAATTTCGAGTTTTGTTGCATATGATTTACCTGAACCGGCTTTAGCAAAGGTTACCGAGTTATAGTTTTCAAGCAAGAAGCGATCAAACAATACAAGCGAAGAGTTGTGGCGGTTAATTCCATACAAAATACCCTTGTCAGATGTAAGGTCAAAAGAAACAAAAGGAAAGAGACTCGAAAGAGGCGAAGAATTGAGCTTTGAGTGCACATTAAGCTCGTCGTTTGCTGCTGGTAAAACACTGCGATACCCTGCTTCTTGTTGGAATAGTGCTGGCTTAAGATAAATAAGCTTAGATTCGAGGAGTGACTTTACTTCGGATTCAACCTTATCAAGTTCCTGTGGAGAATCAGCAAAAATTGTAATGTATACTCCAACATCAAAAAGCTTTTCTTGAGCCTGAAGAAGATTGTCTCGAAGACTTTCAAGGTTTTGATATGCGGCATCAAGCTCGGGGTCACGAACAAGACCCTTTTCTTCGCGAATATTGATTTGGCTTTGTACTTCAGCCACCTTTTTTTGGAATTGCCGCAAAATCTTTGATGTATCAAGGGGATGAACGTAGATAGAAATATTAAAAACCTTATCAAGGTTAATAATTGGAGCAAACCAGCTATCAGAAAGGTAGCGGGGATATGAAATTACGTAAAAAGTTCGGGCTATCTTTTCACCAAGGTTAAGCTCCTTGGGGCTAATTTTAAGGGCAGAAGGAGCAATAACATCGCGAAGTTCGAGCATTCCAGCTTCATATACCTGCTCAGGCAATACTGATGATATTTGAGGTTCTTTTGATTTTTTTGTAAAAAGTGAGTCGAAGATACCCATATTAGTTTGTTTTGATAGGCTTCTCAGTATCTCCAGGATTGAATATTCTATAGAACAATTCTACCACCTCTTCGGTGCCAAGCGATGCAACACGAATTCCACAGCGTGTAAGCCCCTGCTCTACTACGGATACTCGCTGTTCTAACTGGCTTTTATGTTCTTCAAACTCTGCTGTATTCATTGACTTAATCTTTTTCGGAGCAGCAAGAAGCCCAACAAGGCCTTTTCCTTGAGTCTGAATAATTGCAGGACTATAAGGAACAACAACAAAGAAACCTTTTGTCATGATATTTGAGGCTTCTACGAAGGTTTTGATAAATTCAATATATTCGCGAGTTTGAATTTTCATGAGTTCAGTACCCTGTTCTTTGTAACGATCCTCAAGAAGTCCGAGGTATGGCCTAATATCAAGCTCTTTTGATTGAATAAAAAACTGTATTGAGAAATCAAGAGAGTTAATGAGATTTTGAAACTGAAAAATAATAGAGTTTTGCTCATCAGTTGATTTAAGAGCAAAGTTCAAAGAAGAAGCCATGATAATAGCCCGCATTGAGCCATCTTTAAGAATGACGATTCCATCACGAATCTCTTGAATAGGTACAAAATCTTGGGTTGTTTTTGATAATTCAGCCATTATTTTTGATTCATGTTTGAATAAATACTCTCTTTAATATCCAGACTCCATGTCATATCTTTAAGTTTGCTATTAGAAATCTTTGGAACCAGTAGCTGGGCAGCTTCGGCAGCTTCGGGATTTTTTACCATTGCTTCGGGGTTGCGAGGATTCTTTTTCCAAAGATAGAGCTTTGGTGACATATAGTATTTTACCGCAGACTCGAGAATAAAGATAAAAGGCTTGTTGTTTATGCGATAAAAAGCTAGTACGAGTGAAAAAACAAGAACTGGAGCCATAATAATAACGAGTATGGCAAAAGGGAGTAATCCTTCGAGTCGAGTATAGATTAAAAATGACAAACCAGCCCCTCCGGCAAGATAAATAAATTGCTTAAGAGTGAGGGGGCCAAAGATTTTGTCTTCAACGTCAATAAATTGAGGAACTTGAAAACGCATACATATAGTATACCACCAACTATTACGGTCGGTGGTATAACTAGTTCACTATTCTTCTGTGTAAAGCTTTTTGAGGAAAGCTGGTTTGGTATCGCCTAATTCTATCGGTTCCCTGTATGGATCAGTACTACTTGGGCGGCTTTTTGGTGGAGTCTGTTTAAGAAGGTTTGCTATATCGGTTTGTGGCTGTGTTTGAGGTTGGGGTTGAGGTTTTTGCTCAGTTTCTTTGCGCTCTGCACCTGAATTGACTGGAATCTTATTTGTTGGTGTATAATCCATAGTTTTTTGCTGTGTCTGTATGGTTATTGGTTCAGTTGAGCTAATTACGGTAGTTGATAGGGTGTCGTTTTCTTCTATTGCTCGTAAGAGCTCATTGCGCACTTCGGGGTGTTCATGTTCTGGAATATGATCGTGGTCTTCTGAGCTATTGTTTACCCCTTTTATCCTAATTGCATCACCCTCGCCTACTATGTATTCATGCGGATCAGCGTTTTGGGTAGCCTCTTCGTTTACGTATTCATCTTTCGAAGAGTCTCTTAAAGCATCGCGAACGGCTTCAAATACTATAGAATCAATGTCTTTGCCAAGCTCAAGAGCTTGCGAGTGTGGTATGCGCACGTTTGCTTCGAGTCTCTCTACAAATTCATCAGCTTTGGTGAGTCCAGCAAGAGCAAAAGCTACTTCTTGAATAAGGGTATCAATTTGATCAATATGAAGATCGTTTTTTTCTCCAAGCATTGCCGCTGCATGGGTAAGTTCGGGCGAACCAAGAGCAGCCTGAATATGCTCTGGTAAGTTGTCGTATACTCGCTCAATGTCTTGTTGGGTAAAATTCTTCATGGTTTATAAGTTATCTCGCTCGAGTTTCGCTAGGTTCTGAGCAGCCACTTTGTAGTCGTCACGCAATTTTAGGAGCTTTGCTTCTTCTGATGATGTTATACCGTTCGAATCTCGCTTGCGTTTTTCAAGCTCAGCTATTTCCTTTTTAAGATCAGCAACCGCTTCTTTTGCATCAGCTAGATCGAGTTGACGCTGCTTCTTTGCAAGCTCTTTTGCAGCTTTTGCTTCGGCGGAATCAAATTTATCAATAAATCTTCCAATGAATGGAATGTCTTTATGCTTGTCAGCAAAATTTCGAAGAAATGTATTTCGATGAACGTCTGCAACGTTTGATTGACGCTCAATTTTCTTTTCTGCAATTTCTTTGTCTTTTGCGTCGAGTTCTGTTTCGGCAGTATCCAGGGCAATTTTTGCGGCGTCTTCAATACCAACTGCACTATCATATCTAAGTTTTGTATCATTGAGCTCTCTGTCAACGGCGTCGAATATATTTTGCTCTGCTCTTTGGCGATTTTGATCCCCAGCTGCACGTGCAGCATTAACCTTTTTACGTGCCTCCTCCCTTTTCTTCTCCAGGTCTTTTAGTTTTGATTTGAGACTCGATGAGTTTATTCTTGCTTCAGTTAGCGCTGTGCGAGCAGGCTCAACATTATTTATTCTATGAGCATCTCTATCCTCCATAAGCTTTTTTACTGCTGCCTCATCAAAACCTAGGCTTTCTGCAAATGCTACACGAGTCTCTGCACGTTTCTTAGCAGCTTCTTCATAAGGCTTTGCTACACCCTTGATTGCATTTGTTGCAATTCTACCGAGCAAAGGATTGTTCTGAGAAAATCTGTTAAGAGTTCCTGACTCAGCGAGTGCCGACGCTCCGCGCCCAACCGATTGGCGAAATATAAAACTATTTGTGCCTCGCATACCGCTCTTAATCTTTCCCTGACCCCATTTTGAAAAGTCCTCGAACCACTTATTTGCCATTGCACCACCGTAACCTCCTGATTTCTGTGATATTCCAAGAGCTGCACCAAGAACAATGATAATGAGCGCGTAATTAAAGAAAGCTGCTATTGTTCCTGAACCTCCAATTGCAAAGTTTGCAAAATCACCCACTGTTTTATTAACAGCACCACTACCCTGAAAGATGTTGGCAAATTGAGTATTCTGACCAAATGACATTGAGTCTACAATCTTTAGTCCTACATACAAAACCATGAGCATGGTTGGTCCAGCAAAAAGTTGCTTGTAGAAAGTGTCTTCAAGTTGTTTGCGCGCATCTGCAGTTTGTGGAAGTACAATCGCAATAAAATAGAGTGGAGAAAATGCCATACAAAGAAGCAGGATTACAAGTCGATACACCATGGTAATTGCTGCCCCTAAGAATAAGAAGCCAATCATAGTCATAACTGTCACTGCTCCCATGCCTGTAACAAGGGCTTTTGCGGTAAAGCTTTCATTTCCTGCAAGGCTATTACCTACACTTGTCAAAGTCGCTAAGCTGAAGAAAGACTGAATTTTTACTTTCTGCATGATGGTATCGCTGATGCTGTAATCATCGTACGGCTTAATTGCATCATAGAAAGTGAGTGCAACAAGGTTACTTCCATCAATCATGACTCGTGTCGCAAATAGACTAAAGTTGATAAAGAGTCCGCAGATAATTACGTTCTTAATTGTATTAGACAGATCCTTTCCTGTTAGCCCAAGAATAGTTCGAATCGAGGCGAATAACATAACACCAATAAGAGCAATGTTCGAGAGGTCGCGAATTGATCGCCACATGATTCCAATACTTGGCGTATTGTTAACCAAATCAGCCATATTGAGAGTTGCAGATATAGAAACATCAAGAAGTCCTGCTGTTATTTTTACCCACCATCCAGCAAGTACAAGTAGTACGTGTGAAAGCGCGGCAATAAGTGTGCCTTGGAGAAAGTCACCAGAAAGAGTTCCGAGTATTGCATTCGTCCAATCCATAGCGTGTGCTTGGTTTGGCAACAATGACACAAGCACCCCGAGGAGGGTTGCTCCCAACAGTATTATTCTTTTGTTGTTGGTTAGTTTTCTCATTGTCTATTATGGGAAGTATTTGCAGGCATTAGCTTCGTCACGCGCCCTTCGTTCAAGGTCGCGCAAGGTTCCGTTGTTGCTATCTGTATAACTATTATACTCGTCTGTCGCTTCATTTGCTCTAACTTTGTAAAGACTAATGCTTGGAAGTAAGTTGTTATACTCTGTTGCTGCTTTTTGTATATCACCCACCTGACTTGCACTTTCCGCTGTTGCTTTGATTCGAGACAGGTCAGAGATGTTTCTTTCAATAGATTGAACATCAAGGGTGAGGGTTGTAATTTTAGGAACCAATTGCCCTTCTATAATTGCATCCATATCTTTAATTTTATCAAGACCTCGAGAAATTGCATTTTGTGTGAGCCTCCGTGAGTTGCCTTGAAGTGCTGTATTGTAACAAGTCTTTACATCAACAAATTTAATTCTAAGTGCCGAGATATACTTAAGACTTTCATTTTTTGCATCACGGTATTTCCAAGCATCAGTAGTGTAAGTATCGATAGTATCAAGAATGTTACTCTTTGAAGCTTGTAGTTGCTCATAGTTGAATGCTTGCTCTTGCTGGAGCTGTTGTGCAATTCCCTCTGTATCACTTGCCCCTGTTCCACTCACGCCCTTAAGTCCACCCACAAGAACCTTTTGTACTAATTGTGCAAAGAGGGCGTTAATAATTTCATTAAATTCGTCTGCAAGTTCGAGTTCGCGAACTGGTGAGCCAAGAGATGTCTCAAGTGTTCCTGCAATTACAGAACCTGGAGTTTGAGTTTCGCACTTTTTACGAGTTGTTTCATTCGAAGCAGATTCATAGTAGCCCTGAAGCTGCGAGACGTTGTTTGTAAATTCTTGTGAATCTGATTGTCCGCTATTAGCGAGCTCACTATTACGTGCAGCAAGTTTATTTGCTTCAGATTCAGTAATAACTCGCTCATCTTTACAGGTCTTAAATGAAAGGAATCCTTTACCTTGAGAAAGCTCCTGATTTGCTCGGGCATTTGCATTAGCAATTCGTAGAGTTGCTTCGGTATCGGCAGTGACATATGCACCGATAAAGTTATTTTGAGGCTCAGTGGTCATCGAAACGAAAGCTGGCATTTTACCCTGTCTAAAGTCTCCAGCTGTGAAACCGTTAATCGAAGCCCCTTGAGCAGCGTTTGTTGTATTGTTAATTATATCCGTTAGCGTACAGGCTGCTTTACCTTTCTGCTGGAATGGTCGATATCTAAAAGCTAGTTGCAGACGAATATCGATAGAAAAGTTACTACAGAGAAATGCTAGGTCACTGCCCAATATCATTCCGCCGAGAATTTCATCGCCAATGTCGGTAAAGAACTGTCCAGGATCACTAAGGAATGCTGGGCTACCCTCAAAACCATTATTGATCCAGTTTACAACACTTGATGTAATACCACGCAAAATTTGTTTAGCAATACCATATGCAATTGCGTCAAAAGTAAGTTCCTTTATCTGAAGACTCGTCATAAGTCCGGTTTGGATTGATGAGTTGGCAGCTGTAATAGTATTTTGCGCAATGTTTCCTGCATCGACTACGGGTATTGCGTGAGCAGTTTTTGGAGCAATTAAAAGCGTTGAAAGTGGAAAAAATATTTGCACACTTAAAGTACTTACGATGAGAATTGTTGAGACAAATTGTTTTAAAATAGTTCTCATATTATTCTAGTACTAAGCCAAAAAAGTAACCGCCTTCTGTTGGTTCAAAGCTAATTCCCGCAGCATGAAATTGTCTTTTAATTACAAGGTTACTTTCTGTAAAGTTTTCAAATGCTTTCGGGTATCTGCCAATCGCTTGTAAAGCAATAAGAGGGTTTGTAAAGACATTTTTAAATGCTTCAGAAATAAAGAGGAGCTCACTTACGGTATTAATCATAAGAATATGATTGGCGCCAAGTTTTTGTGGAACAGGAGTTTTGAGAAGGGCTTCAATAATTTTTTTGTAGCTTGCAATGAGTGGATCGAGCTCATTAAGAATTGCGGGATTTTCTTTATCGAGCGCATCTTTAACAATGAGTGTTTCATTACGCACCTTAGTTTCATTTGCTAAAAATATTCCACCAACAGCATTTGTATAGTTGCGAAGTGTTAAGGTATCGTTCGCTTCGATTCCGCTAATAACGATAATATCTTTTAATGTATATGTCTTTGGAATCTCTGTATACGCACTCGAAGTAATAAGTTCATTGATTACTGCGGCGCGGCTATCGGCATCATCTATGAGCCCTGTTTGTTTAAGCTCGATATACTTAGCGAAAATATCTCGACCAAACTTTTCTGTTTGATTGAGTTTTGCATACTCTTCTTGTGCTGTTACAACTTTAGGACCTGCTCCGGCAATGCTTGGGTTGCGGCCCTGCTCAACTTCTACTCCATCAAGGATTCCATCACCATCACTATCTTTTGTTTGCGGATTTGTATTCCAAATTACCTCTTCCCAATCTTTAAGACCGTCGCTGTCCGAATCAATAAGTTGTATGTCTTCAACAAGTTGCTTATTTGCAGGATTCGCTACTATTTCTGGTGTATATACACCAACATTTTTTGGAGAAGTAATTTCTGCAAAGAAAAAAACGCCACCAACAAGGATTAGTGACCCTGCGATAAGAATTAAATTGTTTTTTCCAGGGTAGATCACGGGGTGTAAGTTACTCGTTTAATTATAGCAGAGTATCCCCTGTCAATTCTTTAAAAACCCTTAATTCTGTGGACAATTATTACTTTTGCTGAGCGTCCTCTGTCAGTGTCGGTGGTATTTTCTTGTGGAGCAAAAACCAAACGGTGGGTTCAATGTCTTCGGCGCGTATATCGAGCGGCAAATTGAGTTCAGAAAGTACTTTTTGCGCTTCGGAAATATCGTAGTGACCACGAAGGTTGGCAATGAGCGTTTTTCTTCGGCTATGGAAAGAGATTTTAATAAATTCAGTGAGTTTTTTGAATTCTTGTGTGGAAATCGTGTTTAAATCTGAATTTGTGTGAGGAACAAGCTCAAGAATTGCCGAATCAACATTGGGTTGTGGCGAAAAGTTATGTCGTCCAACCACAGCAATAACCTTAGGCTTGGCCAAAATATGGGTAATTGTCGACAAAATAGTGTGTTTTTCACGGGCCATGATGCGATCCGCCACTTCTTTTTGAACAAGAAGTATTAAAGCCTTTGGTTTGGGGTCAATCTCAAGGAATTTCTTGAGTATTTCGCCAGTTATGTAGTATGGAATGTTAGCAATTACTGCATAATCACTTGTTTGTGTCGGCAAGGTGCCAATTCCTATCTCTGAAAGCGATAAATCTAAAATATCCTTATGGATTAAGGTTAGTTTGTCGCTCTTGATTTCTTGTGCAAAAGTCTCATTTAAAATGGGAATTAACCTGTCATCCTTCTCTACAGCAAAAACACGGCTTGAATCAGGGGTTTTTTCAGTAAGTACACGTGTCAAAACGCCCATTCCAGGGCCTATTTCGAGTATTGTTTGCGGTTGATGACTAAGGCCTGCCTGTGCAATTTTCTCAACAATTGCATTATTGTGAAGAAAATTTTGGCCGAGAGACTTTTTGGCATTAATTTGAGCCATATATAGACCAGAGTACGTGTTTTTTACTTAAAAATCAATAAAAATTGCCTTTACTCCACGAGGAGTTTCGCGAACCGATGTTTCGATAAGGCTGGAATCAATGTCCTCAATAAATTCTGAGGCTTGGTTGACACGTTGTGATCCAAAAATGGTTCGGATTTGTGCCCAGCACAGATATAACTTTTTTCGTGCACGGGTTAAGGCTACATAGAAAAGGCGGCGCTCTTCTTCGGCGGCAGATTCGGATATTTCGCCCTCACCAAAGCGCGCATGAGGAAAAAGATCTTGTTCGAGGCCAGAAATAAAGACATATTCAAATTCAAGGCCTTTCGAAGCGTGTACCGTCATGAGTCGCACGCCTTCTCTTTCTTCGGTGAGCTCATCTTGATCTGATGCTAGGGCTGCATCGCTTAAAAATAGCTCAATACCTTCACCATTTGGCAAACCATCGTATTTTGTGGCAAGAGTTACGAGTTCGCGCACGTTTTCGAGCTTTTCAACATCGTCAGGACTACCGTCACGTAGCATAAACTCAATACCAGTTTCTTTAATAACATATTTTACGGCTTCACTCGGCTCAAGAGTTGTACATGAATTACCAATTCTACCCAAAAGTTGCCTAAAAGATTGGATTTTCTCTCGAACTGATCCAGAAAGTGTCTCTTCTTCTCCGGCTGCAATTTTAGCTAAGGTTACTTTACCAATACCGCGTGGTGGAATATTGATGATTCGAGCCACATCACCCACCGCTTCTGGATTTAAACCTGCACGAATAAATGAAAGAACATCTTTAACCTCTTTTCTTTCAAAGAATCGTGTACCAAGGATTTGATAAGGCACATTTTTATGCAAAAAAGCTTCTTCAAGTACGCGAGATTGATAATTGGCGCGATAAAGCACGGCAATTTCGCCAGGTTTAACACCCTTTTTTATAAGTTCACGCGCGGCCTCGGCTATTTCGCGAGCCTCATCGTTTTCGTCATAGGCTTCAATAAGGGCAATTCTCTCGCCTTCTCCGTTATTGGTAAATAAAGTTTTTTTACGACGAACGATATTTTTTTCAATAACAGCATTTGCTGCTTTAAGAATCGTTTGCGTTGAGCGATAGTTTTCTTCAAGAAGAATTACTTGTGCACTTGGATAGTCTTTTTCAAAATTGAGGATATTCTCAATATTTGCGCCTCGCCAGCTATAAATATTCTGATCAATATCGCCCACTACACAAATATTCTGACTTTCACCTGTTAAAAGCTTTGAAATAACATACTGAACACGGTTGGTGTCCTGGTATTCATCAATATGAATATATTTCCAGCGTGCTGTATATTGAGCACGTATATCTTCCCTCTTTTCGAGTAAGCGAGCCGTAACATAGAGCAAATCGTCAAAATCGAGCGCTTGTTCTTTGCGAAGAATTGCAGTGTATTCTTCCCAAACTCTGCCAACCATTGTAGAAAAGAAGTCTTTACTCTTTGCTACATACTGTTCATGCGACACATAGTCACCCTTTTCTCGAGATATAGCCCCTAGAATTTTCATGGGATCAAATTGTTTTGCATCAAAACCGAGCTTTTCAAGGGCATCTTTGACTGCTCGCTTTGAATCATTGCGGTCATAGATAGTAAAGTGTCGAGGAATACCTAGTGCAACATGTTGCTCCTTAAGAATATAAACACCGAGTGAGTGAAAAGTGCTCACAAAAGGGCGGTCCGGCATTGAGACAGGAGTATTTAGTCCCTTGTGGTTTTCAAGGAGGCTGTGGACACGCTCGCGCATTTCTTTAGCGGCTTTGTTGGTAAAGGTAATTGCTAGTATAGAATCTGGCTTAACACCATTTATAACCAAGTTGAGTATTCGATGCGTAAGTGTTTTAGTTTTTCCCGCACCTGCCCCAGCCAAGATAAGTAAAGGTCCTTGAATAGAATTAACTGCCTGTGCTTGTGCGGCATTAAGACCGTGGGTTATTGAACTCATAGTGTAACTATATCATTCATATTTGTATGAACGATAAATTTAAAAATAAAATAAAGATGCACGCAATACCTCTTTTGACATCTGCCACATAATATTGCCTTAAAATTGACCCTTAAAAAGCCTATTGACTCTTTGCTCTGACTCGCGTATCCTATCCGGGTACCTTTAAGGCAAGGTATAAATTAAGTGGCTTAACAGAGCCATTTAAAAGCCGAAATTCTTTGATTCTGATTGCGGTAATTATTGACAAACCGCCACACTGATTGAGCCTTAATTTCATGGATTTTAATTTCAAACAATTTCGAAAAGTTTCTGCTAAAATTTTAACCTTGTTACTACGAGGTTCAATTGTCTGTGCCCTCTTTGGATCACCCATTGCAGCTCATGCAGGGGTGTTTTCATTTGTAGAAAACATACTTGTCGGAGATTCAGTTACACAAGCAAGTGCATATCAAGTTCCCGTGCCTGAAGGGGTGAATACTCAGAACATGAGTCTTTTAAAAGCAGCGGCACACTTCGATCCTAACCCCACTAAGGGAAAGACATCACCTACTATTGTTTCAAACACCGCCCTACTTGCTTTTGTGGGTCCAACAGGGACAATTGCCGACATTGAAGGTATCGAGTCGCACCACATTCATGTGTACGAGGTTCAAGAGGGAGACACTTTGAATGAAGTGGCCGCAATGTTTGATGTTTCGGTCGAAACAGTTGCTTGGACAAATAATCTTAGGGTAACGAGTCAGCTCCGCGAAGGTCAAAACCTTGTTATTTTGCCGGTATCAGGAATTTTGCATACGGTTTCAAAAGGTGAGACTTTGTCAGGGTTGGCAGAAAAGTTTGATGTTTCAGTTGATGATCTTGTTGCATATAATGCCGAAATAAGCCCAGATTCTGAACTTATGATTGGCGATGAGCTTATTATTCCAGAGAAAGCTGATGAAGAATCTTCTGTTGACCTGCAGAATGAAACACCAAAGAAATCACCATCAGGAGCCCTCATTGCAAGCTCTAAAGTTCCTGAATACTACGGATATTATATTCGCCCCGTTGTTGATGGTGTAAGAACTCAAGGTCTCCACGGCTACAATGCGGTTGATTTGGCTAGTAAAGAAGGAACCCAAATTCTTGCTGCTGCTGCCGGAAAGGTTCTTATTGCAGCATCATCAGGCTGGAACTATGGTTACGGAAACTATGTAGTAATATCGCACGATAATGGAACTCAAACCCTGTATGCTCATTTGAATAAGGTATACGTTTCACCTGGTGACACTGTAGAACAGTCAGAAACTATCGGTACTATGGGTTCAACAGGGCGATCTACAGGTCCTCATGTGCATTTTGAAATACGTGGTGCAAAAAACCCGTTTTAATTAGCTATCGCGCGGAAGCGATGTTCTATAGCTCAAAGCTTCAATTACGTGGTTGCGCAAAACTTTTGTGCTTTGATCAATATCTGCAATAGTTCGAGCCACACACATAAGGTTGCGTGTAATTCTATGTGAAACATTTATTTTTTGTGTGTATGAAACAAAGATTTGTTGAGCTTGTGTATCAAATTCAAGTAAACTTATGGTCGGCTGCCGTAGATAACCATTAGAAACTCGAAATCCAAATACTTTGAAATTTCTATCAAGCATGTATTGCTGTGCCTCGTAAGCAGATTTCTGAGAATATGTTGTATGTGAAGGTGCTTTCAGTCGCTCGACATTTTTGGCGTAGGTATCTACTCGGCAGCAAATACTAAAGCGTTCAAAAAGTGGTTCAGAAATCTTTTGTATATGTTTAGAGCGAGTACTCGGTAAACAAGAGCATGATTTAATCTGAGAGCCAAAGTAACCACAAGCACACGGGTTCATTGTGGCAATTACATAACACTGCGTTATGTCGGTACGAGCAATACCGTGACGCGTTATATGTACCCAACCTTCTTCAAGTGGTTCACGCAAAGCCTCGAGGCACTTTTTATCAAATTCCCCAAGCTCATTGAGAATCAATATGCCTTTATATGCCTTACTTAATTCTCCGGGGAGCTTTCCACCAATGAGCGAAGCCGCACCAATACTATGGTGGGGTCGCCGTATGCGGGTAGTATCTTTTTTTGCATTACTGCCATGTTCTTGTATGCAAGAAAATATCAGCTCTTCTTGTTGTGTTAATGGGGGTAGTAATTGTGCAGTTGCGTCAGCGAGTAGTGTTTTACCTGAACCTGGCGGCCCAAATAAAATTGTGTGGTGTTGCCCAATTAATCCAATAAAAAGGGCGCGTTTAACTTTTTCATGATGAATAATATCCTTAAATACGCACTCATTACGGAGTGGCGCTTTTGGCTCATCGACCGTACTTTTGGTAAAAACGATTTTACCTGAAATTTTATTAATACATTCACCGAGATGAGTAACAGAGAGTGTGGCGAATCCAAATTTTTCAAAGATAGAGGCTGACTCCGGGTGGCAGACAATAGAGTATTCAGAAAACTGAGAATATTGAGTGAGGGTTTTTCCGCACGTATAGGGTTGCTCAATGGGCAGGATAGTTCCATCAAGGTTAATTTCACCAAGAAAAATAAAATTATGAGTAGAAGGCTTGATTTGCCGAGATGCACATAAAAAAGCATATGCTATACCGAGGTCATAGTGCGAACCCTCTTTTTTGAGAGTGCTTGGTGACAACAATACCGTGGTCTTCATGTTGGAATGCCGGGGCGAAGTAAGGCCACATGCTTGTATTGCTGCACCAACCCTTTCGCGAGCCTCATTGAGTGATGTGTCACCAAGTCCAGCAATAGTAAAAGAGTAAAGGCCGGGTCGAGTGTCTACCTCAATGGTTACGATTGAGCCATGAGGGTAATCGGGCTGAATAGAATGTGTGCGGGCGTATCCCATGGGTAAAGTCTACCCACTAAACATAAAATAAAAATAAAAAGCGATTCAATAATCGTTTAATATTTTGAGAACAAATTTATAATTTACTTTACAATTGCTGTTCGAGCAGAAGGATTAGCCTCAAGTCGAGCCCTATCAATTGGTTTACCCGTATTCTCGCAGATTCCGTAAGTACCCTTTTCAATTTTCTCAAGAGCATTTTCAACATCTTTGAGTTGAACTTGAAGCTGTTCGGTTACAACCTCATTTTCATCAAGCTCTTCCATAAGATCGGCTACTTCGTTTTCATCGGCATTATCTACTTCCATTCCCCCTGTTGTTGCTTGCCAATCTGAAGGATTGTCAGGATTTTGTCGAGCAATGCCCGAAAGTTCTTCTTGTAGGAGCGCTTTTTCTTTAAGAAGCTTTTCTTTAAAGAAAGCTAGGTCTTTTTCATTCATATTGGTTATAGCTATTACTCTTTAATGTTATCGCGTATATACCGTATTGTCGAGCGTTTCGAGCACTCTTTGAAGCGCCGTCTCATTCTGAGTAATAATTATTGTGTCATTGTCAATAAAAGTATAGATGAGGATAGGGTTTTCGCCGGTTCTGGCAAGCACTCTAACATCAAGATTTTTGTACACTTTATCACTGAAAGAAGGTAGTGCTCTAAAGAGTACTGGATTTGCAACCTGCAATGGAACAACCGGGGCAACAACAGTAGTTGCGGCCGTTGTCGTCGCCAGCTTTGTTGTTGTGGCTGTCGTACTGCGCGTACTTGTTGCGTTGCTGGTACTAGTTGCAGCACGTGTACTTGTAGTTGTTGAACTTGTAGAGGTTGTAGCTGGTGGCAGGTTTGTATTTCGTGGAATTTGAGCCGGAGCTGATCCTTCAAAAAAAGATCCAATATCGCGGTACATAGTTCTTTCCCAAGCTAACATTCCCGCATATGCATTTTGGAAAAAATTATTTTTAAGAATAATTACAGGGCTATTTTTTTGATTAACCGTGGTGTATCCAATAAAATATTGTGGTAATAAGTTTCTCACAACATTTTCGGGTATATCAAGCTCGAGACTTACAAGGAGTTCTTTGATGGGAATTCGTGTTAAGGTTTCATTTTGTCCACGAGTAGGTATTATTTCTACAATTTTTGTTGTTTGGGGTGCACTTTGTACGGTCGAGACCAGAGTAGGTCGTAATTGTCCGGCTGAAATCGAATTAGTAGCAAAAGAACGCTGCTCAGCATTTGGTAGGATACTTGCAAACTTAAATGTAGTTGTTTGTGTAGATTGTATAACTTTATTACTCTCAAGAAACTTTGACCCATACATATAAAGTACATAGCCCCCTCCACCAAGAAGAGCAAAAACAAGTACTACCTTAAGAATTGTGCCCAAGATATTTGTCGAACGATTTACTTGTTGCGTTGCGCTCTCACCTTGCCCTGTTACTGTTTGTCCAACGAAGTTAGGTTGCTTTTCTGTCTGGCCAGTTGGGTTAGTTGGCTTTTCTACACGATTCTCTGCTTGTTTTTTTACCGTCTCAGCAATTGCAATAGTTGCAACAGAAGTTTTCTTGCGCTTAAGGCTTTCAGCCATATCGAGTTCGTATGTTCGCAGAGCCTTCTGAAACATAAAAGGATCTACAGATTTTTGCTGTAGTCCAGGATTAGTCCCACCAGCCATACCCGATGGAATTTGATTATTTACGCTGTTTTGCAGATCGTTGTTCATGCTTTTGATCAAAGAACTCAGGGTGAACTGCTTTTATAGATAGGTTAAGACGCTTTCGCACATCGATCTCTTTAATTATAACAGGTACTCGGTCGCCAACACTCACATAGTCGGAGATAGAGTCAATTTGAAATGGTGCAATTTCTGACACATGTACCAAACCTTCTGTTTTTGGATCAAGCCGTACGAACATGCCAAAAGTTGTGATTTTTGTAACCTCACCTTCAAGACTATCGCCAACTGCAAAAACTCGAGTCATCTCTTTAACAGTTTCAAGAGCTTTTTCTGTTGTACCGCTCTTTCCTGTGATAAACACTTTTCCGTCGTCGTCGATATCAATAGAAAGACAGCCAGTATCAGCAATTATTTTTTTAATAGTTTTTCCGCTAGGGCCAATGAGTAAGCCAATTTTATCTTGTGGAATTGTCGTTGTAACAATGTGTGGAGCGTGCTCGGATACAGTTTTTCTTGGAGAACCAATTGCTTTTGACATTGTTCCAAGTATTGACTCACGGGCCGAACGAGCGCGCTCTAGGGCTTCTTTAAGAATAGAAACACTAATACCCGACACTTTAATATCAAGTTGAATAGCAGTGATTCCCTTCTCTGTTCCGGCAACCTTAAAATCCATGTCACCGTAATGATCCTCTGGACCTTGAATATCTGTTAAAAGTTCGTACGAATCACCTTGCATAACTAGACCAATAGAAATTCCTGCAACTGGGGCCGCAATCGGAACGCCACCATCCATAAGTGCAAGTGTTGATCCGCAGACAGAAGCCATTGATGTAGAACCATTCGAAGAAAGTGCTTCAGAAACTACGCGAATAGTATAAGGAAAGATTGTTTGTGACGGCAAAACTGGCAAAAGCGCTTTTTCAGCAAGGGCACCATGACCAACCATGCGACGGTTAATTCCACCAACTCGGCCTGTGCTTCCCGTAGAAAATGGCGGAAAGTTGTAGTGGTGCATATAGCGCTTTTCTGCAGAAAGCTCTATTTCGTCAATTATCTGAGACTCTTTCGGTCCACCAAGAGTTAATACAGAGAGGATGTGGGTTTTTCCTCGGTAAAAAGTTCCAGTACCATGAAGTACAGGCGAAATGCCACCAACTGATGCAAAGATGGGGCGTATTTCATCAAGTCTTCTGCCATCAACACGTCGTTTATGGTTGAGTGCTTGGTCTGTAATAAACTCTTCAAGTTTCTTCTCTATAAAATTACTTGAAATTGTTGGATGGGGCGTTTCATCAAGATCATCGATAGCGTCCGTCCACAACGATCGAATAGTACTGAGGGCCTCATCCCCTTCTTGTGTTGTAAGGAGGGTTTTCTCGAGTGATGGAGCTATTTTTTGACCCCACAACGTTTCGAGCTCTTCTGGAATTGCAATTTTTTCTGTTTCAGCCTTTTCTATACCAACTTTCTTTATGATGCCTACTTGGAATTTATTGAGAGCATTAATTTCTTTTTGTGCAGATTCAAGGGCTGAAGCAACAACATCCTCGGCAATTTGATTACCTGCAAATTCAATCATTGAAATACGATCTTGGATTCCGCATGCCAAAATCTCAAAGTTTGGTGCTGTCTCTTTTTGTTCAGTGATAAGGGGGTTAACAATAAGCTTATTCTTGCCGTCAAAATTACTGAGTCTCACAGCCGAAACAGGCCCATTCCATGGAATTTTCGAAGTACCTAAAGCTAAAGAGGCTCCAAGAACAGCCAAATAATCAGGATCAGTATTGCCAAGAGCAAGTACCGTAATAATTACCTGCACCTCATTGCGGAGGTTTGAATCAAACAATGGCCTAATGGTGCGATCTATAATTCTTCCCGAAAGAATTGCACCTTCAGATGGTCTACCCTCGCGGCGAATATAGCGACTACCAAGTAATTGGCCCGATGCATAAAACTTTTCTTCGTATTCAACACTGAGAGGCACAAAATCTATCCCTTCTTTTATAGACTCAGACATGACTGCAGTAGCAAGTACTACAGTATTTTCGCATTTAATTAAACAAGAGCCATGAGCTTGTTCGGCAAGATCGGTAAACTGAACGGTAATTTCTTTGCCTCCAAGGGTAGTAGAGAATTCTTGAAGTTTCATACATATAGTTTACCACCTTGCGAGTGCTTTTTTGTACAAGTTTCCCCCAGAATAGCAAAATATTCTACGTAATTAGAGCACGATATTGTGAGAACCGTATGCTACTGTCGGTCTTGGTGTGAATGTCCACCTCGGCGCATTTTATTGCGAATGAGATAAGGATTGATATTGTCATCAAGATTCATAAAGTCATCAGCGGATTCAATGAGTTTGCTTGAGGTTGATTTCCCGAATGAAACAACTTCTACTTGGCAGCCTTCATTGGTTCTAAGGTATTCTACAAGTGGAATAAAATCACCATCTCCTGTTAAAAGAATTACAGCGTCGAGCTTTGGGGCTAGCTTAATTGCATCTACTGCCATACCAACATCCCAATCAGCCTTTTTATTGCCTCCTGCAAAGATTTGCAAATCTTTTGTTTTAGTCTCAATGCCCATTTTTGTAAGAGCGTCAAAAAATGCTTTTTCATCACCTGCTTCGGTGGTGATTACGTAGGCTACGGCTCGAATAAGGTTGCGGTCTGCTACTGCATCTTTAACGATCTGTCCAAAATTTACCTTTGCGTGATAAAGGTTTTTTGCACTATGATACAGATTTTGTGCATCAATAAATACACCAACACGCTGGTTTCTATGTTTAATAATTGCCATATAATAAATTTATATAAAAATACGAACGTTATAAAAAACTCAACAAACTAACGATAAAGCTCACAGTAAACAAATAATAAGAACTAAAACTGTTAATATAAAAACAGACTCACTCTATATACATAATAAGTATACACCATATTAAACAAAAAACCGCTGAGCGGTCTTTTGATGAAACTACTTCTTGAGCTCGAGTTTCTTTGCAATAGCTGCGAATCGCTTTGGATTCTTCTTCTTAAGGTAGTTAAGGTGAGTTTGACGGTCTGCCACCATTGCTAGAAGGCCACGTCGTGAGTGATTATCCTTCTTGTGCTTTTTAAGGTGAGACGCCAATTCATCAATCTTCTTTGTAAGAAGTGAAACCTGAACCTCAGGAGAACCTGTGTCCGTATCATGAATCGCTGCTGTCTTTATGATTTTTTGCTTCTGCTTTGTCGTTAGCATGTTGGCACTACAATAGCACATATGTTTTTTATTTGCAACTAAATTCCCCAACTGAACCTAATGGTATACTAATACTATGTCGCACAATCTAGAGGCACTCAAAAGACAGTTTCTTGAATATGTAGAAATTGAAAAGGGGCGCAGCCTCAGTACAGTTATGAATTATGAGCACTATTTATCACGTTTTATCGACTTTTCAGGGGCAAAAAACGTAGAAGATATAACAGATTCAGGTATACGAGAGTACCGTTTATGGCTCAACCGCCAAGAAGCAAGGACATTGCGTACTGGAATCAAAGAAACACTTAAGCGACGCACTCAAAACTATTATCTTATTGCTTTGCGTTCTTTTCTTAAGTATTTGGCTCGCCAAGGCATAAAAGCTGTGCCTCCAGAGCGCATTGAGCTCGCAAAAGTGCCCGAACGCTCGCTTGATCTGATTTCTAACGAAGATCTTGAAGCTTTGATGAAAGCGCCAGGAACATCAACATTGAAAGGATTACGCGATACTGCCCTTTTAGAGCTATTATTCTCAACGGGTTTGCGCGTATCTGAGCTTTGTGGCCTACATAGAGATATAAATTTGTCACGCGATGAATTCCCTGTTCGAGGAAAAGGCGAAAAAGTTCGAGTAGTCTTTCTTTCTGATGCAGCAAAGAGGTCAGTAAGGCTGTATTTAGATGCTCGAAAAGATATGGACGATGCTCTGTTTGTGCAATTGCCCGTACATGAAAGAAGAAAGAATAGTAATGGGGCAAAGAATGGAGTAAAGAGTGGAGCAAAGACACAAAAATCTTCAGTAAAATCACGGAATTCGGGATCAATGCGACTTACTCCACGGTCCGTCGAAAGAATAATCAAATTTTATGCAATTAAAGCCGGAATATCAAAAAAAGTGACGCCTCACGTTATTCGTCACTCTTTTGCTACTGATTTATTGAGAAATGGCGCAGATATTCGCTCAGTACAAATGCTTTTGGGCCATGCAAATATCGGAACCACACAGATTTATACCCATATTACTGACAGCGAACTCCGAAATGTTCACAAGAAGTTTCACAGTAAGAGCCGAGAAAATAACTCAAAATAGCTATTTGTTGAGAGCGATTTGCTGCAAATCCCCTGTTATACCCGTTACATCACCTTCAATTCCTGTTGCATTACCAGTAGCACCGCTTGCATCCCCTTCAAGATTGGTTACATTCCCAAAAATATTGGTAACATCACCTTTAAGATTTGTAATATTTCCCTCTATGTGAGAAACATCTCCCTTAAGGTTTGAAATATCACCAATTAAATCACTCACATCGCCCCGAACGTTCGTAACGTCGCCACGAAGTGTGGTTACATTTCCTGAAATATTGGTAACTTCGCCGCGAATTCCACTTAAATCACCCGAAAGATCACTAATGTCACCAGCAACAAAAGTCGTATCGCCTCTTACGTGAGTCACTTCCCCGCTAATATTCGATACATCGCCCGAAAGGCCAGAAATATCACCCTTTATTTTTGTGGCATCACCCCGAATTTTGTGAATTGTAATATCGCCATAAATATTTGAAACATCACCAACGAGATCACTAAAATCACCCCAAACTTCGGGATGAAGGCCCGTCACCTTTTCTGTATTAATCTGTCTGCGCGTAGTTGTGTGGTGGATCATACGTTTAAATATATTAGAAGTATACAAGGACTTCGTAAGATGTGCTATGATGCCAGCATGAAAATTATCTCATGGAACGTTAATGGCTTGCGCGCAAACGCAAAGAAAGGTGGTTTTGATTGGATACTTGCGCAAAATGCTGACGTCTTCTGTTTTCAAGAAACAAAAGCTCATCCAGATCAGCTTCCAGAAAATGTTCGAAATCCGCAAGGCTACCATTCGTTTTTTGATCACTCCAAGGTTCGTAAGGGATATAGTGGTGTTGCAATATATAGCAAAGTAGAGCCAGATTCTGTTGATTATGGCATGGGTATTGAAGAGTTTGACCAAGAAGGTCGCATGCTCGCTGCTTTTTTTGGAAAAATAGTAGTAATTACAGCATATTTCCCTAATGGTGGCGGTGGCCAACATAGATTAGAGTATAAGCTTCGATTTTACGATGCTTTTTTACTGTATATTGATAAGCTCAAGAAAAAAGGCTATGGAATTGTGTTCTGTGGCGATGTTAATACTGCACATACAGAAATTGATTTGGCGCGACCAAAAGAGAATAAAGAGAATACCGGTTTCTTGCCAATTGAAAGAGAGTGGATCGATCAGGTTATTGACCATGGGTATGTGGATATTTTTAGAGAAAAGAATCCTCGAGCACTCGATGTGTATACATATTGGGATATGAAAACAGCTGCGCGTGAAAGAAATGTTGGTTGGAGAATCGATTATTTTTTCATTTCGCGTTCTTTAGTTGAGTCTGTAAAAAACGTTGTAATACATAGTGATATCTTTGGTTCTGACCACTGTCCTATTGCAATTGAAATAAAAAAAGTTGGTTAGTTTTTACTAAATAAAAGACATAACTTTTTTATATAAGACAAATGCATGAGTTATCCACATTATGTCCTTTACATGTCTTTTATGCTTGCTATAATGATTTCAGACCAAGGTAACACGAACCGAGAATGTGTAACCTTAAGGTGCGGAAAGTCATTGTTCTTTTATAAAACGAGGGGTAGTTTCTCATAAGTTAGTTAGGAACACCTTTCAATTGGGTGCATTGCACCTTGCGTTCGCTTACAAGCATATTTTTTTAGGGAGTACGTCTCCCATTAGTTCTTAAAGCAACAGCAAGGGCCTCGCCACAAATGATTGGGTGATTCCATCTCAAACCGCGTATTTCACGTGCAGCTCGACTTAACCTCGGCCGCAAATGAAAACGCGGTTTATTGTTGGTTGTTTTTTCAATTAGCCGTATGTTTCATGACAAACAAAGAGCAAAAAAACCCTTATTCTAGGGCTTTTGCTAGGAAACGTGATATTTTGAACGTATTTTATCTATTTCTTGTTTTTCAACCTCCTCTTTTTTAGTTCTACCCCTATCTGCAAGTTCCTTAAGTTGCTCAGGTTTCATGTTTAACATCTCTTGTGAGCGTTTCATGAGAAACTCTTTTGTATTTAACTGAGGGTCTTCAATGACTTCTTCAAGCAAAGCATTAAGAATAAGGCCAATTGTGGGTCCTGCAGGTATATTAAGCTCTTTAATGAGTGTTGTGCCATCAATTTTAAGCATTCCTACGGTAACGGGGTCATGCAAGGCTTCCTCGATCATAGCCTTATATTTGCGAAGGCGATATGGGTCTTCCTTGGGTCTTCCCGTCCCTATTCGATCGCAAATGCGAAGATTCATAAGGTCCCAAATGTTTTCACGACCCACATTTACTATCATTCTGCGTACGGCTGATAGAGTGATTGACTCTGTGTCTGTGAAAAACATGTGCCAGCGCACCAATTTTACTATCTTTTCAATAGTTTTCTTCGGATAATGCATCCTTTCAAGGATTCTCTGTGTTACACGTGAACCAACTACTTCATGGCCGTAAAACGTGTATGTGCCTGTTTCATGCGAAACACGACGGGTTTCAGGCTTTGAAATGTCGTGTAATAGAGCTGCTAAGCGAATATCGAGCGGCCAACCCTTACCTGCTGCACCTTCAAGACTATAAAGAAGGTGGTTATATACGTCATATTCATGCGTTCCGCGCTGTTCTATGCCTATACCCTGCTCGAGTTCCGGTATGATATAACGCAAAATACCAAGCTTTTGACAGCGGATAATGCCTTCTCGCGGAGAGCTACTCATAAGAATCTTATTAAATTCATCACGAATGCGCTCTATAGCAATGTGTTTGAGTAATTCAGAATGCTCTAAAATGGCCTTTTCTGCTTCAGCGTTAATCGTGAAACCTAGTTCGGCAGCCAATCTCACGGCTCTAACCATGCGCAAAGCATCTTCTTTAAAACGGTCTTCGGGCTTCCCTACGGTACGTAATACTTTGTCCTTTATATCATCTTGTCCTTTATAAAAGTCAATGATTTCGGTGATTTTTCCATCTTTTATGCCCATTGCTACAGCATTTACGGTAAAGTCTCGCCTTTCAATATCGTCACTGAGTTTTGTGCTAAAACTTACACTGTCTGGCCTACGATAATCGCTATAGGTAGTTTCGGTGCGGTATGGAGTAACCTCAATGATCTTAAGTGTTTCATCTTGGGTATTTTCATCAACTACTCCAACTGTACCAAAGGTGTTTTCGTAGAATGTCTTTGGAAATAGAGAAATAATCTGTTCTGGCGTGGCATTTGTTGTAATATCCCAGTCTTTTGGCTTTCTGCCGAGTATGAGGTCACGTGTACAGCCACCAATGAGATAAGCCTCATACCCTGCTCCAATAAGGATCTGGGCCGTAATTGCAACTTCGCGAGGTATAGAGAATGCGTATTGATCAAGGTTCGCCGAGAGTTTCATGTGTAAATTATAGAATAACTTTGGACTTTTACCTAGTTTTGGAGTAGTATACGTATGTTCGCAGTTTGCTCTCGTGGTGAAATGGATATCATACCGGTCTTCGGAACCGTTGTTGGGGGTTCGAATCCCTCCGGGAGCACAAGATGTATACATTACTTGGCTTTTTAGCAGAGTATTGTATACTCTTAAGCAAGTGAAAAGGTGTTCTGTTTGATAATGCGGGTATGGTTTAGTGGTAGAACACGTCCTTGCCAAGGACGAGATGGGAGTTCGATTCTCCCTACCCGCACATACGACCCCTCGATAGTTACTATTGTTAGTGTGCTACATGGTGTGTAACGGTAATTTGTGCACGTTTAAGTTATACGACACTTGCGGTAAAGGCTAAAGACATATTGCACATTATCGACAAAAGCCTTTTATGGCCGAAGACTTTTACACAGTTATCCCCTTAAATTGTGGATAACTCAGGGGAAAAGTGTATATCTAAGTCAAAGACTTTGGCTTATACAGATCTTAAACGACAAAGTGTGGCTTATTTACGTTGTTCGTTAAACATGTAACGTTTCACGTGAAAACAAATGACTGTATCTATTGAGCTCATTAAAGCGCCATAAAGTAATTAAAGAAAAATTGAAGATCATTTCATCTTTTCTTAATGTAGGTTTGTCATGCTGTATGCATGAATACAATTCAAAAACAGAATAAAAAATTAGATTCACGGGTATCTATTAAGAAAATTGGTCAAATTGGTGAGAATATAGCAACTCGCTTAATAAAAGAGCAGGGGTACACCATCCTTGATCGCAACTATCGTAAGAAGGTTGGTGAAATTGATATTATTGCTGAAAAGAACGGAATAATCCTTTTCTTTGAAGTAAAGACTGCATATTTAAGGGAAGGGGAACCTAAGTCTTTTCAGTGGGTCTTTCTTGAAGAAAAGATAACACCTCGAAAACAAGGTAAAATTCGCAAGGTTGCAATGCACTATCTCAGCGAAAAGCGTATTGATGCATCAAAAATTTCAATGAGCGTAGGAACTATTTGCATTGCAATTCGTAGGGATTTTGAGGTTTTTAGCTTCAAAATCTTAAAAGATGTTGTGGTATAAGGATATATATGGTACATTGGTCTCGTTACGGAGCGTAGTGTAACGGCTAACATTCCTGTTTTGGGAACAGGCGACTCCGGGTTCGAATCCCGGCGCTCCGACCATAATGCAGACTAAAGGTTTTCAAAGAAATGTTGAGGATTTTGAATGTGAGTATTGTCATACTCCAATAAAGGGTAATGGTTACACAAACCATTGTTCAATGTGTTTGTGGAGTAAGCATGTAGACATCCAGCCTGGTGATAGAAAAGCCACCTGTGGCGGTTTAATGAAGCCTATACGCATTGAATTTAGAAATGGCGACTACTATATCACCCACGAGTGTCAAACGTGTCATTTTACGCGAAATAACAGGGTAGGGAACAATGACAATTTTGACAATGTGGTTAAAATAGCAAAAGATACTGCTGATAAATTGGTAAAAGAGGGTAGGATCTAGCCAATTTTTTCAGATATGCTATATTTTATGGTGTGAGTATTTGCGGGATTAGTTTAATGGTAAAACTACAGTTTTCCAAACTGTTGTCGGGAGTTCGATTCCCCCATCCCGCACAAAGATTAAATGTTATTGTAAACAAGCAAAAAACCGCCATTTGGCGGTTTTTTGTAGTTCAAACGCTCGTATTATTTTACAGCGTCCTTGAGAGCCTTAGCTGCTCGGAACTTAGGAACCTTCATAGCAGGAACCTTAATAGCTTCTCCTGTTCGAGGATTTCGAGCTTCTCGTGCTGCTCGTGTCTTTACTGAAAAGATACCAATACCAGCGATTGATACTTCTTCTCCTTTCTTAAGAGTTTCAACGATTGAGTTGATAACTGCTTCTACAGCCTGTTCTGCTTGCACCTTTGTGCTACCAAGAACCTGATGTACTGCATCTACAATTGCCTGCTTATTCATACTTTGTATGTGCGGCGCGTCTCCCGCATGCTATTTGTAATGTCGCTCGCGACGCACGAGCCTACTTAACCTCTCGCGTGTAATTATAATATAGCTAGCGAGTAAAGCAATAGGGCTTTATTCAGCCACAAATCATAAAACAAAATTGACCAACACTACAAATTTGTGTTGGTCAATTTTTCGGCTACTTTTTTAATTGCTATTAACGAGCAAATTCAATTGCACGAGTTTCGCGAATCACATTCACTTTTATCTCTCCAGGGAACTTTAACTCTTTTTCTACTCGCAGAGCAATATTGCGTGCTAGATTTTTAGCTTCAATATCGGTAACAGTTTCTGGGGTAACAAAGATACGGATTTCGCGACCAGCTTGAAGCGCATATGCTTTTTCGACACCCTTGAATGAATTGGCAATGTTTTCAAGATCGGTAAGGCGCTTAATGTAGTTTTCTATACTATCGCGGCGAGCACCTGGGCGTGAACCTGAAATTGCATCGGCAGTCTGTACGATTCTTGATTCAACAGTTTCATAAGGATATTCCTCATGGTGTGCTTGCATTGCTTTAACAATATCTTCAGCAACACCAAATTTTTGCAGAATCTTGCGGCCAATTTCTACGTGAGTTCCTGTCACTTCATGGTCGAGTGCTTTTCCAATATCGTGGAGCAGGGCACCAGTCTTTGCAACCATGACATTTGCACCGATTTCTGCTGCAATCATGCCAGCAATGTGAGCCATTTCAATAGAGTGTTGCAAAACATTTTGCCCATAACTTGTTCGAAAATGTAATCGGCCAAGAATGAGCACTAAGCGTGGATCAAGTCCTATAATACCCGCTTCATATATAGCTTGTTCGCCCTTTTCTTTAATAATGCGATTGATGTCTTGAGTTGCTTTTTCAACAACCTTTTCAATCTTCGCTGGTTGTATGCGACCATCTTTTACGAGCTCTTCGAGTGCTTCACGAGCAATTTGTCGACGAACTGGATCAAATGAAGAAATGGTTACAGCACCTGGCGTATCATCAACAAGAACTTCGGTACCCGTTGCGCGTTCAAATGCTTTAATGTTACGACCTTCTTTGCCAATAATTTTGCCCTTAATATCGTCGTTAGGAATACTTACCACCGTCGACATTAAGTCTTGAGCGACCGAATTTGCAAGGCGCTGAATCGAAACAGCTAGAATATCTTGCGCTTTGCGTTCGAGTCTGTCTTCACCTTCAATATCGAGCTTTTGCATGCGAACAAGCAAGTCATCGGCAGCATTCTTTTCTATGGTTTTAATGAGCTCAGCTCGAGCCTCAGCTTGCGAAAGGGAAGCGATCTTTTCGAGTGTTTGCGTTTGTTCAGCAATTAATTTTTGAGCAGACTCTTTGAGCTGTTTAACCTCTTCGATCTTTGCTTTTACCTGAGCTACTTCTGCATCAAGCCCTTTGCTTCGAGCTTCAAGAGCATCTTCTTTTTTGAGAAGGCGAGCTTCGGAATTTTTAAGGATCTCCTCTTTTTCACGGATTTCGGCACGGGCACTCTCGAGCACACTTCGAGCTTTCTCTTCGGCAGTTGCGGTGATGTTCTTTGCTTCTTCCTTTGCACCAAGAAGAAGTTCTTTAATTTCAAGCTCCACAGAACCCTTTTTTCCGAGGGAAATGATGTAGCGTAAAAAATAACCAAGAATTACACCAAGTATGCCTGAAAGCCCTAATAATAAGGCAATAAGTTTCAGTGACATATAATTGGTGCTTTTTCGTACTTTGTCGTGTTGGGAGTTGGCCTACAGTTTGTGTTTTGGATATTCAGACCGTCAGGAGGTAAGCCAGGATTACAGAATTACAGAGTTAAGCAACGAAAAAAGCGTTTTTTCTAATGAATAACGCTTTTATCGTATAACACTTATATGATTTTGTCTACAATTCCGTACTTTTTGGCATCTTCGGCTCCCATAAAGAAGTCTCGGTCGACATCCTTTTCAATCTGAGCTAGGCTCTGACCGGTATTTTTTGCCAAGATTTTATTAATTCGAGAACGAGTATTAATGATGTGCTTTGCAGTAATTTCAATATCAGAAGCCTGACCTTCGATTCCGCCGAGTGGCTGGTGAATCATTACCTCGGCATTTGGTAGGATAAAGCGTTTTCCTGGTGTTCCTGCTGATAAAATAACAGCTCCCATAGATGCAGCCATACCGACGCAGACTGTAGAAACATCGTTTTTAATGTGATTCATCGTGTCGATGATGGCCAAACCTGCTGTAACTGAGCCACCTGGCGAGTTAACATAGAGTGAAATCTCTCGTTTTGGGTCTTCTGACTGCAAGAAAAGTAGCTGGGCTATGATGATATTTGCTGTATGGTCATCAATCACTCCGCCCAAAAAGACCACGTTATCCTTAAGTAATCGTGAATAAATATCGAAAGCGCGCTCCCCTTGAGGCGATTTTTCAATAACTGTTGGTATAAGAATAGACATAGCTACATTATAGACACATTGTTGAAACAGTAAAGTCCTCGTATACTAAGAGCATGCGTCTTCACCGTTTCTATATTCCCGAACCTTTACCTCAAGCTCCTGTACTTGTTGTTAATTATCCTGAGCATTTACACCAATGGAAAAAAGTTTTTCGTTTTATTCCAGGGGATACCATCATTATTTTTGATGGATCGGGCTTTGAGTGTACAGCACAGTTCTCTTATTTAGATTCAAAAGAGGCTCGTTTAGTTCTTCAGGATAGACAAAGCCCTGACAGGGAAGCTGCGCGAGAAATCCATATGTATGTTGCAATAACCAAAAAAGATACTTTTGAGGTTATTGCTCAAAAGGCAACCGAGCTTGGAGTTGCACGAATAATTCCAGTCATTAGTGCGCGCTCAGAAAAGAAAGACATTAATATGTTGCGTTTTAAAAAGATCGTTATTGAAGCAACAGAACAATCTGGGCGAACAGTTGTTCCGCGAATTTATGAGCCAATTGAATTCGAGAAAATCTTTGATGGTATAACTGCTCCATGTATTGTTTGGGAGCCTCGGGGTGTGCCTTTCGTTGAGCAAAATGATGCTTCATTGTCACAAAAAGTACTATGTATGGCAATTGGCCCAGAAGGTGGCTGGACACCTGATGAGCTTGAAATGTTCCAAGAGAAAGGAGCGCTTGTGCGCTCCTCAGGAAAAACTGTATTGCGAACCGAAACGGCTGCAATTGCTTTTCTTTCTCTACTTATTCTCGCTCAATAGTTCGAATACCTTTTCGTTAGTAAGATATGTTTCTGCAAAGATCCAAGCTCGTTCTTTGTCGGCGTCTTTATATGTTTTTGTGATTCGTTCTACATGCTCAGCAATTGTTGCTTCAGGAATCTTAACTTTTTCTGCGTTAGCAATATTGTTAAGGATAATTTGTAGCTTTGCTTTTTTCTCGGCTGAAGGTTTCCAGTCTTTGCGCAAATCCTCGAGAGTTTTATTGATGTGCTCAAGATATTCATCCATTGTTGCACCAATGCGTGCAATATCATCTGTAAATTGCATTTCAATTCGTGATATTTCGCTTTCAACAAGAACCTCTGGAATATCGATGGTTGTTGCTTCAAGTAGAGCGTCAGCAATTTCAATGCGGCGCTTTTCCTCGGCCTTTTCTACTTTTTCTTTTGCAAGATTCTCTCGGAGCTTATCGGTAAAATCCTTTGTTGACTCGAATTTGCCAAGTGACTTTACGAATTCATCATTAAATTCTGGCATTGCACCATCAATTGCTTTTTCGTGAGACTCTTGATTTTCATGACTATGATCCTCATCGCCATGCTCATGAACATGTGAGTGAGCAACTTCTCGTCGGAGTGAGTTAATTACCTTTTCAACTTCTGCATCGGTAACTTCTTCTGGGGTAATTGGTTTTTCAGTAATAGCTTTAGCTATTTTCTTGTAGTCGGGAAGGGTGACCTCGGGAACAACAGCAGTTGTTATGGTAAATTCAAAGTCATTACCTTCGGCAAGCTTGGTAATTGTGATTTTTGGGCGGCCGAGAGCATCAATTTTTTCTGTAATAAGAATTTCTGGATATGCTTTGCTCAAAGCAATTTCTGCCATTTCTTCAAGAATTGTTCCCATACCAATCTTTGAAATGAGCATTTTTTCAGGAACAGCACCTTTTCGGAATCCAGGAATAGAAATTTCTTTGCCGATTGATGTGAGCGCTGCTTTTTTATAGGTATCAAAAATTGAAGCGGCAATTACTCCTTTAATTTCAACTTGTGAACCAGGAATTTTTGTCACTGTTGCTGTTGTGTATTGGCGTTGTGTCATATTGTCGCAGTCTACAAGGACATGGCCAATATTGCAAGTTTTATGCAACAAAAAAGCGCTTGAGAGCGCCATTCTGTTTTTTTTTGAAACTAACTTAGTTAGAAGTTGAGGTCTTCAAGCTCGTCTACTTGGATATCAAGACCAGTTTCTTGTACTGCAGTTGTTTGTTCTGGAGATAGTTTTTCTTCAACAACTACAGATGCGGCTGGAGCCTCGGGTGTTACTTCTTCATCTGACACTTTCTGTGCCCAGATATAGAGAGCTGCAACGATGAGGAGGATGACAATAATGAGTGATCCTACAATTGGCCCGATTGATTCGTGAGAGTGCGTTGTTGTGCCAGCTGTATTTTCAAGAGGCTTTTGTGCAACAGGCTCTTGTTTTTGTACAGGTGGAATTGTTGTGTTTGGTTCCATAATTTTAGAAAATTTTATTTAGTTTGTACTTTCTGCACTTACTGCTGATGGAGCAGCTGTTGCTGGTGCCGCTACCGGTGCACTAGGAGTAGTTGGTGCCGGTGCCTTTGCTTTTACAAGAGAAACAAGAGTTGTAATAGCTTTTTTGAGGGCAGCATGAGCGTCTTTAACTGCTGCAATCGCATTCTCTCCAACCTCGCGAGCCTTTTCAGCATTGATGTCTGTTGAGGATGTTGTTTCGTCTGAACTTGGAGTGTAATTTGTGAGTTCGGTTACGGCAACTTTTGCAGCATCGATCTTGTCTGCCGCTTCATCGAGGAGTGCTGGTACATAACCTACATCTTTACCAGCTTTTTCTGCTTCGTCTACTCGAGCTGATACTTTTGTATATGCAGCAACGAGTTGACTAAGAACCTGGTTAAGTCGAGCTATGAGAGCTGTCTTTCGAGCTGCAAACTCCTCTTTTTTATAGGTTGCACGAACTTCTTGTCGAGCATCCTTCTGTTTTTCTCTGAGTTCCTTAATTGCTTCACCTCGCTCACGTGAAGATGTTGGTATATCACGACGAATTTCGGCTATACCATCCTTTCGGTCAAGTCTTATTGCTTCGAGAGCACCCTTTCGAGCATCTTTTGCTTGTTCTTCAGCAAGTTTTCTATCTTCAAGGATTTTATTTCGAATATCCTTGTTGATTTCACGGCGTTCTTCGATATTTGAGCGCAATTCTTTAATTGGGCCACGTGCATCACGCTCAGGTTTAGCCGTTGAGTTTTCGTTACTACTTGATGTGTTTGTTGGCGTTTCTTCGATTAAGAGGGTTGGCTCTGTATCAGTTTGTGCTTCTGCGCGAGAAAAGGTGGTAAGACTTAATGCTGCAACGAAAACCATTGTGCAGGCAATGGCCAAACTTGTTGCACGGTGATGTTTTTGTAATGAAATTGACATATCTTATATAGTAAATGGATAACACAATAAGTATACCGTGTTTTGTACATGCAAAAAGCGCCAAACGGCGCCTTTTGTGAATAACTTTTAATAGAGAAACGTTTACTTTGCAGCTTTTGCTTCTTTGTAAAGTTTCTGACCTCGTTCAAAAGCTTCTACTGCCTCTTTCTGACCCTTAAAACCTGTAACTTCTACAACTTTATTCTGAAGTTTCTTATATGTTGAGTAGAAATGCTCGATTTCTTTGAGGGTATGAGCGTTAATATCCTTTAAATCCTTAGTATCTGCCCAGCGAGGATCATCTTTTGGTACAGCAATGATTTTATCGTCGCGATCGCCTGAATCAATCATGCTCATGATGGCAATTGGTCGTGCTCGAACAAGGATTCCAGGAATAAGGGGGTATGTTGTTAAAAGAACAACGTCCACCGCATCACCATCATCCCAAAGTGTCTGAGGAATAAAGCCGTAATCGAAAGGGAAGTCCTGAGCTGTGTGAGCTACACGGTCAAGGGCAATAATACCTGTTTCTTTGTCGATTTCGTACTTATTCTTTGCACCTTTATTGATTTCAATAATTACATTGATTGCTTCTGGCTTTCCTGGAGCAATATCATGAAGTAAATTCATATTATTTGGCTATAAATAAGGTTTTTAATACTACTATTCTACCTCAGAATCACTGTCTGCACCCTTTGTTTGAGAGTCACCTTCTGCGTGAATATCGATTTTCCAACCTGTAAGCTTTGCTGCAAGGCGAACATTTTGGCCACCTTTTCCAATTGCAAGTGACTGTTGATCCTGATCCACAACGACTGTTGCTTTGTTCTCTTCTTTATCAAGCTTAATTGATACGATTTTTGCTGGGGAAAGGGCTTCCTCGATGAATTTTGCTGGATCAGCATTCCATTCAATAATATCGATCTTTTCGCCACCGAGTTCACTCATAACTGTTGAAACTCGTACGCCGCGCTGTCCAATAAGTGAACCTGTTGGATCAATATGGCTATCTGTTGTAGCAACAGCGATTTTTGATCGTGAACCAGCTTCGCGAGCAATTGCCTTGATTTCTACGATACCCTGAGCAATTTCTGGAGCTTCAACTTCGAAGAGCTTATGAAGGAATTGCGGGTGTGATCGCGAAAGACGAAGCATAATACCCTTAGGACTTTCCTCAACAGAGTAAAGATATGCCCGAATTCGTTCCCCTTGCTTGTAGCGCTCACCAGGAATTTGTTCTTCATAAGGAAGAATTCCTACTGCACGGCCCAAATCAACGAATATATTGCCACGCTCTGTTCTTTGTACTGTTCCCGATATAATATCGCCTTCTTTTTCGCCAAATTCGCTCAAAACTGATGTTTTTTCAGCTTCACGGATCTTCTGAATGATTACTTGCTTAGCTGTTTGAGCAGCAATTCGGCCATAATTATCCTTTTGCTCAAGAGGGAATACGATTTCATCGTCAACATTGGCATCTTTCTTAATAATGCGAGCGTCTTCAATAAGAATATGATGTTCTGGGTTAAATCGAACCTTAATATCCTCTTCGGCTGTTGTGCTGAGGTCTTGCTCGGCTTCTTCATCGCCTTCCATAATGACCTTTGAGCGGTCAACGACGATTTTTACTTGGTAAAACTCAGTTTTTCCTGAATCAAGGTCAAAAACACAGCGAACAATCTGGCCTTTTTTGCCAAATTCTTTTTTGTACGCTGTTGCAAGGGCCATTTGAATAGCCTCGAGCATTTTTTCACGGGGAATACCGCGCTCCTCTTGGAGTTGATCAAGAACTGAATTTATTACTTTAAGGTCAAACATATTTAGTTGTGAGTTATGCTCTTGCCACTATATGGCTTTGTTGAGCTATTTTGTAAATTTTCCTAAAAAATAAGCTCGCCGTTAAGCGAACCATTACGTAGTAGAGTATGTATCAAGAAGGGGGAGATGTCAAATGCAATGTGGTGTGTATTTTGAGGGTGACCATACTCGCTCTGTGCTCAGAGCGGTATTATATCTCGGGCGCCTACGCGCCCTCCGATAATTCCCCCTCAAAATACACACCACATTGCATGAGGTACACCCAACACTGCAAAGAGTCACTTTTGCCACCTACGCGCCCTCCGATAATTCCCCTACAAAATACACACCACATTGCAGGTACAGTGCTGTTGTGAGCACACAACAAGCACGGTCCACCCAAAGCATAAGGCGATGTATTAGTTATACCCACTTTTATACTACTTTTGCTGAATTATCGCGGTATAATTAAGTAAATATTCCTCGCTATGTTCATCGAAGATACCCAACTAAAAAAGTTCATTCTAGACTCGAACCTGGTCTCAAAGGCAGATTTGGATGCCGCTGCTAAAGAGGCAGAAAAAAAGAATGTAAGAATTGGTGAAATTCTTGTAAACAACGGCAAAATTACCGAGGATAATCTTCGTCGAATGCAAGCGTATGTGCTCGGCATTCCTTTTGTTGACCTCAAGAATAAAAAGATTCCATTTGAAACACTTTCAATGATTCCTGAGCCTGTTGCTCGAAATCATAATATTGTGGCTTTTAAAAAGTCTGAAGACACTCTCGAAGTTGCAATGCTCGATGTTGACGACTTGTCAGCAATTGATTTCGTAAAGAAAAAGGTTCACCTTAAAATTGTTGCGCGACTTACTGATACTGAGTCAGTTAAGAGTGCTATTGTTCAATACCAAAAGAGTCTTAAGGCTGAATTCGGCGACTTGATTCAGAAAGAAACTGCTTCACTTAAAATGATTGCTGAAAGTGAAGGGCAGGAAAATGTTTCTGGTGAAGACCTTAAGAAAATTGCAGAAGATCTTCCCGTGGTTCGCATTGTCGACACACTTCTTAAGCATGCAATTTTGCAAAATGCTTCGGATATTCATATTGAACCAATGGAAGATCAGCTTTTGGTTCGCTATCGTATTGACGGCTTGCTTCGCGATGCCATGGTTTTACCCCGCAGTGCTGAGCCATCGATTACTGCTCGTATTAAAGTTTTGTCGAATCTTAAACTCGATGAAAAGCGTTTGCCACAGGACGGTCGTTTTAAGGTGGACATGACGAATGAAAAGGTTTCATTCCGTGTGTCGATTTTGCCAACATACTATGGTGAAAAAACTGTAATGCGTTTGCTCCGCGAAAACGTTTCTGGTTTTACACTCGAAGGTTTAGGTTTTCATGGGGAAGGGTTAGAAAGACTCCACCACGCTACAACTCTTTCAACGGGAATGATTCTTACGACAGGTCCAACTGGATCAGGAAAGACAACAACCCTCTATACTGTGCTCGATATTCTTAATACTCCCGATGTAAACATTTCTACCATCGAAGACCCTGTTGAATATCAAATGAAGCGAATTAATCAAACGCAAGTAAAACCTGAAATTGGTTTCTCTTTTGCAGTTGGATTGCGAACGCTTGTGCGTCAGGATCCTGACATTATTATGGTAGGAGAAATTCGCGACAATGAAACCGCTTCTCTTGCTGTTAACGCTGCTCTTACGGGTCACCTTGTGCTTTCTACTTTGCACACAAACTCTGCTGCGGGTGCTATTCCTCGTTTGATGGATATGAAGATTGAGCCATTTTTGCTCGTGTCAACACTTAACATTGTTGTTGCTCAAAGACTTGTGCGAAAGCTCACTGATGCAAAAGAAAAGTATTTTCTTTCTAAAGCTGAATTATCACAGCTAGAAAAAACCATTGATCTTGAATCGGTGCTCAAGACTCTTAAAGAAGAAAAAATTGTAGAGAAAAATGCCACATGGGAAAAGATTCCATTCTGGAAACCAGCCAAAAAAGAAGGTAGTGATGGATTCTCGGGACGAATTGGAATTCACGAAGTGCTTAAAATGAGTCCTACAATCAAAGATCTCATTATGAAGGGTGCAACGACTGCCGAAATCGAAGCTCAAGCAAAAAAAGAAGGAATGATAACAATGTTTGAAGATGGAATATTCCAAGCAGTGCAAGGTTTAACAACGATTGAAGAAGTTCTCCGCGTAATATCAGAATAAGTAAAAAATATGCCCCTCTACACATATAAAGCACGAAATATCGAAACCAAAGCCGAGGTTGCAGGTGAGCGTGAAGCTCATGATAAATTCGAGATTTATAAAGTTCTCAAAGAGGAAGGGCTTGAAGTGATTTTGGTTAAAGAAAAAAAGTCTTCAAATTTTTCAATGAGTCTACCTTCATTTCTTAATAATGTTAAGACTCCTGAAAAAATTGCTTTTGCTCGAAATCTAGGATCAATGATTGAGGCCGGACTATCAGTTTCTCGCGCATTGTCCGTGCTCGAACGCCAGACATCAAATAAAAAGCTCCAGGTAGTTATTACCGATCTCATTACCCGTATTAGTCAGGGTACAACTTTTTCTGATGCAATGGCTGCTCACCCAAAAGTGTTTTCACATTTGTTTATTTCGATGGTCAAAGCTGGGGAGCAAAGTGGTACTTTAGCACAAGCATTTAAATTAGTTGCTTTGCAAATGGACCGCATGTACACACTACAAAGAAAAGTTCGTGGTGCACTTATGTACCCAGGAATTATTTTCTCGGTAATGATTATCATTGGAGTTTTGATGTTGACGTACATTGTGCCAACACTTACAAAAACATTTATTGAACTTAAAGTTGAGCTTCCAGCTTCGACAAAGTTTATTATTTTTGTGAGTGATCTATTCCGCAATCACGGAATCCTAACACTGTTTGTATTCATTGTTTTTGCTGGGCTTGTATATTCTTGGACACGAACATTACAAGGAAAAAAGTTTTTTGACTGGGTATTCCTTAAAATCCCTGTTATCGGTGAAATTGTTCGCGAAGTAAATACAGCTCGAACAGCCCGAACTCTTTCTTCACTTTTAACTTCTGGTGTTGATGTTGTTGAATCTGTTCGCATCACGGGCGACGTGCTGCAAAATTACCACTATAAAAAGGTGCTCGAAGAAACAGGAGAGAAGATTAAAAAAGGTTCGCCAATGTCTGAGTTTTTTATTTCACACAAAGAAATCTACCCAGTCTTTCTTGGAGAAATGATGAGTGTGGGTGAAGAAACTGGAAAGATGGGGGAAATGCTTTTGGGAGTAGCAAAATATTACGAAGAAGATGTTGAGCAAAGGACAAAAGATATGTCGACAATTATCGAACCTTTCCTCATGGTGATTATTGGTGCCGCTGTAGGATTCTTTGCTCTATCAATGATATCGCCAATGTATTCACTTACAAGTGCAATTTAATATACGGCAGTAACGGCATCACTAATAATATTTATGTTGAAATTACCAACTAAAGTACAAAAAGGATCACAAGGATTTTCTTCAATAGAAGTTCTTGTCGGTACTGCTGTATTTTTGGTTATTTCTCTTGCTGCATACAATGCTTACCTTGGAGTTTTTAAAATGGTTGCATATGCTCAGCAAAAGACTGCTGCGCTCAACTTGGTGAATGAGCAGTTTGAAATTATTCGCAATCTGCCATATTCGCGCGTGGGTGTGGTAGGCAGTGTTCCTGCAGGTGATATTCCATATACACAAACTCTTGTGCGCGGAGGTATGACATTTAATGTTATAACCACGGTTCGAAATATTGATCAGGCTTTTGATGGAACGATTGGCGGAATACCAAATGATACCTCACCAGCTGACAATAAGGTTGTTGAAGTTCGCATTGAATGTCCTTCATGTGAGAAGTTTGCACCAATTGAATTAACAACTCATGTCGCTCCTAAGAGTTTGGAAACAGCTTCAACTAATGGTGCTCTTTTTATTAGAGTTTTTGATGCTAATGGCCAGCCCGTTTCCGGAGCTAACGTTCAGGTGGTGAATAGACAAGGAACTTCTACGATTACTATTAATGACACAACTGGTGTAAACGGCATGCTTCAGCTTGTTGATGTTCCTCCAGGTAATAGTGCCTATGAAATTACTGTTTCAAAGAGTGGATATTCTACCGATAGAACATATACTCCAGGAGCAGTAGGGAATCCAAGTCCTTCAAAACCTCATGCAACGGTAGCTCTTCAGCAAGTGACTCAAGTAAGTTTTGTTATTGATCGCTTAAGTTCTTTGGCTATATCAACAATGAATAATGCTTGCTCACCAATTTCGGGAGTACCACTTACTCTCACAGGCGATAAGCTTATTGGTGCAGGGGTAGTTAAGAATGTTCATTCATTAACTACTAATGGTAGCGGGGCATACACATTATCCGATATTGAGTGGGATGCTTATTCATTTACAACATCTTCAGGTTCATATCAAATTGCTGGAGTGAGTCCACTAAATGCTGTCGCCGTTAACCCTAATACTACACAGAACGTCTCGGTTGTTTTGCAAACAAAGAATACACCATCGCTACTTGTGTCTGTTCGCGATTCAAATACATTATTACCTCTTGCTGATGCAGAGGTAACTCTTAGTGGTGGTTCATATGATTCAACTAAAATTACTGGTCGTGGTTCATATTCACAAACTGATTGGAGCGGGGGAGGTGGCCAACTTAATTTGCTTGATGAAACAGAATTTTATTCTTCAGATGGAAATATAGATTATAGTTCTCAGGGAGAAATTAAACTAAAATCAACTTTAGGAACGTATGCAAGTAGTGGATCTATTGAATCGTCAGTGTTTGATCTAGGTTCAGCAAGTGTATTTAATCAGCTTGTGTGGACACCGGCGGATCAGCAGCCAAGTACTGGTCCTAATGCAATTATGTTTCAGATTGCTTCTGCCACAAGTTCAACAGCAACTACTACGTGGACATACCGCGGTCCTGATGGAGCAACTGGTTCGTACTACAGTGTTTCCGACACTCCAATTAATGCAGTACACACTAATGATAGATACTTTAGGTATAAGCTCATTATGAATACGGCAAGTACTACTGTTACTCCATTAATTTCAGACGTTTCATTTACGGCCACCTCATCATGTATTCCTCCGGGACAAGTTATTTTCTCAAGTATTCCAGCAGGAACATATACACTTACGGTATCAAAACCTGGGTTTACTGATTATGTTACAAGTGTAACTGTGGGTACTGGTTGGAGTGAAACTAAGGTAATTCTCGGCCCATAATTAACCTCGATGAAAATACAATATGCAAATGAAAGGAAAATAAGAGTACAGAAAAAGTCTTTAACAAAGCAAGGTTTTTCTTTGGTTGAAATCTTAGTTGCAGTTGCGGTATTGTCGATCCTTGTTATTGTTGTCGGTTCTTTTCAAAGGGATGTTTTTTTCTTAGGTTCAGTACTCAGAGGTTCTGCAACTGCTGCGCAAGATGCCCGCTCCATTATGCGCACTATGACAAAAGAGCTGCGTGAAGCTGCACCAAGTAGTAATGGCTCATATGTTATTGAAAGTGCAGCAACCTCTTCAATTGTTTTTTATGCTGACATTGATACCGATGTTCAGCGCGAGCGCGTGCGATATTTTATTGTAGGCAAAGAATTGCGAAAGGGGGTTATTCAGCCAACGGGGAACCCGGTTACATACCCTACAAATACAGAAACCTTTACTATTCTTGCTTCGACAATTTCTCCAACAACGTCACCAGCTTTTCGTTATTATGATTCTTCATACGCTGGAACAAGTACATCAATGACCTATCCAATTGATACTGCTCGAATTCGTTTGGTACGTTTTGATTTATTACTCGACCTCGATGCTAATCGTTCACCTGTACCACGTTCATATACTACACAGGTTTCCATTAGGAATTTGAAAGATAACTTGTAAAATATATTTATGAACTTTAAAAAAGGTTTAATACTCGTGAATGTGCTCGTATTCGGAACAATTGCAATTATTATTACAGTTGCTTTGGTTCGCTGGGTTGGCACTGTTATTGCAGCAACGCGACAACTATCTGCTCGTGAACAAGCGTTCCATATTGCAGAAGCCGGTATAGATTATTATCGCTGGCATTTAGCGCACGCCCCAACTGATTATACGAATGGAACAACAACACCGGGGCCATACAATTTTCCTTTTACTGATAAAGATGGAAATCGAATTGGGCAGTACTCGCTTTCAATTACACCTCCACCAACAGGATCAACCGTGGTAACCATCGTTGCTACGGGTACCGTTGATGCATACCCAGGCGTCGCTCGTGCAATTCGAGCACAGCTTGCTATTCCTTCGCTTGCGAAATTTGCTGTAGTTGCTAATGACGTTATGCGTTTTGGAGCAGGTACCGAAGTCTTTGGGCCAATTCACTCCAATGACGGAATTCGTTTTGATGGTATTGCACACAATTTAATTACAAGTTCGGTTGCTTCGTACAGTGATCCAGATAATCCTGGCCCCCTCAGATTTGGAGTGTATACAACAGATAGTCCTACTGATCCATCGCCACCTGCTGCTGTACCAAATCGCCCCGATGTTTTTATGGCAGGTAGACAGTTCCCATTACCTGAATCTGATTTCGTAGGTCTTACGACTGATCTTGCACAAATGAAAGCAGATGCTCAAGCAAATGGTAGGTACTTTGCTTCTTCAGGTTCGCAAGGGTATAGAGTGGTTCTTAAAACAAATGATACGTTTGATTTGTATCGAGTAAACACTCTTGTATCAATGGGTAGTAATTGCACAAAGCAATCAAGTGAGCCCTCAGGATCGGGGTGGGGTAGTTGGTCAGTAAATACCCAGACACTTTTAGGAAACTATGCTTTTCCTGCAAATGGAATCATCTTTCTTGAAGATCATGTGTGGGTCGAAGGTCAAATTAATACAGCACGTGTGACAATTGTCGCAGCTCGATTCCCGATTAATTCATCGACATATCGATCAATTACAATTAATAATGATTTGCTCTATACCAATTACGATGGGCGAGATGTGGTCGCACTAGTCGCACAAAACAATATTAATGCAGGCCTACGCAGTGAAGATGATTTACGCGTAGACGCAGCCCTTATTGCTCAAAATGGTCGAGTCGGCCGATATTACTATCAAAATTCAGGATCAGGAAATTCAAGTTGCCAAGGGTATCATGACAGAGATGTCATTACTCTCTACGGAATGATAGCAAGTAATAAGCGATACGGTTTCTCGTATACTGATGGAACTGGCTATGATATTCGAAACATTATATATGATGCAAACCTATTGTATGCCCCACCACCAAGCTTCCCGCTAACAACCGACCAGTACAGTATTATCTCCTGGGAAGAGGTTAAGTAAGTTAATGTGGATAACTCAACTTGTGTGAAGTAAGGAGGGGAGTATAATGATGACTAAGAGAAAACTACCAAATGGGACGCGAAGGCGTTCCATTTGTTTTTGTTTGGTGTTGTGCGGTTTGATGTTGTGTTTGTGCTTTATTAACCACATAAGTTTTATTTTTTTATGAATCACGATCATCCAGTTGTTAAAAAGATGTTAGAAGGATGGGCGCTCTCTGTTGCGCTTATTCTTGTTTTCTATGCAGGTTACGGAATTGGTGCCTATGAAAGAGAGATTGAAGCTGAAGCAGCTCAAACCGCCGCTTCATACAATGCTATCTTTCGTTTAATGGGAGCAGGGGTTCCAGCAACAACAACTGCTACATCAACCGGCTCAGCCACAACAACTCCAACAGCTACAACAACAAAAGCTGTGTCTCAGGCTATTCTTTCTGTTAAGACAGATAAGAGTGAGTATCCTCGCAATGCCGACGTTAAAGTGGAGTGGAAAACAAAGGTTGCTCCACAAAAGGGAATGATTGCTGAGCTCATTGATATGAAAGATCGATCAGTGGTTCAGTTTGAAAGAATTGATTCAAAAACAAATTCAGGAAGCTTTGGTTTTATTCTTGATCCAAAGAAGACCGATGAAGATGTTTTTAGAATTCGAATAAAGGATATTGCTTCAGGTGTTACAGCAATATCAAATAAGTTCTTGATGACAGCTCAGTCTTTAGTAAGTACACGTGTTATTGGTAAGCCGACGTTCTACTATGGATATGAAGGTCAAACAACAGGACCAGAAACAGTTTCTGTTTCATACAAAGTAAATTTTACTAACAATGATAGTGTGCCTGTATATTTCTCAAAGGTATACAAAGATTTCTCAAATATTAAAGTAAGTCGAAGTAGTAATGAAGGTGATATAAAGACTTTCAATCCAGCAGACTTTAAGGGTGGATTTGTAAGTGTGCGACATGAGTGCGAAGGGGATACTCTTTATTCAACAAAATTTGATGTACTTAAGCCGGGCAAGACAATGACTTGTTATATTACTGTGGCAGCAGCGGGTTCACAGTTAACTATGAACGGTCACTACTTCATGCGCTTAGCTATTGAAGGTTTCAACTTTCAGAAGAGTATGACAAGTGTGTCACCAGTTATTGTAGTTAAGCCAACAGCTCCAATGACTCTTGATGTAACTCAAGATAAAATATTGAGTAAGACTACTTCACAAGAAAAGGTTGCACAAGTTGCAATTGATCGTGTTGCTGTAGAACAAACTGCAAACAGCCTCTCTGCTGCGCAGTCATTACTTACAGCAAGTGTTTTGCCAGGGTTGTCAGTCATTGCAGAAGGGGTGCTCGCAATGCTTAAGAAATAATAAAGTATTAATGTGAGTAAATTCTGATATGAAAAAACTGATCATCGGTAATTGGAAAATGAATCCTGATACGAAAGTTGAAGCACAGCGAATTATTGCTGCAGTTAAAAAAGCAGCAACAAAGCTTGCTCGTACGTCCGTGGTGTTGTGCCCTCCATTCGTCTATATGCCTTTGGTGGCGGGAAAGGGTACATCACTGGTAGCGCTTGGTGCGCAGGACGTAGCACCAGAGGTTCAGGGTTCATACACCGGTGAGGTAAGTGCCAATATGTTGCGCGATAGTGGTGCTGCGTATGTCATTATTGGCCATTCAGAACGTCGAGCAATGGGCGAGACAGATGAGTCAATCTCTCGAAAAGTTGCTCGTGCACTCGAAGCAGGTGTGTCACCAGTCCTTTGTGTGGGTGAGAAAACCCACGATTCAGAAGGATTGTATATGGAGGAGTTACGCCTCCAGATTCGACATTCTCTTTCGGGAATTGAGCGAAAAGACGCTCATAAGATTATTGTTGCGTATGAACCAGTATGGGCAATTGGAGCCAAAGAAGCAATGACTCCAGCAAACATATTGGAAACAACAATATTTGTGCGCAAAACTTTGTCTGATATTTTTGGACAAGATAAAGCGCTTAAGATTCCAGTTCTCTACGGCGGTTCTGTGAACTTTAAAAATGCCGGCGAGATTGTGGATCTTGGAAAAGTCGATGGACTCCTTGTAGGAAGGGAGAGTATAAATCCACCTGGGTTTGTAGAATTGCTTAAGGTGGTAGAAGCATTATCAAAATAATAATAGCGCGTACGGTAACGATATGAAAACCATTCGAGACATAGCACATATAGATGGGGTAAAGGTATTACTTCGCCTTGATCTTAACGTGCCTATCGAACACGGAGCTGTTGCGGACGATTTCCGCATCAGAAAATCTTTGCCGACGCTTAAGTGGCTTCGTACACGCGGTGCAAAAACAATCATCGTGAGCCATATAGAAGGGCCAGGGAACAGTGAGGATTCACTCGAACCTATTGCTCGCTATTTAGAAAAACAAGGTCACCCTGTAGTGTTTATAAAAAATTATCGTACAGCAATGGAGCATATTGCACGTATGAATAATGGTGACGTTGTGCTTCTTGAGAACCTTCGCTTACACGAAGGAGAAAAGAAGAATTCTGCTGAATTTGCACAAGAGTTAGCGTCATTAGCCGACATCTATGTAAATGAAGCGTTTTCTGTATCTCATCGAAAACATGCATCAGTCGCGGCAATTACTGGTTTCTTGCCAAGCTATGCAGGCCTCTTATTCGACGAAGAGGTTAAAAATCTGAGTGTTGCTTTTCACCCTCAGAGACCGTTCCTATTTATTTTAGGGGGCGCTAAGTTTGAGACCAAGATCCCGCTTATTGAAAAGTTTATGGAGTCTGCAGACACAGTGTTTGTAGGTGGTGCGCTCTCAAATAATTTTTTCAAAGAGCAGGGTAAGGAAATTGGACTCTCAACAGTCTCTCAACAAGACTACAATTTAAAGCGCTATTTTAATTCTCCGAAGCTCATGCTTCCTATCGATGTGGTGGTAGTGAAGGATGGCATTCGTAGCGTTAAGCGTGTCGATGATTTGAGTCCAGAAGATTCAATCATGGATGCAGGCCCCGAAACAATGGCTGCATTAAAAAAGAAAATTAATGCTTCTCGTTCTGTGTTATGGAATGGCCCACTTGGACTCTATCAAGATGGGTATAAACAACCAACGCTCGATCTTGCAACAATGATTGCAGATAGTGGAGCTCAATCAGTGGTAGGTGGTGGGGATACCCTGGCTGCAATAGCAGAACTGGGTATTGAAGATAAGCTAAGCTTTGTATCTACTGGTGGTGGTGCAACGCTCGATTTCTTGGCAAATGAAACATTGCCTGGAATAGAAGCCTTAAAATCAAATTCAATCTCTTAACCAATGTAATTTATTATCAAAACAAAAACCGCGAAAGCGGTTTTTGTATGTCTGTTTTTATTTAAGCTCAGCGAGTATCTTTTGTTTATTTCCTTCAAAGTCTTGAGGATCTCCGTGTGGTGAGTGTGGGTTAGGGTATATCCAAACATGGGCATGATGAACTTCTTCGCCAACTATTTTAGAATGTATTGCTTCAATACCAAAAGCTTTTTGTTGAGCAAGGGCAATTTTTTGAACCACTTCAAAATACTTTCCGATATTCGGTGTATCCCATACCCAGCGCAAATGTTGTTTAGGAATCACAAGCGTATGCCCAGGTGACAGCGGTCGAATATCAAGAAAAGCAATAAAATCATTATCCTCATAGATAATGTGACTCGGTATTGTTCGTGCAATTATTTTACAGAAAACACAATCGTTCATAATGCTAGTATATCGCATTCATAGAGAGTGGTATACTCGTTCCATGAAGTTTAACTACGAGCTCCACCCTCAACTTTCACCTGACGATCTTAAGGCATATGGGTCACTACATCCACTCTCGGCGCAGCTTCTTGCTAACCGTGGAGTGCCAGCAGAAAAAGCTCGCGCTTTTATTGAGCCTCACTATGAAATGCATACGCATGATCCACTCTTGCTCAAAGATGCAGTTAAAGCTGCTGAGCGTATAATTCGTGCAATTGAAAATAAAGAAAAAATAGTTATCTATACCGACTATGATACCGACGGAATTCCTGGTGGAGCGATGTTTGCAGATTTCTTTTCTCGTATTGGATATACAAATTTTATTAATTATATTCCGCACCGACACAATGAAGGTTTTGGTTTCCACGCACATACCATAGAAGAGTTTGCAAAAAATAGTGTGAGTCTCATCATAACTGTTGATTGCGGCATCACTGATGTTGATGCAACTGCAGCAGCTCAAGCTCAGGGTATTGATGTAATTATTACCGATCACCATTTACCTCACGGAGAAATTCCTCAAGCATATGCAATTGTAAATCCGCAGCAAGATTCTTGTTCGTATCCCGAAAAGATTTTATGCGGAACAGGAGTCGCTTTTAAACTCATTCAAGCAATTATTAAAGTAAGAACTGATAAAAAACTTGAGCACGTTTTTGCGTGGAAAGAGGGTCATGAAAAATGGCTCCTTGATTTAGTTGCAATTGCAACACTTTCAGATATGGTTCCGCTTGTCGGAGAGAATCGTGTTCTTGCAAAATACGGTCTTAAGGTTTTAAGAAAAAGTCCTCGACTTGGTTTGCGTAGTCTTTTTACAAAAGCTGGCACGCCGCTCGCACATGCAACTGAGGATGATATTGGTTTTACTCTTGGGCCACGCATTAATGCTGCTTCACGCATGGGTGTGCCCATGGATGCTTTTACCATGCTCCGCGCAACTGAACAGGATGAAGCAAATAATGCAGTTGCACATTTAGAGAAAATTAATAGTGAGCGTAAGGTTGCCGTTGCGCACATTGCTCGCGAGCTTAAAAAAGTTTTAGCTGATCGTGGTGTCGACTTGAATAATCCACCAAAAGTTATTGTTGCGGGCAATCCACACTGGCGTCCTTCTTTACTTGGTCTTGTTGCAAACTCACTTGTCGATGAAACAGGTTCCGCAGTGTTTTTGTGGGGCCGCGATGGAGAAGGTTTCATAAAGGGTTCGTGTCGCGGAAACGGGGAAATGAGCATTGTGGAACTCATGGAAAATGCCATACCTACTCCCTTCCTCGGCTTCGGGGGACATGCGGTATCTGGCGGTTTTACAGTTGATCTTGAGCATGTTCACTTGCTCGAAGTGCTCCTCAAAGAGTCGTACGAAAAGATTAATGCAAGGAATCAAGCCGTAGATTCTCATGCCGGCATTGTTCGAGTTAAAAATGTTGATACGGTTTTACCCATTGAAACAATTTCGTGGAACACATTTGCAGCTGTCGATGCACTGTCCCCCTTCGGCATGGGTAATTCGAAACCAATTTTTAGAATACCCAATGTTTCACCAATAGAGGTGCGAGCCTTTGGAAAAGAAAAGAACCATACAGAACTTAAGTTTTCTCATGGTAGGGGTAGTCTTGCAGCAATTGCCTTTTTTGTGAAACCAGAAGATTGGGAAAAGAGCCTTGGCCGTACGTTACACAGCAATTTAGATCTAATTGCCCACCTTGAGAAATCAGTTTTTAGAGGCAGGCCAGAGCTAAGGCTGAGAATAATTGATATACTATAGAAATGAAATTTCGAATATTTTCTGATGGTTCTTCACGGGGTAATCCTGGACCAGGTGGTTGGGCAGCAATAGTGTGCGGTGATACATCTATACAAGAGCTCGGTGGCTATGATGTGCACACAACAAATAATCGAATGGAGCTTAGTGCTGCCATACACGGTTTGCATGCAACTCCGCGGGCAAGTTCTGTAGAAATAATTACAGACTCATCATATGTTCTTAAGGGAATGAAAGAGTGGCTTTCAGGATGGGAAGAGCGTAATTGGAAGACTCGAACAGGTGAAGATGTTGTTAATCGTGATTTATGGGAAACGCTTGCATCTCTCGTGCGAGCACGAACGGTAAGCTGGGTTCAAGTTAAAGGTCATGCTGGAAACCCTGGCAATGAACGCTGTGATGAAATTGCGACAGGGTATGCACTACAAAAAAAAGTTGAGCTTTATTCAGGACCTCGAGAGGGTTATTCTATCGATGTTGTGACGGTTGTAACAGAGGGTTCACGGGCCTCGAGTTCATCTTCAAAGTCTTCATCTAAATCACGACCAGCATATTCGTATGTAAGTATGGTGAATGGTGACATTCAAACCCATGCAACTTGGGCTGAGTGTGAGCGTAGGGTAAAGGGAGTCTCTGGTGCACGATTCAAAAAAGCAATTTCTGAGTCCGAAGAAACCCTTATAATTTCTGAGTATAAAAAAGTTATGAAGAAATTATGAATTTTTTGAAGATTTTCTTATTTCCTTTTGAGTAATTGTGTGTAATCTTTAATAATGAGATATGTATACACTTCGTACATTGCTTTGTGTACTTTGTGTGTAATTGCATTTGCTCGAGTGTGGTATGCATATGCTCATCCATACGTGCCGAAAGTGGCATTAAATATAACCGCAGAGTGTAGTGGTCAGATTTTGCGTTACCCAGACATTCGCGAGAACTTTCAGTACCTCTATGTGAAAACCAGTGTAGATTCACCGTGTGGCGGTGAGTTGATTTTAGTGCGCGCAAAAAGCTTTCATAAAATAATTCCTGGAGACACTATTACGTTTCGGGGTCGTATTGAACCTGTGCAAAATTTTGCCTCAGAAAACGATAGGGAATTTAATTTGAAAGGTTTTAGGGCAAAAGATGGTGTGTATGTAATTGCAGAAAATCCCTCTATTGATTATAGGGGTAGTGTTAAGTGTGGTCTGTTTTTATATAAAACTTGGTATATATGCGCAATACGCAGTTTATATAAAATAAAAACAGATATATCTACGCAGTTGCAGTATGTACTCCCGTATCCAGAATCATCATTAGCGCTCGGTATTGTACTTGGTGAAAAACAAGGACTAGGGAGAGAACTCCTTGAAAAGTTTAGAGTCGCTGGTTTATCGCATATTGTAGTGCTCTCGGGCTTCAATGTAACCATATTGGCATATGCAATTGGTACGATGCTCTACGGGCATTTATACCGGGGTATACGCACTATATCTATTGGCGGTGTGCTCATCACGTTCGCCTTATTTGTTGGTCTAGGATCGACTGTTGTGCGTACGGTAATTATGGCTTTGGTTTGGGCTGGAGCAGAGTTCTTTTATCGACGTCCGCGATCGATAAGGGTAATAGCAGTAAGTGCATTAAGTATGATTGTATATGAGCCACTTATAGCTCTTTATGATCCATCATTCCATTTATCATTCCTTGCACTCATTGGTGTTGTGTACCTATCGCCCCATATACATAAGCTTTTCAAAAAGCTTATTAAATTAAAGGGCTCAACACTCTTCGATGGGGTTCTTAAATCAGTACTCGAGACCCTAGCTACAACATTCAGTGCTTTTATCATTACAGCACCTTATATATGGATTATGATGGGTGATGTAACCTGGTGGGGCTTACTCACCAATATTGCGGTAATACCCGTTATTCCAGTTGTTATGCTTTTAACGGCCCTTGTGGTACCAATAACAACACTATCCCACGTTAGTGGGATAGTGTTGGCGTACCCATTATCGCTTATATTGAGCTGGATACTCTATGTGGCACATATTCCAGAGATTGTGTCTTTGAAATGGTGTTGTGGTTGGTTTACTTACTGAGAACCGAGTTAAAACGCTTTTCGAGCACATTCCAGTTGAGATTCTTAATATAGTCTGCTATGTAGTTTTTCTTTCCCGAAGGTAAATAATCGGCTACGTACGAGTGTTCCCACATGTCTAAAGCAAGAATACTTGGGCAGCCCTGTAGTTGGCCTAAATGCTGCTCGTCTACCCAAGAGAGCAATAAACGTTTATCATGAATATCGTATGAAAGCATAGCCCAGCCAATGCCACGGGTAAGGGCAAGGGCAGTTAGGTTGTTTATGAAGCCTTCAAAACTGCCAAATTCTTGGGTAATTGCTGTACGAAGAGCACTTCCAGTAGTGAGTTCTTGAGGTCCACCAATAAGGCTTTCAAAATAGATTTCGTGGTTTCGAATACCATTATATTCAAAACTTAAGCGGCGATTGAGTTCTGCTTGAGCATATGTTGTAAGGTCTGGGTTTTGAGTCGAAATCTGTTTTTCATTGAGGGCATTAAGAATAAGATTTGCATTCTTAACATAGCCGGCATAAAGCTTAAGGTGCTCTGCAATCGTTGTTTCGGATATTCCTTGTAATTGAGGTACACTGAATTGTCGCATTTCAAATTGTTTCATAGTATGAGTATATCATTTAACGTATGACAAAATCCAAGAACTTTATACCGTGGAATTCCTATCGTATGGGTTTTGTCATATCTGCTTTAATAATTCTTAGTGCTTTTGGTATTTATTTTACCCATCAGGTACTTGAGTCGAATAATAAAGAGTCTCAAATAATATTCTTTAATGTAGGACAGGGCGATTCTATCCTTATAAGAACAGAGCAGGGGCACGATATCCTCATTGATGGCGGCCCAAATAGTGCCGTGCTCAAAAGATTGCAGGATGAGCTGGGCTTTTTTGATCGCACGCTTGATCTTGTTATTGCAACACACCCTGATCTTGATCATATTGGGGGCTTAAGCCATGTGCTCAATAGGTATACGGTAAAAAATCTTATGGTTTCGGGGCATGGAGCCACAACCACTCCTGCGCGCATATTCAATCAGGCTATAGAAAATGCTTTACAGCATGGTCGTTTAGGTACGACAACAGTTGCCCGTCGTGGCGATGTTGTAATGAGCGGCAATGTCCGTATCGAAGTACTTTTTCCTGATAGACCGGTTAATAATGATTGGGACACTAATACAGCTTCGATTGTTGTTAAGGTTCAAGAAGGAGATACTGATATTTTACTTACCGGTGATGCCCCTAAAATGATAGAAAGATTTTTAGTAGAGCAGGGCGATGTTCATGATATTGAAATACTTAAACTAGGGCATCACGGTTCAAAGACATCTACTGATCCTAAGTTTTTAGATGCTGCAGAGCCAAAGGTAGTTATTGTTTCGGCAGCTAAGCCAAGCCGATATGGTCACCCGCACCCTACGGTTATGAAGCTTGTACAAGAACGAAACATCCCCAGTTTTGAAACGGGGGATGGTAACGTTGTCTGCTCTTTAAAAACAGTACAGTGCACGAATACTCGAGGTATTAAATAAGGCCAGCTTTTTTAAGGGTAGCAAATGCTCCTCGCTTCTGAATTGTCTTGAGGGCACGTGTAGAAACTGTAAGAACGATTGTTTTTTTGAGTTCAGGAACGTAGATTCGCTTTTTCTGAAGGTTGACGTACTTTCGAATTTTACCTGTTGGGTTAAATTGAGTAGCACGAACAGCGTTAGAGTATCGTCCTCCGTTGATTGAACTTCGCTTTGTAATTGCGCAGACTTTTGCCATATAAATGAAATTAACGTATGCACCATACTATCAACTCTTTGCATTTTTGGCAAGTGGCATACTATCGTATATGATAGATACATGATTGATGTAATTTTTGGAATCGCTATTCTTATCATGTCTGTGGTTGTTCATGAAGTTGCTCACGCCTATACTGCCGTGCTTTTAGGCGACCCAACACCACGCTTACAGGGAAGACTCACCCTTAATCCAATTAAGCATCTTGATTTCATCGGTTCTTTACTGGTGCCACTCCTTACATATATGGCCGGAGCTGCTTTCGGCTGGGCAAAACCTGTCCTTATTAACCCTTATAACCTTAAGTATGGTAAATGGGGCGAGTTGTACGTAGCTCTAGCAGGGCCTGCTTCCAATATACTTATTGCAGTATTTTTTGCAGGTATTATACGTACTATTGTTCACTATGAGTTTGTGGCTTTAATACCTTTTGTACAGATTACTGCCATGATTGTTCTTATTAATATCGCTTTGGCAGTCTTTAACCTTGTACCTGTGCCACCGCTTGATGGTTCAAAGATACTCTTTGTACTCATTCCTGCTCGGTATATGCATATACGCGAGACTTTTGAGCGGTACTCACTCATCTTTGCAATCATTATTCTTTTCGGCCTTTGGCGCTTTGTCGAGCCAATTATACCTATTATATATAGAACACTGCTTGGGGTTTAGCTGAGAGTTGCCCAAAAAGCATATATATAGTATAGTCTTTGCACGTTTTACAACGTATTAATAGAAACGAATGGTGAGTAATTCAGGCGGTGCGCGCACTCAAGCGCCGTCCGAGTGAAGAAGTCAGCATTCGTGTGCCCTAATTACCGCATGTAATAATGCCAACAATTAACCAATTGGTTCGAAAGAGCCGAACACGGTTTGTGCGAAAGCCAAAATCAATCGCACTTACTCGTAGTTTCAATGCAATTACTAACCGTCCAAGTTTCCTTCATTCTCCATTTAAGCGCGGAGTGTGTATTAAGGTAACAACAAAGACACCTAAGAAGCCTAACTCAGCTGTTCGAAAGATTGCCCGAGTTCGACTTTCAAACGGTCTCGAAGTTACAGCCTATATTCCAGGAGAAGGGCATTCACTTCAGGAACACTCAGTGGTTCTATTGCGAGGTGGTCGTGTAAAAGACGTAGGTCTACGATATACCGTAGTTCGAGGTGTGCTCGATGCTACAGGTGTAGAAAAGCGACGAAAGGGTCGAAGTCAGTATGGTAATAAAAAGCCTAAGGCAGCAAAGGCATAATAGCTCTATATCTCTATGCGAAGAAAAATAAACAATAAACGACCACTTCCTGCGGACTTGGTATACAATTCAGAAAAGGTTTCAAAGTTCATCAACTATGTGATGGAACGAGGCAAGAAGAATGCCGCTCGTACAGCAGTATACGCAATGCTCGAAGCAATTAAAGAAAAGGCAAAGGTAGAAAACCCACTCGAGGTTTTTGATACTGCTCTTAAGAATACAGCTCCACAGATGGAAGTTCGTTCACGACGAGTTGGAGGTGCTAACTATCAGGTTCCTCGCGAAGTTCGACCAGAACGCCGCCAGGCTCTTTCTATGAAGTGGATTATCGAAGCTGCTCGAAGTAAAAAGGGCCAGCCAATTCACCTTAAGTTAGCTGACGAAGTTATTGCTGCCTCAAAGAATGAAGGTGAAGCAGTTCGAAAGCGTGAAAATACCCACAAGATGGCAGAAGCCAACAAGGCCTTTGCTCACTTTGCATGGTAAAGTAAGTGCACACTATAAAATAATATATGAATAGAGACTACCCACTAGAAAAAGTTCGTAACTTCGGTATTATTGCCCATATTGATGCCGGTAAAACAACCACATCTGAACGTATTCTGTTTTATACAGGTATGATTCATAAGATTGGTGAAGTTCACGATGGTGAAACCGTAACTGACTGGATGGAACAAGAGCGAGAGCGTGGTATTACAATTACTGCGGCTGCTATTACATGTTTCTGGAACCCAACTTACATGGGCAAGGATACATCTAAGAAGGTTCGTTTCAATGTTATTGACACACCAGGACACATTGACTTTACTGCCGAAGTAAAGCGATCACTCCGCGTGCTCGACGGTGCTGTTGTGGTATTCGACGGTGTAGCAGGTGTAGAGCCACAGTCAGAAACAAACTGGCGCTACGCTGACGAAGACAATGTTCCTCGTCTATGTTTCATCAATAAGATGGATCGTATGGGAGCAAGCTTTGAGCGTTCATACCAGTCTATTCTTGATCGATTGAGCAAGAAGGCTGTTCGATTCCAGCTTCCAATTGGAACAGAGTCTGAACACAATGGTGTTATTGACCTTCTTAAGATGAAGGCATATTACTTTGAAGGGGAAATGGGTCTTGAAATCCGCGAAGATGAAATTCCTGCAAACCTCAAAGCAGATGCTGAAAAGTACCATGCAGAACTCATCGAAAAGATCGCCGAAACTGATGACAGTCTCATGACTCAGTACCTTGAAGGTAAGACTTTTGATATCGATACCCTTAAGGTGGCTATTCGAAAGGCAGTTATTGCCAATAAGATGTTCCCTGTATACACAGGTTCAGCTCTTAAGAATAAGGGTGTTCAGCTCGTACTTGATGCCGTTGTTGACTTCCTTCCATCTCCACTTGATATTCCCCCTGTTAAAGCAACTAATCCAGTTACTGGCGAAGAAGTTATTCGACACGCTTCAGATGAAGAGCCATTTACAGCTCTTGCTTTCAAGCTACAGAATGACCCATTCGTAGGTCAGCTAACGTTCTTCCGAGTATATTCAGGAAAAATCGAGGCTGGTACATATTTGTACAACTCTACAACAGGTAAAAAGGAGCGTTTGGGCCGAATTGTACGACTCCAAGCTAACTCTCGTGAAGAAGTTAAAGTGGTGTATGCCGGTGAAATTGCAGCAGCTGTAGGTCTTAAGGATGCTCTTACATCACACACATTCTGTGATGAGAATAACCCAGTTATTCTTGAACCAATCAAATTCGTAGAACCAGTGGTTTCTATGCGAATTGAACCTAAGACAAAGGGTGATCAGGAAAAGATGGGAACAGCTCTACGAAAGCTTGCTAATGAAGACCCTACATTTAAGGTTTCTTCAAACCCAGAAACAAATGAAACTATTATTTCAGGTATGGGAGAACTCCACCTTGAAATCATGGTTGATCGTATGAAGCGAGAGTTCAACGTTGAAGCAAACATTGGTAAGCCACAGGTAGCATATCGAGAAACTATTCTCGGAACAGCAGAAGCTGAACATAAATATGTTAAGCAGTCTGGAGGTAAGGGCCAGTATGGTCACGTAAAGATCACTCTTAAGCCAATGGAAAAATGGCCAGAAGGAGAAAAGATTCCTAAGAACGTGAGTCGATACGAAGACTTCGAATTCATCAACTCTATTAAGGGAGGTGTTATTCCAAACGAATTCATTCCTGCTGTAGAGAAGGGTGTTCACGAAGCCATGGATCGAGGTATCGTTGCCGGATTCAAACTCGTTAACGTATCATGTGAGCTTACATTCGGTTCATACCACGATGTGGACTCATCTGAAATCGCTTACAAGATTGCTGCTTCACAGGCCTTCCAAGAAGGTGCTCGCCGAGCAAAGCCAGTTATTCTTGAACCAATCATGAAGGTAGAAGTTCTTTTCCCAGAAAAATTCATGGGAGATGTTACAGGTTCAATTTCTTCAAAGCGTGGACAAATTGAAGGCATGGATGAACGTGGTCAGGCAAAGGTTCTTCGAGCTTTTGTTCCTCTATCAGAAATGTTTGGCTATACAACACAGCTACGATCTATGACATCAGGTCAGGGTTCAGCTACAATGGAATTCGATCACTATGAAGTGGTTCCAGCAAACGTAGAAAAGGCTATTGTTGAGGCACGAGGGGCGGGGTCAGCAAGAATTTCTCAGTAATCTATACGGGTATTCACAAAAATCACCGTGGAGTACGTGTTTGGCTCGTGCTTGAGCCAACACTACGCTCTCGGGCGCCTACGCGCCCTCCGAGAGTCCTCCACGGTGATTTTTGTTTACCCGTATAGATTATCGAACATGTATCGTCTAAAAGTATTTGGTCGTACTCGACCGATACCTTACTCTCGGACACCTACGTGTCCTCCGAGAATCCACTGCAATTTTATATTTATTGTATTACCAAGAGAAAGCTAATCGGCAGTCTTTTATGTTCATTTGCTGTGTGCTATTATCACGGTAGAAAGGAGAACATATGGCTTTCAGTATTTTATGTAAGCATTGTGGCTGGCAAGAAACAGACCATATAGAGGGAGTGGGGCCAGATGATGGGGATGTGGCTGAGGGTCGTACACACTCTCTTGCCGATTGTCCTGGTTATCATCCCGAAGATGAGGAACAGCATAGGCGACTCCGTGAAAGAGCGGAGGAAGAAGAGATCAGTCGGTTGGACAGAGGTTTTGGGGTTCTACCAACGTGACTCCGACTCTGGCTTCAATGGCAAAAAAACCGGGAAGCGTTCGCGCTTCTCGGTTTTTCTTTGGTTACGTGTTCTGGAGAAGGGGTGGGGTGGGGTAGAACCTACTTCTTTTTTGGAGTTGATGTTGATGATGCGTCTTTATCATCAGTATCCTTAAATGCGCCTCGGATGTATTTAATTGAGTCTACGATACTCTTGGCTAGTTCGGGGATCTTCTTTGCGCCGAAAAGGAGGACTGCTACAGCGGCGATGATTATAATTTCTTTTGTTCCTAATCCAAACATGGTTTTGTATTATTATGTACTATGTACTATGTACTATGTACTATGTACTATGTACTACGTGCTAATAGAGCGGGCAGTTTCTATTTATCTGAGTTGTCAGTCTTATCTTCGTCTTTGAAAGCTCCGCGAAGACTTTTAACTGCATCTACAAGACCTTTTGCAAGCTCAGGAATCTTCTTTGCACCAAAGAGAAGTATTACGATTACTGCGAGTATGATTATTTCTTTCAAGCCAAGGTTAAACATTGTTATGATTTATGGTTTATAAGTATGGTGAGTTCAAACAAGATATACAAGGGTGACGCCATCGCTACTAATGATAAACCGTCTGTGGGTGGAAGTAAAGACGTAAGAATGAATAGGCCAAGTATTACCAACCTTCGCTTTGATCGCAACCAAGCCACTGATAGGATTCTAAGCTTAACTAAGAGGGAAATAACGAGTGGGAATTGGAATAGAAAGCCTAATAATGAGGATGTAATGATAATTTGAGACAGAAAAGTTGATATGTCCCAAATATTCTTTATTCCTAAAGACTCATTTACATTTGCCAAAAGCTCAAATGAATAAAAGAGAATAAAGAAACCATAACTAAAGCCTAAAGTAAATAAGAAAAGAGAAACTGGTATATTTAAAATGAATGCGCGCAACTCTTTTTTATTAAGGGCAGACGATGCAAAGCTAAAGAGGTGATATATAAAAAGGGGGAAAATAACAATGAGTGCGCAGAATATACCAATATTAATTGCAAGATCAGCAAATTGAAGAGGGGAAGTCGTTGCAATGATGACATTGTCATAGTTGAGCACAGACACAATATTTTTTATGACAAAACCTGAAGAAAGAACGCCAATGCCAAAAAATATAAGTGCAATAATTGTCGAAGAATAAAATCTTCTTTGTATGTCTTCGAAATACGGTAAAAACTCGGTAAAACTATCTTTAAGTGACTTCATTTATTCCGACATTATGAATATGTTTCCGCCTGCATTTTCAACAAGTGGAATTTCGGATACGGGGTATTGGCTACCATTTGGCTCTACGACAATATCAGTAAGAGAGCCTGAATAAACTGCAGAGGGTAGCTCTACAATAAAATCTTGGCCTTCGCCCTCTTGAAAATTTACATCAGTTAATGCCATGGTTTAAGACTAAGGGTTTGCTGCGGCTGCTGTATTGTTAACAGTTTCTATGACCTCAGAAAGTGCTTCTGTTGTGTTTGAAAGTGTATCAACCGCTTCGCTTACAATATCAACAATTGTATCAGCTGAAGCCTCACTAGGAACAGCTGGAGCCGGGGTGATTTCTGCTGGTGTTACTGATGCTGCGGTCGTCTCTACAATTGCTTCGGGTGTAGGGTTTGGCGCTAGAACTTCTTCTGGCGTTGGTGCTAATGCTGGTGTTGAGGTAGGTACTGAATCAGAAATATTGATTTGAGGCGTTGTTGTAGAGGATTCAGTAGACGTAGGTGTAAAGAGCTGTGGTGTTGTTGATGAGCTATCGGTCGAGGTCGATGTAGAACCCGTAAGGGGCGTAGAGTTTGAAATTGGTGGCTGTTGATTTGTGTTGACCTGCGGTGTAGTTGTGGCGGTCTCGGTATTTGTAGGTGAGTCATCCACTGTAGGTTCTTCTGTAGATACTGCTGGTGTGCTTGTGGCATTTTCCGTTTCAGTTTCGAGAGGAGTTGTTCTTTGTTCATCAATTGCTGCTTGTTCGGTTGCAACCACTTGATCAAGAGACTGAGCCTCAAGAGTACCAGCCGTCATCTGTGCCAAAAGGGCATTAGTCATGCGCACAAAAGATGCTGCAGTATGAGTTGATTCGGGATCAATTTTGAGAATAGCTTCGCCTAGATCCTTTGGACTATTGAATTGATAGACTAAGCTACCGTATTTAATATATTGTGCTTGAAAAGATCCGGCAGTAATATCGGGATACTTGAGGTCGTAGCACTCAATAAGTGCACTATCCTCGTAGTCACCTGTGGTAGTGAGCACACGCAAGTTAGTATTTTCGGCTACACTTTGTCCTTTTTCAATGTGTATCATATTAGTTTTGAGTAAGAAGTGCTCGAACCTTAATGTTATCAGCTAATGATGTTGGAGTGTAGCGGATATAAGTAGTTTCATTACCTTTGTCAGTAGTGTTGTATGAACCCCATGTGCTACCATCGTTAGTTGATTTTTCCCATGTACCAGAGGCCGATGCCGTTGTTGTGTCATCAAGGATAAGGCCGTCGGTTTCTGCATTGTAGAGTCGAATACGTAGGGTTGGAACTGTTCCACCGAAGGCTGTGGCAAATCTCCAACCAAATATTTTTGAAGCAACAGAAGATTGAGCAACGGATGGTTGGTAGTGGCTGTCAGTAGTATTGTCTTCGTAAGTACAGCATATGTTGTATACGCGGTTAGGAATACAAATACCTCCAATAGTTCTGAACTCGAGGGCGAATTGCACTTCGGTACCTGCAGTTGCTCCAGAGAGATCCCCGGTTGTATCAACTAAAGTCCATGTTCCGGTATTGTCACTAATTCCTGTAGTTCGATATAAAATTCGTACAGGCTCGGTTGGCATAGTAAGAGCACCTTCGCCTAAATAATCAGCATTGTTAATGTATACACGAGCAAGTTTTACCGCATTAGGAGTTGCAAGGGCGGGGGTAATGAGTTGCTGGTTAACACCTGTGTCTGCATAATCCCAATCTGCTCCAATGGGAAGGGTATACATAATGTTAGTACCAGATGCGGATCCTGCTCGGACAATATAAGCAAGTCCATTTTGTGACCATACTGAAAGGAATGCTCCTTGTGTGGTTACATGAGGGGTAGAGTTCGAATCGGCTATTGATTGATCTTGTTGACCTGTATCAGTAAGAAAAATATGGTCAAAAGGACGAGACCCACTTGCATCGTATTGAGTAATGTACGCTCGTCTGTGCGCTATGGTTGAACCTGTAGCCGATGTGGTAATAATAAGACGATCAATTTGGTCTGCGACCTCTACGGCAGAGATGAGGTTTGTAAGGCCGTAGGTTCCAGTACCACCAGTCGGAACCTCACTCATTTGATCGGCTACCCATGTTGTGCTCCCTTGTGTAATGTCAGTGAGCGGTGCTCTGCATATACGAGTTGTGGTTGCAAAGTATAAACATTTAACCCCAGAGCCTGGTCCATGATTAAGAATACCGATTCTGCCGTTATTACTCTGACTTACGTTTCCGGTAACCGTCTGAGTTCCAGTTGTGAGTGTGTATGCTGCTGCAGATTTGCCAGCACCTAGGCCACCGAGTAAGGTAAGGTCAGCTCGGAAGTTGTATTTATACACCTGTGGAGTCGTAGCAGCCTGCACTTCAATAATATACGCATCTTGCGATGTCCAGCTTGCACGATCGTCTAAGGCAAGTCCTCCGGCAATTCCGTTACCACCCACAATTACATATGAAGTACCAGAGCCAATGGTGCCCGCACTCGTTGCTAGTGTTATTGATGTCGTTGAACCAACTGCGGTGATTGTGTACCAGTTTGTTATTGAGGCGGGGTTAGTTGAGCCAAAACCAATTTTACAACCGAGGTGTGTAGCTGCGGCCCAAGCAGTTCCTGAACCAGTTACAGCAGTTGTCGAAACAGCAACAGTACCTGTTGAATATATTGAATCACGGTCAACTAATCCATAGACTGCTTTTACTTTATCTACAGTTGTGGCCGCTGCAATTGTGGTTCCAGAAACAACGAAGTCATCATAAGAAATACCCGAGGCCAATGATAGACCAGCTGCTGCAATAACGGTACCTGTAGTAGCGGTAAGAATTTTAAGATCTTCAATTACATAAGCGGTACCACCTGCAATTGTGAGGTTTGCTGCAGTACCTCCTGTTCCACTCGCTGTTACGTTTGTTTGAATAGTTATCGATGTGTCAGAACCCACAGCATTGATGTAGTACCATGTATCAATTTGGCCAGGGTCGGTACTACCAAAACCGATACGGGAACCAACTGTCATGCGCGCAGATGACCAAGCGGTATCAGTTCCTGTAACAGTTGCACCAGAGACATCAACCGTTCCGGTTGTATATGTGTCATAAACTGCACGCATTCCACGAATCACGCAGTTACCAGCTCCAGCAGGGTAAGTAAGGGTAATAAAGCCGCGCCAGCTAAATTCAGACGTTTGGCGGTTGAATAAGAATAAAGAAATACGACGAGTTGGAGCGGTTGCAGAGTTGTCAGCAAGAAAAACCCATTCCTTGTGAACTGTTCTGTCAATCACGAAACTAGTTCCCGCAGTAATTGTGCCAGCGCTCGATGATAAAGTTAATGATGTATTAGAAGGAATTGCTGTAATGGTATACCATGTAGTTATTTCGGCATTGTCGGTTGAGCCAAAGCCAATTCTTGCACCAATAGGAACTCCGTTCGTGAACCAGCCGGTCCCAGTACCAGTTACTGTTGTTCCGGATACTTCGACCGTTCCTGTATTATAAAAACCGTGTTTATATATCCAAGAAACAACATGGGGAAATTGGCTAGGAATTGCTGTTGATGTTTCGTTAGGGCGACCAACTCCAATTTTCGTGGGCCCAGCGAATTTATCTGTTGGATTGAGTCCTGTGTATTGCTTAATGAGATCACCAAGCATTGTTTTTGTTGAATCGTAGCTAGTATAAGGTGTGGTAGCTCCTGTAAAAATGTGTTCAATTGCTCGTTTTGCCATGGTGTGTGCTATTACTTTTTATACTTCTAAATAATCAATGTTTACTTGGATTGTTGTTGTGCCAGAGATACTACAGTATAACACCTCATCAACTCCGCCCTCAATGTAATTGGGGTGATTGTTGGAGCCGTACAAGCCCCCAGTCTTCGGTGATATGTATCTTTCATAGTCTGAACCTCCCGAAGTGAATCTAAATGCTACCGATGTAGCATCGGCAGTTAGAGAAAAGCGCGAAGCGTAGACTCGAATCTTTTTCCCTGATGCTGGAGTGTGAATATTTCCAGAAGAAGAAAGGGAAGTGGTAATTTTATTTACTCCTTGTCCTGAAAGGATATTTTGAAGGCTTTCTTCGGTAGCGGGATTAATTTTTACATTACTTGCATTTTTAACCCCAACGGTACTTGTAGAAGGGGTTCCTCCCATAATTAAAGCCTCGGCTTTTTGTGGGAGGAGCTGTGACGCTGCAATACCGACACCGGCTATGCCGAGTATTTTAAGAAAGTTTCGCTTATTCGCGTCTTTGACGCTTGCACTTTCAGACTCAGAAGCTAACTGTGTAGATTTTAACATTGCCTCCTCGGCAAGTTTTTTCTGAGAAAAAAATCTAAATGAATAACTGTTAGGCAGCAACATGACGTTTACTTATAATTTTAGCATGTATCTCTGCAAATATTTTTTAAATCGTATTTTCTGTGGATAAAAGACAAAAGATTCCTTTACTAGAAGTTTATATGAACTATAATATAGATAATATATGAGCTCTACGTACAAAGTAATTTCTTTATTTTTCTTATTGTTACTTGCTTCGTACGCTCCACGTATTTTTGCAGCAATTGAAGTCTCTGTGGGTGATGTAATAACTATCGGAGAGTTTGTGTATGATGATGATTACGTTGCTACTACCACTCCCTGTACAGTAAGTGTGTATGATCCTACAAATACGCTTAAGGTTAATGCAGCTAGTATGCTGAGTAATCCTAATGGGTGGCATTATTATGATTACACTGTTCCACTTGATGGAGTGAGCGGTCTTTGGCCGTCTTTCATGACGTGCGGACATGCACTTAATGGCGATTTGATAAAAGGGGATAAGAGCTTTTTGGTGAGAGCACGACCAGCTACCCAGGCTGATGTTATTAGTGCCTCAACATCAATCACGAATGCTCTTGGAGGTACGAATACTCGAATAGAGAATGCTTCTTCGTCGATCGTGACATCATTACCAGGGCTCATTTGGTCATACAGTGCTCGAACATTGTCGAGCTTCGGTACTTTGGTAACTGATAGTACGGCTTCTGTTTGGTCAGCCGGCACCCGTACCCTCACCACGTTCGGAACTTTGGCATCTGACGTATGGTCAAACGGTACACGTACCCTCACTGGTGCCGGCCTCACTTCAGGCTCACTTGCAACACTTTCTGACCTCAACTCAGCATCGACATCTATTGTCGCTTCAGTTAACTCAAATACAAACTCAGCTACAGCTAACATTACAAGTGATGTGAACAACAACACTAACGCTGTTATTGCCACAGCCTCATCTTCAATTGTTGCTCTCACGAATGCCAACACCAACACCATTGTTGCTCAAGCATCAACATCTCTTGGCTCATCAATCGGTTCAATTGCTTCAGCAATCACCGCTATACCAGCTAACGTTTGGTCAGCCGGCACCCGTACCCTCACCACGTTCGGAACTT
>JACCDT010153396.1_pt1 | contig 171246 bp, 260 predicted proteins | sample 7446291 | NCBI WGS metagenome assembly JACCDT01 (sample SAMN15323446, study PRJNA562643) | freshwater metagenome | isolation source: river surface water | place: USA:Blue River Watershed | collected 2017-08-17 | reverse complement strand
GCTTCGGGTTGGACAACTCTTCAGGTATTTTCGTACTCTTTTTCAAGCTTGTTGATGAGCTCGCTCAACCAAGCCTTCGGCTCAGACGTCGGGCTGACGTTGGCAGCGAGACTCGACAAGAACTCTTCGCTGTACTCACCGTGATACTCCTTGTAGAGCAGAGTGAGGATGACTCGGAGATGACCAGGCGAGAGTTCCATTTTAACTCCTTTTAATCACTTCGGGTTGGACAACTCTTCCGCTCAATCCCTCTCCTACGGAACTCTGTAGGAGAGGTGTTCAGTGGTTGAGTTAGCTCGGGATCAGGTGGCGGAGCGACTCGGGCAGCAGCTCAGCCTTGATGACCTGCTTCGGCTTCAGCTCGGCGAGGCGCTTGTCGATCTCACTCTGGATGGCCGCCTTCGCCTTCGGGTCAGCGGTGATGCTCAGGAGCGTCCGCATCGCCTTGATCGCTTCATCACCGGTTCCCGCTCGGATGCCAGGGTTCTTGGCTTCGTACTTGACCCCGCCGTTCAGCTTCAGGTCCTTTCGGACGTGGTTGTTCACGAGGCCGGGGATGTACTTGATGAGGTCCGCTTCGGTCTGTCCGCCGCTCGCCTTCACGCACTCACCGGACTTGAAGGACTCGAGCACCATCGCGTGGACGAGCTGCTTCTGAGCGTCCGTCCACTTACCGGTCTCAGGAACCGCACCGTCGAGCTTGCCGTTGTTGCCGAACACCGCGACGACCGCCTTGACAACCGCTTCGTTCTGAGTCATTGTGTTTGTCCTTTGGTTCAGCTGGTGAGGAGATCTCATCAGTTGGAGTATCACTCCAAGACGTACGATGCTCTGTACGTTTCGATCTGGGTTCGGATCACTTCTGGTTGAGGAGAGACTGAGCGATGGCGAGGGCTTCGTAGAAGTACGTCCGTCCCATCGGAACCATCATGCGTTCAGTGTGAGTGGCGGAGAGGAGAGAGTCGAAGAGAACATCAGTAACGTTCGTCATCATCAGTTTGTTCATGTTGTCCTTTAGTTTCAGTTGGAGGGTGGTCAGGATTTGGCTACCCGCTGGCCTCGGGTTTACAAGGGATCCCTTGGTTCGGTAGGGGTGCTCGCCGCGCAAACTCTGACACGGGCCCACTTTTACACTCAAGTACACTCACCGCACGGTCGTTCATCCCGTTCGTATAATGGATACATGGACTACGCACGGGACCGAGAAGCTCACAGCAGGCAGCACAGATTCATTGGGCAGCTCATGCTGCTTCGACTCTGCTCCCAGAGTTCATATTTCACTGCGGCCTACATTCTGCACGAGCGTGGGCGCCACATTACAGACATGGAGAATCTCCAGATCATCTGGGATATAGCGCAAGGCACCACCTGAGTTGCCTATTAGGCAAAAGTGGGTACCGGTACCTGTCTGGTACCCGTCCTAAATTTTTGCACTTTTTGTATAATGAATTTATGGACAGGATTCTTAACTTTGAGAAACTTATCCGCGTCCTGCTCAAGCTGGACCTCATCTCCCACGAAGCTCGACCCAAGGTCTACACAGGCACTGCGGTCATCAACCTCTCCACACCTCTCAAGATAAGCTGGCTCTAGTTGCGCGAGTGCGGGATCAAGAATGAACAGCATGAGTGTCATTGACGCTGCGAGCTACCAGCGATTGCACGATTTCCTACTAGCTTATCGGCGCCTCAAGCTTTGCACGCTTACCGCGTACGTCAATGCGCTCGACCTCGCGTTCATGAGGCGCCATGTACAACTATAAAGTCGACCATAATGTGAGGTGTTTCTTCTTCGCCTGTTACAAGCTGCGGCTGTTTAAGTACCATGTCCCGCGGTGGGGCGCGATTGCTCATCTGCTTAAGAGAGCAGGAGAATGAGGCCACTTTTCGAAGTGTACCTTGCAGTGTACAGCTTATTGCTGGTTGGCACCGAGCTTAAGCTGTGGTGTAGACAAACTCGAGTAGACGCACTTGAGAAGTACCTCGACACGCACAAATTGAACAATGGCCAGCCAAGAATCTAAAGTATATGACCTTGTGTGGAATTTTATGAACGTCTGTCAAGAATCTAAAGTATATGACCTTGTGTGGAATTTTATGAACGTCTGTCACTATCTTGAGCTTGTGGATGCTTGGGACGTATGGGACGGACTTACGTTCCGGGATGCTCGTCGTCTGATTCGCGCGAGGGATAACAGTGGGAAATAAATACGACTTGAAGTCAGGTGGCGGGCATCTGTGGGGGTTGCTGTACGTTTGCCTTCGTTTCAAGCTGTTCGGCGCAGGGCCTCGTGTGCCTGCTGCTGCTGCTCTCATCTAAGTTGCTTACACTCAAGCTGCTGTCAGCGGAGACATACAGGTGCATATGGTTTCTTATCGTGAAAAAACCTTGATGAAGCACAGGTCTGACTGGCACGCTTCTTGGGTGATTGATGTTATGTTCATGCTGGGTCTAGTCTCTCAAGAGACATACCATAAAGTTTACAAGATTCTACGATAGAGAAGCGATACGTAAGAAACCGCTTTCTATGGCTCATGGTGCGACTTAAGCTCACGAGTGTAGAAACTTATCTTGATGCAGCTGTGCGCTGAAGGGGTGTGTGTGTCTACTTGATTGACTTTAACTCTAGCGTGGTGCACAAGCGTTTGTTGTTCTTATCTATGCTTCGCAGGTTGCGGCTTGTGAGTCTCCCTGTTCATATGAAAACTGCGATGCTCGTGAACCATCTGTACTGGAATCCGCTGACATGAACTTTGGCCTTTTTACAGGTTTAGATTCATTGACCTGATAGAAGATTTGGGGCTCATCTCGCCCAAAACTGACAGTAAGGCATATTCGTTCATGGTGAGGCTATATAGATGAACTTCAACCGCAAATACGACCACTATCTGATCGTGCAGCCAACTTTTAAACTGATGAAGATCATGCGCGAGCTGAAACTCATCGTGGGTTGGCCTAGAAACTGGGCCCAGCTCACCAACGGTGAGCTGCATGATATTCTCTTGAGATACCAATGAAGAAAGTTACGTACAGGGCAAGCGATCATGTCACTCTTGGAAAAGCTGACCAGCACGCTTATAACATGTTTGTCAGCTTCTTTGAGCAGATCAACCGCCTCGGCTTATGCAAGCAGCCATACTGGATCTACATCGCAGACGCCTTCGAACGACTCACATAAGGAATAACTTCGCATGTACAGGCGACAGATGGCAAGCACATGGCTTCCCGAGGATCGGCGCTCCCTGACGCTGTATGACACAGATCACAGCTTGTATCATCTAGTCACAGTGTGTCAGCAGCTGGAGCTGTTTGGACAAATTGACCTGTTCAAGATGAGAAGCTTGGCTGACAAGCTGTATAAACTGGTTATGCGTCGTCACACTCATCTGTGGGACAAGACTAGTTAATTCTAAGTCGATCAACATATGGGGGCTATAGCCCTCTGGGAAGTGCAGTGTAAGGAAGATATGGCAATCCCTGCGAAAGAGCAGCTGATGACATGGCAGATTCCCTATGAGTATAACTACGTGACTAGGTTCTTCTTCCAGATGCTCGGGCGATTGGAACTTACAACCTCTTGGACTTTATTTGGAGGCGAAGTGACCCATTTCTGCAAACGAAACGTACGTTTAAAAGAAGGCAAACGAAGGCGACAGCAGCATGACTAAGCAAGGAACGGACGCGAGCGTAATCAAGTTTCTTCAAACCCTCAAGAAGATGGGTTTAGTGTCTACTAGGACCTATCTTCGTATAGGCTCTTACATGATCAGCCACGGAGCAGAGAAGAAGAGCGCATGGAGGCAGGCAAATTGGAAGAGTTTTCTAGCGGGTGGCTAAGAAGGTACCGTAATGCTCACTGGCGTCTTACGGTAGTGTTATGTAAGCTTGATCTCTGTAGTGCACGAACTCTATGGAGCATGGATGATGAAATACAACAGAGGGTACAACGTCTAGGAGAGCAGTATACTTCAAAAGGCGTTGGTTATCACTCTGGGACCGATCAAGAAATTTCTCTGGAAACGTAAATACAAGCGTCAGATAGATAGGTGTATTCATACCACCCACTTATTATTGGTCCTATCGAGGCTGAATCTCTGGAATCCAACGGTGATACAGGAGATACACCTCACTTCTAAAGTTGACTTCAGCAATGCAGTGAAGGACATGATTAAATCACTTAGCAAACATAGTGATTTATAGTGAAATAGTCCGGGGCGTACAATGGTGCCAAATGGTCACGAGTCAACTTACATCTTCTTTAGGTGTCTGCGAGACCTAGAGCTGTTCACAGTTAGAATTGGCCTTATCAGGCAAATAGACTTATTCTTATACAGATGGGAACACAATGCTACTGCAGGGAATGAACATCGTAAAAGTAATGCCGCTCATAAGAACACTCGGAAGGCTAGGGCTCGCAAAAAATGAAACCATCACGCGAACGCTCCTCAATATACTTGCTCAGACCACTCACCGTTAATCAGGGTCTCAGACTTCTAAGGTTCATGGACCTTCTATTTGAGATTGGACTTATCTCTCAGTATGCAACGCCAAATACGGAATCTTCTCTTGATCTCTTACACTGAAGGCTACAAGGCAACATTTATGTTCATCAGAATGGTCTTCTGGCTGAAACTTGTTGGTCAGGAGAGGATGGACGTAAGAACCTGGCGACTTGTACGTAATTTTTTAAAGACCAAGAAGCATGCCTCGTAGTCCTTCTATGTGGGCGATCCGCTACGCAGCGTTTGACTTCTTCATCTTCATGGTGAAGCTTCGTCTGACCACGCAGCAGGTTCCTCAAAGTCATATTAATAGTTTTATTCGCAGGTGGAAATCGAGATTCGATACTAGTCCTATTACTTATAGTTCAGACTACTGATATAATAGTAGTGCAGCTTTAAGTCGGACTTAGAATGAAACTCTTTCTACTCGAGCACCGTAAACCCCAACAAACAGGAGGACTTGCACTGAATTAAGTGGTCGTATTTCTCTACGTAAAGGAGTCTACCTTGGAACTAAAATATGATGGAGTGCCAGACATGAAGACACAACAGCTTAGAACAAAACTTTACTTCCTACAGTTTATTGAGAATAAGATCCTGAATCAGCAAGTCTATAATTATGAGCGCCAAGACGGGTTCTCTGCTTGGATGGCATTATATATGAAGCAGTAGAATAGAGGTAGATGTTTAGAACCAATCATATAGTTGATGTCGAAAACTGCTTCATCTGCTTTCTAATTACCCTTCAGAAACTACATCTGTCAGAGCGAGTGCAGACTATAATGCTTCGCTCTGACACGACTCTCAATCACTTTGTTTACAGGAATAGAGCTTCTCTGCGGAAGCCGAACAGCGTTCTAGTCCTCTGATAGAATGTTCTCCATCTCTATCTGGAAGAGTTCTTCCTCAGCCGCTTTCTCATACTTGTCGTAGACTTCATCCTCGGTCATCTCATTGGTGATCTTGAGGTAGTCCATGCAGTTCACTCTTCGACCGTTGACTTGCTTGTTGCCTAGCGGACATCGCTTGCATATGGCTGGACCGGCAAAACCTTCACAGTCGCCGTGCCTATCTATGATTTCCTGCAGGATTTCTACTTTGCCTTCGACCATATAACTATTATACTGACGCTAAGTCCTAGTATAATTTAAGTTATGGCACAAGACGAACCTTCGAAAGTATGGCCCACTAAAACGGCTACTAGTACACCCTCACCGATGCCGTCCCTTCTACCGGACCCAAGTCTCCTGGGGGTTAGCTTTGACCAGTTGCTCAATAACCGCGGCATCCGAATGCTTCATTCAAAGGCGGCTCCGTGTCCAAATGTCCAAACCGTAGACGACAACGCTCACGAGCCGAACTGTCCGTTCTGCGACAACAACGGGTTCTTACACTATGACGAGAGAGAAATCTGGGCTACTTTTGGCGGTAACTCCATTCAAAAGACTTTTGAAGCCCACGGAGTCTGGGAAATCGGAATGGCTACGGTTACGGCTCCTACCGAGTACCCAAATGGTGATGAGGCTGACTTTAATACTTATGACCGTCTTAGAATCCCCGACTTCACGGTAAGAATGTGGGAGATGAAAGAATATGAACCTCGTCCAGGCAACATTCAAGCCCTACGGTATCCTGTGCAAAAGATTGACTATGCAACTGCTATTGTCAATGGCCAGCAGGTCTTCTACCTGCTAGGTACAGACTTCAATATCAACTCTAACGGCGAGATCGTGTGGATTGAAGGTAGACAACCTGCCTACAACACTGCTACAGAGCATGGCACTCCTGTTACCTGGTGCTTCTATGCGCAGCCTGTTTACTATGTGGTTCAGACGCTCCGAGAGTTGCGAATCACTCAAGAACTTAAGGAAGGCGACAAGACAGCTCGCCGGCTGCCTCAGAGTATTTTAGTCAAGCGAGACTTCTTGCCTGGTAAAGCAGAAACGATCGTGAATCCTTAAGGGATTGATAAGTTATAATCTATTCATAAGCGAACTCACAGGAACCCACTATGCCAGTTGCAGCCTCACGTAAACAGTATCGAATGATGATGGCGATTCTTCACGGCAAGGTGAAGGATGGTCCTCGTGGTCGACCGCCTGCAAGTATCGCAGCAAAGTACACCGATCCTGGTGATGATGCTCCTGAGTCTAAAGATAACGACCGCGGCGGTAGCTGGACTTCGGCCCACCATAAGGCCCACAAAGAAAAAGAAAAGCACAAGAAAGCGAAGAAAGACCTCAAGAAGAGCTTTGAAGAGTTCTATAAGGGTCGAAACAACTTTGCTGCTACGCTAGTGATGGACAACATGGGCAAGATTATGCTCGGTACTCACTGCAAGGGTGGTCTTGCCTTTCCTGGCGGACATGTAGAACCCAATGAATCTTCAGAAGCTGCTGCGCTTCGAGAGATGTTTGAAGAGTGCGGGGCAACCGGACGCTTAGCTGACAAGATTTGGTCTGGATCCTGCGAAGGCAATCAAGGAACTGTTTATCTGGCGGAGATTGCTCATGGCGCTCCCAAGAACACTGACGAGATCAAGACGTGGAAGTGGTACGAACTAGATCAGATTCCGTGGAGTAAGCTCCGTGGCTGCTGCGTTGCTCCATTAAAGGACTTCATTCAGAAGCGCTTTGGCAAGAGCATCCGTGGAATGGTTGCTATGGAAGAGCTAGAGAAGAACGTTATTCGCCAGCGAGGCGATGCTGTTCTAGAAGTAACTCATGGAGACGCTCTCAAGCTTGTAGGTACTGGATTATTTCGTCACCTCAAGAATGCCGTATCTGAGATGACCGACGAGAGTTTTAAGGAAATTGACTTCGATACCTACAAAGTTAGCATTCGCAAGCACATGAATGATGTTTACTCTGGTCGAGTCTCGGACGGTCACAAGGTCGTTTATCAGTGGACAAACAAGTCACTACCAGAAGTCACCGCAGCACTTATGTCTGTGTTCGAATGGTATCTCCCCGAGGACGCTAACGTACTTGACATTGTAGCTGATCAGGGCATTGCAGACGATGCAATTCATGGCGGTCTGCATAACCTGATTGACAACTACAAGCGCCACAATCTCGGTGAGATCTACCAGGAAATGGAGACGATTCGCGAGCAGATGCGCAACGGAGTTGCTGTTGACCTGCAGCAGGTCGAAGCTAAGATCCTCAAGCTGTTTGACAAGCTTGAAGAGACCACGCATGAACTAGCCGGAGCGCACAACAAGCTGGCAGAGATGGTTGGCAAGGACATGGATGAGTTAGAAGCTAAACTTCGTGAGCTCCAAGTTAAGCTGGATGAACCCCGCAAGGCCAAGACCGTAGAAGCATTCTCTACTAATCCTGCGGACAGCAACCGCGTGCATGACAGGTTGTATTCGTACCTTACAAAGCCGCGAGTTGAGATCTCACCAAACGGAAAGATCACAATCTCCTTTGGAGACGACTGGGAAGATATGGAGCGATCCAACTTCCTTGAAGATATGCGAGCAAGAGCTATCGGAAAGAAGTAATGCTCAATGTGTTCTTTGAGCTGGATCGCTTGCGATCTCACCTCGTTATGAAAGGCGTAAATGAGAGTGCCATTGACTCCATCGTAGCCAACGCTAGAGCAGAGATTGACTCTGTAGTTAGTGCCCGCGGTGAAGAAGCTCTTGAAGAGGCGGTACAGATCGGGGCTGAGAAAGAGAGCGCTGACTTCATTAACCAGCTTCGCTTAGATACTCTAAATTTTGAAGTTAAAACCGAAAGTGGTCAGCTTAACTTTGATGAGCCTCCTCGACCCATGCTGCCGTATCTCCTGAAAAACGCTAAACCTATCAAGGATGGCAGTGGCGTCTACAAGGTGATTCCGGTCGGCAAGCCTGGCTTAAAGCCGTCCTTCGCTAAGAACATTTTTGATGAGCAACGCCGCATCTCTGCGGAGCGAGTAGAAGAAGCTAAGCGTAGAGTTAAGGCTATTGCCCCCAAAGGCTCACAAGTTTTTAGAACTGCAACTAGTAAGCAAGACCCTACGACTCAGTGGGTACAATCCGCTAAAGAGAAGGACTTCACGGACGACATGGCTGCTATCAATCAAAACTTGAGAAACTCCTTGGACGACACTATCCGTGATATCATTAATTCTTACATGGACATGTATTGATGCCTTATTTAACACCTATAACCAAGATTTGTCAAAATTGTTCTCAATCTTATGCGACTAAATCAGGTAAAAGTCAAACTTGCAGTAAGAAGTGCAAGTCTTCTTTATGGGGGAAAAACAATAGAGAGCATAAAGCACAAACGTTAGCTGCCTGGCGAAATCTTAACCCTGATAAGGCCAAAGCTAACTATGATGGACGTAGTAAAGAAAAAGAAAGCCTTCGTAAAGCAATTTATTACAACTTAAATAAAGAAGAAATCATTCGCAAGGGCATTGAGCGAGCACAAAAACTTTATCATAGTGATATCCAATTTAAGCTCAGGAAAATTCTTCGTTCTAGACTTTTGAGTGCACTTCAAGGTGACCTTAAGGGAGGATCTGCTATTGAAGCCCTTGGCTGTTCTATCGAAGAACTTAAAATTCATCTGGAGTCAAAGTTCAAACCCCAAATGTCTTGGAACAACCATTGTTTAGATGGTTGGCATATTGACCATATAAAGCCTTTAAGTTCTTTTGATTTGACAAACCCAGAACAAGTTAAAATAGCTTGTAGTTATAGAAACCTTCAGCCTTTATGGTGGTGGGAAAATCTAAAGAAGGCGGATAACTAAGTGTCCTTTTGTTTGCCAGAAGTAGCCATCCGACGAGTCATTAACGACAGTTTCAAGAAGCTGCGCGCCAATAAACCTGCGTTTATCGACATCTTTGCTGATTTTGCCAAGGATGAGCTAGCAGATGAGTACGGTGACGACTATATCGAACAGATCTGGCAGTGGTTCACTACAACCAAGATTCCTGTGATTCAGAGCTGGTCTTTTAATGCTCAGAAGGTCCCTTGCATCTCTGTCCACCTAGCTAACGAGCAGGAAGATGAAGGGAAGCTGGCTTTTGACGACTTTGGCGGCGACTTTGATGGAGTCTCTGAGACAGGTACTGCAGCTTTCTCTGTTATGCTTGACATTGGCTGTCATGCTAATAGGGGCGGAGATCACGTACTCTGGCTGTACTACATCCTAGCTTACACCTTATTTAAGTATAAGCCTACTTTGGTTCGCTTTGGCCTTGAGATGGGGACCTTTAGTGCTTCTGACTATAGCAAGGATGCAGAGAAGATGGGTAATAACATCTGGACCCGTTGGGTTCGTTACCGTTGCACTACCCAAAATGACTGGGCTGCTGATGAGCTTGTTGAAGTTGATATGGAAGTTGGCGTAAAGGCTAGTAGAATAGGTGATGTCGACGGTGTTGAAGATGTCGACCTCTAAGGAGAGACTCACATGACAGTAGCAACTGTAAGTTTTGATGTTTGGTACGCGATGAGAGAGAAGAAGATTCCGCCCCAGCATCTACGTGAGATCATCTGGGCTGACTTTCGAGGTCAAGGTCTCTCTAAGCGAGAGACAGTAGCAACCTTTGACACCGCTTTGGCCAAGTACGGCGTCAAGCTATAATCACTCTTTAAGTTTTAGTCTATTAACACATAACTAGCTAAGCGCTAGTGTTATAATCGGAATCAAAGGTTATACCTACATTAGGTGATAACTAAGATTTTGCTTATACAAAGAAGTTAATAGGCTTTGATTTAAGGAGAACAACATATGGCTATCTCAGTTTCATTTAATGGCAGCACAATCTATAAGCCGGGTTCATACTCGAAGCGCCAGATCGACCTCGGCGGAGGTTTTCCTCTTAGTCCTACTGGCCTAATCGCCCTCTTTGGTGAGGCAGCTGCGGGAACCCCTGGTTCAGCGGTACCTAACATTGCGGACAACGTCTTTACACCGGATCAGATGCCCGCAATCAAGCAGATGTTCCGCAGCGGTCCTATCGTGGATGCGTGCAACTTCCTCTTCGCACCAGGTGCGGACGGCGCGATTCCCTCTGGCGCGCAGGCGATTTATATCTACAAGACCAATGCTTCTGCTAAGGCAACTCTAGCACTGGCTAACACCTGGGGCTCAGTCAATGCTCGTGAGTACGGTGTTGGTGGCAACCGTCTGACGTTCGCCAACGACCTTGTTCCTGCTACTTCTGCTACTACTACATCAGCTTCCACACAGACATTGTCTGGCGGTCCTCTAGATTCAAAAACTCTCGTTCTTGCAATCCAGGGATCAAGCACGCTAAACACGTTCACTGTTCCTTCATCAACTACTACACGCGCTCTACTGCAGACTGCGTTTAATACTGGTGCTAACTGGTCTGGCGGCGTTCCTTCCGGCGTTACATTCACCGTTGGCGGTTCGTCAGATACTGCTGCAACTGTAACTGTGACTCGTTCAGCTTCAAGCAATCCTCACCGCGAAGGCTTCGGTCGTAACTTCGAGCTCGTCTCTGGTAACCTTCTAGGCACTGGCGCTGGCACGATCCGTATCTCAGCTGGTCTAGTAGTTGCTGCTGCTGAAGACATGGGGATTCTAACCGTACAGAATACCCGCGACCTTGTTACTGAAACTGCTACACTAGGCGGTAACATTGTTCTAAAGGTGGGTCGTCTAGGCGGCACAACTCCTCAAGTTGTCATCAACGACACTCAAATCCTGCTCATGAACAACAGCGTTGCAGAATACACTCTACTTAAGAGTGACTTTGATACTGTTCAGCAAGTTGCTGACTACATCACTGCAAGCACTGGTGGTGATTGGATGGCAGTTGTCTCAAGCGTTCTGTTTGGTCAGCTACGTCCTTCTGTCCTTGATCAGGTTACTGTTGGAGCTTGCGCTTCAGCTCTAGATGCTGCACACCTTCCTGCTCAGATCAAGAAGGATGCACGCGAGGTTCTTGACTTCTTCGAAGCGTCTTCAAATGTCAGCCTAACTGCTGGTGCGAACGCTGATGTTGGTCTACCTGAAGAACTATCGGCGACTTATCTAGCTGGCGGCGCTCTCGGTGCGACAAACACTTCAGACATTGTTAATGCGCTCGCTGCGTTTCAGAAGGTTCGCGTCAACGCTGTTGTTCCTCTCTTCTCACGGGACTCCGATGATGATGTAACGGATCAGCTCACCGATTCCTCCTCAAGCTACACTATTGCTGGTATTCACCAGGCTGTCAAGACTCACTGCAGCTTGATGCGCACCACCAAGGCGCGCAGCGAACGGCAGGGTTACTTGTCAATCAAGGATACCTACGCTAACTGCAAGGCTGCTGCTCAGACTCTTGCGGACGCAAGCTCACAGCTCGTAATCCAGGATATCAAGCAGAATGACTCTGATGGTAATATTAAGTGGTTCCAGCCTTGGGCGCTGTCCTGTCTAATCGCAGGTGCTCGCGGTGGTTCACCGATTGGTCTTCCTATGACCAACAAGTACCTGAACTGCTCTGGTGTTCGCCAGACTGCTCAGAGCATGAGCACCGCTGATGCGAGCATCGTCGAAGGTTTCGACCCTGACACACAGTATGAGGATGCAATCCGGAACGGTCTAACCTTCCTAGAGCATCCTCAGAGTGGTGGCTTCCGCTGCGTAGTGGATAACACTACCTACGGTCGCGATGGCAACTGGGTCTACAACCGCGCTCACGTACTATACGCGGCTGATGTTCTTGAGTATGACTTCCGTACTCAGCTACAGAACATCTACGTCGGCGTCAAGAACACTGTTTCTGCGGCTGAGATTGCTCAGACTTGCGAGAGCATCCTCGGCACCTATCTTGCTCAGGGCATCACGGTTTCGACCTCAGATGCCAAGCAGGGTTTCAAGCAGCTTCAGGTTCAGCTAAACGGTAACACCGTGAATGTGAATGTCACTGTCAAGCTCGTTGAAGGCATCGACTTCATCCTAAGCACTGTGAACCTACAGCGCGCAACCGGTACAGCGTAATCGAAACTTAAAATGTAAGATGTAAAGCCCCTTACCAGAAATGGTGAGGGGTTTTCATTTGTACAATACACCCTATGAAGACTGTTCATGCAGACGTGACGCAGATAACTGCACTATCACTATCACTTAACTTGAGCTTTGCAGTTCACGTACTAGGTCCGGTCGAGATGGCGCCGCGAATCTACAACATCACCTATCAGGAAGTGATGGCGAAGACTACTTCAGCAGAGCAGCACAAGCGAGTTCTCACGCAGATGCTCTCAGAGAAGGTCCTTGCAGACTACAATCTCTTCATCGAGAACCATCCGATAATGGATATGTTGACAGATCCTTCGAAATACGAAACATGTTCAAATATCAAGTTAAATTTGCTGAACATGAACGGTCGGTTAATAATGTAAGAGACAGGAATCGAACCTGTTCCTTCCGCTTTTCAAGCGGACGCACGCACCAGCTATGCAACACTTACTCAGGCGACAAGTGGAAATCGAATCCACATAAGGAAGTTCACAGCCTCCCGCTTTACCATTAAGCTATTGCCGCAGTAGTCTGGGTCGGAATCGAACCGACACGTCTTTCGACATGAGTTTCTAAGACTCACGTGGCTACCGTTACACCACCAGACCAAAGTCAGGAAGGAGAATTTCGAAATCTCGACCCCTCGTTTCCAAAACGAGTACTCTTCCTCTGAGCTACTTCCTGTTGAGGTTTACTGCTTATTCAGTTGGTTGGATTTGGCCCGATTACGGGCACAGATGGTTGTCCCCGAAGGGGAAGAGGTTAAAGCCTAGCTGTGGAAGAGTGTTTTCCATGAGTCTTTTCCTTACAACGCATCACTATTATACACGATATTTTGGATTAAGGCCTAACAATGGTATGATTTAGTCAATCCACTTAATTAGTGGAGTTAAATTCATGGTAGCCAGAACCGAACTGGCAGGAGAGAAACACAATGGCAAGTAAAGTTCCGTCGTTCGTAACAGGTGCAACAGCAAAGATTAAGGCAGGTGGCCTCACCTTCGCGTATGCGCAGGATGTATCCTATCGAGTAAACGTGGACACAATTCCCGTCGAGACAATGGGTCGATACGAAGCAGTAAGCAATGAGCCTGTAAACTACTCTGTATCAGGTGAGCTTTCAATCGTTCGCTACACTGCGATCGCGAAGGCTAACAACATGCCTGGCTCAAACGCAGGCGGTAACGGTCTAGGTAAGGCTAACTGGACTACCGGCGGCAAGGGCTCTGATCAGTTCGATCCTGGTAATTTGATCACCTCACAGACTTGGGACCTTGCAGTGTTTCAGAAGACTGTCGGTGGTGTTGATGCTCCTGTCTCCGATGGAGTTAACAAGGTTTGGACTATCACTGACTGTCGCTTTAATAACAAGTCAGCCGGTCTTAACAAGCGCGGCATTCTAGTTGATCGTCTAACATTCGTTGGCATCCTAGCAAGCGATGACAGCTTCACTGCGACCAACTCAGGCGATACTGACCTAAGCACCTAATAGTTTTGTTGTTCGGGATGAGAGAAGGCCAACTGCGAAGTTGGCCTTTTTTCTTTTATAATGGAGCTCTATGGCTAGTGTAAAACCGTCTATCATTACTGGAGCTGCCGCAAAGATCAAGCTTAACGGCAAAACTCTTGCCTTCTGCCAGGATTTCAACTGTTCTGTCGAAGTAATCACAAAGACTCCGAAAGTGCTAGGAAAGTACGAGGGAGATTCAGTAGAGCCTCTTGGCTACTCGGTCTCTGGCAGCTTTACTGTTATCCGCTACGCCAAGGGAATTCGGAAAGCACTCGGTGAAGGGCATTATCCGGCCGGTTTAGCGGAAAATGATGCCGGCAATGGGGTCGGTAACTGGGGAACTGCTTGGGGTGGAAAACTTGGAGACATCTTGTCGCGCAATGGCGTCGGCAACGATGGTAGAGCCCACGAAGCGCTAGATCCTAGCAAGTTTGGAACAGGAACCACATTCGATATTCAGATCTACCAGAAAGTAGCTGTTGGTGGCGGAACTCCATCTGGCAATCTCATAAACAATATCGCTGAAGTACTGAATGGCGGAACCGGCTCTGGTCCTGGCACAGACTCTAGAGTTGATTATCTCGGTGTATTGAACATTCGAAAGGCTCGTATCACTAGAGCAGACTTCAGTATCAACAAGAAATCTCCAGCGATTGAGCGATTCAACTTCGTAGCTATCTATGTAGACGGCGACAGCTTTGTTGCCAATGCGACGGGTGCATAATGGCCACTGGATTTAACAACACACCTGACATTACACAGCAACTTACGGACAATATCCTTGAGGGGAATCTGGGCGGTATCATCTCAGCCCGCGAGAGTGCTAAGTACATGAGCGGCGCTCGCTGCATACTGCGCATCAACAGCAAGCCTGTTGCATTCTCATTTGGTATTCAGTGGCGAATTGATACTATGTTTTCAGAAGTAAACGTTATCGACAACCCTCTCCCTGAAGAGTTCGTACCGCGAGCGATCAAGGTAACTGGTAGCATCAATGCGCTTCATATTCCTGGTCAGAGTGCAGGCGTTAAGCTATGGCAACCTGATGTACTCAGTTTCCTGTTTCACCAGTACATCACCATCGAAGTGCGAGATTCATCCACGAACCAGCTTCTATTCTTCGCCCCTAAGGCTGTAATCAATAGCAGACAGGAAGATATTAGAGTTGATGAGTTAGCTCAAGTCTCTTTGAGTTTTATGGCTATCGGCTTCAAAGATGAGAAGACTCCTGAGGTTCCTCTAAAAGCACTAACGAAGCGCAACAGCACTACGAACGGTGACCTGAATACTGAGACTCAAGTTCTGGGTGATTTTAACACAGGACTAATCTCTGACCTGGCATAATCAAGGTATAACCTCTTCAGTATAACTTGGAGAAAACATGGATCTACCCAACACACAGTCCGTATTTGACTTTGACTTCACTAGTGAACTAGGAAAGAAGTATGACGGCGTTTTTACAGTGAATTGTCTGCTCAATATGCGGCAGAAGCATCTTCTAGAACTTGAGAAGACACGCCTCCTGGGCAATTATCCTAATCCAACTGATGAACTAGCTGGTATCTCAGTCATCCTTGCTAACCTACGTGGCCGCATTGTTAATGGTCCTCCGTGGTGGGAGCAGAGCGATGGTGGATACAACCTAACTGACATCGACGTACTGACTGCTCTGTACAATAAGGTTATTGCGACGGAGTCAGAATGGCGGACCAAGCTAAAAGAGAAGACCAAGAAACTTCCGGAAGTGCCCGCGAGCGCTCCGTCGTCGAATGCATAAAAGCTATAGCGGCCTATAACGCTAGAGCAGACCTCACAAATGAGCACCAGATGACTCTTTTCCTAAAGAGCTGGTGGTCTAATCTCTACAATCGTCCCCTAAAAGATCCGCTACTAGAGAGCTACACTCTTGAAGAGTTACTTTATGAGTTCTATGACAGAATGGAACGTCAGAAGGCTGCTGAAGAGCGTGCAGACCAAGAAGCTGATAAAATGGAAGAAGCGAAGGAAAAAGAAGTACTTGATTGGGCTGAACAGGAAGAGCGGAAGGAGATGGAAGAAATGAAGCGAGCAGCCGAGAAGGCTGCAGCTGATCCAACTCAAGATCCTCAGAATGTTAAGTGGATGAATGAGCAGCTCAATGCTTACAAAGAAGTGTACGGTGACTCCTTCGGTGAAGACATTGACGAAACTTTTAGTGAGGACTAAGCATGGCTGTTAATAAGAAAGGTGGAGACGTTAACTCCCTAGAAGGCAGCGACGATTTCGGCTTAGCCGATCTTGGTCGACTTGAGCAGCAGTACACTAATGAGCCTATTGCTATTCGGGAACTTCGGCGACGGGCTAGTCGTGCAAAAGAAGAGCGTGGAATGATGAATGCGCTTGCTGATAACTCGCCCGCTGTCAGAAATCTTCCAGAATTCAAAGAAGCCGAAAAAGTTAACTCTAAAACTACAGCAGATTTAGAAAATCGCCTACGACTAAACAAGATCGCTTCACGCGAGCGCTCAAATCAGCAAGCTGTAAACATTATTGGTCGCGAATACTCAGAGCGAGCTATTAATTCATATGTTACAGCTAATAGTAACTCTCTAGAGAATCAAGTTGCTGGTGCTTCGATGGCAAGTCAAGGGTATGCTTCGCTTGCGAGCACCCGCGAAAACATCATGAACCAGATGAAGAGCTTGCGCGACGAATCAATGGAAGCAGCTGGTTCTTACATGGGAAACCGCGGTGTTAATAGTGGTTCAGCTAACACTCTTCAGTTTAACTCTTACTTAATGAAGGATCTGGCCCAGAAGCTCATTCCTGTTAGTGCAGCTATGTCTCAACTTAAGACACAGGGTTTGGATCCTCAGAGTCAACAGCGTGCTCTAATTAACACTGGAGACAAGGCTGCTGGTCTTCTTGCTTACAATAAGCTGGAAGACGAGATGAAGTCTGGTAAAGGTTTAGGTTCATTTTCTGCTGGTGATCTTCGCAAAAAGGAAGCTGAGGCTGCAGAGAAACTCATTAAGGCACTTGAAGATCTTCGTAATGCAGCTGGAAAGTCATCAGAAGAACTTGAGAGCTTGAATAAGAATGCTCAGGATGCAGCTAAAGAATTCGAGGATATGAGTGAGGCTCGCAAGATTGGTCCTCCTGGCGGAGGCGGATACCGCACTGGCGCTGTCTATGCGTCAGCTGTTGCTCAGCTAGCTAACCTAGTCGGCAACACGATCCAGACAATGGCCATCGATCAGCCTATGGCTCAGATGGCCAACATCGGCGGGTATGCCAACATCGAGAATCAGAAGTACGACTCGTGGCGTGCAGGCAATGAAGGAAACATGACCGAACGGCTCAATGCAGCTGGCTATGCCAATGCTGGCGAGTTCGGTCGACAGATGGCTAATCGTGCGGGCTGGGTTGTTGGTAGCCGTATTGTTGGTGGTGCTGCTACAGCTGTAGCTGGAGGTTTGCAACTCGCAGATGCTGTTACTTCTACTGGACAAAACACTGTATGGAGCAAAACCGGTATCAAAGATGCGAACTCTGTCCAACAGCTTGCTAATGGTGGTATGGCTCTAGGCGAAGGCATTGCGAACACTGCGATTTACGGCAAAGATGCTATCCAGAAGATTTCTACTAGCCAAGCAGAGATCGCTGGCAATCTTCAGGCGATGAATGCAACTCGAGCTTTAACTCACATTCCTGGTTATCAGCTTCAGCAGTATCGTGACTATCTGATGCACCTCAATAAAGGCGCCCAGGGAATGGGTTCTAATGCTGGTAACTTCATCGATCAGGCTGGTGGCTCTGCGTTCATCGACCGTATGTCCGGCGTTGGTCTTGGCAGTGGTGAGATGGGTGGACTTGCTGCGTTCGGTTCAGCTAACATGGGTTCCATGTTCACGGCCGACATGGCGATTCGCGCAAAGCACTATGAGAATCAAGGTTGGGGTTCTTCACAGGAGAACATGCAGCGCATGGCTGGATTTGCCGCGGCTGGTTCCCAGAATCCTATGCAGTCGATGGAGAAGATGATGGAGCGAGCAGTCGGCTCCGGCATCAATAGCAGCAAGGCACTTAACATCATCGCAGAGAACACTGGTCAGCTTGTCGAGGCAGACAACATGCGTGGCTCTGGCTTCGATACATCTGATGCTATCACTCGTGCTATCCTTGGTGCTACTGATAAGAATAATACTAACCGAGAGTTTGCGGTTCGTCAGGCAAGTGAGACATACAGATCAGAAGCAGACTTCAAAACTAACTCCAGCACTAGCTTTGCTGGTATGGTTGCGATCTCTCGTATTCAGAAGGATCTAGGTCTAGACTTTAATAGCGCTTTATCACTACAAACTACTTCACCTGCTATGCGCGCCACTTGGGCAAAGATGGTAAGTGAAGGCAAGATGAGCGCAGTTACTCAGCAGATGCGCAACCAAGGCATCGATGCTAGCACATCTGAACTATTCAAGTCTAATCCTAACGAGTTCTTCAAGAAAGATGCTGCTGGTATGCTTCTAACGCAGGTTGAGCGCGGTGGAGCTGGTTGGGCAACCGGAGCAACTCAAGACTTTGCTAAGCTTCAGCAGTGGGCAGCCCAGAATCCGAAGAACGCAGCAATCTTCTCAGGTGATGATCCGGAAGGCGAAGCCAATGCTCCTGATTGGGTGAAAAAAGCGTTGATGAACCTCAACCAGTCATTCAGAAACACTAACAAGAATGCTAATCCTCTGGCGATTCGCCGTGACATGGGAACTCAAATGGGTTTCCGTAGTGCTGCAAGCGCAGGCCTTCCTCAGGAAGGCACTATGCGACAGGATGCGTTTGGCCTGACACAAGAAGAGCGATCTCTTGGAGAACGTCAGCGCAACGAGGCGATGAAACAGGGCATGAGAGCTCTCGGTGCTGGTGGTGCTGGCGGCACAACCGGTGCTTTAGCAGTTGCTGCCACAGGTCGAACAAATCAAGGTTTAGCTGGTAGTGACGCAGAAGCTAAATGGGCTGAAGCTGCTGCTAAGTCAGCAGCTGACTTCGGGGCTTCAGCTATGAGGTTAGATAGTGCTTCAGGTAAACTAGTAGAAGCAGCAGGAAAACTGATTGAGTTTGCTGGAGCAAGCAAGATGAACAAGATCGATGACGATGTCAAAAAGGAGATCAAGAAGCTCGAAGACAAGCTTCCTAAGATTGATCCTCAGAGCATTCGGCTCGGCGGAGGTCTAGGCGGGTAATGAAGAAATTTAAGATTGAGACTCCTCATGCAGCTGTGAAGATTTGGAACTACATCGACCGCATCGCGGACACAGGCGCTTTATCTAGTCAAGCTAATAAAGTCAAGGAAGAGATCATCAGCACGCTTTCCCTGATGAACATTCAGACCAACAAGAGTAAGGGAGACCCTGTCGGCACCTTCAATTTCACGCTAGCGCCTACCAGAAACTGGGTTTCTGTTATCACTCCTGGCAGCTGGTGTGCTATCTTCATGTCCAACGAGCCCATTGTAAAAGAAACCTTCAACTCAGCTAGCAGAAATCACGTGAAGATGTTTGGGCGCATCGATAACGTGCGCGTAGAGGTATCTGTAGATGACGAGGGTGCGCGTTCTACGCGTTATATGGTGTCAGGCCAAGATTGGAGCAGCATGTTCAATAATATCTTCTATATTGATCCTCTCTTGTCCGATCCTTCACAAGCTCAAACCAGTGAAGGTAATGCGCTATACCTTCAGATTCTTAAGAATCTATTTTCTAAGAATAATACACCTTCTACTTTTGACATTGCAAGTAACTTGCAATCGCTCTTATCGATCTTCGGTAAGCCTCTTGATATTCCTGACACCACGCGTATAGCGAAACCGACTTACAATGTTGTCCTGCCAAACGAAGCTGTTAATTTTTTTGGCTTCATTGATGCTGAAGGTGAAGAAACTTCATCGACAGATCTAACGAAAATTATCGCTCTCCAGACTGGATCCTTAAACTCAAGCGTTGGCCAGTACGACACACAAATCCGTGACGGCAACGGATGGCTTAACCCATTTTCCATGGTTGGTCAACATACACTATGGTCAGTGATGATGGACAACTGCAACTACGCTCTCAATGAGATGTATCCTGAAATGCGATGGCTTGGTGAAGATAAGCCTCAACTTACTCTTTACAGTAGAGTTAAGCCTTTTTCATTCCAGGACAACCCCATCGAAGGTGTTGATACTCAGCTGCGCTCTCAGTTTAAGAATGTAGTTACTCATCGACTACACGATGAGACTGTCATCTCCGTTAATGCAGGAACAAACTGGAGAGACAAGTTTAACTTCATCGAGATCAAGCCTGACCTATCTGAGTTCAACATTCACGATCTGGCCTCTAAACTTAAGTCACAAGCTTACCAGAAAAAGCCTGGCGGAGTAGCAGCTGCTACTGACATCTTTGACCGCGAAGGGTTCCGACCTCTCATCTACAGTATCAAGCAAATTCCTGTTCAGGTTGGTGCTGAGACTGCGGATAAGTATGACGTTGAGCTGCTTAATAAGTGGGTCAACATGCTTCAAGAGTGGTTCTTTGATACTCATCGACTCTTAAACGGCCGAATCACGATGACCGGCAGCACGGAGTACATTCCTGTCGGTGACAACATCATGTTCGATGCTGGCTTAGTGGGTGTTTCAGCAAACTACAACTCAGCTACCGCGGGTCTTGGACCAGGCAAATGCTTTGTCCTAGGGCATGTTGAGAGCGTACAGCACTCTTTCACTGTTGAACCTGATGGCGCCAGAGCCTTTCAAACCGTGATTCAGTTCGTCCGCGGTGTTATTGTCGACGAGAACAAGACTCTCATCGGCGACGGTTGCCTAGATACCCTAAGCACCGATCTACAGTACCAAGATTCTCGCAACAGCATTACAACAGTGGGTACGTCAACAGTCGATGACCCGAATAAGGGCGGCAAATAATGGACTCGCCATTTGACTTTGTTAAGGATAGCTCTGTTTGGTTTAAGCCTTCATCACTCAATGCTGTCAATGCGATGGATAATCGCCTGTATCTAGGCATCGTACGTGAAGCACGCAACGAGACTAACACTAATGAACTTCGTTACCTTGTAGAGATTCGTCATAAGAACGACATCATCCTGTGCAACTGTCGCATGCTTCGACGATGGGGTGGTGCTTATAACTATGAAGATTTCACTCTTCACGGCTATAACTATAATGATGCCAGTAACAATCAGAATGGCGTAGCTGCTATCGCTGGCGATGCTGTCCTGGTGGGTCTCTTTGGCGGATCAGGCCGCGAGGGCGTCATCCTAGGTGGATTGACTCATATGGCTCGCAAGAGCTTTTTGGATATCAAGAAAGGTCCTCAGTACCGTTCAGAGTTCAACGGCATTGAAACCTCTATCAATGATGACGGAGAGTGGACACTTACCTTTAAAGGTCAACCGACTAACAAAGATAAGCTCAACGATACTCCATCGCAACCTATTCCTGTACCGCAATACAACAAAGATGTAGGTACTTCTTACATGAAGTGGGACAAGGAAGGTGGTTACACGCTTAGCGATGAGGCCACAGACGGAGATAAGGCTCAAAAACTTCACATTGACAAGAAGAATGGAACAATTGATATTTTCTCCGGGAAAATCAACCTAAATTTCAAAAAGGATGGACAGAAGGTAAGTCTCACTAACAAAGAAACATTGATTACATCCGAAGACAGCATCACCTATAAGACCAAGAAGTTCTACGGGGAAGCCTCAACAGAGATTCGGGTAAAGACACCGCTCTACGTTGTTGAGACTGATAAGGTTCGTTTGGGCACAGAAGGTGCAAGCGAGTGGGTCATCATCGGGTCGACCTTCCGCAAGGCCCAGACAACCATGAACAATACTGTGAAAACGCAGCTTCAAGCTGCTCAAGCTGCGCTTTCAGCTGCTCAAGCAGCACTGACAACTGCAGGCGGCGCAATGTCTGTACCCATTGCAGGGCCTGTTGTGGCAGGTCCCAATATCATCACAGCTGCAACCTCTATTCAGACTGCTGGTACAGCACTTAACTTAGCGGCGACTGCTATTGACACGTTTGAAGCTACTGGTGCTGCTCATGACTATCTATCGAAGGTCACAAAGACCAAGTAAACGCAAGTTATAATTAAGCCATGGCTGATACCGTTCCACTCACAGAAAGCACTGGACCAGTTAATGATACTGGTGAGAATCCTATTTTCACGAATGCAGACTATAAGCCTATCTTAAGTAATTGGTTTACTGCAAAACCTTACGGTTTTCGCTTTACACCCAAAGAAGGATCAGCAAAGGTGATGTATCTGCCGATCGGCCCTAGCAACTTGATGATCACCACGCATTTTGCTACGTCTATCACTCCTACCATTTACGGCACGGTTGAAGAACACTCCCCAGTTCGATACTTTGACATCTCTATCGAAGGAACAACTGGTATGGGCCCAAAGTACACTCAACCCATGAGTCCTAGCGAGAAACCCGATCTTCTCAAAGGTACGCAGCAATCCGGCCGAAGTGCATTCTCAGTCTCTCAGAGTTTGAGTACCTCAGCGGCTGGTTTCTTTGCTAAAACTCTGGCTGCAGCTGATAAAGTTGCTAACGATGTTACAGCTTTAGTTGGAAAGGCAGCACCCAACACTACAGGATTGCAGCTTGATCAGACTGGCTACATTGCCTTTCACAACCTCTATCGCTTCTTTCTTAAGTACAAGAAAGACGCTTCTGGTACTGATAGTCCTAACGATACAACGCCGCGAAAGCATGGTGCTAAGCACCCGTTAGTCTTCTTCAACTACAAGGACAATAACGAATACAACGTGGTTATTCGGTCATTTACTCTTCGCCGAGACAAAGAAAACCCTATGCTGTACAACTACAGCATCTCTATGCGTGGCTATGAACTTAAAAACATTGATAATTCAGATGGAGTTAATGGCGTTGTAAGCCAAACAGACCTTCTTGCTTCACTTGGTCTCAACGGAGTAAAGGGATCTGTCTTCCTCTCTGATGTCAAGAAGAAGGCTCTAGAAGCACGTGGCATCTTGGGGTCTGTAGCTAACGGCGTTAACCAACTAGGACGATAAATGGCCTCAGTAGACAACAATACACTTCAAGCATCAGCTGACCTCGGCCTCTGGTTCAAGATCTCCACAGGAGACGCGCTTATGCTCTCTGATATGCCCGAGATCATCTCTATGCGTTGGACGTACTTCCGAGATAACTGGCAGCTTCTACGGCCACGCCTGATCAATCTCGCAGATGGTACCAGCGATCCAGATTACTTTCGCTTTACGCTAGATGACTTAACTGACTTTATTGCTAAACAGCAACTTAACAACACTGACGTAAATCCATTTGCCGCTAGCAGCGTATATTATCGCTTCTATCCTGTATTTGATAACATCAAACTAGAGAGCATTACTCTTACAAATGAAGAGCGAACATTAGTAACTAATAAGCAACTTAAACTAAAAGTGTACTCCAAGGGGAATTTCTTAAGTATCAAGAAGACCCTTCGAGAGTATCGCGACTTTTTAGCCGACTCAGTTGGTCTAAGTGATCCTGATTACGACGTAGTTTACAGCAGAGCCCCTGTTAATCAACAGGCTCCTGTATCTATTACTGATCTAAACCTGATGCGGGTGATCGAGCAACAGCTAAGCACTGTAGATTTCATCCTTGCTAACTTATTTGCTGTAGATACCGCCATCGATCCTTTTGCTCTTGCTCGGGCCAATGCCAACAATCCTGCTATCAACATTGGACAACATAAGTCAGGAAAGCTCGTTAAGATCAACTATGGAGAAGACTTACCTAGTTTAGCAAAGCGCCTCTTTGGCAACGCTGACAGATGGATTGACATCGCTTTGGCCAATGGGCTTAAGGAGCCATACGTTGACGAGATTGGCGCTGAACTGTTCCTTATTGCTAACGGCTCGGGCAACCAGATCAACATAGCTCCTACAGACACCTTCGGTAATGATAACCTGAATCGCTTCTTCGTTAATCAGTACGTTCTTATTCGTTCTGAAGTTAATCCTTTTCCGACCCAGCGTATCATCACAGGTATCAAGCAAATTCCATTGTCAGGTGAGATTATTCTGACGGTTAGTGGCGACCCGAATATGCATCTTTACTTGCTAGCGGATGACGCAAGCATTCGAATCTTCAAGCCTAATACTATCAACAGCTCCCAGTACATCTTGATTCCTTCAGAGCGCCCGTTATCTAATCCCCGAGTTGATGAACTGCCTTGGTTCCTAACCGGCAGTGCTATCGACGAGAAGAACACAAAAGTGGATCTTGCTGTAGGCGAGAATGGCACTCTAATGCGTAATGCGGATGGTGACTTAGCTCTAAGTTATGGACTTGACAACGCCGTTCAAGCTATTCGAGCTAAAATGCTCACTGAACTAGGAACAAACCGGCGGCACCCAGGCTACGGTCTTCTTAATGTTGTTGGTACACCTACTGTTCAAGCAGAAGACACTAAAGCGGCCCTTGTTAAGGTAATCAACGAACAAATCACCAACGATGGTCGTTTTGATCGAGTTCAAAGTCTCGATGTTACTAAAAACACTCAAACTACCGGAGTTGCTTATAACATCACTCTAGTGGTCAAACTAGCTGGTTCCAATACCTTTTTGCCAATCACCTTCACCATTAACGCTTAAAGCCTTGCAATTCCCATAGTAGAATAGAGTCACTATGATCGAAATCAAGTCTTTTAATCAAATTTTAGGTGGAATGGTTCGCAAGATTATCGCTGAAACCCCACTAAGTGACATCAACCCCGGCTCAGTATTCCTATCACTGTTGGAAGCCTGTGCAAGCCAAGACTTTGATAACAATGTTGCTATCCTCAACATTCTTGAGTTGCTTAATGTTGATGCCATCCGCAACAACGATCTAGATAACAAAGCCGCGGACCTGGGGTTGACTCGATACGCAGCAAAAGCTGCCACTGGTGTCATCCAAGTACAGAACACCAACATCACTAAGCAGAGCACTGGACTATATAGTCTAAAGCCTGCACCCATCTCTGGGCAGGAAGTATTGTTTGTGAACAATACAACTGGTTGGGCCGCTTCTGGTAATCTGTACATTGGGCGTGGCACTAATTCATTCGAGGGACCGATTCCTTATACGAGCATCAACGTATTCACCACATACTCACAGATCAATCTAGGTTCTGCCCTTCAGAAGGATCATCTCGCATCAGATACGGTTATTAACGCGCAGGGTCAGCCCGATCGCGTCGTAGGCGCAGGTACCACGGTGAAGATCCCTGCTAACAACCAGAACCCTGACATCCTCTATAACACCATCCGCGACGCAGTTATTCCATCTGGCGAAGATAGAGTCAGTGATGTTCTTGTAGTTGCACAGATTCCTGGTTCTCTAGGTAATGCTCTTATTAATACTATTCGTCAGTTTGATACTGCTCCTTTCGTAGGAGCGGCAGTTACTAACACAGTTGCTTTCTCTACTGGTTCTGACATTGAAACAGATGTTCAGCTTCGCAATCGAATTAAGGCCTATGCGGCCTCACTAGCTCGCGGTACATCACCTGCGATCCTCAGTGCTATCATGGGGCTTTCAGATCCCGATGAGAATAAGCGCGTTGCATCAGCGGTTCTATCACAAAGCATTGGCGTTGGTGATCCTTCGATTCTCTATATCGACGATGGTAGCGGCTTCCAGCCTTCACAGGCTGGCCAAACGGTTGATGTCTTGATTGCGCGTGCCAACGGCTCAGAGGAGTTTATGCAGCTAGCTAACTATCCTCTGCCACGAGCTCAAGTTATCAACGGTGCCTCTGGTCCCTTTGTGTTCCTTGACCAGATGTTCTTACGAGTTGCTGTAGATGGTGTCGAAGAGACAATCGTTTTTACAACCGATGATTTTGCCAACATCTCAATCGCAACCCTCTCTGAGATTGTCTCAGCTATCAATGACAAATCTACTTTATTTAAGGCTCGCTTAACTAAAGATTCACAAGCTATCTTGGTGTTCCCTGTTGACCCCGATGCTGAATTCATTCAGATTGTCCCGATGCGGGCAACAGACACAGAAAGCCTATACGCTAACAACCTTCTTAACTTTCCTGTCAAAGAGTCGAGCTATATTGCTCTCTTCCAGAACAGCACGCGTCTCCATCAGCGAGAGCGCATCGCAACTGTAGAAACCCTTCCTTTTGCAGTTTGGAACCTATTTGGTCCTGGTAACTTACTAATCTCCGTTGACGGAACTCCCGCTCAGGATCGCAGCTTCTCGCTTGCTGATTTTCCGGGTATCTCATCTTTCACTGTTTTAACGCTTGACAGTTGGGTTGAAGCATTTAATGCTAAGTTTGCTGGTATTACCGCAACTGCAACGCCTAATCAAACTATGCAGATCAGCAGCAACAAGCGCGGTGCTGGTGCATCGATTGAGATTGTCGGTGGAACATATCAAGCACAAGTTTTTGGCTCCAATGCGACTTCTGCAACTGGTCAAGACTCACAGTTCGAGATCAATCGGTCCACAGGCAACATCCGTCTCTTGACTGAAATTCAAGAAGGCGACGTGATCACAGCAGGTATTGCTGATGCCAAGGGCTTTGTTGTTTCAACAGCCACTACAACTGGTCTCTTTGACCTAGATTTAGATGATGAAGGTCGCGAACCTCAGATGGTTATCTGTGCAGATGCTTCCTTCTGTGACAAGATCGGCGTTGATCTCACAGTTGATTCTTCACTTGATATCAGTGATGAGGGTGGCGGTGTCATGCGGATTATGGCTAACGATATTGAAACATTCAACAATGTTCAGCCTGGTCACTTTATTTACATTGCTTATCAGAGCTCAGGAACTAACTGGGTTGATTCAACCAACAGCGGTTTATTTAAGGTTCATACACGTGGTTCACATCTAGTTGCTGGTACAGATACTTACATTGAAGTACTTAACAACGATATTCTTGGTCAGACTGTGATCGTCTCAGATGTAAGAGATATTGCTGCCTTCCACACGGATGTTTATCCTCAGCTATGGGTAGCTGGATATTTAACTAATCCGATTGCAGCTTCACTTAACGATGTTGTTAGCTCAATTAATACTGCACTTGTAGGCGTTAAGGCTTCTATCTTTCGCACCAATTCGGTAAAGGTTACTTCTGCAACTGAAGATTCAAACGGCAGTATTGCTATTCCGGTTACCAGCGGAAAAATTTCAGCTGTGTTTACCACTACCGATACAGTACAGGCAAATAATTCACCTTTAATTGCCAATAAGACTTCATCGAAAGACATGCTGGGTTTCCTGAAAATGCAACCCATCATCTCTCAGAACAGCTATCTAGAACGTGCCAAGTATCCTGCTCTTCTTGCTTCTCTAGCTGCAAGCGCTACTCCGGATTTCTTCCCTTATGGAAATCCTTATTCAGAAGAGTTGACTTCATCAGCTTGGACTGATGCTACCGTTAGCCTATCAGATCAACTAATGATGGTTAGCGGAGATAACGAAGGGCAGATACGGTCTATCTCATACAAGCCTAGCGATCCGAGCATCAGTACACAGCCGGGCGCACCTCGCACTTTATTGGATTACGCAGAGAACGATGAGGTTCAGTTGTTTCAATCTCTTCAGATGTCACAGGATGACAACATCGTCGCAGTAATGGATCAAGATGCCATCATCAAGACAATTAGCATTCCTGCGGCTCGGACAGGTCAGATTAACTCAGGAAATGGCGTTGATAGCTTCATCCCTACGAGCACAGAATTCTCAGCTAGTGACGTGGACAACGAGCCTGGCGTAAATTTCAACACTGTTAACGTTTGGGGTACTGAGCTCAACGGTACAGACTTCAGCGACTATAAAGTATTGATGCGAGCCCATAACTGGTATGCAACTGGTGGTACTGGGGCTTCTGGCAAAGGTAAGTTTATTGTTCGCTCTGTAGAGTACGGTTCAAACGGCAACCGTCAGCGTTTCAACATCGAATATCCTGCAGCAGCAAACTTAGACGAGTCAACAACTCTGACCAATACTCCTTCTTGGAATAAACTTTCTTACAAGTTTGGATCTGGTACAGTTCGTGCGACAGGTATCCCCGGAGGAACAGACGTTGTTGTGACTGGTCCTTACAGCAACACTACAGTTAACTTCCCAGCAGGTGCTTCTGGTACGGGTAAGTACTATGACTTTACTTTTGCCGATGGTGACTTCACCACTGTGCAAATCAATGATGTTATCAGCTGTCTAAGCGGCTGTGGTTTTCCTATCGCCTTCTTAGGCCAGTTCGGTATTAAGAATAAGAGCGGATTAACTATTCGACTATATGCGCCTCTAGCTACAGCTCAAACTATCACTGTAGATAATTCAGACCTGTTGAATATCTTCCCTCTAACTAAAACTACTATTGCTGACATTATTGCAACCATCAATGACTCTAATATCATGGTTGCTGCTGCAGTAAGTGGTCCAAGCACAGAGATTGTGTGTTCAACGTTCGAAGATCAGTACACCTGGACCAACGATGCAACTGCTCTAGCACACGACCATAAGCCGACTGATCCCGACAAGCAGGGGTTTGTTGGTCTGTTTGACGGAGTGTCTGATGTTCGATTCTTCATCAATCAGAGCCCTAACTTCACACTGAAGAGCCCACTCGTAATTCCAACCACTGGTGTTTCAGCATCCATCTACAGAATGGATACGGCTCCTAACGAAGATGACTCACTGGGTGAATACTTCAAGCTTGTTCCTACGACTATCAAGAACATCAAGCATCACTTTACGCAGAAGGCTCTATCGCAGCTACCTATTGTTGCAGATGTATCGATTGCTGATACTGGCAAGCGTGTTCAATTAGTCTCTAAGCAACTTGGCGGTTCAGGAGCTATCCAGATCCTTGGCGGTCAAGCAAACAGCGCCCAGACCAGCATCATCGGTCAGAGTGTTGTTTCTTCTGATACAACTGGAAGCTACCTTCTTGGTACTGTCTCTGCGTTCCCGAATACTTACGCAAAAGACGATACAGTAAAGATTACCAATCAGCGAGGCGTTGCTCGTAAGACACAGTTTGCTAGCACTAGTACAGCTAGCGTTACAGTTCTTACAAGTGATCGGGCAGAGTACTACTGGAACCCGCTTATCACTAACTTTGCAGCTGGAACTACTTTCACTATTACTGATGTCTCTAGCTCATATGATGACTACGAGGGTAACCCTATGAGTGCGGGCGTTGTTTGGCGCTGGACACACAGCATCGGCAACGGTGAAACTCTTGCTCTAGTGAAGCCTGGTCATCAAGTAATTGCTACTAATTGCCCTGGTTGGAAAAACACCAATCAGGCTAAATTGCCGGGTGATGGCACCACTGTTGGTTTCCCCGTGATTCACGTAAATGACGTAGGTCACTCATTTGATGTTGTTAATCCTTTCGGTGCTGCAATGTCAGCAACTGCTATGAGCACAGGAGTAGTGAAGATTGTTCCTGCACCTCGCACTAAGTGGAATCTAGCACACGGTGCTCCTGCACCCATTAGCTCCATCTCGCGCTCAAGCAATATTGTTACGGTTCAAACTTCCATCTCTCATAACTTGAACACTGGGAACAATGTCACTATTTCTGACAGCATTGGAGCAATTGCAGATGGAACCTATGGTCCTATCACAGTAGTTGGTCCTCAAACATTTACTTTTGCTAACAGCGGTACTACTATTGTTGAGCTAGATGTGGGCGCAACAGTAGCTCCAAGCGTAACTCGAACTTCGTACCGTCTGCAGAAACTTGGTGCCAACAATCTGGTTAGAATTGCTCGGGTTGATGGTGCTCTACCTCGATTCGCTGATTGCGGTGTTGCTGTAGACGATTACTTGGTTATTCAGGGAACTACATTCAACGCATCCAACAACGGTGTTCATCGTGTTTTGGCTGTAGACAACGAAAGCGTTGTTATTGAGCATGAAGGTGCAGTTGAAGATAGAAATCGCTTGATTTACTTTAACAACAATGATATTTCAGTGACTTGGACCGCAAACACTAATATCATTCAGGGAAGCGCTGGATCATTTAAGTACTTAACGACCGGTACATGGGTTAAGAAGCTTGAAGATACAGACTCTAAGTACATTCAAGTTGTAAGCTGTGACACAAATAACTATGCAACTGCAACTAAGGTTACTTTAGGTCAAGTTTACTCTGGAACCACAGGATCTGCTATCGGTATCAGCTATGACATGGAAACTGCTCACGATCAGGGCGTTCTTCTAGAGAATGCTGATGATTTGACCTTTTACGAAGGCGATTCGGCGTTTAAGACTGATACACTATTCGTGCAAAGTGTTACTGCAACTGGTTGGTTTAACCTGAATAACACTGGCTCATTTGAGATCATTGAGATCGGTAACAATCCTTCCGACAGTCGACCGTTTGTGCGTGTCACGAACCCTATCGCAGTCACTGAGACCAATCGTAGTTTGAGTGCTGCACCTAACGGGTTCTACATCGTAGAGAACGATCTATATAAGTATTCAACTTATCGGACTGTAACTAACTCGACTATCAGCGACACAAACAATCTGCAGCGAAGCATCTACATGCTTCCTGATGCTCGCGCGTACAAGATTTCTGCTGCTAACGGCTCTATCATGTCACACACTGGCAAGTTAGGCTACGATCTCATCACATCAGTTGGTACAGATGGGTACTTGTACTATACAGGCCTACTGCGCCGTGTTCAGCGCACTGTTGACGGGTTTGCGCCAGATCCTTCAAGCTTTACTGAGCGCCGTGCAGTTGGGTCACGCATTGAATTGCTGCCTCCTCTAATCAAGAACATTTCACTTGTTTTGACGATTACCACTAAAGAAGGTTCAACCATTCAAGACATTTCGGACAACATTAAATCTGCTATTATTGATTATGTAAATGGACTTGGAGTAGGTGAAGACGTTATTCTTTCAGCTATCATCGCTGCAATTATGAAGGTAAAAGGTGTAGCAGCTGCTACATTCAACTCTCCTCTTCCTTCCGAAGAACGAATTACTATCGCAGCCAATGAAAAGGCACTCATCTTCGCTGATGCAATTGGTATTGTCTAATGGAAAACCAAACTAAAGCTGACAGAATCTTTGATCTGCTCCCGAAGTATTTCAACGCTCGTGCGGATGAAAATTGGAGCAGTCTCATCTCTGCAATTGGTAGCGAGGATGAGCGTCTCGCTCAACTGATTGAACAAGTTAGAAAACAATTTTTCGTCAAGACAGCAGAGCGACCTTATCTTGATCGCCTTGCCGCAAATAACAATTTGACTCGGCCTCGCTTCGTAGGCATGAGCGACGGCGATTTCCGTCGGTTTGTGCCTATTATGTCTTATCAGCCGAAGCAGGTGAAACGAATCATCGACGAGCTGCTTGATCTTTTCTTTCTTAAAGATGCAACAACAGCATTTTTGTCTACTGACTTGTTTGAGCCTTTCGCCCTAAAGAATGGCTGGGATCTTGCCATCACGGTCGATTCCTTAAACAAAGAACACATTGTATTCCGAACCAGTGACTTTACTGACATTACATCTGCTTCAGCGGCAGAAGTTGCAGCTGCTTATAATCGTCAAGCTAAATACTCATACGCTATCACCTACTATGACAGCACAACCAAGCACACTTATCTAAGAATCTTCAGCAATACTATTGGGGCTCAGGGCTCTATGGCTATTACTGGTGGTTTGGCTAACATTGGATTTGAGCCTAATGGTTTCTTATCTGAATTAGGTGCTGGCTCTAATACTCAATGGCTTGTTACTAAAGTAGGCAACACGGTAACGTTCAAATATAACGCAGGAACTGAGCCTGGTGTCGAATCATTGCAACCTGGTGACATCTTCTTTTGTGACTTAACAGGCAATGTTGGTTCGTTTATTGTTACTAATGTCGATGTTCAAGCTCGTAGCTTCACATTTGAAAATCTTCTTGCAACTGCTGGTACATTTACACAGACTAACTCTAAACAAACTAAATGGATGCGACCTGTCCACGTTACGTCATTTGCTGTCCGTCGCCGAGCCTTAACATGGGAAACAACTGTTGGAGCTGTCTCTATCGAGATGCCTGCTACTCCTCCTGTGGTTAGTCGTGGTGCAAAAGGCGGAATGCACGTAAATGGCGAATTTGGCATTGTGACTGAGATCAATTCATCGACTAGTCTTACAGTAAATGACTCTGAAGGCTTTCCTACTGAAGGGTACTTCCTCATCGAACCTGTTCAAGCTATTACAGCCAGACTTTCAGGTGGAGCATCCGAACTTGTTAAAACAGTGACCTCTAACGGCCGCGTAATTTCAGATTTCACCCGTTATCACTACACAGGCATTGCTGGAAACACACTTACAGGAATTACGCCTGATTTGCCAGATACAACCGCTTTAAATGAAGTAACTATTGCTTCATTATCAAGAACAACTAATGTGCTTTCAGCTGTAGCGACTAATAACTTTAGCGCAGGGGATACAATCTTTATCAAAGGAAGCAGCGGTGTTCCGATCCTGACGACTACTGGTCAAACATCGGCTGGCTCTTCAACTCTAAACGACGTAGGTGACATCACTGGTGTGTCTGCTGGTCAACTAGTGATCGGAACAGGCATCCCAGATGGAACCACGGTTGTTAGCGTATATGATTCAACCACCGTAGTGATGTCAAGAGCAGCTACAGCAAGTGCGACAGGCGTGAGCATTGTGTTTAGCGAAAACACCAATGGAGCCTTTCAGTTGGCTTCAGCAGATAGTGCTGGCTTTACAATTAATTTAGTAGGTACCGATGGCTCCGTTGACGTAGCCGGAACTGCTTCAAAAGAAGAGCTGCTACTGGCTCCTGATAGCTTTAAAATCATCGTTACAACCTCTGTGAGCTCTGAAGTTACTAAAATTAAAGGTCCATACGTCTGGCAACTCGATACACCTTTTACTTTAAGTGCAGATACCAGTACTACAACTACGGATATCGTGGCCGGTAAGACCTACAAGCTTTTAACTCTTGACTCTAACAATATTCCTGATGGACCTGGCTACGTAGTCCTTGATTACGGCAAGAATAACCAGGAAGGGCCTATTAAATACCTTTATAAAGCAGCAGAGAATATTATTGCTGTAGATACTTCTTACACTTTTCAACAATTTCACGACGCTGGGGCCAGCGTAGTAGCAGTAAGCAAACTTGGACCTCACACCCCCACTGGGCAAGGTAACGAATATCCGCCGTATGTGACCAATCCTCCGGACGCGCGTAAGTTACTTCAGGATCTCATCGTCTCGGTGGCAAGTGCCGGTATCTTTATCGACTTTATCATCCGCTTTCCAAGTCAGTTGTATGGCACTATCAATGTCTACGACTAAGTAGATAAGCAAAATTGTAGTACAATTATGAGCATGGTGAACTAACATGGCCGTTCTTGGACGAGTACTTTTACATTCTGCAGAGCGTATTGATCTTCCTGATCTCCTTTCAATTGACTCATATGGAGCGGGAGACTGGAAGTATTTCATGCAGAGCTTGGTCGGGACGACTAAGCCCTATATTCTTTCTGGATTTGACATTATTAATCCAGGTAACGCAATTGGTCTTCCCACTTGTTCATTTCGAGTGGCTGACTCAATCGTTTACTATCCTGGCTCAGCAGCAGGTCCTTTCTTCTATGGACTTTCTGAGGGAAACTCCGCAGCAGCGCCTCTAGTTCCGCAACTTCGAACTAATGCAACTAACTATGTCTATCTAACTCTTTCAACTTTTGAAACTTCCATTGATACTCGAGCCCTCTGGGACCCTGATCGAAACGGCGGTAGCGGTGGTGAGTTTACCCAAGACATTAACACTGAGTCAGTAATTGCTGCTCAACTTGGTATTTCAACTGGATCTTTCCCTGTAAACACGGTGCCGTTGGCCATCATCACTGTTGGTGCCACAGCGATTACATCTATCACGGATGCGCGCGATCTGATGTTCCGTCTCGGCACCGGTGGCATTGCCCCCAATCCACAGGCTGCCTTTGCGTTTCCGGCGCTCCCTGACGCGAACTACGCACGTCAGGAGGCAAACGGGACAATGACCTCCCTCTCCGATCCCAATCCTTTTCAGGGCGGCGACAAGAACATCAAAACCTTAAAGCAGTGGATGGATGCGGTAATGACTAAGCTCAAGGAGCTTGGCGGAACCACTTACTGGTACGAAGATACCACCACATTCTCTCTCTATAAGTTGTTTCATGATGCCTTAGCAACTGCTTGGAAGAGCAAAGGCTCGTATACTCACTCATCAGCGACGCCTGGTGAACTTTCATGGAGTGAAGATCTTTACATTAAGAGCATGGATATGCCTGTTGACATTGTCATCCGTGCTTCCGGCGGCAGTCCTATTCAGCTCGAAAATGAGCAAGTAGCATTCATTGATCTAGTTCGTGACGTACCTGTAAATCCCCTGGATGAGAACGTTTCGTTCACAAACGGGCAGGCGTATGTTAACAGCACATCTGGTGCGACTGGTTTGTTTGCAAACCTTAAGAAGGGCGATTGGATTAAGAAGGCAACTGATGGTGATAACTTATTCTTGCAAGTTCGTGAGTTCTATAATGCAGCTCAGTCTCCTGGTCCTACTACTGGCTCCGTAACTACAGCAGGTGATGCTCGCTCTATCATTTTGAGTGATACCTATGAAGGAACTTCAAGTGACGTAGCTGGCGATAAGGCTCGATACTGGCAAGGTGAATACGACACAACTGATATTCAGATTGTTGATCGCAATAACAGCCTTCTGCTCGAAGCAGCAGGAAACATGTTATGGTTTGCTCAGCGAAGCGATACCATCATGGCCATCAATTCAATTGAGGGCACAAATCTAACAGGCACAGTTACGGTTGCAGATGGAACTGGCGCAATTGTTTCATCAACTGCACATGGTTTAGTAGATGGTGATCGAGTTGATGTGTATTCACCCGCTGGCCACGCAGGCGATCACACGATTGATGTCATCGATGCAGACACCTTCACTTTTAAGTCAACCAATACTTCAACTGGTTCTTTTAGCGGATGTTATGGTCTCTGCACTACAAAAGCAACCTCAGTAAACGGTTTTCAACTTGAGTCAGCTAATCATGGCTTTGATTCTGGTGAAACTATTATCATCTCTGGAACGTCGATGTTTGACGATGAGTACGTTATTAACGTTCGATCACCGACCGAATTTCAATTTCCTTGCGAAACTATTCTCCCTGAGGAAGTCACTGGAACTGCGACTTTAGCTCGCATGGACGTTCGCTCAGAAGAAGGTATTCAGAAGATCGTACAAGGTGAAACCATCGAAGTTGGATCTGGTGCAATTCAGAACATGCAGGAATTCATCGGCATGACTGCTCTCGATCAGACATACCCGGTGTACACATTACCTGGAGCATACGGCACATTTAGCAGCGGCGCTAATTACAACACCTTAGTCACAGACAATCTGACGGCGCGGGTTGCAAAGAATACCGCGATGTTGATGGATAAGGCTCAAGATAAGACAGTTAAGTACTTAACTACAGCACTTGAGGCTTTCGTTGAAGTTGACTCGAACCCCTCTCTACAGAACCTTAGCTTTACTCCGCCTAGCAGCACGCTTACCATCCTTCAACCAGGTAGCGTAGGTAATGCAGTCGTTACGCTACCCAACGTTGGTTCACCTCTAAAGCTTGCAGCTAATCAATCGGCTTATGTAACTATCAACCGCAATGCAGCGTCCACTCCTGGCTTTACAATTGCTGCTACAACGGCGGTTCCTGTTAGCGAAAACGTGTTTGTAATTGCGTCTCGCCTTTCAGGTCCTGAAATTTTCCTATGGGATAACCTTCCCGTTCTTGGAACGGTTCCACTTGCACCTTCTGACGTCCCACTAGTACAGTGTGACTTTTTCGATCCCCTATCTACAACGTTGCCCACGGGTAATCCTGTCACAGTTGACAACGTGTCTGTTCAAGCAGGTGAGTTAGTAGTTTTCGGTGCATTGTTGTCAGGCGGCGATCGCATGTACAAGGCGGTTGGTGTTGGCACCAATATCACTAGCTGGGAAGCACAATATAAGTTTAATGGAGCGCTTGATCCAACTAATGCAGACACTATCCTGGTTCGTAAAGGTGCTGCTTTTGCTCGTCAAGTAGGTATTCACAACGGAACCGATTGGGAATTCAATGCTTACGTACGCTATTTTAACGGTGCAGACTATTTTGAGCAATCTGGCCTACATGGTGTTACGGCTGCAAACAATGCAACAACCACAATCTTCTCCTTGGCGTGGGCAGGCAGTGAACACATTATTGTAGATTTCTCTGTAGTTCGTGGAACCTTACGAGAAACTGGCACAATGCATGTTGTTACAGATGGATCTGCTGTTGAAGTTGCGACTGACAGCTCATACATCAACGGTAACTCAGGAGTAACCTTCTCTGGTGCCATTGTCAGTTCAAACTTAGTTCTTTCAGCTACAACTACCAATACTGGTACAGCTGCTCAAGTAAAGTTCTCAATTCGTCGTTGGTCTTCATCGTTCCCAGGTGGTCCCGCTGGCGTACCTTCTTATTCTGGTGCAGCTCCTGCTCCGACTCCTGCTGCGGCACCTGTTAACTCTGTTCAGTTTAACTCTGGTGGCGTTCTAGCTGGTAACTCAAACTTCACGATCGACACGGTTGACATCAGCCAGAATTACAATGGCCTACGTCAAGGCGTACTATCAAGTCCAATTACTATCGTAGACAATATGGCTTCACCTACTAACTTAGTTTTGTTAAGTACTTCATATTCCTTCTACATTTTAGATTACTCGATCACAAAAGAAGGTTTTGCACGCACTGGTCAGATGGTCATTGCGTACGACGGAACCAATGTGTCTACTAATGAAGTCTACACTGAGACTGGGGCAACTGGAGTTGTTTTAAGTGCGGTTGTTTCAGGTGGAATACAACTTCAATACACAAGTACTAACGGCGCCGGCGATGGCGCATTCAAGTACTCGTGGCGTAAGTGGGCATAATGTTATAATCAAAGCGTAGTGGCTTGAGGGAATAGTGAACTCAAGACGCGATGAGTTGTCTATTGTCGAGTCTTAGTTCTCAACTTGGAGAATTGACATGGCAGACAACAGTTTTAAGATTAATAAGAGCGCGAATTTTAACCCTCAGGCATCGACGCCTGCGAATCCAATCGACGGAGATTTCTATTATGACTCCACGATGCAGACATTCGCACACTACCACAACGGCGCTTGGGCTAACCTTAACTCAGTAGATACTGTAGCATCCGCCCTATGGATGACAGGCGCACAGTTCACTCCTGCTAAAGTTCGAAATACAGTGATTAAAGTTACTGGTGGTGTAGCTGTAGCTCACTTAGCTGGTATGTCTGCTAGCTTCTCTGCCAAACAGATCACTATCTACAATGCGGGCTCTGATCTTATTGTAGTTGAACCTGATGACGCAAACGAGCCTACAACCAATAATCGGATCATGACTCCTACAGCAGGAAGCATGAACTTGATCCCCGGTGAAGTTGCAGTCTTCACGTACGATATTGTGGCCAATCGATGGCTGCTAGTTTCAATCTCTTCGCAGGCGGGAGCACAAGTCATTGCAACGACCTCTAATCCTGGTCTAGTAACGTTGCATCAGGCTTCTACTGTCCCCTCTGATGGTATTGTTCTCTCAGACGGCGATCTGAATACTGCAACAGGCGTCGTTGGTCTTGATGCCAATCGAGCGGCCCTCATCGATGTTCCTCTCGCTGCCGTTCCTGCACTAGTAGTGAATAGCCGTAATGACGCAACCGGCGTTAAGTTCAATATTGGTTCTGGTACTACTCCAGCACTACAGATTTCAAAAGCTAGTACTGGCGTAAATGGTATTTCACTTGATTCCACTGTAACACTTACTCAGAAGCCTGGTTCCGATGTTGACTTGTTTCTTCTAAACAATACCATTATGCAGCTAGGCAAGCGTCAGCTGAAATTTTCAGACAATGATGGAACTGGTGTTCACTTTAAGAACTATCTAGAATACACAAATCTTGCTGATATCACCTCACGCGGCATTCGTTTTGTCAACGAGTGCGATGGAGGTACCGGTGAACTTTGGGTGCAAACCGCGGATGATGGTCTAGGTGATGCAAAAGTGGACCTCATCTTTAAGATTCCTACAGAGATCAATCATCAGTACATCACTAATAAGCAAGGCGAACTTCTGCTAAACGCAACTCAAGTTGGCTCTACGCATCTTGGCCATGGTTCCGCCGGAACAACTTCATTCTCTAGCAACAATACTAAGTTGTGGGAAATTACGGGTTCAGGTGCTTCGCCTGCTGGTGCATTGCAGGCCGTTGGGTCAAGCCGATTTATCCGCAATATTACAGATCCTTCACTTGCGCAAGATGTTGCTACAAAGTTTTATGTAGATCGTCAGTGGGATAGCGCAGGTCACAGAAATCTCATCATCAATGGACATTTCCGTTATTGGCAACGTACTGCAGGCGGAACGCTTAACGTTACTGGGTCTCGTACTTACAACGCAGATCGTTGGCAGTTCGTTCGCGGGTCTGGTGCTGCTAACTCAGTTGCATACTCACGTCAGAGCACTGGTGGTGGTACAGGTTCACAGTACGCGGCTCGATTAGCACGAACTAACGGAGACACAGATACAAGCACCTTACTCTTCTGGCAGGAAATTGACAGAGAGTTGGTGCGATCTGCTCAAAGCAAGAAGCTTCGTGTTTCCTTTTACGCTCGATGCGGCGTAGGTTATGTACCTACCGTCGGCACCAATCTCGGTGTTGAATTGATTGCTGGCACTTCAGAAACCGAAGTGCTTTCAAGCAGTGGTGGATACGCCACTGGCAGCTCATCTCTAGGTTCTGGAAACGTTACTCTTACAAACTCGTTTGTTCAATATTCTGTTGAGTTTTCGACTGCTAACTTGTCAACTGCAGCTGCACTAGGGTTACGTTTCTCTTATATCCCTAATGCAACTGCTATTGCAAACGATTTCTTTGAAATTACTTCAGTTATTCTCACTACTCGAGCTGATCTAGCTGATTCTTCTGGAGTGCACATTGAATGGTCTCCTTGTGGAGGCAGTGAACAAGCTGATCTGGCAGCATGTGAACGTCACTACGAGAAGAGTTATCAAGTAGAGGTAGCACCTGGTTCATCTACTACTGTTGGCACTGAATGGTCAGGGATTACTACTGGCGGCGGTGCCTTACGACCGGATACGCTTCGCTTCCGTGTTCGAAAGTGGCGCACACCGACAACCACAAATATCTACGATAACACTGGAACAATTGGCAGTGTTACAGATACTACAACTGGAACTAGTAAAGCTGGTTCAAGCTTCACGTCCAGTGAGACTGGATTTCACTTCCAGGTAGCCACGGCCTCTGCAGGAGACCAGGTTGGTTATCACTATGAAGTAGATACTGAACTCTAAACGTCTTCAATGGCACTCTGAAAGAATGCCGACGAAGCGTCGAACGCAAGTACTTCTTCGCAGTTGTTAGCTTGAATGAACTTTGGACTCCAATGAATCTCTACAACAGGGGATTCATTGGGCGGTTCTTTGAAATCAACCGTGCATTTACGATCAATGCCGCGAAGTTGAATGGCCAATCTGTTAAGAGCTAACGAAGTGAAATACCCATATCCAAATGGATTTTCCCCGTCAAGCTTCCGCGTTTTATCCCACTCAGAAAAGAACTCTGCAACCCAGTTTGCAACTGTCTTCTGCCTAGAAGCTTGTTTAGCAAATTGCTTCTTACGAGCAACTTTAGCCTCAATTTCTTTCATCAGATCATTTTTGACCTTAGACATTACCGACCTTTTGAAGATTTTCTAAGAATCGAGCCGCCACTGCCTCATGCCCTTCTTTCTTTAGAACGTCATTCCAATCCATTTCATCATTTAGGGTTGTTGAGAGATGAGTAATGCATTTAGCTTTTGCGGCCTTCATCAAACCTTCTTGACCGGCTTCATCTGCGTCATACGAGCCAATTACCTTGATACCTAGATCGATTAACTCTTGCAACACTTCTTGGTGATGCTTGGTAACATTGCAACCTGAAGTACAGATAAATTTCCACGGATTTTTTGTGACGCCGCCGTACTTGAGATTGAAGGCCTGCTGCAAGCTGAGAGCGTTAAAATACCCCTCACAGACACCAACTGCCTTGATATCTGTGATAAAGGGACCTTGATTCCACAAGCCAAACAACATTCCTAGACGAGTCCCAGGAAGGGTATCTATCTTCTGGTCATCTCCGTCTTTGTTGATACGGGTCTGTAAAAATCGAATTTGCGCTCCGCAGAAATGATCTTGAAAGTAGTACGGAAACACAATGCCTTCTCGCTCAACATCATAGTACATGTCACCGTCAAGATTCAAACCTCGACCTAGAATATAATCTACGCCTTTTTGAGCACGAGGGTCAGAGAAGGGAATAAACTTCGACGGCCACTTCATTACCTGAAGTTCGTTTGGAGTGGCTTCTTTAAAGTCAAAATCACCCTTAAGAAACTCTGGCAGAGAGATTTCTCCCAAAAAACAGTACTGCCGCAGCGAATATCCACGCTGACAAACGCCTTTGCAGTAACACCAAATATCGCCAGATTCAGGGTCTTTATGCCAATAAAGAGTATCGTTAGGGCGCTTGCAAATTAGACATTTTTTGGTAGAGAAGCTCATATTTTTTGCCCCGCGATGTAATCAGACCCGCTGAATTGTTTATCTTCTTTGTCTTTGGTTAATTCTACAAGATCGTCTAGATCCTTCTCAGCCTGCTTACGAGAGAACATAAGCTTACGCTTCTCGAGCTCATCTTCAGAGAGTTGTTCTAAGAATCTTCCGTTTTCAAAGGGGCAAGTGAAGCGTTTACCAGCAACCCCAAATCGGTCTTTGTGAATAAGAAAATCGGTTGTATGTTCTTCGAAGTTAGGGATCGCTTCGATAATAACTGTTGCAGGTTCAACTACAGCAGGGCATTCCTTGATGCGGGCGTCAATGTCTTTTGCGCCGCCCTTCTTGCTCATTGAGTGAAGCTGAGCAAATAGAACAACGGGAATGTCGCAACTCTTGATATATCGTCCAAGCCAGATACGAAAATCGTTCAACACATCGTAGCGCGTTCTCGACTTATCTTTGATAGAGTCTTTAATGAGCTGAAAGTAGTCGATTAGAACTGCATGATAGCCTGAGCCCTTAACTGATTCAAGCGCGTTCTGTACGCCTTCAAGTTTTGTAGTGAGACCATTCTTTGCTGTCACGTCAATGACTTTGACAGAACGCATGATGCTAGGAAACAGCGTGATGCACTCTCGGCGATGCTCCTCTGACATTTCGCCTTTCTTATATTTATTAAAGTCATAGCCCAGATCTAATGCTGCGATACGCATCAAGATATCCTGGCTTGTCTCTTCGTTAGAAATAACTAGAATTGTCTTATCTTGCTTCCAGAGTGGGAACGAGATATTGGCAGCAATAGTAGACTTACCTGAACCAGAAACAGCACAGAATAAGTAGAGACTCTCCTTGGTGAAGGGAATAGCTGCTGTTAGACTCTTATTGATAAGAGTGATACGCTGCTTCAAGATTCTTTCATAATTCGAGATGTTCTTGACATTCTCGATGAACGACTCTTTGTCGCCGAACTTATTGATCTCGTCGAACGAGATAGAAACATCTATGGGTTCCGCAATTCCTGCTTTAGCCATCAACTGCTTTTGATCTTCTTTACTTAGAATTGCCACTTGTTTTGGCTCCAAAAAGGTAGTCTACTTCATTCATCGGGTCGTACTCGTCATTAAGACGTTTCTCAATTTCTGATGTGTCAACTCGAGGCCATTCTTCAGCATACTCGCGTTGAATTCTGTACTCTTCAGCAGTCATGCTTCCGAAGACAGCCGGTTCCTTTTCTTCCTCAGGTTGCTGAGGCGTACTTTTGGTAGCAACAGGATAAATGTTGAAGAACGCCAACTGGCCTGCGTTGTCAATATCCTGGCGCCACTGTTCTTCTAGGTCTTTTTCACTGTCCCACTTATTTAAATACTTCCACTTCCTGTAGGCGTTCTTGACGTGACCGGCATTAGGGTAATGAGCCTTAATGGCCTTCGGCATTAGGTTGTAAGCTTCTTCAAACTCCATACCTTCAGCCTTTAAGCTGTCGAAGAGCTCTTCAAAGTTTCTTTGAACAGCACCCTTACCTTTATCACGCTCTGGTAGAGACGCCTTCCATTGTTGAAAAATAAGTTCAAATTTAGAGATCGGCATGAATTCCTTGATGAGATTTTCATCCCATATTTTACGAGAATATAAAGAGGGCCTCTCGCAAGGCATCTATCTGAAGCTTCTAAAGTAGAATACTCTAGATGAACATCACTTTAACAAACGAAAAACTTGAATTTGTAGATCCTACGAGCGACTTAATTCAGTTCGCTCAGAAACAGCTTTCATATACAGATAAGTCCAAACAGTATCAACTTAAGCGTATGGCTAAGAACCCTTACCTTCGAACTTCGCCTGCTTATGCGGCACTACAAGCAACTGTAAAGGGTCAAGTATTTGAACATTCTGGCAATATTCTTTCAATGCCGTCGGGATTCTTCGATCTTTTTGTGGAGAATTTCCCAAATGAAAATTATACCGATAATCGCAAAGAGACAGGAACAAAGCTATCTTTGCCTTGGGCGCAGGCACCCTACTCCCTTAGGCAGTATCAAGAAGAAGTTGTTGAGATGCTTCTGAAGCCTTCTCTTTATAGAGGGATTGTGAACTTTGCAACAGGTCTGGGTAAGACTTTGACTGCAATTCACTTTGTGAAGCGATACAAGAAGACAGCTCTTATCGTTTGTCCGTCTGATTCTGTAGCCAAACAATTCTACAATCAATGCATAGATGCGTTTGGGAAAAATGTAGTTGGTTTCTACGGTGGCGGCAAGAAGAAGATCAACGACATCACGATTGGAATTGCAGCATCTATCACCCGCAACACAGAGGAATTCAAGAGAGCTAACTTCGGTGTAGTCATCTTTGATGAAATTCATCATATTGCAGCTGATACATTCTTCAATATCGCCGATGCGGTGTCAGGTGTAGGAAAGGTTATTGGGCTTACTGCGACTGACTACAGAAGTGATGGCAAAGATATTATGATCACCGCTGGCTGTGGACCGGTTATTGTCCGGCGAGATGTTAAATGGGGAATCACCAACGGGTTCCTAGCTGAGCCTTACTTCATCATTCGAGAAGTTGAGACCGGAGGCAAAGATTTCCGTGACAACAAGATCAAAAATTATAAAGAGCACGTTCTTAATAATTCTGTTATTAAAGATTTAATATATAATGATGCACTTAGCATGATGAACGCAGGTCGTTCTGTGTTAGTACTAGTAGATGAAGTCGAACATGGTAAAGAACTTAGTAAGCTTCTTGGTGTTCCTTTTGCCACGGGTGAAGATCCTAAGTCACAGGACTATGTTGATCAGTTGAACGCTGGCACAATTAAGGGTCTTGTTGGAACAGACGGCCGCATCGGCGAGGGAACAGACACGCAGAACGTGGATGTTCTTATTATGGCCAACTTTGTTGCGTCCAAGGGTCCAGTGATCCAGGCTGTAGGCCGTAGCCTACGTAAGACAGCCACAAAGACCAAGTGCATCATCTTGGACTATATTCCGCTTGGCTCTGATCAGTTAACTCGACATGCCTTGGGTAGAGTTGACTACTATCGTGATATTACCGACAAAGTAAAGATTGTTTCTGCCAATTTTACGTGATAAAATAGTCACTTAGGTGACTATGAAAGTAACTATTTACGACAATAACCCAGGTCCAGGTTTTATGCAGTGGTGTCTCAAAACATCCTGGTTGCTAGGTTGTATCTTTCAAAAGCTAGTTGGGGCCGTAGATTCCTACTATGGTGCCTCATCTTGGACTGATGCAAAGGCTTGGCTTCTAGCACAGAAGGCGCCAATTACAACTATTCAATACTGGGGGCATGGTAGCCCAGGAATCGTCTGGCTAGCTTCACATCCTGTTCCCACAGCTGAGTGGCTCTCCCTGAAGCCCATCCTATCTTCTGAGTCACTTATCTGGTTTCGGGTCTGTTCTTCCTTTCAAGGACCAACAGGTCAAGTCTTTGCCAAGCGCTTAGCCGATGGCTTGAATTGCACAATCGCAGGCCATACTCATATCATCGGTTTCTTTCAGGGTGGTCTTCACACCCAAAAGCCTAATACAATGCCGTCATGGCCCATGATGGAAGGTTTAACGCCATCTAAGTGGCGCAGCGACTTTTCACCTTGGCTTAAAAACACAATTATCTGCCTTCAGTGGTGGATCCCTAAAGGGTGGTAATATGTCACGCACTATTAATCAAGCTGGTCTTAACCTAATCGAGCAGTTCGAGGGACTTCGTCTGGTGCCATATCTGGATTCTGCAAAAATTGCAACGATCGGTCTTGGCACTACACGTTATCCAGATGGAAAAGCTGTAACAATGCAAGATCCACCTATCACTAAAGCACAAGCCTACTCATTTCTGACTAATCATCTTGAAGCTGACTGTAAAGCTGTCTCAGGAATGGTTAAGGTAGCAGTGAATGATAACCAGTTTGCAGCTTTAGTCTCGTTTGCCTACAATGTAGGTCGTAACGCTCTAGCTTCTTCAACTCTCCTCAAGAAACTCAACTCAGGAGATATGGAAGGTGCTGCTGATCAGTTTCTTCGCTGGGACCATGCAGCTGGAGTGGTAGTTGCTGGACTTACTCGGCGTCGACAGGCAGAACGAGCCCTGTTTCTTCACCCAGTTTAAAGAAAAATACATTTACAAATTAAGCTTCTTTTCACTCAATTCTTTGTATAGATAGAAAAGGGTGGCTAATTTACTCAAAAGAGAAGAAGTAAATGTTTTACTTCTGATCTTACACAAGTATCCAAATTCACTTGTTTTGTTATAGTTAATTTGTTCAAGCAATCTTCTCTCCTGAAGTATAAGATTCAAACAAGGAGATTCAAATGACTCAGGAAGAAGGTAAGGCATTAGCGCAGAAGATTTATCAAGAGACTTACGAGATTAAGGTTGAGGTTCTTGAAGGTGGAAAGATGCCTTCAAAGGCCCATAAGACGGATGCAGGTTGGGATTTGTATGCAACCGAAGATATCGCTATCTACCCTGGTCAGGTGATGAAGCACCCTCTAAATATTCGTCTTGAGCTGCCTTCTAACTGTTGGGCTGAGATCACCTCTAAGAGTGGACTTGGAGCTAAAGGTCTGCTAGTTTATGCAGGTGTGATCGATCAGGCTTATCGGGGCATTCCCCATGTAGTTTTTACAAATCTATGGGTGATCGATCGGATTGACGAGAATGGTTACCCCTTGATGCGTGTCGACCCGATTGTCATCAAGAAGGGCGAGAAACTTGCTCAACTTGTCATGAACCCTTATAGTGAGAACTTCTACATGGTTCAAGTAGATAAAGTTAACACTGAAACAGATCGTTCGACTGGTGGATTTGGCAGTTCGGGTAAGTAAGTATAAGGGTGTAGATGCCACCCACCAAAAAAGTAAATCTTTTACAAGAAGCATTTGACCCCTCAGTCCGAATTTCTTCACTCGACCCAATGAGTGAAGACGCAGTTTGGCCCATGAATTCAGAAGTATGTATCACGCGTGTGCCGATTCGTAAGCGCGACGGGTTTGATATTGAAGTATTTAAGAAGTTTGCAGCAAAACTCAAGCAGCACATGATCCCTAATGGGATCGTCTTCTTGATCTGCTACGCCCCAATTGAAGCAAAAAGCCGGCCCTTCGAAATCGCTAAGGCGATGGAAGACGCCGGCTTTTTTCATGTTGATAACATCGTTATTCAGAAAACATGGTTCCCGGGCAAACGCTCAGAAGTGAACCTTGTTAACTCACATGAGTATGTGCTGCATTTTTGTAACGGGGACGTCTGGAAGCTAGACCGTCTTCCTGTGCGGCGCTATCTTAAGACAGACGAAGAAGTTAGCTGTCCAGGAAATACTTGGAAGATTGAAACAGGGTCACTAGATGAAGCCTATCCTGTTGATCTCGCAGAACTCCTAATCAGGATGACAGATTGTCTGCCTGGAAGTATCGTGTTAGACCCGTTTGGAGGTGGAACAGGCTCATTGAAGGCAGCACTTCAACTAGGTCACACTTTTTACGGCTTTAACATGGATGCAAAGATGGTAAAAAAGTGTGATGCAATATTGAGCGAATATGCAGAAAAGAATCGAATCAAGAGAGGCCAATAAGAATGTCACTTTACGAAAAGCAGAAAGTTAAAGAAATCACCACAGATAAGGCTGAAATCAAGCGCATTGTTCAGAGCGCTCTGAATCAGATGTCTACTATCGTTGGTGCTACACTTGGGCCGGGTGGTCGTACGGTCCTTATGGAGCGAGATAACTTAGCTCCACTAGCAACTAAAGACGGAGTTACAGTTGCTAAGGCAGTTGGTATGGCCAACGCTCAGGCCTCTGTTGTAGTTGAGGCAGCCAAAGAGATCTGCCTTCGTACTGCAAAGGAAGCAGGCGACGGCACAACTACTGCTATCGTTTTGGCTAATGCTCTTGTGCAGAACGCCTCTAACTTCTTAGAGGCCAATCCTAAATACAACTCTCAGCGAATGATCAACGATCTCAACAAGCTTTATGGAGATGTTATTGTTCCTTTTTTAAAGAAGCATGCTAAGGCAGTCAAAACTCGAGAAGAACTTATTAACGTTGCCACTATCAGCGCGAACGGCGACGTTAGCATCGCGAAGGCATCCGTCGACGCAGTTATGGCCGCGGGAGAAGACGGGCAGGTGTTGGTGGAAGAAGCTGATGATTCAGCTATCCGAGTTGAATCGATTGAGGGGTGCATTGTTACTTCAGGTCTTAAGGATCTGGGGACTATCGGCATCTCATTTATCAACGATCGATCTAACCAGCAAGCAAAGATGGACGAGGGCTTGGTGTTCTTATTCGATGGGTCTCTCAACGACCTCAAGGTTCCAGCTGCTATCCAGCAGGCAGTCGAAGGAACAAATCTTTACGGAAAACCTATTGTAGTATTTGCACATCACTTTTCTGATGTAGTCCTTGACAAGTTTGCGAAAACAACTAAGGGCGGCTATACAGTCGTACCGGTAAAGACTCCAATGGGTGGAGTTGCTAACTCACGCGTTATGTTCTTGCATGATATTGCAGCTTACACTAGTGCGACAGTATATGACCCCGCATCGCTAGATACAGCTATTAATGAAGGTCTTGAGTTTGGGTCGTTCAAGACAGCCAAGATCAACCTATATGAGACTTTCTTGACTGCAAAGTCTGATCCTGAGATTCTAGAAGCTCGAATCAATGAGCTTAAATCTATCGCTGCAATTGCTCCCAATGATCGTGAACGAATGTTCGTTAAGGCTGCTATCTCAAAGCTCACTGGTGGCGTTTCAACCATCTGGGTCGGTGGTGGATCAGAATTAGAAGCACGGGAGAAGAAGGCCCGTGTAGAGGATGCTGTTGAGGCCGTTCGTTCAGCTATCGCTGAAGGGATCATCCCCGGAGGGTGTGGGGTACAGCTTGTGCTTGCAGATATCATCCGTCGTCATCCGGATCGCTTGTCCTCATGGATCATCATGGAACAGGCTCTTACTGAGCCTTTTAAGCTTTTGTTGTCCAACTGCGGTGAAGATTTTAACGACATCTGGAACGCAATGGGTTGTTATGTAACTGGCTCAGATGCACCTCCGACTCATATCTTCGATGCTAACACTCATAAGCTGGTGCAACCTGAGCAAGTAGGCATTATTGAGCCTGCTAAAGTTTGTCGTGTCTCGATCGGTAACGCTCTTTCAGTTGCTTCAATTCTAAGTACTCTAGGTGGTCTTGTTGTTTCACCTCGCGATGCAAACTTAGAGAATCAGCTAGCTCTTTCAAAGAGCGCCTTTAAGGACATGATGTCTGAGACTACTGGTACTGTGGGGCAGGAGTAATGCTTACCCCTGGGCGTCTGATTGTATTGGGCACGGTGGCGCTTGTTTTAGGCCTCGTGCCTCCTTTTAGTCCTTTGTGTCTTATCTCCAGCTCGATCTGTCTATATTTTGGTATTACAGGATTGATCAACGAGGCTAAGGACCAATACTATGGACCGCAAGACAGAAATAAAGAAGGACCTGTTTAAGATTCTCTCAGAAGTATATAAGGCGTCTTCTCAAGAAAAGCCTACTCCCAAGCAGGAAGAATTCCTAGATAAGGCTGTAGAGTACCTAGACACAACTATTTCTTTACGTCGTAAAGTTACCAAGGATAAAGGCACTTCAGATGAACAACCCGTTTAATATGTCGAGCAAGATTGCACTTATTATCGCAGGCGTTGCGCTCTTGTGTGCATTTGCGTTTGTGGGATTTATGACGCTGCGAGATCATCAGCGCGCCGGGCGCATCGTTGAGCTTCAAAATGAGATTGCTAAGCGGGATAACACTATTGAGGTCCAAAACGGCGTGTACCAAAAACTAGCGCTTCAAACCAAAGATCTCACGGAGCTTCTTGACAAGAAGGATGTTCAGCTTTTAGCTCTACAGGAGCAGTTGAAGAAGCAAGGTTCGGAATTACTGACAGCCAATACAATTGTCGTGAAACTGCGAAAGGATCTACAGGACAAGCAGGAAGTTGCGGTGATCATCACCAATCCTGAGAAGCCTGGCATCAAGAACGTGAATATCGACACAAAGGCGAGGTTGGATCCCTTCCAGATCAGGGGCAATGTTGAGATTGACTGTGACAATAATAAGGCGAAGTTTAATGTAAGTCTTGATCAGCGAAGTCCTATCAAGTTTAGCGTTGCAGTCTCACAGGATTCTGATGGCACTTGGCGTTCATCTGCCACATCATCCACAAAGGCTTTTGAAGTTGATATCGCTTTAGCCGCCGTTAATCCGTACCTGTTAGAACCTAAGTGGTACGAGAAGATTGGTGTTGGTTTGGACGTAGGAGTAAGCGGCTCGCCAGGTATCTTGGCAGGAGTTGGAGTCTCCTACGAGATTGGTAAGTTTGAAGTTGGACCTAAAGCTTGGTTCACAGCACAGCCGCAGGGAGTGTCTCCGTTCTTTGGGGCGCAGCTGACGTGGCATCCTTTTAAGAAGATTCACTAATGGCTAAGTATAGATTTCAGTGCGAAAAATGTTCTTCTGTATCTGAACAATACACCTCTATTGAGACAGAAGCATTACCATGTCGTGAGTGTGGTGCTGAAGCCAAACGTTTGTTTCCGAACATTGGAAGCAAGCAAGTAACTGAAACTGTGGATACGTTTCTCGGCGTTCGCCATGAGGAAGATCACAGGAAGCAAATTGAGAATCGTCGTATAGAACACTTCTGGGAAGTAGAAGTTCCACGTCTAGTTCAGACCTACTCTATAGAGACCTGCCTTGAAGAAGGCTGGCTTGTGTACAATGAGAAAGGTGAATTGGTGATTGGAAAACCCAAGAAGATTTCTAAATGAAACTAATCTCAGCAGACATTGAAAATTTTTTAAGTATTGAGAAGGCCCACATCGACTTTGATGACAGTGGGCTTTTGCTTATTGAGGGATGGAATCATGACGTTGACCGAGCAAACGGAGCCGGGAAGACGGCGGTACTTAACGCAATCTCATTTGGACTTTATGATAAGCTTCCTCGCAAGATTAGTGCTTCCGAGATTGTTCGTCGAGGAGCGAAGAAAGGCCATGTTTCAATCCGACTTGATGTCGGAGGCCAGATTTATGGGGTGCACCGATCAAGACCTAAGGGAGTTACATTTACGCATGAGGTCAATGGCTCGAATGAGGTCCTCTCGATAACCCAAGAAGAATGGGAAGCAAAGTTGCGTCTCTCCTATAACCAGTTTATCGTTGCGATGTACTGCTCACAAGCAAATTCAAATGCGTCACCTCGATTTCTTCTTCTAAATGATTCGGACAAGAAACAGTTTTTGTTGCAGCTTCTTAGCTTAGATGAGTTTAATCTATGCAAGAAAAAATGCGACGAAATTATTGCAGCAATGCAATTTAAGTTTGACGGCTTTCAGCGCAAAATGTCAGAATTGCAAGTAAAAATCGATGCTTACAGTGAATCTATTCTTGACGAAAATGCCTTCAATTTATTGGTATCTCAAAAGGAAAATGCTAGACAAACTTTTACTTTAGCATTAACTGAAGCACAAGCAGTAATGCAGCCAGATCTAGCTAAATATCAAAAGCTTGAAGAGGATATTCTAGGAAAGAAGACTAAGTTTGTTCAGCAGCGAACGAAGCGCGAGATGCTTTTAAGCCAATGGAATAAGCTTGATAAGCAGCTTAAGCCTCTCAACAACCTTTCATCCTGCCCGACTTGTGGATCTGCTTTAGATGATTCACACATGGAGCAGGTAAAACAAGAGCGACTTAACGTTAAGCTTCAGATTGATGAGATTGACACCGTTTTGCTTGCTGAAGTTCAGGTGAATGAATTGCATTCAAAACTTAGGGAACGCAAGAAGAAAGAATCTGCTGAGTATGAGCGAGCTTCTCGTGCTCAAGTGGAGTTGATTGCTAAAATTGATAACATTAACATCCAGATCGATGATTTGAATAAAAAGTTAATTCAAAACGCTCAATTGGTCGAAAAGATTTCCGCACTCAAGAAGCAACGTGCTGATATTAACTTGCAGAGTCAAGAAGTTGCAGCTGACCTTGAACTTCAAAAAACGGTTGCTGCTATCTATTCTTCAACAGGTGCTCAAGCTTACGTTCTTGACTCTGCTGTGGCTCTCTTCAATGAGTATATTGCTAAATATGTAGAGATGCTGTGGCCCAATTTGACTTATGAACTTCAGAGTTACAAAGAGAACGTTAAGGGTGAAATCACTGCAAAGTTTTCTGAATCAATCGTGATGGACGGAAAACCAATTTCGCTGGGAAGTCTTTCAGGTGGAGAACTTAAGGCCCTCTCTATCTGTGCAGATATGGCCCTTCTAGGTATTTTGGAACAACAGTTCGGCCTACATATGTCCCCTGTCATCTTTGACGAGGCCTTTGACGGTTTGGATGCCTCTGGCAAGGAATTTGCTCTAGAATTGATCCGGGGCTTGTCTCAGGACCGTCAGGTGGTTGTTATTGACCATGCATCTGAGATGCGGGCATCTTTCGACAAGATTTTGAAAGTTGAAAAGCGAAATGGAGTCTCTACAGTTAGTCTGCAACCCTGATAAAATAGGGTGATGGACGACTTATTCGATAAGACCGAAAAGCTGCTTAAGTCTTTACTTTCTATCAAGACTGGGGCTAGCAAGGACCTTATGGTCCCATCTCTTAAGCCGCCTTCCTTTAAGACACCTAAGCCCTCGATTAAACAACCTACTGCTAACAAAATCCCAGGCGGCTTTCCTCCACCTTCCAAGAAGGACCCTGTTAAGGTTGCTGAACAACTTAAGAACCCGAACCCGGAAAAGGTTAAAGTCGAGGTTCTTAAGATTGAAAACAATGGTCAGTGGTCGCTCTCAAAAGGTGTTGACTTTACCCATCAACACCATGACTTAGGCGGTGTAGGTGATCTTCACCATGTTAAGGCCGTTCATCCGGTCCATGGCGTGATTGGTGAGGCGGTATTCGAACACCAGCCAGATAACTCATTGCGCCTCGAGAACATCGACGTTCACCCTAATCATCAGCGAACTGGTATTGGTACCGGATTAGTTAATCATGTTCAAGGTCTCACTGGCAAGAAAGTAGCTTCGACTACAGGTCGAACGGTTGCTGGTGAAGCTCTTTGGAACAAGGTTAAGCCAAGTTAAGTAAGATATAAGCATGGCTAAAACTTGGAATCAGGAAGCGGCTATTCGTGGTGCCCTTCGGCGAACCTTCTCTAGGTCTCCTATTATTCGTGAAGTCCTTTTCAAGGTGCGACGTGAAGTGCCTAAATTCAATAAAGACGGCAGTCGTGCGAAGAAGGATGCGGTCCAGTACCGGTGTAATGTCTGTCAGACATTTGTGGGGTCTACTAAAGTCTCTGTCGATCATATCTCCCCAGTCGTATCGGTTACTGATGGTTTTCTCGACTTCAATACCTTCATACAGCGACTTTTTTGCGACGCGACTAATCTACAAGTTATTTGTGACGAGTGCCACAATACGAAGACGCAAGCAGAACGTATCAGCCGACTCACTCTCCAATACAACAAGGAGTTAGACCAGCTTGAAGCGGAACTTAAAGCTAAGACCATTAAAACTGCTGATGCTCTAAAGACCTTGAAAAAGTACTTAGCAAAGAAAAAGACTCCTGGATTGATCCCTGTAGTACAAAGGGCCTTGTCTATTCAAGATGATTTAACTAACTAAGGATAAACCCATGAGTGAATCGAAACTAAGCCAGTCGTTTGTTGATAATGCTAAGGACCTAAACGAGGATGAAGCTATGGCTCTTCTAGTAGAGTCTGAGCAGAAGCTTCGTGCTATCAAGGAAGAGCGAGCTGCTGATGAGAAGCTGAATGCAGCCAAGAACATTGCAAAGGACCTTGCTGCAGGTTATAATAGTGCAATGAACTACGAGAAGGCGAAGATTAACTTCTTGCTAGACAAGATTGCAGAGATCCAGGACGGTTCGGTGAACCCTCATTCTGGGGCTAACGACGAGGAATAATACATGTCACTAAGAGACGAATATTTTGAGGGAGCAACTGGTCTAAGCCAGAAAATGGAAGCCGCGCATGATGCCGGTGTTGCTCTCGTAACAGATGTGCCTGGTAGTCAGTATGACACCATCGTTGCCGGTTTGCAGGACGCGGCTTCGAAGGGTCTTAAGAAGTTCACGGTGACGATTCCTGTCACTTACAATCCTGCCGCTTTACGTGGAAACAAGGGCGACAACCTCATCCTGAAATCCCTTATCAGTGGTATTACTGAAGGGCTGTCAGCTGGTCTTATTTACGATTTTGAATGTACTCCTGCTCTCAATACTACGGATACAGTCAACACGTCTATTGACTTAAACTTCTCATTCTAAATCCTGTCCCTAGTGGACGAAACATTTAACTGGAAAGCTGGGCGACGATATCAAAAAGATATCGTCGTTTTTGCTTTTTAAAGGGTCAATGTAGTATCGGTAGAATTAAGAAGTGTATACTTTTACTGAAGATGAAATTAAGACTGCGATTAAAGAATCTTCATCTTTTCTTGAAGCAGCTTCTAAGTTAAAAACTAGTCGTCAAACTATTACTAGAAAGGCTAAGGAATTAGGGCTTTCTATTGATCATTTTAGGCGTGGTCGTAATAGACCTTATGATTTGAGTCAAATCTTTAAGAAAGATTCCAAAGTTACTAGAACTTGCGTAAAACAAGCTGTTTTGAAGCATAAATTGTTGACCTATGTTTGTATTTGCGGGTTAACAAATGAGTGGCAGGGAAAACAACTAGTTTTAGAGTTAGATCACATTGATGGCGATAAGTTCAATAATCTGTTGACTAATTTAAGGTTTTTATGCGCAAATTGTCATTCGCAAACAGAAACTAACAAAGGCAAGAATAAAAGAGGATTTAAGAAATGACTGTTTATTTTACTAGTGATACTCACTTCGGACATGCCAATATTTTGACATACTGCAAGCGTCCGTTTTCTTCTGTAGAGGAGATGAACGAGGCATTGATCAAAAAATGGAACGCCGTAGTCGGTCCAGGGGACACCGTTTATCTTCTCGGGGACTTCTCTATGGGCCCTAAGGAGAACGTCTTCATTCGTAAGCGCTTGAATGGAAAGGTAATTCTCGTGAAGGGCAATCACGACAAGAAAGATGCCCTTCTCAAGGAAGCAGGGTTTGATGAGATTCATAGGCGCCTAGAGATTGAACTCGATGGATATAAGCTGTACCTCGCTCACATTCCTATTCACCTGGATGAAGGTGTTCGGTGGTATCCTGCAGACCTCAAGGTCAATCCTCCGGAATACTACGATTACTTCCTCTGTGGGCACGTTCACGAGAAATGGAAACGACAGGGTAAAACGATCAATGTTGGCGTGGATGTATCAAATTTTACGCCACTCACTCTGGCTCAGCTACTAGCGAGAGACTCTGAATAAGGATAAAATGCCACAATTCAAACCAGTTGTTCAGCTACATAACCATTCAAAGTACAGCTTGCTTGATGCAGTGCCCAGTCCCCAAGATTGGGTCCGATGGTGTCTAGAGACACAAACGCCAGGTTTAGCTATCACGGATCATGGCACGGCCATTAGTATGTATGACGCGATTCGCACCCCCGACATTATTAAGGCCATCAACAAAGAAAACAAAGAATGGAATAAGGAAAATCCGAAGGATGCCCCTAAACCTGAATATGCAACGGATGCTACTCGGCTTATTCCAGGCGTTGAATTGTATGTTAAGTTGAACACTGAAGATGAGGGGCATTACCATATTACTGCCTGGGCCTGTAGTAACCAGGGTTACCATAACTTAATGAAGTTAGCTTCGCTAGCTTACAACGATACGGTTACTTATTATGGCTCTATCAAGGGTCGAGTAACATTTGAACAGATCAAGCAATACAAAGAAGGCTTGATGTTCGGAACTGGTTGTATTGTTAGTTGTATTGGTCAAGCGATCATGAAGGCCAAGGACAAGAAACTCGCTGAGGAGCGATTCCTCATGTACAAGGAACTGTTCGGCGATAACCTTCTCATCGAGTTCCACGTAGGCGATATCACACACGACTTTAACAAGAAGACTGGTGGCTTCGACGCGTTCCCTATTGAATCGTCAGAGGGCAGAGACGAATGCGTCTGTGACAATAACAAGCAACGTGGATACAATCTCTTCCTCAAGGAGATGGTAGATAAACACGGAGGTCGGTGCATTCCTGTGACGGATGCACACTTCGTCTATCCGGAGGACAAGATCATCCAAGATTGCCTTCTCAAGAATGGCAACTCCAACGGCTGGTACTTCCATGAAAGCTATCACCAGATCATGGCAGAAGAGATGTTCAAGAAACTCCAGGTTCATCTTGGCGAAGAGTGGATGACTGAGGAGCGGTTTTCCGAGTGGATCGACAACAGCTACATTCCACTCGAGCGTTCTAAGAGTATCGACTTAGGTAAGTTCGAGTATCACCTTCCGAAGATTGAGATCCCTGCTCATATTCAGGCGAAAACTTCCGATTACGATCAGCAGACCTACTACTACATGATGGAGCGCATCAAGGCTCATGGTCGATGGAACAACGACCCCGTTTACGTCCAACGGTTCAAGACTGAACTGGACGTTATCATGAAGAATGAGAAGCTTAACTTCATCCCGTACTTTCTAGTCTATGAAGACATCGGGACCTTCGCTCGATCGAAGGGCATTCTCCAAAATTTGGCCCGTGGTTCAGCAGGTGGATCGCTGATCTCTTTCTATCTGAAGATCATTCATCTTGACCCCATTAAGGCTAACCTTCCGTTCGAGCGATTTCTGTCCCACGCTCGTATTCGGGCTGGTTCTTTCCCTGACATTGACGGTGACTTCGGCGATCGTGATCGCAGTTTGATCGTCAAGTATCTGCGGGAGAAGTACGGTCTTGGGTTCGCGCAGATTGCAACCTTTCAGAAGATGAAGACCAAGAATGCTATCAAGGATGCGATGTACTCCATTTATGGCAAGAAGGGTAATGACCCTGAGGTGATTGCCATCTGTGAGACTATTCCTGATTCTCCGCAAGGCGTGGATGAGCATGACTTCTTGTATGGATACACAGATCAGGAAGGTAACTACAACCATGGAATCGTAGAGCTCAACAAGACTCTTGCTAAGTTCTTTAAGATTCATCCTGATATTCAGGCGATGGTGAACAAGCTCATTGGCACAGTCCGAGGTTGGGGTCGCCACGCTTCTGCTTTTGTTATCTCCACTCTTGACCTGTCTGCTGATCGTGTTCCGACCATGATGCTGGAAGACAAAGAAACCGGCGAGATGATGCAGGTTACTCAGTACGACGCAGGTATGGTTGAGAAGAGTGGCCTAGTTAAAGCAGATATTCTAGGCTTATCAACTCTTACTGCAGTCTCTGATTGCGTAGAACTCATGAAAGCCAAAGGCATCAATTACCTTGACGAGGAGAACGGCGTTCCGCTCATCTATCGCCTCCCGGAGGATCCTGAGGTGTACGGAGACTTCTATAAGAAGGACACTGATTCGTCATTCCAGTTCAATACTGATCTCATCAAGGGGATGGTTCAGGAGTTCTGTCCACTCAATCGTCAAGCTCTAGCAGACTTTACAGCGCTAGCTCGACCTGGTGCTCTCGACGCTCCACTCGGAGACTCCACTGCGGCTCAGTACTACATGGACGTTAAAAATGGTGTCAAGAGTCTAACCTTTTCACATCCAGATCTTGAACCTATTCTCAGAGAAACCAACGGAGTTTTTGTGTACCAGGAATCCGTTATGAAGTTCTTGGTCGAGGTTGCTGGGTACACGTGGGAAGAATCAGACATCATTCGATCCGCTATTGCGAAGAAGAAGCCAGAGGTCATCATGAACTGCTTCAATAAGATTCGGACCTCATGCAAGGCTCGTGGATGGGAAGATGAGGCAGTTGAAGAGGTTTGTCAGCAGATCTTGGCATTCTCTCGCTACTCGTTCAACCGATCTCACTCTTACGCGTACGGTGAGCTTGGTTACATCACGATGTATCTGAAGCATCACCATCCGCTCGAGTGGTGGGCATCGATGCTCAATCTAGATCTAGGTGAAGATAAGCTGCGCCGATACATCTCTAAACTCGGTGACATTGTTCAACCTCCGTCACTTAAACACCCTTCTGATCGGTTCATCGTGCGCAACGAGGATCAGTTAGGACTGGGCAGAGAATACATTTATGCTCCGCTATCTGTGATCAAAGGCATTGGACCTAAAGTGGTTCAAGAGCTTTGTAACAAAGGTCCGTTTATCAACCTTGAAGATTTTGTTGCTCGAATTGACCATGCTAAGTGCAATACTGGTGGTATTTCAGCCTTAATCAAGGGGCGAGCTGCAGACGACATGATGGTTCAAGATGACTCGCTCTCGTACCCGGAACGCCGCAAAAAATTCATTGAGGACTTTAAGAAGCTTCGTAAAAAACCGATTAAGCTTCAGGAAGATGTTTTTAAGTTCGATCCACTATCGATTTTCCTGATGGAGAAGGAATCAAATAAAGTTTTCAATAAGACACTTTTAAGCAATGAAGATATTATGGCCTTGATCAAGGGATACCACACAGATGAGGCATCTCTTCAGCTTAATTCTTTAGAGGAAACCGGCAAGGAAGCTGTCCCGTTTAAGATGGGAACTGTTCCGATTCTTGCAAATATCAAGGTAGCAGAAGGTTTCTGCGGGAAGACTGATAAAGATGTTGGTTTGATCTTGCTGTACGAGAGCTCATCGTTTACCAGCGGTACCTCTAAGAAGAGTGGCCGTCCGTGGTCTAAGGTTGCAATTAATCTCTCTGATGGCTATTCTTCTATTGAGTGCGTTGATTGGAAGTTGAAGAAAGCTCTCGGTTGGCCTAAGAACACTATTGTGTATGTTAAAGGCGAGCTGAAACCTGGTTGGAAGACTCCAGTTTGCCTAGATGTACATGAAATTCAGCGGCTTTCGAATGATTGATGCGCAAGTATAATCTTCACACAAGGAGATTATATGAAGAAAACAAAGAATAATGCTGATGTTGTTAGCGACCTTCAGGGCCTCACTCAGGTTTTTGCAGTACTTAAGAGTAGCAATGCTTCTGGTGCTCTTCTTCAGACAATTGAAGACCTCATTAACAAGAAGCTCGCCCAGGTGCAATAATGTCAAAGTTTGCAAGTGTAAAGACAGCACCTGCTTCCCTTCGTAAGGGAGAAATTGTAATTCAGGAGCCGGACTTTCTAGAACAGATTAAGGCTTCTGCTCACAAGGCGGCTAAGAAGAACATCACTGGGAACAACCACTTACGAGACATTCTCAACGGCATTCGTCAGAAGTATGACGAACAGCTAGACATCTTTAAGGTGCCTCTTTCTCAGTACGAAGGCTTGCCCTTTAACGATGAAAAGGATCTCAGCCGGATCATTACTCGCATGTTAAAAAAGGAATGTCCGGGTATTTTTGAGAAGGTTTTGGAGTATAATGTTAAGAACCGGCCTCATGGAACGAAGCTGATCTATTATGTCGGTGATTTTGGCGATACAGGAACTTTCACTAGAAACGGTATCGACTTTATCGAAGAGAAAGATGTAGATGAATACCTTGGTCTAAAACCCAAGAAAATTGTTGGAAAGCCTGCTGTGACCAAAGAGGAATCTGAGGGATCAGCTAGCTGATTTGAAGATACCCTTTGACTAAAAAGAGAGAATATAACCTATGAATACCAATACTAAAATTAAGCTGAACATGGATGCACTCAAGTCTAATAAGGAGTGGATTCGCCATAAAGTGAAGAGTGGCAGCAATGTCTTCCGCATCCTTCCTCCGTTTGGAGACAATTCAAACGGTTATCCCTATCGCAAGTGGCAGATTATCTGGGGTCTTACAGATCCTGCGTCAGGCCGCACCCGTCCGTTTGCTAGTTCACTGATGAATGAGAAGCGAGATCCAGTTGTTGAGTTCGTTGATGGACTCAAGGTTCGCCTAGATGAGATGGAAGGTACACTCAAGGGTCGTGGTATGGATGACAAGAGTGTCCAAAAGCATCCGAAGTTTGCTCGTCTCGCGCAGTTTGTTCGAGACATCTCTCCTAAGACTACCTACCTGTACAATGCAGCAGACAAGTCAGGCACCATTGGTCTTCTTGAACTTAAGAGCACTGCTCATAAGGATATGAAGGAGAAGATGAACAAGTACATTCGAGATTACAACCAGGATCCCACTTCACTCAACAGCGCTGATGACGATTCAGGTGTCTGGTTCGATGTTACTCGTACCGGTGAAGGTTTTGCTACTGAATATGCTGTTAACGTGGTTCAGACCACGGTGAAGGTGAATGGCAAAATCATGAAGGAAGATGATCGCAGTCCACTTCCTGATAGTGTTGTTCAGAATTTTGATAATCTTGCGTATGACCTAAGCTCAGTGTACAAGGCCAATTCGTATGACGACCTCAACGAGGTTCTTCAGGCGAATCTAGATACCTTCTATAAGGTTTGCCCTGAGGCTGATCTCACCGTTCCTGTTGATCTTGATGCAGAAGATGAGGATGCGGTGGAGGCTGCAGCACCTGCAGTCGCGGCCAAGGCGGCCACAATGAAAGTAGTGCCGGCAACGCCAGCTGCTAAGTCGGGCAAGGCACCTGTTGGCCTTAAGCTACAGGATGAAGATGATGAGGATGCTCCCGCTCCCAAGGCAGTAACAAAGAAGGCTCAGCAGGCAATGGACGATGATGAGTTCATGGCTCAGGCTGACGCGATTCTAAAGGGCTAATAAATGAGTAACCTACCTGAAAAGGTAGTGGATATCTCTCAACTAGCCGTTTACGTAAACAAGATTGATGACATGGCGTCCATCAGTAAATCGATGGCGCCTGTTTATCTCCGGGACTTTATTCAAGGCCAGGATGTAGCAACAACCTTGTATGCTAAAGCGGTAAAAGCCGACGCAAAGGCAAAAGCTAGACTTGAGTACGTAGAATCCATTGCCTATCTAGAAAATGCCAAAGCGTATCTTGATGCGAAGGGTATCAAGGATACATCTGAGGCCCGTAAACAATACGTAAATGTAGATCCTGATGTGATGGAAGCAAAGGATCAGAAGGCACAGACAGAAGCATTAGTTATCTTGCTTAAGGGGAAGGTCAGCGAACTTAAGCAAGCGCATGATGACTTGAAAAAGGTCACATACGCTGACGCAAACATGACTGATTATGAAGGCATGTAAACCAAATAAGGATAACCTATGAAAATCAAATTCACTAAAGCATCACGAAATGATGGAACGCTCGTCACTGTAAATCTTGCCCAGTTCGACGGCGAAGGTTTTAGTTTTGAACGGGAGTGGAAGTATGTTGGTCGTACTGTATACATGACCATTGACGGTCATGAAGTCACATTTCAAGTCAATCGAGTTCGCAACGGTAAAGCAGTAACTGCGACTACTCATTGCTTTCCACGCTATCTACGTCTTCCCCAGGTTGGTCGTCCCGTATACGCGGAAGTTTCCGAGGTTTACTAATGGCTAGGAATTGGCTCTCAGAAATGTCAGCTGACTTTGGGATGGTAGCATCTCAGCTGAAGACCATTGTGCCTCCTGTGTTACCATCCCGTTCACCTTCTCTCAATTGGGCGCTAGACATTGGCGGGTTTCAACCCGGCAAGATCTATGTTCCATACGGTCCGGAATCAGCTGGTAAGTCTATGCTAGTTATGATGGCTATTGCTGACTTTCAGAAGCGTGACCCTGATGCTATCTTTGTTTGGTTCGATGCTGAGTTCTCTTTCAACTTAAAGTTGTTCGTTAAAGTTGGCGGTGACCCCGAGCGTCTCTATCTACGTCGCACAAACAATCCCGAGAAGATCTTCGACTACATGAAGACAGAGATGAAGGAATTGCTTCAAGACGGCGCACCGATTCGAGGATTCGTGATTGACTCTATTAAGGCAGTCATGTATCCCAAGGAATCGAACGCAAAGAAGACGACTGATCAGAAGATGGGCGGCACGGGAGCATCATATCTACCTACTGCGCTTAAATGGGTCATTCCCATCGTCGCAGAATACAACCTGCTGGCATTCCTTATTCAACAGGTTACAATGGAAATTGATCCAATGAAGGCTCTTCGTAATCCCTACGTGATTACTGAAGGCAAGGCGCTTAAGCATGCCGCAGACGCAATGCTTGAAATCACCAAGCTAGACACTAAGAATGGCGTACTTGAATCAGGTAAGGCGATTTCTGGTTCAGATCACCAGGTCGGTCACGTGATTCGAGTTAAGGTGAAGAAGAATCGTCTTGGTCGTCCAGCTCGAGTTGCTCAGTTCTCATATCACTACGATGACGGAGTGGTGAATACTGGCGAAGAGCTCTACGAACTTGGTAAGACTCTAGGTCTCGTTTATCATCCGATCAGTGAGACGACAGGAAAGCCAAATGCTATGATGTGGGCATTTGGCAAGCATCCTGCTATCAAGGGCGACGAGAACATGAAGCAGTGGGTTGTTGGTTCACCTGAGATTCAGGATGAGCTCATGAAGGCCTGCTTTGCTCATCAGGACTCTACCGCCGTGAAGGTTGATGCTGAAGGTGTTGTTATTGAAGAAGATGATGAGGACAATATCGACTTCGACAGCGAAGAGTAAATATAAGTACACTATCTGGCGATGGAGAACTAATCATTCTCTGTCGCCAGATTTTTATTTGTAGAATGACTATATGAAAATTTGTTCTATTAACGGAGTTATTTAACATGCGCGTTTGTTTTGTTGGAGACCCCCACTTACGAATTCACAAGTTTTCTTTGGCTACACAATTCTTGACTTGGCTTAATAAGTTCATTGCTGAGCAAAAACCTGACCTAGTAGTTAATCTAGGTGATTCGCTAGATACACATGCAGTGATTCGCTCTGAAGCTATCAATGAGCTCATGAGTCACGTGTATCACGTACTCGACCTTGGTATTCCTTACGTTTACGTTACAGGTAATCATGACTACTATTCACCCAAAGATTCCAAGTACCATGCGATGCTTCCGTTCAAGAACAGAATCCCCAATTTACACATCGTAGATGTGCCTCAGGATCTGTTTGGGATGACGTTTGTCCCGTATCTGGCCGATGGGAAGGCCTTTCCAAGAATCACACAACCGGTTTGTGTTGCTCATCAAACCTTCCTAGGTGCTGACTACGGTCCCGTGAATGCTCTTGAAGGTGTAGACGCCAATGAGATTAATGCAGAAGTCATCATCTCTGGTCATATCCACAAAAAACATAATCTAGGAAAAGTAGTCTATGTGGGTTCACCTTACAGTCAGGATGCTTCCGATGCCAACCAAGTTAAAGGTATTACTATCTTCGACACAGATACATTTCAATTTTCTTTCACTCAAACACCTATGCCTTCATGGAAAACTCTTAGATTTGAAATATCAGGCGCGACTTCGGCTGGGGATGTTCATGAGGCAATTAGACTTGCTACAGCTGGTCAGCTCGCACACAATCACTTCCTTCTTGAGATTACTGGATTAAAGGCGGAAGTGCTAGCTTACGTGGAGTCACCTAAGTATTTAAAGCTAGTGAAAGGTCTTAGTATAAGACTTAAGACGGTGTTCACTGACAAGGAACGCAAGATGGTCTCCATCAACGCTGTTTCAATGGAGCAGATTCTTTCTGAGTTCGTGAGTAAGGTCTACAGTGGTAGTTTAGACAAAGAAGAAGTCTTACAGAGAGCTAAAGAAGTTTTGCAGCAAGTTAAGTCCCAAGCAGCCTGATATAATAGATAAGTGGCTAAAACATGGAAAACACTAATATTGCACAGATGATAGACTCAGACCGTTGGCTTCTAAACAACGGATTGATCTCTGACAACGTCAAGAATCAGTTGTTCTTCTGTGGTTCGATCGTTCACAAAGATGTTCAGGCAGTAGAAGTGAGAATCCAGCCGGAGAATAAGCTGGTAGACTACATCATCTATGCATCTCCTGAGCTTCTTAAGAAGATCGCTAAATACAACAAACTGTCTACTTCTAAGTCAGTGTTTGGTATGTGGAGATTTAAGCGACTCCTTCAGAAGGAAGGGTGTCTTGACCTTCAGAAGGTTCTTAACTCATTCGTAACAGACTATTGTGGTCCTAAGTGGACTGCGAAAGCTAGCATCATCAGCTTCGACTCATATGTAGATAGTTTAGAGGTCGAGGATGAAGACAGCGGAAATGGTGAGTCTGATAAATCACCTAACAACGGATAACGATGAGCGACAAGAGCTCTGGGTTCACTATTTAGAGAATAGTGATATATTCGCACTGTCTGATTACCTAGCACAAATTCGTAATCAATATAGCCAAGAACAGCTTCTTCAGATTACTGTCTGGAAGAAGCTCGATAAGCCATCTGACTTTAATCTTCAGTGGGTGTTTGATCACTTCACAGATTTAGAGCAGTCAGTGATCCAATTGCTTATCCTTGGAGTTTCACTTCAAGACATTTCAAGTATAAAGACCATCGGATTGGTGCGCTTGCGCCATGTTATATCTATTATCCGCCAGAATCCGGCGTGGAGAGAACTCGATGGCTTTAAAGACTAACCTAACTGATGAAGAAAAGTATGGTCTCTCGGAAGAAGAGATTAAGTTGGCGACTCGTTGGCTGCGCGCTCATAAAACAGCCGGTGCTATTCCTGATCTAGAAGCTGCTAAACTCTTTGAACTTTTTCTTCTTGGTGAGCCACTTGTAAAGTTAGCTCAGAACTTTACTCAATATCCGCTTGGGCAGATTGCGTTTACTGCTGCTTATAAGCGCTGGCCTGCAGATCGAGACCGCATGATGTCTACTCTTAAAGATAGAGTTCAAGCCAAAGTAGTTAAGAGCGTTCTTGACCAGGTGGACTTTTTAACTAGCATGATGGCTGTAGCTAATGCCGAACATTTAGATGCGATGGCGAATTACATTCGTGATCCTTCTAATAACCCTAAACCTGCCTTGCGAATTGCTTCTATCAAGGATTACAAGGATATTGCCGAAACTCTTTCAAAGATCGTGACTGGAGCTACTGGTGGGGGAAGTGGACAGAAGGATAAGTCTTCACCTATGATTGCTGCTCTGGTTTCACACAACGATCGCAGGGTGCTTCCTGAGCCAAAAGAAGAGCCTAAGGAAGTAACCATCTTGGATATCGATCAGCATGGCTAAAAAACAAACACAGCAAGCTCTCACGCCTGAGCAGAAACGAGCCATCATGCTTAAGCCTTGTAAAACCAAGGCTGAGTGTAAGGCTTGGATCAAGTACTTTTTAGGTCTCGATCTCCCCGATTACACAGTCTCACGTCATGCAGATACTAATCCCCTTATGGTTGTTTGGGAAGTATATGACATTTGTGTAAATCAGAATAATCCCGACAAAATTCAAGAGCTTCTATATGTTGCGTCTCGTGGTTCTGGAAAGACTCTAGGTGCAGCTATTGCAGAATTCATGATCATGCTTCATGATCAGCGTGATATTGCTCACGTAGGTGCAATTATGTCTCAAGCAGAGCGCGCTTATGAGTACATTCAGCAATTCTGCGTTGCTCCTAATGTTAAGGCTATCATTGATCCGCCCGGAGTTCCAGAGAGCGAGAAGATTCTTCAGAAGAACACAATGTCTAAGAGTGTGTTTGAGGTGAATGGTACTAAGTGCGCTATGGAAATTTTGCCGACTACTATGAAGGCACTTAACGGCGTTCACTGCTCGCTTGTATCTTGCGACGAGTTGGACACTCTTCAAGGTGAAGGATTAAAAGCCATTAAAGAAGTTGCTGGTATGCTGGATACTAAGAAAGGCAAGAAGCCTCTCCGCATTGGTATTTCAACTCGTAAGTCACGCGCAGGCTTGATGAACGAGATGATGGAAAATGCCATTAATAAACGTGGCGAACGTGTTCGCCACATTCGTTGTTGGACAGCATTAGAATTCACAGAGAGATGTCCGGATGAACGTTCTGGCACTACTCTCACAGATTACTACCTCAATGTAGAGAAGGGCGAGGTTATTACAACTGATCAGTGGGCAAAACTAGAACCTTCTAAGCAGAAGGATTACTTCTTAGAGCAAGGAATGTATGACAAGTGTCGCACTTGTCCCGTGGCTGTCTTCTGTCGTGGTGATGCTAAGAAACAGATCTCTAAGAGCAACATGCTTAAAACTATTGACGAGCTTAACCAAAAGATCTTGGGTGAAGGATATGACTGGGCTGCTTCTCAGCTATTCAATCTCAAGCCGTCATCAGAAGGAATCATTTTTCGAGAATTCGAGGAGAAAGTCCACGTCAAGAGTTGGAATCAGATGTGGATGCTCCTGACAGGTAAGGAATTCCCGGGTACCTGTACCCATGACCTATTTGTGAAGAAATGCCTAGAACTGAACCTCCCGTGCTACGGAGGCATCGACTGGGGATGGAGCAACCCTCATACGGTAGTTTACATGTTTGTGGACAAAAACGAGAACGTTTTCGTCGTCAAATGTGATGGCATGACCTATATCTCACAGCCTATGTGGATTCATCAGCTAAAGACCAAATACCACAATAAGTATCGCTGCCAACTCTATGCTCCTGACCTTGCGGATAAGGGCTCAGTGCTAGAAATGCAGAAAGCCGGTCTCCCATGTGCTAACGACGCCATCAAGCCTGAGATTAACGCTAGTATTCAGACTGTCAAGAAATTCTTGCGGGTTCCTGGCATGGCGCAGCCAAAGATGTTTCTTGCGGAAGAAACATGCAAACCTTTAATCGATGAGTTCACTAAGTATCACTATAAGCTGAACGCAGCAGGTGAACTTACTGACGACCCAGACGATCGTGATAATCACTGGATCGATGCCTTGCGCTACATCATGTTCATTCTCTTTGGAAAGACCAGCATTGTTCTAGGTGGCGGTCTGGCTTTTAACGACATGGAAGGTTTACAGACTCAAACTGGGGCATATAATCGTATGCCCACGCCGATGGAGTACGCAATCACTCAGGGACTTACCATCAATTCCGAGCCGCCTGATATGACTAAGTTGGGTAAGATTGGTACGTCTCGTGAGCTCGAGAGAGAAGCTGAAAGTCAAGAAGATGGTGAAACTGGTGGATCTGGTTCGTTTTTGTGGAATTTTTAGCGGGTGTTAGCAATAAAACAACACTTGCGAACAGTATCAGGCCTTTAAGTTGAGTAAGACTCAGACTAAGGTAGAATAAGTAACACAGGTGATCATAAATGGCATTTTGGGACAATTGGTTAAAAAAGAGCATTCAAGGTGAGATTCAAGAGCTTTTAAAGGCGGATGGTGTTTCTGCTCCAGAGCCTTCTTCAGCTCCAGAAAATATTGGTGATCGGCTACCTCAAACCCCTGAGAAGCCAACCGAAGAGAAGAAGATTGCTCGACAGTTTGTCGACGATCCCTACTTCGACATGGTCAGCAATAACTATAACTATAAGACCAAGTTGAGTCGTGTTACTAACCGAACTCTTAAAGAAGTATCGATGCGCGACTGGCTGATCTCATCGATCATCCAGTGCCGCGTAGACACCGCTGCTAGATTTTCACGCCCAGAGCACCGTCGCCATGAAATGGGCTTTCGCTTCTATAAGCGAGATAATAACTCTGATTACTCTCAGCAGGAACGTGATGAAATTGCTATGCTTGAAGACTTCATGTATCACTGTGGTCGTCAAGAAAACACTCCTAATGACGACCGAATTCTATTTGGTGAATTCTTAAAGCTAACAATTCGGGATGCTATTACGTTCGGGCATGTAGCCATTGAAAAGGTGAAAACTCGCTCTGGCGGGTTGCATCGTTTCCGCCCTCGCCCTGCCGAGTCGATCTATCTTATCAATAAGCAGCTTCCTAAGAAGGTTGTTCAGGCTGATGCTAAAGCTGCCCAGAAGCTTGCTGAACCTAAAAGCGATAACGATCCTCGTATGAACGAGGAAGTTACTACACCGGAGCATGAATTTGAAAAGTATGTCCAGGTGTCTTACGACAATCGTCCGTTAGCTACATTTGGCGACGAAGATCTTATCTTCAAGCTTTTTAACCCGCAAAACTTTATTGATTCACGCGGTTACTGCTATAGTCCTCTTGAACTAGCAATCATCACCGTTCGATCCCACCTAGATGTTGAAAACTTCAACGCTAACTTTTTCACTCATGGATATGCATCTAAGGGCGTTCTTCACCTTAAGGGAACTGTAACGCAGCAGCAACTTGCTAACTTCCGTCGTTCCTTTTACAACAGTATCACTGGTCAGCAGAATGCCTGGAGAACTCCGATTGTTGCTGGTCTTGATGCAGTGGAATGGGTTCCGATCTCAGCATCTGCTCGAGAGATGGAGTACATTAACTTTAATAACCACCTGATGCGCATCCTATGTACTCAGTTCCAGATTGACCCCATGGAACTTGGACTTGACTTTCTAGTTTCTGGCAGCGGCAAGTCAAACATGCAGGCTGCAAGCAGTGAATATAAGGTGAACTATTCTCGTGAGCGTGGTCTCTTACCTCTGCTTACCTTTATTGAAGATCTCGTCAATTGCGATATTCTTCCTGCTCTAGATAAGGAGCTTGCAGCTAAATACAAGTTCTGCTTCACTGGCTACACAGACGAAACTCCTCAGACGGAGATTGCGCAGCTTCAGGCTGAAGTATCTGTTTACAAGAGCATGAATGATGTTCTTCGTCAGACTCAGAAAGATCCCATCAAGCACAAGATTGCTGACTTGCCTCTTAATGCAGCGTATTGGGCCCTTGTGGAGAAAAACTATACTCGTGGCGAGATTCGTGAGATGTTTTTGGGTGACAAGGACGCTTCGCAGCGCAAGGAACTTCAATACATCCCCGGCGATCCTAGCTTTGCAGCTTGGCAGCAGTTTTTAGCCACTCTGGTAAGCCAGAAAGATCAAAAGAAGCAGATGGCGGCTCAACAGGAAGCTGAGGCTCAACAGGCTCAGGTTGAGCAAGCTTCAGCTGAACAGGAACATCGTCATGCGGAAGCTGGTCACGAACGTGAAAAAGAAAAGCATGAGATGGAGATGGAACAGCTGAAGGCTAATGCTGCTCACAATGTCGTTCAGGCTTCTCTGCAGGAATCTGCTAAGCAGTTTGGGGCAACAAAGGCAAACCATATCGGTGGCCAAACACAAGCCAATCCCATCAACAAGCTCGGAAAAGAATAAACTTTAATTTAGAATAAGAAAAGGGGCACTAGGTTATGCCTAGTGCCCCTTAATGTTTTACAGGTAGCTTAGCGAGTCAGAAGATGCGGTTTGCTTTCAGCCATGCCATTGCCGGTAATCGTAACATACTGAGCGTTCAATTGTAGCTCTTGTAGGTTCTGAACCCCAGAGTAGCTAAGCCCAGAACGCATACCACCGACGAGCTGATCAATGATGGGCTGAACAGGTCCTTTGAACTTCACGTAGGTGGATTCACCTTCGGGTGTGTATGAAGAGTCTGTTTGAGTGACTGAATCTCGAGCCGCCTTGCTGGCCATGCCGCGATACTCTTTGGCCCAGTAGTAATGACCTTTTTCGTTCTGAAGCTGAGTTGCTGTTCCGGGACTCTCCTCAGTTCCGGCCAAAAGTGAACCTACCATGACCATGTCAGCGCCAAATGCCAAAGCCTTGACGCAGTCACCGGCATTACGAATGCCACCATCGGCGATGAGAGAGAACTGATAGTTGTTCTTCAGTTTAGCAACTTCCTCAATGGCAGAGAGCTGAGGAAAACCATGACCAGTTACGATTCGAGTTGTGCACAGAGATCCAGGTCCAATTCCAACCTTGACCACTTTTGCGCCGGCATCTAGCATTCGACAGGCACCACTGTAAGTGGCTACATTGCCTGCAACCACCTCAACACCTTCCTTAGTGAGACGCTTAATCATCTCAACCATGTGTTTGCTGTCACCGTGGGCAATATCAATGTTTACAGCAAGAACGCCTTCATCTGCGTATGCTAGAGCGTTAGCAAAGTCTTCACTCTTTACACCGATGGAAGGAATAGCGATACAACGATCTTCGTGAATCTGTTTAAGCCACTCTAAGACTGCTTCGTGACTCGCATATCGATGCAGGAAGCCGAGACCGCCAAGGCTCCACATCTTCTTGGCCATAGCGACTTCAGTTACTGTGTCCATGTTAGCGGAACAGATCGGCGTGGGGAACTTAGCGCCTAGGATAGTTGTAGTTAAGTCGACCTGCTTGCGTGATGCAATCTCAGAATACTGAGGTACAAGAAGGACATCGTCAAACGTTAAAGCGTTGGATTTAATTAGGATTGGCATGAGGGGATTGTACTCGTGATGATTTTCGATTAGTATAATCCCCTTGTATCGTTTTCCATCGGAGCAAACTTGTCTCTAATCATCATTGAAGGGCTAGATCGCACAGGCAAATCTAGTGTTGCAGCATATTACGAAGCTCAAGGTTTTGAACTTATTCATCAGAGTGCTCCGCCTAAAGGTATGACAGCGGATGTATTCGTAGAGGAGCAGATGCAGCTCGTGTCACAAGCTGCTCACAAGAACATCGTGTTAGATCGCTCTTATTACGGTGAACTTGTGTGGCCGCAGGTGTATGGTCGTGAGTCGCTTCTCTCTAATGAGAGCTTGGAGGCGCTTCGAGAACTGGAAGATTCAGTAGGTACTACCCGAATTCTCATGTACGATCCGGATGTGGAGGCTCATTGGAAGCGCTGCGTGGACAACAACGAACCGCTTACGAAGCTTCAGTTCACACGGGCACGTAGCTTATTCTCAGCACTGGCGGATAAGCAAGTATTTCAGCGAAAGACTATTAAGGATTTTCCTGAGATTCCAGTAGCTGAAACAGCGCCAACACCCAAAGTAACTACTGCTTCCGCAGCATCGCCTGCAGTACCAAAGCTTACTGCAGAGCAGATGAAGTTAGAGACGGCCAATGCGATCAATGAGATCCTTAACAAGCGCATCATCAAGCAAAAGGGTCCGATCTTCGACAAGCTAGAAATCAATCTCAGGACCTTCCTGAATACCGAGCTAGGGAAAATTCTCGGTACAAAGACGGAGAATATCGGAACGCAATTTTCATCTGAAGAGGTTGAGCTACTTCGCTTCTTCTGTAAGAAACTCAAGGAGAATCAAAAATGAAGGCAATTCGTGGAATGCAGCGCGGTGTAAAGCAGGAACCCAAGCAGAACAAGACTGAGATGCTCATCAGCATGGACAAGGAGCTAAAGAACATGCAGATGGCTGGTCGTGTTACGCAGATGATGGTTCAGCAGCTCATGCAGAATATTCAGAATATCACTCAAGATCTCGGCAAGGCTTTCGGTACCATCAACGAGATGCAGTACAAGGTTCTCGCGATGCAGAGCGTGGGCAATTTTGATATGGCTGCAATGGAAACTAAGGCTAACGAACTTCGTCTTAATGACTTCGTGGAAGCTTCTGATGCCGAAGATAAGGCCGGTAACTTCACCATTGCTGATAAGGTTCAGGAAGATAGCACGGTAATTATTACCTCAACTGTCACCGATGGTGCTGGTATCTTCCGTTCCCGTATTAAGCTAGCCGATTGTGGAGTTCCCGCCTTGGTTCAGGGTTTTGCAGGCCAGAGTGTTGGCACCAAGGTGAGCTGCAAGCTCAATGGTGTTGACCATGTGGTGGAATTGCTTGCCATTCGCAATCCTCCTCCTGCTGAACCTGTTGTTCAGGCAGAAGAGGAAACTACTGTTACCGTTGCAGGCAACGAGACGGTGCATTAATGTCGGAAGTTAAGATCGTTCTTAAGCGAAATACGCGTGAACCAGACAACGGTGTTTGGATTGACGGCGTCAAAGTGCCAGACGTAAAGGATGTCACTGTTTACGGTACCGCTGGTGATATTCCACATGTGGTTATTACTCTCTTTCCTAAGAAGATTACTATTGGTCTGGATGACCCCGACATTGACAAGGTTAATGATGAGCACAAAAACTAAAATGGACTCCCGGTGTCCCCGCTCCTTAGCAGAGATGCCGGAGTCTTTCTGTCCGCTTGCAGTGATGCGGCTGCGGGCAATTAGGACTGCTGGTCGGGAACTAACCGAGGAAGAAGAGAATGCACTACCTGGATGCCCCTGGGCGGTCAATAGCCAAACAGCGAATTACTGCTTTTTTAAGCATATTGACGAATTTGCGTCTGAGCAAACACTATCTGACGTTGAAGTGGCCGCACTCAACTGTCTTTCAGTTGACACAGTAAAGAGAGTTGAGAAAGAGGCAATGAACAAGATTAAGAGCCGTGAAGAGTTTGCCAACCTTCGAAAAGACTTAAATGGCGAGTCTATCTTCGAAGTAGGTTCGAGCTCAGACGGTGATTACGAGATTGGAACTTAGATGGTAGGACTACCGAAAGTAGTCCTGATGTGATTCCACTTTCGATTCTTGTGGTCCCAAGACCAATGATGCTTTTCCTGCTGGGGAGTGCTACCGTACTGGCGCTCCCCAGTTTCTTTATTTTCGTAGGCAAAGCCCTTCTTGATGATTTTGCCTGAAGTGGTTGCGCCTTCGCCGTGGAAACTGCCTTCCTTCTGCGGAGGCAGATGACCCTTGGTGCCGCTTCCCATCGCTACGCGAGGAGGCTGCTTCTGACCCGAAGCCTTGCGCTTCAAGAAGTCATCAATCTTCGCTTGCTCCTCAGGAGTGTTCTGCTTGGACTTCTGCAGCTGGAAGAACTTCTCAAGTTTAGCCATGGAGAATGCCTTTCCGCAGTCACGACATTTGACTTGATACTTCCCGTAGACTTGCTCTTTACCGCAGTCGTCACAGGTGATGAATGAGAGTTTCTTGGGACCGAGTGATTCGCCCTGCATTACTCCGCCGCCAGTTAGTGAACCAGGTGCACCTGCACCACCATAACCAGCAGTGAGCCCCTTCTTCATAGTTTGAGCTTTTTCATATGTCAACTTTTCTTGAGGATCATCAGGGAAAAGATGTTTGAATTGTGGACTTAGAGGTGGGTATTTCTCGTGGTAAGAGAGACGTTCATCAGGATTGCGATTTTTGAAGTTTTTATGCCATTTATTATGCATCGCCTGCATTTCTGTCTTAGTGACTCGCTTGTAACGTCCAGGTTTGATTGTTATGTGTCCTTGTTCGTAGGCATGTCCATTGTGATCAACACGCTCGCGCTCGCCTGATGCTTCATCGGGAAGAGGCATGTTAGGATTTTTAAACCGGCGAGCCATATAGTCACCAGTGGTCTCAATTTGACTAACAGGCACCCACATAGAATAAATGCCAGATTCTGGATGCGCTCTATCTTCGCGTTGTGGAGTTGGTTGCCAGGAAAGACCTGGACCATGCCACTTTCCTGCAGCTTTAGATGGCGGTTCTAACTCACGACCTGTATATTCATGTGCAGCTCCATATGACATGGCATGAACTGCATGACCAGGTTGTTCAATATGAGTTGGAGTGACTCTGAATTTATTTTTACTATCTGGAGTTGGATCCATCAAAGGACCATCAACACCACGATGAACCACCATGTGTAGTTCCGGCTTTCCGGTGCTTTCATTTACCATTGTTTTGAACGGTTTATGAAACCTTCCATGCTTGTTAAGCATTTGTTTAACAGCATTTATTTGCGCTTTCTTGGCATCCTTTCCTGTGTATCCCTGCTTAATATTATAATAATGTTCATCTGGACCAGGAACAGCCTTCATCACTAGTTGATGTATGCGATGAACGTTATCGGCAATCTTGCTCTCGAGACTGTTCTTGATAAGCTCTTGTTTTAATGCAAGCCTGTCTTCAGCTCCGAGAGCGGCCATTATTTCATTCACATTGTTCTCAATACGTTCGGCCGAAGCGTCTCGAACAATATGACGAAAAGATGGAACGTTCGTTTCAGCAAGGTGGAGAACAGACTTAATGAGGATAGCGTCTGCTTCTGCATCGCACTCGCTCTTGTTTAAGTTCAAGGGTTCTACAAGTGTTGCTTGGTTAGCCGGCACGAAGGTAAGTGCAACCGAGTGAATTTTGGTGCGAGCCAGCAAAGCCGGATCGCTGATTCCTCGAGAGACGACTCCACCTTCTACTGATGCCTTAACTTTCAGAGGGCAATCAGATTTGTGAATGTTGCGTAAGATTGCGGCTGCCGCTTTAGCGTTCGGATGGTCTTCATCGTCGAAGAGTACACCTTTAACGTAGATGTAGGGAGACTTAACCTTCTCCCAGTAGTAACGCTGACGATCGTCGTCGCAGTCTTCTGCTTTGAAGATCTTTTTTGCAGCAGTTACTTTTCCTAGACAGTTGAAGAAGCCTTTGCCGTGATTGTCGTTCAGTCGGCCTTTTCCTAGTTCTAGCTCAGAGATATCTGCGCCTTCTACATTGAGCATCTCGCCCTGCGTATCTCGCAGTTGACTTGAGCTGCACATGTCAATTTCAAGTGGTCGTTTAGCCATACTCCTTATATTATACTGTTAGCAGGTTGACTTCTCCTTTAAAGCTAACAGTTTAACTAGGCGCCCGTGGTAGAGTGGGGTCTTAGTAAAGCTTTACACAATTTTTTAGGAGAACACTCACATGGCATCTACTTCTGCTGTTGCACAGATCATGGCTAAGATCGAGCGCAATGCGCGTCAGCTTGGCCTCACTGTCAACTCAAATACGGGCGCGGCTGTTGTAATCGAAAACGGCTCAAACGACCTCACTGTTTCATATGTTGCTGCTTCAATCGACGCGCCGATGGGCGGCGTCTCACCTGCGTCTTCACCTTTCCTAGGTATCGGCGTAGTTAACCCCGGTCAGCTTAAGCTCAAGAGCTCAAGCACTGCCGGAGATGCAATCACCGACGTTCTTGACTCTGTTGTTGCGGCTAAGGTCCTAACTATCCTAGTTGGTCTTGGCAATGACATCCTTCTTGAGAACAGCGACGCGACGTTCACTGCAACTCTACGTGGCAACGCTGACAATCTCGGCATGGGCATGTAATTTAGTTCTAACTTAACGGAGATAACGAATGAAAGAGGAACTTAAAAAGAGCCTCACTGACCTGATTGATGAGACCCTACTCGAGCTCGAAGAGCTTAAGAAGTCTCGTTTCTCGGCCGCTGAAGTGGATCTAAAGGGTCCCGGTGCTGACGGTATCGATGGCAAGCCTGCGAATGGCAAGCTAGATGCTGGTAAGGCCGCTGAGAAGGCTGAAGACAAGAAGGACGATGAGGATGAGAAGGACGACGACGTCGCTGAAAAGGGCGAAGGCGTGAATCGACCTGCTGATATGGGCAAGGGTGAAGGTGTTAACCGTCCCGCCGATATGGGTAAGGCCGAAGACAAGAAAGAAGATAAGAAGGATGACGATAAGGACGAGCCTCACAAGGACGACCCGAAGCATGAAGAGAAGGAAAAGGACATGGCGAAGAAGCTCATGGACATGCACAAGGGTGAGATGAAGAAGTCTCTAGACGAAGCTGATACTCTCATGAAGAGCTATGTCGACACTAAGGTCGGCGCGCTCGAGAAGCAGCTAGCTAGCATCCTCGAGACCGTCACTAAGATGGCCGATGCTCCGGTTTCTGCTAAGGGCGTTGGTTACAAGGGCGCTGCTCCTCTGATGAAGTCCGCAGATGAAGGCGAGCCTCTATCGAAGTCTGAAGTAGCTTCAAAGCTGTTTGATTTAAAGAAGTCTGGCGGTCGCGTTGACAGCAATGACATTGCGATGGCTGAGATGGGACACGATCTGGAAAAGATTGTTTCGAAATATAGCATCAAGTAATTTTAAGGAGATAATATGAACGACACAGTTAATCAAGTATTACAGGGTCTCGAGTCCGGTCTCGTGTCAGCGGCTGAAATCGAAGCTCTTAACAAGGCAATTACCGCGGGCTACGGCGGCGCGGGCAAGCCTACCGACCTCACCTATGGTGGCGTCCTACAGGCGGAATCACTCGAGACGACTCTAAAGAGCGTCACGTTTGACATGAAGAACCTCAAGATGTGGCCGGCCATTAGCGTGGATAAGGCATACAACTTGTTCGAGCAGTACAATCGTCTAATCGCGTATGGTAGCGATTCGGCGCCGTACATCGGCGAAGGTGGAGCTCCTCAAGAGGAAGATTCGACCTACGTACGTGACGGGCAGAAGATCGTGTTCTTCGGCACTCGGCGTCGGGTTTCACACCAGATGACCCTTGTTCGGGTTACTGTTGGTGACATCGTTGCCCAGCAGGCCAAGGAAGGTACTATGCACCTTCTGAAGAACGTCGAACGCGAGCTATACTGGGGTCACGCGCACTTCCAGAACCAGTCTACTGGTGCTATGAACGGTGCGGATGCGGACCTTCCTTCCAGCTCGATCGCGATGAGCGGTCTTCTAAAGCAGCTCCAGAAGGGCGACACTGATGCGCAGATGATCTCTGGCGACTTCAATGGCTACGGCACTACCAGCTCAATCGGTCAGGACCTTGCTGGTGCAGTTGTTGCGCAGGACGATGTCGAAGCCCTAGCGGTTATCGCTCTCGAGAACTTCGGTTCACCTAGCGAGCTACACGCTGAACCTGCTGTAATCTCAGCATTCGTCAAGCAGTTCTATCCTCAGTTCCGTTCAGCTCCCGGTCTTGCTTCACAGACTGTCGGCTACGACGTATCTAAGATCCAGACCACTGCTGGTGCTATCGATCTAAAGCCTAACCTCTTCCTACGTCCTCGCACTGGCGTTCGCTCCATTGCGTCCGGCGTTGCGGCTCCTGCGGCGACCTTCACTGTGTCTGCAGCTGGCGCGGGTTCAGGTGGTTCATGGGCGGCTGGTGCATACCAGGTCAAGGTTACTGCGGTTAACGACAGTGGCGAGTCAGCTCCCGTTGCGGACACCACTGTGACTGTGGCTGCTGGTGAGTGTATCGACGTAACTATCGGCTCTGTTCCTGCCGGCGTTAAGTCATGGAAGCTCTATGTCAGCGCGGCTGGCGGTGCGGCTGGTACCGAGAAGTTCACCGGTAACTGGGCGAACGCTGGTGCGGGCACTTACCGCTCACGCGGCGACAAGCTCCCTGGCCTCGGCGAAGCGTTCCTACTCGACATGAGTGCGGAAAACATGCGCTTCAAGCAGCTAGCTCCTCTCTCGAAGATCAACTTCGCGATTGTGACCACTGCGCTCGAGTTCGCGATTGTGCTCTACGGCGCTCTTTTCGTGTACACTCCGAGATTTAATTGCTTCTTCAAGAACTGCGGTAAGTAATTAATTAGTAAAATTAAGTAGTTATGAACGGCTAGGTCATATGACCTAGCCGTTTTACTTTTCAAGTATATACGAACAGTGCTCTGTATAAGAGAGTATAATATCTCTAAGGATACGTGCATGTTTAATCGAGAGAGAACAAAAGAAATTTTTGGTTACGATTTAGATCTTGCTGTGAGACGACGAACTAAAGCAGAATTTTCTAGTACTGAGAAAGTTAATAAGAAAGATCTTGTTGTGGTGGATAACTGTCCTGGTTGTGGAGTAGAGCGTCAAATTAAGTTGCGACAGTCCAGGAAGAATGTTCTTTGTTCAAGGTGTTTTCACGCTACCCCTGAAATGCAGGAAGCAAAGAGAAACCAGAACAAAGTTAAGTCAGATGAGACTAAAAGAAAAATGAGCGAAAATCATTGGTCAACTAAAGGAATAGAGTCACCTTTTAAGGGACGTGTTCAAACAACAGAAGCGAAAGAACTTTCAAGAGCTGCCGCTAAAGCTCATATGGACAACATGACGAATGAAGAGTTTGAACTACATAGAATTAAAGCTTCACTTCAAAATGGTCGAACATTAGAAACTTTTAGGGGTTTCACTTCTCCAGAAAATACCATGATCCGACAAAGCCCAGAAGGCAAAGCTTGGACTAAAGAAATTCTAGCCAAAGCTGACTTTACATGTTTCAAGTGTAACACTCGAGGTGGTTCACTCCATGCTCACCATAAGAACGGATTCAACTCATTTCCTGAACAGCGTCTAGACGTGAACAACGGTGTTTGCTTGTGCGAAACCTGTCATGATGAATTTCATGTACAATATGGAAAGGGAAATAATACGAAAGAGCAATTTGAGGAGTGGATTGATGAGCAGTAAGATTTACTATCGCGGCCAAGATTGGTGGCAGAACGAGCTTCATTGTCGCCATGATACTGACATGCCAGGTGATGAATGTTATAAATGTCAAAATGAACAGTTCTTCAACAGTCATCTAATTTCATTAGCTTATGTGCTGTTGAAGTTGGAAATAACAAAGAAGAGTTTGCTTCCAGACGCAGATTCAGAGTTTATTCTAGACTTTTGTAGCCATAAGTGATGCTAATCCTTTACCCAGATCCTATCCTTCGACAAGTTTCAGCTGAAGTGACTTTTCCAGCTGATATTCTAGCAACGATAGAAACAATGTTCAAGGTAATGTACGAGAACAACGGAGTTGGTCTATCTGCTATTCAGATCGGTGTCCCGTTTAGGATTGTGGTTGCTGATGTAGGTGAAGGTCGCGAGATCTACATCAATCCTAAGATCGAGCGGTTAGGCGGAGTCAAGAAGACCGTGAATGAAGGGTGCCTGTCGTTTCCGGGTAGAGTCGACAAGGTTGAGCGCTTTCACAAGACAACCATCTCCTATCAGGATGTAGACGGTAAGGTTAAGGAACTTAACACTAGTGGGTTGCGATCTCAGATGCTGCAGCACGAGATCGAGCACCTTGAAGGAATCTTACTGTGCGACCAATGAGACGATCAAAGCAGCTCAAGAAAGCGATTGAGAACCTTGGTTCTAAGGCTATTGTTTGTCATAAATGTTCTGGCAAGGGAATTTGGGTCTTCTTTGATAATTCAGGTGAATGCTTTTATTGCAGCGGCAACGGCATGATCAACGCTTCGCTTGAAGAGTATAAGCGGATTAACGAGTACCTTGAGCGCGACTTCTTATTTGACGAGATGTTGCACTCGAATAAGCTCTCATAGCTCACTGGCAGAGCAACTGCTTCGCTCAAGCAGGAGATCCGGGTTCGATTCCCGGTGGGGGCACATATGAAGTGGAATTGGAGTGACAGGTACGTGATACGCAACTTCATGTGGATAATTTGGGCACTCAACTTAAGTGATGCTTATTACATGAGTGAGAATGAACTAAAAGAGCTGTATCTCAAAAGAAGGGTATAATCATTTTATGGAATCTTTAGAGCACCCGCGGCGTTAACCAGGGCACGCGCAACATAGAAATTGAAGTACCTAAGGTTGAGACCCTCTATCACTATGTGATCGTTAGAAAGGATCTCCCTTTTGGAGTAGCTCTCGCACAGACAGTTCATGCTTCAGGCGAGAGTGCTCAAAACACCAAAGTACCGCCTAATACCCACGCAGTTGTATTAGCCGTTCCTGATGAAGCTTCTCTGCTCGCTGTAGAGAAAAAGCTATTAGAAGCAGGCATTGAGATCTCTGCTATTCGAGAACCAGATGCACCGTGGAATGGCCAGCTCATGACAATCGGCATCAAGCCGCAACCCCGAGAGAAGATCCGTAAGCTTCTCTCTAACCTACCGTTGTATCGATAAGGAGTAACACAATGAAACTAGACAAAAAGCAGTGGAATGAAATTCGTAAGGAAGTTGAGAAGAGTATCAAGGAAGCAAAGATGAGGAAGCGTGAAAGCTTTCAACCTCGCTGGAAGCATGGTCCTGACGACCAGGAGCTGAAGAACAAGAAGTGGGACGCAACCACTCTATACGCTGTTCGAGCTGCAGTGCGCGGTATTCAGCACTGCGAGAAGTGGACAGTTCAGGACGCTCTTGACAAGATCTTGCCGCAATACGCTCTTCCTCCTGAGGAAGATAAGCCTGCAGAGGCCGTTATTCCCTAAAGGTATAATTGGGGTATGGCAAAATCCCCAATCAGAAAGACCCTTGAGATTCTTCTCAAGAAAGTCGAAGCTCTAGAGAATCAGAGCTTCGCGCAGAAGTTGCTACTGGATGAGTTAGAGAATAAGCTCTCTGCAGCCGAAGAGATCATCAAGAAGATGAAGGAAGACCCTTTGGGTCTTGGTAGTGTTACTGTTGCTTCGCAGTGGCCAGTTAGTACGCCGCAGCCGTATTACCCAATTAAAACTCACACTTGCGTACCAGTGACTGATTGGACTGGCACATATTGTGCTGGTTGCGGTACGTATATGTCACCGGGTCCGACATACACGGTCACATCGACGTCAGATTCTGTTCAGGTAGCGACAACCCCTGATACAGAATCTATGCTGGATCTGGACATCTCCTGGATCATTCCAGACGAACCTAAATAGGACTAATATGACTAAGCGTAGGGCAAAGTATTTCTGTCTCGAAGGGACAGAAGGTAGCGGGAAGTCTACACATACGGCACGGCTCGTGAAGCATCTACAGGATAAGGGCTTCAAAGTGCTGCAGACTAAAGAACCTGGAACGCCGTTGGCTCCAGTCACCATGGATCTACGCGGCATCATGCTAGATGCTAAGCACGAGTCTCAAATGACTGTTGCAGCCAGAGAATTTATTAGTCAAGCGATTCGATCTATCCACATCGAAAAAGTCATTCTTCCAGCGTTGGAAGAGTACGACTACATCATTCAGGATAGAGGTATCTTGAGTGGGTTAACATACGGTCATGCCTGCGGCAACTCTCACCTATTCCTGGCGCAACTAGCATCGGAAGTGTGTGCGAAGGTGCCGGGTGACTGGCACAATCTCTATGACAAGGTTATTTACCTCAAGAATGACGCTGCAAAGGGTCTTGCACGTGCAAAGCAGGCTAAGCAAGAGTTTGCTGCCGGAGACGCTATGGAAGCCAAGGGCGACCAGTTCATGATGCAAGTGGCTAAGGACATGGACGAGATGGTTCATGCGTTCCCGCATTGTACAATTAATGTAGAAGGAAAAACCGTTGAAGAGAATTTCACAGAGATTCTCCGGAACCTTAACTTAGGAGAATAACATTGAGTAAATCAAAGACACAAGAGTCCATGACAAAGGACGAAACAGAAGATAAGAAGCAAGGTATCGTTGCTGACTTCGCTGAATTGTTCGAAGAGTTGAATCGTACTCCAAAGATGGATGAACTGTGCGCTCGGGGTCACACTAAAGACTCTGTCAAGCATCACTTTTCCTCGCTTGGAAAGCTAGAGGAAGTCGCTCGGAGAGAGCATCCCGATAAGTTTTTTGACGTCGAGATTGCAGATCTTCTCGAGGAGAACGATCTGTCAGATAAGCTGCACAAGGTGGTAAAGCAATACAAGAAGTTCGTTATCACTACAGCCGTGACTGGCTGTGCAGTCCATGAAGGTTTTCATGCAAGCCTGAAGAGCTTCTGTAAGCAGAACAAGGCAGCACTGCTGGTTCTTGTCGCTGCAGATCCTGCCCATAACAAGTCACACAATAAGGGCGGTTACGGTACTATCGATCAGGCCTTAGCTAAGGAATGTATGGTTGTTGAGGATACACACCTCAACTCCAACTTCTTCATCAGCACGATCAAGCTCTCTGCCAAGCACATCAATCCGACAGTGGGTCTGAGTGATATTGGCCAGCGAGAAGGCAGCTTCGTGTTTGCCTCTCCTAAACAGAGCATGTCTCTCGAGTCAACTTCGAATACGAAGCTGCCTCACGTGATGATGACTACCGGTGCGATTACCACTCCTAACTACGTCACAGAGATGTACATGTCTGAGCGTACTGCTTACATCGCAGACAAACATCACGTTATGGGGGCAGTGTACGTTAACATCTTCGATGATGAGATGTATGGTTACACTCAGATTCAAATGCTAAATGACGAAGGTAGTTTCGTTCACTTCGGTAAGCGTTATCACCCGAACGGGAAGGTAACAGCTGAAGCTCCGGAAGTGCTGGTCGGCGGAGACTGGCACTCAGGCGAAACAGATCCCATGGTTCGGACCTGCACTCAGGAAATGCTGGCGTTCTTCAAGCCTAAGAAGTTCGCCGTTCATGACGGCTTCAATGGTAAGTCTATCAACCATCACGAGGAGAACAACATCATCGTCCAGGCTCAACACTTCATGAATGGAGTGTCTTCGCTGGAAGATGAGATGATTGGCTTCAAGGATGACCTTGACTGGCTTGCTAAGCAGGTTCAAGAAGTGGTAGTGATCAAGTCTAACCATGATGAGTTCCTGTCAGGCGACTACCTGCGCTATGCTAAGTATGCCCGTGATCCGCAGAATCACTACTTCTCACTCGACCTCGCAAAAGCGATGATGGACGGAATTGATCCGCTCAAGTTCGGTGTAGAGAAGCTAGGTCTAAAGGCGAAGAACATCCGCTGGCTGAAGCGTGATGAGGATTTTAAGGTTGCAGGCATCCAGCTCGGTGCTCATGGCGACAAGGGTCCTTCCGGCACTCGAGGCAACATCAAGAACATGCGTAAGTCTTACGGTCTCTCTGTAACTGGCCACAGCCATACTCCTGGCATCTGGCATGGAGCCTTCGCAGTCGGTACATCATCATTCCTGAAACTTGGTTACAACCAAGGACCTAGTAACTGGATGCACACACATTGTTTAGTGTATGCCGACGGAAGTCGTCAACTAGTTAACATGATTGCGGGAAAGTGGATGATCTAAGTGAAATATAGACATGTTAACTTATATTGGGACTTCTTTTGGGTTATTTCTAAATTAGAACTCATGTCTGAGATAACGTCGGGTGTTTTTTGGAAAAAATACGAAAGAATGACCAGAAGGAGATAACTATGCAATTTCGCGAAATCGAGACTAAATATGATGCTTCCGAGATCTCTCTTAAGCAGTTTATGGCCTTGGTTGAATCTAAGTGGACAGTCAAAAAGAAGCTACTTGTTAGCAGCTATGATGACTACTTTACCGATAAGGATGATAACTTCTTGCGGTATCGCCATAAGGAAGGCCGCGGAGAGCTCACCATCAAACGTAAGCTAGATGCTGCTAATAATAATCGTCGAGTCGAAGTTAACTTGCCGACTTCAGGCGGTAACATGAGTGCTGTAACTCAGTTCGCTGAGTTACTGGGTTATAAACACAATTTTTGTGTTTATAAGACTTGTCAGGTCTATTGGGTCGACAATATGGTTATCTGCTACTATGTTGTCTATGATGAGGAGTGGAACGAGAAGCGTCGGTTCTTGGAGATCGAAGCCGACGAGGATGTAGCTTGGGAGTCAGAGGCTCATGCTTGGGCGGCTGTTGAGGCTTACGAGAAGGCCTTTGAGCCGCTCGGAATTACGGCTAAGAATCGCTCTAAGAAGAGCTTATTTGAGATGTTTAAGAGATAATTTTCCGAAGTAGTTTCAGTTAACTCAGAAAAGTGATAATATGGCTCCTGCGGGTAATTTCCCCAGGAGCCATTTTCATGAAGACTGCTAATAACATTTCTGAGACTCTCCGGCATTCCGAAAGCGGACTATGCTGGGAAGAGAAGATCACTAATAACACTGGTACTATCTACGTTAACAAGTGTGCGACCTTTCGCGTACGTTGCGTTACTACCGGTACCACCGTCACAATTGCTGGAGTTCTTGCTGCTACAATGCTAGCCGGTGAGATCCTCATCTTTAATGCTGGTGATGGCGACCCTGATAGCACAAATCCGCTGGTTACTGTCGTTATTGGAGCTCAGGCCGCCTTCGTACAAGTCGCGCGTGCAACTAAGCGCCCTAAATTAGCTGTATAAGGAGCGACTATGGAACTCGACTCCTTTAAGTCAATCCTCCTGCGTAAGGCAGACGGGAACAAGAATCTTCTTGAGTTACTTAATAACCTAGAAGAGGATACGTTCATCAACTCCGTCGTCGACGCACTTGAGAAGATGGCTAAACCCACAAACCTCACTGGCAGTAATGCCAATGGTCCTATTACCAGCTTTGGTGCCAACCTTGATAGAACGGACACCACGCAGCTCCGCGATGCGCTAGGGCACCATCTGTCGCATTATAAGGCTGCTTTAAAAGCGCATCACGCTGCTCCCGAAGGTCCTGATAAGGCGAAGATGCGTCAGGTTGCTGATCAGCACCTAGAGCACGCTATTCCTCTGATGCATCTTGCAGCTCGCGCCGCGGCCCACTCAAACGGCAAATTAGGTATCGACTATCCGCCTCTTGCTCCGTGGGAGACTAACTACACCACTCTAGAGCGAAATGAGAACGGTCGATTCAAGCGTGATGCTAAGCTGCTTCGCGTTCGCCCGTCAAAGAATGCGAAGCGGAACGACCCCAATTCAACTGCAATTCCTGATTACCGCTACTTGGAGATGCCTCCTCATCCAGGTCACGAAGGTGTAAGTAAGATGCCTCACACGGGTGGATATCCTTGGGAAGAAGTACAGATTGGTTCTAAGGCGGATATCGACGCTAAGAAGGCTTATCTACACATCGAAGATGTGCCTGATAAGAAAGATTACACTCCACACGAGTTTGATAAGCATCCTATTCGAGGTGTGGCGGATATTCAGGCTGATCACATGACACCTGAAGCTTTGCAGCAGTTTGCTGATGCTCATGGCAACTGGCGTGGAAGCGAAGACCACAAGAGATGGCTAGAAGGTCAGAAGGCCAAATTTGCTGCGGATAAAGAAGGCTACATGAAGCGTGGTCAAGCCAAAGGACCTCACTTCTATGAAGGCATTCCGCTTCAAGAGCAGCCTGGCCATGTACACAGTGTGCCCGCAAAACAGCGTATGCAGGCTGCTCCTGCACCTACACAAGCTGCTGCTCCGGCTCAAGCTGGTGTTGTAGCTAAGCCTCCGACTGTTCGTCCTGCAGTTGCGACTCAACCTGCTGCGCCTGCAGCAGAGAAACCGCATCCGCTAGAAGCGGCATATAAAGCTTGGTCTGCAGTTCCTAAGGAACATCAAGGAACTCTGCTCGACGCGATTCCTGGCTTACGTGCGTACGCCATCAAGAAGGGAGGACTCAAGTAATGTCTATCTTGCAACCCAATACACTTGAAACTATCAAGGAATTTCTAGAGAAGGCTCGTCGCCGACTTAGCGACGAGAATCCTGACTACGCTGATCAGGATGATGAGCAAGACGCAGACGGGCTTGAGTCATTTGACGGCGAAGGCGGAGAGGAAGATGAAGCTGATGCTTGGCTGCGTGCTCACGACAAGAACCTCGCTCCTAAGGGTCCTTCTGAAGTAGATGCAGCCGAACCCGAAGCAGTGTCAGAGGAAAACGAGGAAGAAGGCGACGAGGCACCAATTGCACCTCCGCCTGCACAGAAGCCGACTCCGCCATCGCCCGCTGCAGCAGGTAAACCTGCGTCTGAAGATGACCTACAACCGACTCGCGAAGAGCTTGCAGCCATGCGAGAGTACACACGTCCGTGGGAGCAGAACGCTCGTGACCGCGCTAAGCTTGAAGCTGAAGCTCACGTGAATCCAGGTCGCCATCACCAAGGTCGTCTACTTGAAGCTCGTAATATGTCTCATGCAGATCGTCAGAAGGCTTATGAGGCTTTCTCACAGTCTCCTGAATTTCAGAATGCTGACCCGATCACTCAGATGGAAATGGAAGGTAAGTTCCATGAGGACTGGAAGAAGCAAAATCCAGAGCATCTTATGAATGCGCTTAATGCTCATCATGAAGCGCATAAGAAGGGTGGACAAGCGATGCAGCTATACAATCAGGCAAAAGACGACAAGATTCGCCACATTGCTGGTGGTGGAACGCAGCCTGGTTCTATGTCGGTCGAAGAGGGAATGCAGCACATCGGCGGCAGCCGAGATGACGAGGACAGCGGTCCGAGCGGAATCCAGCAGGATAAGGGCGCTGCATTCGCTGCAGGTAACCAGGATTTTATCCAGCAGTACATGCAGAACTACGATAAGAAGGCCAAAAAGTTCTCGAATGTCGAAGACATGGATAACATGGACCCCGAGACTCGAGCAGACGTCAATACTGTTCTAGGCGAGCATCCTGCTCTTAAGGATCCAGCTAAGAAGCGTAAGGTTGATCAGTTTGTTGCTAAGTATCACCCGCAGATCGGCAAGGCAGCTCGGCATGTGCTAAGCAAGCTTGGTCTCACTGATAAAGCTAATCGTGGAGAGATCGACCACGGTGTGCTTCACGAAGCAGGAGTACATGCGCTGTTCCAAGCTGTGAATGACTATGATCACGATCATCCTAGCAAGGCGAAGTTTACTACTCATCTTAGCCGCAAGATGCACGGACTAATGCAGTCTGCATTGAAGGCTCAAGACGAGATTCCTGCTGGTATGCGCGCTGGTGCTAAGAAGTTCGACCAGACTAAGCGTGCCGTAAATGCGTCTCCTGTTAAGCATACCAACAAGGAAGGCGTAACAACTATTATCAATCCTCCTACACCTACCCCGCCAAAGAGTGCTACAGAGATTGCTGCTGCTCACCATCCAGACATTCAAGACCGGCTCAAGCGAGTAATTGCCGCTAAAGCTCCGATTGTTCGTCGGCAGAACGTACAGCCTGCTGTGAAACCTGCTGGGCCTAAGATGAATGTCAATCATACGACCATTGAGGAAGAATAATGACTATTTCAAAGACTAATCAGGTGCAGCCGTTTCCGTCTTGGTCGATCGACCAGAATGGCACTAACCGCTATCAGCCTATTCCCACTGCGGCAGATATGAAGCGGCGTAGCTTGTTCGGGATTCCGCTCACGTCTAAACTAACCGGTGAGACTGTTCAGGACTCAACGCTCGATGACTACATTCTGCAGAGTATCTCTGAGATCGAGCATGAACTTGACCTGTACATCACTCCTACGCAGTTTCAGGAGCGTCACGACTACGATCGCGAGATGCAGTTCTGGAGCTTTGGCTATACTCGACTCCACCACGCACCCATCCTCAACGTGAACAAGTACCAGCTTACGTTCAACAACGGAGTGCCTAATAGCGTACCGCTTGTTGATATGCCACTTGAGTTTATCCATGTCCAGCCTCAGGATGGGACCATTCAGCTTGTTCCGGCTAACGGCGTGGGCATCTCGGGCTTCGTAGCGTCTGTGTACTCTGGTCTCGGCTACCACGCATTCAACTCGCAGGCTATCAGTCACTGGCCTGGAGCTGTGCTTGTCGAGTATACTGCAGGCTTTCCAGCAGGGCAGGTTCCTGCATTGCTAGTGGGACTCATCGAGAACTTAGCTGCTTATAAGTTCTTGTCGACTATTGGTCCACTTCTATTTCCTTACAGTTCAGTGAGCGTTGGTATCGACGGTACCTCTCAGAGCGTTGGAACTCCGGGACCTGCTTTTTTAGTACAACGACTAGCAGAACTAGAGAAGATTACTCAAAAACAGATGGAAACAGCTCGCGGACATTATCAGAAGCGTTTCTTCATCGACTACTTATAAGGATTACCATGGCAAAGAAACTAAAGAAAGATGAGATGCTAGAGGTTGAAGCCGACGGTAAGCAAGAACTGGTCGAAGGTAAGGAACCACTTAAGAAGGATCCTAAGAAGCGTTGGACTGCACTCAAGAAAGCACTTGACCACAAGAAAGCTTTTATGGATCTAGAAGAGGCGATGGGTGATGATGAAGAAGCCCTGCAGGCTCAGATGCAACCTCCTCAGGAACAGCCTGAACAAGGTGATCCAACCGCTGATCTGGCCCAAGAGCTAGATCAAGGTGGCGGTGAAGAACCTTCACAAGAAGAGCAACCAGCTCCCGAAGATGGAGCCGACTCCGAAGCAGTGTCAGAGCCACAGGAAGAAGGCCAAGAGGAACAGCCAGAGACAGAAAACCCCGAAGAAGGGAACGGCGACATCCAACCCGATCCTCAGGAGCTAATCCAGGCTCTTCAGAATGAAGGTTACTCAGAGCATGAGATCGCGTACATCATGCACGGTCAGCATGCTGGTGATGTTGATGAGAGCAAGGCGGCAAAGGCCGAAGCAACCCGTGCAATGTCAGATATTGATGTTCAGACTGCTCAGAAGCATGCTGAACTAGAACACTCGCACAATGAGCAGAGTATGGCTCAGGAACGTGAGCACAAGAAACGCATGCAAGATCTAGAGTACGAGCATGCTCAGAAGAAGCACGCGCTAATCGAACAGGATGCCGAGCACAAGCGAAGAATGTCCGATGTTGAGTATCAGCAAGCTCAACAGAATAATCCTGCTGCCTTGGAAGCAGCTCATAAGCAGCGCATGCTAGATGTTGAGTATGAGAAAGCAAAAAAAGAGTCTGATAAATCAGACGGCACAGAGGGTGATGCAGAGGCTGCTCGTCAGATGAAGCTTCTTGAAGTTGAAAAGAAGAAGCTGGAACTTAATCTTCGTAAGGAAGAGATGAAACTTGAACTTGAATTTAAGAAGCGCGAACATGAACTCAAGCTCAAGATTATGGAGCAACAGATCAAGGATCAGGCGAAGCAGAAGGGTGAGATCTCAGGCATCAAGCACGAGCAGAAGCTCAAGGAAGTTGCTAACCCGCCTAAGAAGCCGCTCAAGAAGAGTGAGGAAGAAAATGACTAAGGACGAGATTAACAAAGAACTTGGCGACTTAATTTATCGCTTCAAGGTTCTTAAGAAAGCTATGGCCGAGGAGGAGCGTGAGGCTCTATCTCCAGCTCAACGTATGATTACAGAGATCGTTCAGGGTCTAAAGGTACCAGCCAAGCCTGTTGCTCCTAAGCAGACTCGTGAACAGGTTCTGTCTAAAGCCAAGGAGATGTTTGAGCAGCAGCACGCTCAACGTCTAGCCAATCAACTCCAGAAGACTGGCATCTTGGGCGGACGTCCGCCTCCTCGCCAGCCGACGAGCGCAGAGATGTCAGCAGCAGCCCAAAACATGTGGGCACAGCAGAACGGCTTCTCAACTCAAGCAGAGCTAGAGAAGGCCGAATCTGAGTGGGGAAACGGCATCAATAACTGGCTAGCTGAAGCCTCAAAGCCCATTAACCAGAAATTTAAGTCTGAAGAAGAAGAAAGAGCTTATTGGGATAGAATTAAAGTTAATGGCTCTCGCGATGAGGGACCTGGTTATTAAGTAACTGTGGAAAGCCCATGAATGGTCATGGGCGTTTGGGCAGTAAGGGGAAATATGTTTGAGAAACGCTTTGCAGCTGTGCCAGCACAAGTATTTACTGCGAATGGTGGAGCAAATGGCTCTGTTTCTATCGCTGATACTTCTTTGTTTAAAGTTAAACAGCAAGTTGTAATTGCTGCCACTGGTCAGAACAATCTAGAGTTAGAAGTAAAGAAGGTTGTGAGTCCAACTTCTATGATTGTTGGACCAACTACTGGCAACATTAATGCCTTTACTAACATTTCAGCTTATACAACTGCCTTATCTGCGGTTGTGTTCGCTAATGAGCAAAAGCGCCCACAGATCTCTGCAGATGACTTCGAGCGAGCTGTCTATGAAGAAGAACCGACGGTAGCCAAGCGAGTAATCTTAGTAGATGAATTTGGTAACAAGTATGATACCGACAACCCGCTTCCCACAAATGCAACTTTATCTGGTGATATCACCATTGCTTCTGTTGATCAAGGTGATCCAAATACAATTGACAATGCTTGGCCTGTAGGCATTACTGATGGTGTAGACTCACTAGCCATTAATCCTGATGGTTCAATCAATGTCAATATCGGTGGATCTACTAGTGCTCCAGGACTTACAGTAACTCATGATGAAGTTACTAGTGTTGCTACTGCTGTAGAAACTACGGTTCTGACAGCCATCGCTCCTCCTGGCGGAATTCGTGTTTTCAAAATCGAAGTATCAGGTGATACTGTGGCTCATTATCGCGTTAAGTTGGATGGCGTTACTATCATAAACAAGCGATCTTGGTGGACAAACTTTAATCAAACATTTGATTTTCAAGAGTTTACGAATGGATTACTGCTCACTTCAGGTCAAGTTTTGACTGTAACGGTGTTGCACGAAAGACCCTTTTTGGGCGCATTCGAAGCGACGCTTATGTCGATTTAAGCGCCAAATATTATACTATAGGAAGTGAATATGACTAGTTTAGAGATTAAAAGAATGAAGTTAGAGTTAGTAAAGGTTGCTGCTGCTCGAGCAGATCTTGAGTTTCGAATTGAAGAACGACTAGATGAGATTAATCGAATCAAGGAAAACATTAAGATTCAACTAGACAAAGAAGCAGAACTTGCTAGCAAAATTGCCGATGTCGAGAAGTCGACCTAAATGGAGATAAACAATGGCAGATTACAATAGTAGCTTACCAGTTAGAACAGAGACCAACGGCGATGTTGCGGCAAAAATTGTCGATGGATCTACGCCTTCACAAGCACTCGCGGTAGATGCTTCAGGCAGAATTTCAGTAAAGAACCTTGATGGTGGCGGCACAGCACTTACTTCGCAGGCAAACGGCAGTCAGCGAGCGCTTGACGTCGGTATCAATGTTGCGGGTGTGCAAGTTGACCCACGAGCGGTTCGAGCACTAACGTCTTCAGATGTTGTTACGGCAGCTCAGGGCGCGCCTAATACAGCAGCTAACGGATGGCCGGTTAAGATTACTGACGGTACAGATAACTTAGCAATTACTGCTTCAGGCGAAGCTTCAGTTATTGTCACATCAGCTCTACCCGCTGGTAACAATAATATCGGCGACGTTGACGCAAATATGCGGGATGGTGCAGGTACAGCGTTAACATCAACGCTTGTTAACTCCAAGCAGAGTCTGGACACCACATCTTCTGCTCACGGAACAGACGGTGCAGCAAAGCCTTTTGGTACGGTTCAAGTGGGTGGTTCTGATGGTACTAATCTTCAGGCTTTAAGTGTTGATTCAAGTGGACAACTCAAAGTCAACCTTTTTGATGAAGCCGGTGCGGCATTCTCAGGTGCAAACCCGCTACCGGTAACCATTTCAGGTGCCGTCTCTGGAGATGAAGTACTTGACTTCAAACAAGCTACTGCAGTAGCCGCAGCTGCCTCAGACACTCATACTTACACTGTTACTTCGGCCAAAGAATTAACTCTTCAAAAAGTGCAAGCAAGTGCTTCTGGCAAAATTAAGGTAGAAATCAGCCTCGGCACAACAAGCGCAGAGGTTCTAAAAGTTGTCATGTTTAACTCAACTGCAAATCCTAATGTCGAATATGCCTTCTCGTCCCCTCAGGCAATGGACGACACGCAATCAGTTAAAGTTGTCATTACTAATCTTGATAGCCAAGCTCAGAATGTTTACAGCACAATTGAAGGCGTTGAAGTTTAATAACTTAAATAGTTAAGTATAAAATGAGGAGATCACTCGAGTGATCTCCTCATTCTTTTGATACAATAGATGCTATGGCTGATTTGACAGACTTACAAGCAGCACAAACTATTAAAGTAATTGGTTCTGACAGTGGCGGTGTCGAAACAAACCCACTTGTAGTGGATTCAAACGGTAATCTTAAGGTTGGACTTACTTCTGATGGTACTAACGTAGCCACGGTTACCGCACCAAGTACCGCGCCAGTAGCTACAGATCGCGCCGTTGTAGTGGCCATTTCTCCGAACGCCACGATTACTCTTCCTACGGGAGCTTCAACATCAGCTCTTCAGACTACAGGAAACACAAGCTTATCAAATATTGACGCCAAACTTCCTACCACTATTGGACAGAAAGCAATGGCAGCTTCTCTTGCTGTAACCATTGCTTCTGATCAGTCGGCAACTACAAGTTCACTAGCCAACGGCGCTTACGTTAGTGTAACTTCTTCTGCTACACAGATTTTGGCGGCTAATGCAAATCGCAAAAGTGCTACTATTAAGAACACTGGACTTACTACTGCGTGCATTGGCGTCACTGGTGTTACAACTTCTACTGGATTCCCTCTTGCGGCAGGCGAGACAATGGTGCTTAATGCGCCGCATGTTCCAACTAATGCCATATTCGCCATTCGGTTGACAACTGATACAACAGTTCACGTGCAGGAGACTACCTAATGGCTGTAACTATTCTTCCTGCCGCTCCTGTTATTGCGACAGCAACTACTACTGGTTTGCTTTCTACCACAGATTACAAGCGTTTTACTGGTAGACAGTATGACGCTCAAGCTGATTTTGGTTTTGTCGGTGACTTACAATCAGTGTTCGATGGAAGCTGTTCAACTGGCGCACCTACGAAAATTACCACAGCTGGTGCTATTGTTTTTACGTCCGCAATGGTCGGTAAACGGATTACGCTTGCTGGTGCTGGTACAAGTGGCGCAATGTACGTAGGGACGATAACTGCACTGGATTCTGCTACACAAGTAACTGTGAGTCCTAGTATCAGTACAACCGTTACGTCGCGTGGATTACAGGTTGGTACTGATAACACTGCAGCTATTGCTCTAATGACTACTGCAATTAACACCACAAGTCTTTTTGGATGTCAGGTGTATTTTGGTGCCAGCGAAACTAATGCATATGGATTTCCTACTCCCGTTGTGCTGACTACGCAGTGTCAGTTTACTGGTATTGGCAGTGGATACTCAACAGAAACTGGTGATTACACTAGAGTTGGTGGCACCAGACTTGCTTGGTGGGGTACGACTAGCGACGGTGGGACAAATTTTGGTGCATTTATCAGTTTTACACCTGCTGGTGGGCAATCACTTAAACGAGTTGGATTGCGGCAGATTTGGCTTGATTGCCGAAACGGTGATCAAGCTCAGGCCTTGATTGGGTTGAAGCTATCTAGTTGTCAGGGGTTTGTCTTAGATGAGCTATTTGTGATGGATGCTCTCGCAATGGGTATTTGGCTCGATGCTGGTACTGTGCCTTCTGAATCTAGAGATAGCACTAGATTCCGCATTAGCTCACTTAATATTCGACAGATTGACAATCCATCAGGTATAAGCACCACGCCAACAACTACTTCTTCTGCTGTAGCGCTTACTTCTTCGCAGACTCTTACGATTGCTGCTGCTACTATCGGTACAACCGCTGCAGGCTCAGGATATGCTTGGGTGATGACTAGTATTGGAAAACCCACACTTATTCATTACTCAGGCGGAGGTGGTACTACCTCTCTTACTGGCTGCATTGCTGCCGCTGAAGACCATTTTAACGTTCCAACCACCGTAAGTGGCTGTAACATCGTGAATGCTCTTCCCGGTAACGCTGCATGTTTGTACCTTAACGGAAGCACGACTGCTAAAACTAGCTATGGTTTAATTGAGATGGCTCAACTGTCTCACGGAACAACTTGGGGACCAGCAGGAATTGAAATTGGTTCTGCAGAAAATATTACATTTTTGCATGTAGTCCTGACTGGTGGCGTTGTAACTAATGATGGTGCTATCAACCGCATTAGAAAGCCGGGTGTTAGGTTAAACGGTTCTAACACAAATGCAATTTTGGCAGCCACTAATAACACTTTTATCGATGGTGATCCGGGGGCAGGTGGTGTTAGTGTAATGGGGCTACTCAACACTGCGTCTCGCATGTCTACGATGGCTCAGCCAAACTATTGGCCGCTATATTCTTTGGCAAATGGCTCTCCAATCCCAACTGTTGAAGGTAGCGCTCAGTTCGTTTGGGCGATAAATGGCGGATTTACTCCAACTAACTATGGCACTGTACCAGTCGCTAACATTGCGGCAACTGGTACGGCAGAGGTTGCGATGCTAGTCGTTCCTATTCCTCCGCAGGGAATTCAGGCCGGCACAACATTTCGCATGAAGTTCACTGGACAAACCACAATTGCTACTGGTACTGGTTCGAACGTCTTTCGTATTCGTCTTGGAACAGCTGGTACTACTGCCGATGCTGTAATTGCTACACTTACTACAACAGTGGGTAGTGCTCAAGCATCTGCGTTCTGTGGTGAAATTGTTTGGGTAATCCGTAGCATTGCTACTCCAACCGCAGTTACTAGTTTTACACAAATGGAACTGCAAAACACTCGATCAACTGGTGCTGCTGGTGGCTTTATTGCTGTTGCTTCAAACATTATCTCTGCCGCCGCAGCTACTTTTAACGCGACAACGCCTCAGCAGTTTATCACCTTCACTGTGCAACCTGGCGCGTCTAAAAATATCGCTATTACTACCGCCGTTTGCATGGTTGAGCATCCCGCGAACCCTAACTAAGCAATCTGGTAATATCAGTGTAGATGGTTCCCTGGTAGTTTACAGCGGCACCTATACACAAGGATGTGATATATGGCTCTATCAACTAAAGCAAAGAAGCGTCTTGAAGTAGCAATGGCCCGTCGGGCTGAAGCGGCAGAAGTATCAACCGCTATCGATACTGTAACTGCGACTGTGGCTGCAACCTGCCCCAGCGAACTAGCTGATCCTGGCACTGGCGTGGCAATCCCCGTGACTCGCTCTGCGACGATCAACATCGTCACTGCGGCAGCGGAGACCAACACTCTCGCCAATCCTACCTTCGTAGGTCAGACTCTAGTGCTCAACATGGACACTCGGGCTGTTGGCGATCGCGTGATCACCGCGGCGAACGGCATCAACCAGGCTGGTAACACCATCATGACTTTTGGCGCTGCTCGCGACTGCATCACTCTTCGCGGCGTCAAGGTTGGCGGTAACCTACGCTGGGCGGTTCAGGGTAACGACGGCGTTGCACTAAGCTAAAACGTACTTCAACATGTAGAAATAAAATGGGCTCTATCTTTCGATAGAGCCCATTTACTTTAATTACACTTAATCTTATTCTACGAGGACGCTATCTAGCAGAGACAGTTCATCGGCTGATAGCTCAACTCGATCACCAAGTTCTTCAACCTTCACGAAGCCGACATCCACTTCCGCGTGCCCTAGATCGTTGAATTCGGCAGCGAAAAGTTTTAGCTGATCAGGCTCAAACTCAACAGTGCCATCAACCTTGGTTAGGACCTTTCCGTCTTCACCTTTCTTGCCGTACTTGTCGAGCGCCAACAGACGACATTCCTCGAACTTCTTAAGCTCTTCATCAACCCTGGCTTGGATGCCCTTAAGCTTAAAAGCCACTCGGAGAGGCACTGGAGCGGCAGCGAGTCGACGGAGTGCATTGTGGAAACGTACATCTGTTAGTCTTGCAAGTTTCATAGTTATCCTTAGTTCATTAAAGTCGGACTTACTAGGCCCGCTGTAGTGTTAATATTGTACTCAGTTGTAATCTTGTTAAGGCGCGCCATGTTAAGACTATTAGGACGAAAACTTCAAAAGCTAGTCAGAATGCTAAACATGTACGGAGTCCCTCTTCCTATGGTCAAAGACCCTAAGACGGGCATGGGTTCTGTTTCCCTTACACTAGTGTTTATCAGCTCAATCATGGTGATTCTAGGCCTGGTTGGGAAGTGGAGTGGTCGGCTAGGGACCATCGACATTAATAACTCACTAGAGTTTTTCTATGCCTCTTCCGCTCTATATTTTGGGCGAAACTGGAAGAAGGGTGGTGCGTCAGAGGATCTCAGCGAAGAAGAAGAAGAGAATTCAGGCGAACCATCCAAGGTTGAGAAAGTAGACAACCCCGATGCGTCGCCTCCTAAATAAGGAAGCCACATCATGGCAAAGCGCGAAACCAACGGTCACAAATTAGACACTATCGTTGATAAGGTATCTGAGATTGCAACCAAGCTAGAAGTTCACATCACCAAGTTCGAGTCCCATGTTGAGCACGAGAACGAGCAGAATGCAGAACTAAGGCAGAATACTGAAGTTCTTAGAGTGAACACTGAGTCTCTTCAGGACCACATGGCACGAACTGACGCTCTTGAGAACTACGTCAAGAAGATTGACGAGCGGTTCACTCCCGTAGAACTTGAATCCATTCGCCGCGCGGCAGTGTCAGAGTGGTGGAAGAATAAGCTTGTCTTCGTCGCTAAGCTTGGCGGCGCTGTAGGTGCTATTGGTGCTCTAGGTGGAGCTCTTAAGTTTCTACTTGATCACGCTTAATTTCTTGATGAGCTGTTCGTAAGCCGACCAGATGGTTATTCCCTTGACGAGCTTAAGGGTTGAGAGGATCGTGAAGAACCTCATCAACTCGTATTCACTTGCTAATCCAGTCTGGGTAGGAAACCTCTTCTCGAAGAAAGCGTCGAGGTTCGCGAAGGTTTTCTGGTTCTGTGAAATGTTCCCTGGCATCAATAACCTTCCTGTGAATTAGTTTAAGAGACTGTATCAAAGTATTTTCGCGAGTCAACTTTAGTAGGTGCATTACGACGTATAAGCTGGTAAAGTTAGTTATAATACTGTTTAAGCGCACTAATTTGCTCTCTAACGTATTGCCTATCATTCAGCTTCCTGTTCATACCAGAAGGGTGAGGCATCTCTAGGTGATCTAGCTTCAGCTTAGTCAGTACACTTGCTGCGCTCTTACCGAGCGCGACCAGACGGTCAGGATTGACCTCTTTGATTCTATCCGCGAGGGATGCCTGTGCCAAGGCCATCTCTTCTTTGTTGAGAGGGCGATTGTTCTCGGTCGCGTAGGATGCAATATTGTCGAACAGAATTGTTCCTTCTATACCGTCAATCCAGGATCGTAGTATACGACCTGACTTAGTGCTCTCAGAGAAGGCTTCAGTAGTTGTAGCTGTCTGAGACGGATTGCTTCCGATAAATAGGATGGTTAAGTGGCTTGGCAAATCTGCGATTCCTCATAACAAAGTTTTCTGGGCTATTCCAGCTATTCATGGCTGGCCATTGAAAAGTGGTATCTTCAATAAGATGCCTTAAAGTGGTACGAACATAAATTCGCATGAAACAGGTGAAAGCTTTCTCGAGCTGAGAAAATCTGTCAAGGTTGACGTACTCACCATCCATGAAAGTGCCTCTCCATGAAGCGAACCTGTTTCATCGGCTCGTCGCTGCTGCATAATGGATCTCATAGAAGCCATCCGAAGTCTCTGCGTATGTAACGTTTACATCCTTCATTTTTAGGATGTCACCAAAGTCCGTGTACAGATTCTTGGCGATAACTAAATTAACGCCACTGTTAATCATCAGTCGCATGCAGAGTTTACACGGCGACATAGTGCACACCAAGAAACAGTCATTCATGGAGATACCGTGACGAGCACAGTTCGTCAACAGGTTCATCTCCGCATGGAGAATGTACTCATACTTATCAGGACGAGTGTTAGGCAGGATATTGTCCGGAGCTCCCTTGACAAAGCCGTTGAAGCCCGTGGCTAAGATCGCTCCGCTGTTGTTGTTAATAAGTAGAGCTCCCACCTTAGTCTGAGCATCATGAGACCTCTTAGCCACAGTCTCAGCAATCTCCATGTAGTTCTGTAGCTTAGATGGTCTCATTAGTTGATGATCTCTTCGAAGAATGTCGGACGCTGATTGAATACGTAGCGACGCAGCAAGTTGCTAACGTACATCTGATTCACGTAAGAATATCCAGTTGGAGTTGTGTTTGGGGCATGCTGCGCCATCTTGATGTACGGCTTAAACTCATCCTTAACTCCGTAATAGCTGAACGCCGGCTTCCAATCTAGTGGCTGCGTAGCTACAACCTCGTGAACGAAGTACGGCTTGTCTTCGATGTTTCCGATGCTGTAGCCGTACCACAGCTGATCACCCACTTTGAGAGTATTCATCCAAGCGAGAACGGCGGCCTCGTCTGCCATTGGAACTGCGATCTTCTTGTTCTTGCGGTTGACCTGCTCGCGCTTCTTTTTGACTTCAGCGTAGCGTGACTTGGTGTCGAACTCTTCATCCTCAGATGCTAGCAGAATGTGGTCAGCGTAAGCGGGATCAAGCGTAAATCGAGTATCGTCAGGGTCAAATTGAGTCACACACACAGGTGTTTCTACAAACTTGCGACCGTTCACACTCAAACGACGAATGTAGCCGATACCGAGCTCGTTCTCAAACACATAGACGTACTTGTAAGGAAGGTTGCTGCTGTCGAGCCGAACTTTCCATTCAGTTGTGCCATCTTTGTAGTTGTGAAACTTATCCTCGCGAATCAGCACATCGCCGATCGTAAACTTGTAGAATGACAAGTTGCGGATATGCTTGAGTGCTCGATCGCACTTCATATCCCGCTCCATGATGTGCTTATCTTCCTGTGTGATGTCGTATTTCATTCAGCTTCTCCGTCAGTTACTGTGTCGTCTTCTAGGATGAGACCGGAGTACTTTAAGTCAAGCTGATCAGTGATAGCACTACTCTGCCGAATATCGTCTACTGGTTGAGTTTCAGCGCTCTGGTACTTCTTAACCTTCACTTTCTGCTTTACTAGCCCACGAACGGGGCAAGTGAACTCGATCTCTGTCTCGTAAGTCTTCTCTAATGATGGTGTTTTTTCTTTGGTTGTTGTTTTATTTTTCATTGCCACTCAGCTTTGAGCAGCTGATCCACTGCAACAATATATGCAGTAATTGGAGCAGGCGCCTTTGATTGTTGTATAAACCTACTCCAATCATTATACATTCCATGAACGAGGATGGTCGTGTAAGTATTGATAGGTGTTAGGATTTGCGACATAAAGCGATCGCATCCGTCAGCTTGATATGCCTTGTGGTTCATCAGTAGCGCCGCAGATGTGCGCTTCATGTCGTCAGAGATGTCTTCGCTTGCCCTCAGATCTCCTGAGCCGATCTCACCCGCATTCGGGCAGTAAGATTCAAGCGCATCTGAGCCTACGTTTGGCAGGTTGGTAATTCGCAAGTTGAACTGCGAAAGATTCAACTGGATGAACAGCGGACACTTCATCATCACAGTGAGCGTAGAGTTCTCACACAGAAACTTGCCGTCGAGCCGCTTGTAGAACTCTACAGCAAGCTCGTTGAGCTTTGTACTGTTGCAACTGCTGTCGTAGGTTGCTACGAAGCCTTTGTCTAGAACAGGAATGCGGTTTAATAGAATAGTCATTGTTCACCTACTTAGGTTGTACTACTCTAAAAACTTTTCTGAGCATAGTCTCAGCATGCTAAGAAACTTGATAAAGCGATATAAAGAGTAGTCAACGTCGTTGTAGTTCTTAAGTGGTGTTCCGTGCTTACAGACGATGATCCACTTAACGTCGTTAGTGAACGGATAGTTGCGAGAATGTTTCCCACTGTAAGTTACGTGGTTACCACCACCAGTAAATGAAGCATTCATCGTCTTCCTTCACGCCTTGACTCTCCAAGTATTCCTTGAAGATCTTGAAGTGCTCATCGCTCGTGGAGATGTCTCGAAGGTGTTCCCAGCCCTGAAACTTCAGATGATAATGGTCATTCCCGAGCTCGCGACTTTGCCACATCTCCCGTACGATATCTTCGATCTCTACAGGGCAAGTACTCCACTGAATATCGATGAGCTTGATGTCGCGAACGCAAGGCTTGCCGTTTGCTTTCTTACCCTTCCAGTTGTTAACTTTGTGGGAAAGACTGGTTGTTCGACCTGAGAATTTCATTTGCTGTTCCAGCCATGAACACTAATAAAAACTTCTTATCTCTCCTTGAGAATTCTCTTTGCTTATCAACCATCGTGTTAAAGGCTGCTAAATCACTTTTTGAAGTCCATAACCCGAGCATGACGCCAATATACAGAATAGCATCTAAGTGATTTAGCACGCGTTCGTCACGAGTCTCCTCTTCAACAGTCATCGGCCGCCGTACCTTTTAGTGTATGTGTCTGCTGCGACGGTTTCGTCTGAAGCTGTACTCGATGCACCAAGACCCCATCGCCAAGAGTAGACTGCGCGATTAAGAGTAGGAGTGACTCTGCGAAGGTAGCGCCAGTGCTCGTTGGCACATGCCGTGTAGAGCTTCTTGTTGCTCCAGAACTCTCGCAGGAACACTGCTTCGTCTTTCAGACCTGGAAACTGCTGTTGAAGTGTGGGCGAAATCGTCCACTGCCAGTGAGCGGTTGACGGCTTGAGCCCGAGCGAACCATAGGCGGTGTGAAACTCTCCCTTTGGATGGCGCCTGTGATTGACGTTTCTACCGTACGATGACTCGAGACTGGCAATACTGTTCAGCTCATGATTGAGCCCATCTAGCGGCCAAGTTGCCTTCTCGCTCATCGGCGGGTTTAGGCAGATGACGTAGGTCACTAGAGTGGTGATCAACATGAGCTTTCCTTTCACGGGAGCTTCTTGATCTCGTTCACGTAGTAGGCGAATTCTTTGAGAGAGTGTTCGATGTCGTCCATGGCTCGGTGAGCCGGCATGTCGAGCGAGAACTTCTTCACTCCCATACCTTCAGCATAGATCTTGAAGCTGCTGACATCGAGGATGCGATGGGAGAAGTACTTCGAGAGCGAGGGCCACTGCTCATTGAGGAAGAGCTTATCGAAGTGGACTGAGTTGCCGGCAAGGTTGCAGAGGTTGTTACCCAGTCGAGTCCCGAGGAAGTGGTCCAGCTGCTGAACTGCACCGCGCTCATCGAGCCCGTCCTTCATCACTCGATCGTACAGTCCGCTCTTCTGGTGCATCTCCTTAGCGACTTGTTCCCACCCGACGTGCGGGTTCTGGTAGATGATCTGCTCGTAGCGAGCATACGGAACCAGGTCTTCCTTGGTGAGAATACATGCGACTTCGATGATGCGACAATTCTTATAGTTGAGACCAGTCATCTCAGCGTCAAGCCACAGGTAATCAGGCATCAGACTTCTCCTTGGTGAATATGGACAACTTGTAAGCTGCAAATCTTGCCTTGCACTTGTTGAAGCTTGCGTTGCTGCAGTCATTACTTATGAGCTGAACACTTTCGACGAGAAGTAAGAACAAGTCAACTCTGTCCAACGCTTGCTTTGAGTAAAAAGATATTGTTTGCTTGCTATCCGTGTCGAGTTCCAAAATGTTTTCTCACCATTGTTGGGGATACGACTTGCTGTTGTTGCACGCTCGAGCGTACTTTAACCACCCTTTGGTCCAAGCGTCGTCGTTCGCTTCAAGAGAAATAAGCTCGAGCTTGAAGAGTGACTGTAAAAACACGTCATAAGCTTCAATGCTTCCGTGTTTTATCGGCCACAACTCTCTTCCCTTGGTCGCGCTCATCGAACTTTTCCATGCCTTTCCACCAAGCATCGGCGTTAGTAGCTGGTGTGATCAATGATAGTCTGGTGAGAGTGTTTAGAAACTCATCAAAATAAGCTATGCCGCTTTGGCCACTTGGGTATATGTAGTACGCTGTTTCACTCATGTCACACGCGCCTGTTCATATGTCCACGACAACGTAGCAAAGTAGCAAGAGTAATAAAATCCAGTTTCTTTACAAGGCACAGGAATGAGTAGACCGTAGCGTAGGTCTTGCTGTCAATCGAGGTAGGTATGGCTTGCCCGCTCGGATGTTCCTCTCTGACGACAGATCCAATCTGGATCTCAGTGTCGTCAAGAACTTCGATCGGCATCATTTCTTCTCAGCCTCAGGCTCCTCGATGGTGCCAGCCACGCAGGTGTATTCCTTTTCCTCGAAGCCAGCCAACGTTTCTTCCATGATGATGTCGACGTAGTGAGCTTCGATGTAGTCGATGGTGTTGGCGTCGAGCAGGAGCACCTTCTTCTTGGAGTCCTTGTCCATGATGATGGCCTTGGCGTGGTGCTGGTGCTGAACCCACATGTCGCCGACCTCCTGGCACATCTCGGTGAAAGTATACGGACCGTGAATGGTTGAGCAGAGGAACTTGATCTTGTTCGGGTCGCCAGTGCCGACAGCGACCACGTAAGTCTTGTCCTTGATCGGAGTCAAATCCATGACCTCTACTTCGGCCAAGAACTCCTTCTGTTCTTCTGAGACCTGTTCGACGGGGGTAAGTGCAGCAGCTGTACCTTGGGTGCTCGACATGTGCTTCTCCTTGTGAAGGAATCTAGATTCGGATTAGTAAATAGTAATCGCGTGGAAGAGGTGTACAGAGTTTTAACGTTTTAAGTATATCAAGGAACCTGTACCAGGTTACTTGGTTGGCGCCGCCTTCCTTGTTCGGCTTACCCATACGGCAGAGGTACCTTATTTTCCGAGAGAGCTTCTCTTTGTGGATGACTCCGTAGCCTCTCACGTCGCTGACTCTTTAGCGAAGGAGCGAGGCTGGGCCTTATATAGGCGTCTACCCTGAAAATGACTTAAGTTAAAAGACACAGTGGCATGATTCATGTCTGTACAAGTGATGTTCCACTTGTTATTCACCTTGGCAACACTCTGGACCACATACTGCTTGTCAACAGCAGTCCAGAACTTATCTCCTGCCACCAAACTCTTCAAGAAGACGATTGCCTTGTTGAACTCATAGTTGTTAGTTGGAACTAGGACAGATTTGTTGTGCTTGTTGATCTCGTTGAAGAGCTTTGACTTATCGCGGTGCTGTGCCATTGGGTCGAACTCTTCCTGCAAGATGATAGCATCTAGCTGCTCGGGGTCAGGAACAAAGCGATGAAACCGTTCTTCTGCATAAGGATCTTTAATGCATCGCAGCAAACTAAGAGTGATTGCATCAGGCGGAACCCACGCGTCACCAGTCGGATTGCCAGATTTAGTGATTCTTCGCAGGTAAGGAACACCTTCGTCGGAGATATAAACTACCTTGAACTTGGCAGGTAGACCAATACTGGTCTCTTCGACGTGAAAAACACTCTTGTTGTAGAAGTCACATCTCTCCATGAGATAGATGTCGCCGAGCCTATATTCTTTGAATTGTTCCCTAATCTTGCTCACACTTCTGATTGCGTTGTCTAGATCTTTTGCGATTTTAAGCTGGTCCGGAGTTAGGTTCATCGGTAACCTCCTTGTAGTCTAAGAACCGCTTGCCTGCTTTGTAGCACATGTAGATGGAAAACGTGCCGCAGATGTAGCTTAACCACAGCATGTGAGTGGCTGCAAAGTTGCTTGCTGCGATAGCTACCCACATCACTGCATCGAACAGATACATCTTCTTGACTCCAAGAAACCGACCAAGAATCGGCCAGCGGAATAACAGGAAGATAAGTAAGATCCAGAACATCATTTGTCTCCGTTTCTAAACTTAAGAACTGCTTCCATAGCTACTTTCATTTCTTCTACCGTTAGGTGAACATTTCTAATCTGATTACAAGTTCCACAGCAAGGAAGTACATTCACTTCTGAATATCCTAACTTGTTGTCTTTTCTATCTAAGCCGCAACCCGTTTCTTCTAACAGAGAAGAATTACAATAGTAACAAGGTTGATTAAGTAGTTTAGAAAACCATTCTAGTGTTAGGTCGCAGACATGATTTTCAGACTTACTCTTAAAAACTAATTTTTGGAATCGCCGTGGTATCTCGCGAGCATGAGCTTTCTGGTAAATGTTAGTTTTTTCATTATAGCGTTTAGCAATTTCTGGCGATCTGCGGTAACACTGACGTGAGCAAAATGCCTTGTTCGCTCTATTGCAAATGAAAGGGTTATTACACTGCTTGCAGATGAATTGATAAGTTTTAGACATCTCCAATCATCTTCTTGACCATTTCTTCATTCTTTTCGTAAATATGCATTGAATGGGCGATATGCGTATATTTACCCTTTTGCAAATCCGGGTAAGTTGACTTGAGTTCTTCCACCATTCTATCCATTAGACTACAAAACCAAGGAAGGTCATAAACTAGTCCCAGCACAACGTCATTAGACCTCATGACGATTGTTAAATTTAACTTATTATCTCTAATGAGCCAATTACCACTTAGTGTACAAACCTGATCTTTGCATCCCTGCCATTTATGTTCAGGAAGCGCAAAATGCATCACTGCTTGGCGAGTGTCCTTGTCAGCCAGCAGCGACTCCTTAGCCCACTCCCACGGAGTCATGGCCCGGTCACTGAAGTTGCTGGTGCAGCTGTAATTCTTCCAGATAAGGAATCCATACGCGGAGTTAATAGTTCCGTCTGGATTACCGATGCTGTTCCAGAACTTACTAGCTGCAGCAAAGTCAGCAGTTCGATTAGTGCCGCTGTTGTAAAGAGCGACTTCCCGCTCCGTATAAGCAGCGATGACCTTGTTCCTATCTTGATCGGCTGTACAGATAGGGTCTTGCGTCGGTGAGATAACCGAGAAAGTATAGTCCACCTTTTCGCGAATGGGAAGTCCACGAGGAGCGGAGCGGTACTCGGGGTTGTAGTAGACATCCTTTAATACCTCTCGGTATGCTTCATGCGTGTCTTTATAGATCATTAGTTTTTCCGTGTCAATTTAGTAATATGGCTCTCAATCGCTTCCCACTCATAGCCGTCCTTGGCCACACGGTGAGTGCAATCCGGGGCATGCTTATTAAACGGGTAGTCGATTGTTACTAGGTGAGCTCGAGGGTGTGCTTCGTGATAAGCGATGAGAGTCTCTGCCTTGTCATCGATGAGCATGTCTGCTGTAATGTGATGCTTGTCGTACCAGAAACCGAGCTTCTTCTCGACGTTGAGCCACGGCATCATAGCCTTGACCCACTCAACTGTTTCCTGTCGACAGTGTGACCCAAAGCGAGCGGTGACCAGATAGATGTCATGCCCATGATTGTGAAGCTGATGCAGGTAATGCGATGCATCTGCAACTTGTGGCAGATTGCGGTTGAAGCCAGGTTCGTTCAAGATGTCAAAAAGAACCTTAGGGTCAATGTCGACAAGCGCGTCGTTGTGATTCAGGTTCCACTTAGTAATCTCACTAGGCTTAACATAAATACCAGTTACTTCATGGATACGCTTGAGCCAAGCTGGCAGCGTATCAGTCACAATTCCATCTAGGTCTACTAAGATTCTCATGATTATCCTCTATGGAATTTATACAAGGAATTTATCCTCGAAGGTAGTTCAAGTCGAATGTTGCGCGATTTGCAAACTCAGCCAACGGATAGCCATTCCACAAGAGACTCATTGCGTTCGCGAGCCGCAAGCTATGTATCACCTTAAAAAGGGCGTACGTGCTGTTAAACCTATCTAAATTGGTCACGGCATCACGAATCCGTCACTGGTGAAAATACAGTTACTAGAGGTGATGTACTCGACTGTGCCAACCACCCACATCTCGCCTTGACGGTTGAACGAATGAGCCTGAACAGTGACGAGGTTTCCACTGCAGAACACCTTGACAGTAGTGTTCACGGCATATGGAGCCGCTGAGTGATTAAAGGTATAGACACCGATAGTGTACTTGTGCCCAATAACAGGTCGAGGCAGAGTGATAGTCTCTCCGCCGATCTCACGAATGTAGTCGCGGTTCAAGACAGGATTGTCCTCACTGGAATCTAGGTTGTCCCAGTTAGGTGTCTTGTTCCCGAAGTAACAATCAAGTCCGAGTACGCCACCAGCCCAGTTAGCTAAGTTATGCGAGCTACCGGCGTTAGGATGGAGCAGATGAAGGTCAATATCGTTGACACGGTCCCATGAAGCCTGGATGTCGATGCCTTGGGAAATCTTGCCGTTCACGCAGCCCACGATGTCCTCGTCAACTGAGTTATCGCAGTCATTGTCCTTCTTGTCGCAGATTTCAGCGGAAGGAAGCTCCTCGTTGCGACACACCTTCTGCCCAGACTCACACCTGTAGATGCCGGGGTGACATGCAGTTGCTGGACCCATGAGCTCCGAGCTCTTTCCTGAGTAGCAAACCTCTAGAGGTACGTCTTCGGGCTCATCAACTTTTCCATCACAGTCGTCATCCAGTCCGTTGCATACTTCCGGCTTTGGATTCACTCCGACGCACTGACCCCAAGCACCATCTCGGCAGACACGAGTGCCCAAACCGCACACGTTCCTGCAGACATCGACAACTTCATCTACCACTCCGTTACAGTCGTCATCCAGTCCGTTGCATGCTTCAACTGTGGGTTCGCCCCAACCTTCACAAACGGGCTCATCCTCAGGTTCGACACATGTCCAAGTTCCCATGGAACAGACGCCCTTCCCCGCATGCACCTGATTGCCGTTGTAGCACGGCTGAAAGCACCGGGAGTCGAATGTGCGATGAAGTCGCTCAGATCTGCAACCAACGGCGAATACCGCAAGGATGATTGCAAGGTTTCGCATTAGTTCTTTCTCGACTGTGGGCTGTAAACGAAGTTCAAACGATCAAACATGTCTGCAAACTGATAAATGTTCAATCTTTTAATGATTAAACTTAGATTCAACGGAACTATCCCAAATTTGCGTGCAATGTGAAAGTCATCGTATGTGTAAGTTTTCTTTTCGCTCATGAATAGTGCTTGCAAGGTCGAAAACTGTCAAACCCATCATCTCTTTTATTTTTGTTGATACAGAAGTCGAATCGCTCATGGAGATTGACGGCATCCATTAGACTGCTCAAGCGCGTAGTCAACTTTAGGTTGCTAAGCATTCTTCGAAAGGCTTGGTAAGCCTTCACCGAATCAACCCTCATAGGGGTTACCATTCTTTCCTTGGGTATCGCTTCTTTTACTGTTGACTGCATGCCAGTGGACATTGGAGACCAGTTCTTCCATCAGAGTGTAGTTGGGCTTGTTTGGCAGCGTGGATTTCCTCTCAGCTTCCTCGATGTCGCTCAGACCTTGTTCAATAAGGGTCTCAACATATCGATAGGCATGTTGCCCTTGTCGAATAGCGAGTAGAAGAGATGCTTCTGGACGAGGAAATGTGATTCGTCCAGTGAGGAGAAGCTCACGAGCTTCCGCGGCGATACGGACTGCGTGCATTGTAGCTTTCCAATCAACTCCATCGTTACTCTCCGCAAGTTTTGCTCGATGCCCGTACTTGTCAAGGGCAAGCTTCCATACCTGGCGAGCGTAGTTTACTGAACAGGTATAACCCACCTTCTTATTAGCCAACGAAAGGTGAGGCATGTCTTTCATATCTGATCCGTTCGGTGTAGGGATCATGGTGATCTCAACTTCTTTGGAGTTCGCTGCTTTAACTAGAGCAGCAATCTCAGTCTCATAGTCACCGAGGTCTGCGTGGCCGTTCCAGCCAGCAGAAGCATCCATGAAGAGGTTAATGGCAGCTAGACGGTCACCCTTGTGACCGTACTTGGAAGCCTGAGCCTTCGTGTAGCCCACGAAAGCATTGGTTCCCTTGTGAACGAGCTTGTCCCGGTTATCAACCACTTCTCGCCAGAACTTGCTCACAGGAACTTCACTGCAGTAATGGTGCTCTGGGGTGAACAGCATATCCAGAGCCACTGTTTGACCCTGACGGATGAGTTCCATGTATGTCTGGAACGAGAACAGCTCATCATCCACATCCTCAGCGGTGTTCCGCCTGGAATCGTCCGTTTTGGTGGAGTTCCGGATGTGCTTAGAAGCTCGTTGCATAACGAGATCCTGAGCGTCAGGGATAAAGACTCCCTTAAAGTCTTTATCGGAGGTGGGAAGGTTGGTTCCGTAGACGTGGCTACCGAACTGCATCTTTACTAAGGGTTGATTTGCCATACCATCTCCAAGCGAATGCTCTAAGAGGACTGCTCATCTTATCAAGTTTAAGTTCCCAACTATTCTTAGTCTCGGAGAGTCGGTCATACATTGTGACGACTCTCCACAGATTAGATGCAAGCTTAGGAACAGCGGAGTGCTGAGCCGCTTTAGCTGCTTCTTCTTTTGTTGCCACATAGTCAGATTGGTGAACTATTCCATCGACTACCAATTTTGCAAACCATCTGTTAACCCTGTTTCCTGACTTGAGGAAATAAACTCCTTTATGGCGAGAACTATTACGTTTGTTTTTAGGTTGATTTTGCATGTTTTGCGACTTAGTCACATATCGCAAATTATCTCTTCGATTGTCTAACTTATCTTGATTCTTATGATCGACCATTATGCCATCTACCGATGGCATAATTAGGTCGTGCATGAGGAATTGCTTCTGGCGATAAGTACACCGTGGATAACCAGTATTGCCAACAGACCATGAATGCTTCTTTAAGCTCTCATAATCAAGATCGTCTACGAGAGCCTTCTTACCATTGGCATACTTACCGTTTAATGCAATTTCTTTCATGACTTAATGAAACTCAGTATTTTCCTCAAGATAGTAAGCATCGCTGATGCTCTTGAGTACCTTGCGACCGCAGATGGAGTCAGCGTCCACGACCGGCTTGATGACTACACCCTCGCGAACCTTCTGCCCGCCGATGGTCGAGTCGCCGTCGCGGTGTTTCATGTGAACTTCATGACTCCATGGACCAACATACAGCTTCGGCACCGGAGTGAACTTGCGTTCACTGCAGAATCGCTCGAAGGCCGGGAAGTCAAGCCACTTGCCGTCTACCATGACATCGTAGACGTAGAACATATGCTCGCCTTCCTTACAACCGTAAGCGTAGTTCTTCTGAATGTTATGGCCGACAATCTCGCCGTACACGCACTCGCCCGGCTTCAGCTTCTTCTTGATGTCTTCCTGTACGAGGATCTTGCTGTAAACATCTTCCTTGTACCAGCTCTTGTTGGAGCCGGTGTGGAGCTGACAGTTGCGTGACCCGAACACGAACTGATGGGACTTCATGATGCCCCACTTCGCTAGGAAGCCGACTACTGCAGCTCGAACGGGCGCCATGAACCCCTCGAAGTGACGAGGAGCGTACCCGTAGCGAGCTGAAGTTCCATGCAGCTTCTCGCTGATGTAGACATTCTCGCCTTCAGCGAAGATGTCAGTGTACCACTTGATATTCTCGATGTCGGTGTACTTCTTGAAGTTCGGGTTGATCTGGTTCTTCGAAGCAGCCTTGGCTCGCATCACAGAGGGAACAGAGGCAGCTGGCGGCTCGTACTTGGTGATACCAAGTTCTTCTGCGAAGTCGTCGCCCTCGAAGAACTGAGCATTTCCGCCGTCAGCGAGGAACTCAAGCTTGCCCTGAGCGATCAACTCGTCGTTCACATCAGAGATCGGAACGATCATGCCCTGAGACATCTGGCCGCGAATCTTGATGCTGCGAACGCGACCCTTCTTCAGGGTGATCTTGGACCCAGGCGGGAACAGGCGCATCTCGAGCGAATTCGGTAAGATGGAATCGACCGGAACGTAGAGAGCTAGACTTCCACTCTTAAAGTTGTTTTTGCCGACTACAACTTGCCACCCAGCAATCTTCGCTAGCTCAAGTCGCTCCGCGTTTGGATGAACTTCGATGGAATCAATCTTAACTACTTCTACTCTATGGGTTGACATGTCCGCTCCAGTGTTTGTTATAGATTTTTCTAATTAACTCAAGAAAATCAGAAGAACTCATTGTTCCTTTGGCAAGGTTGCAATGAGTACAGCATGTAACTACGTTACTAGTGATATAACCAATAGAGTTATCTACTCTATCGACGCCGTTTGCAGTTATTCCCTCTGTACCATAGTTAGGCCGCAATCTCGGACTATCTCCGCAATAATAACATTTCTGCTTTATCAGCACTGCAAACTCTTTCTTAGTTAAAGAAAACAAATGGTTTCTCTGCTTAGCTGACTGCTTGTACTCAAGGAATAGCTCATTTAAAGCAGCTTGCCCGTCAGGCAATGAAATGACTTCTTTGAAGTAGCAACCACAGGAAGTAGTCTTCCTTTTTCTAACCAAGTAACTTCGTAAGACTACTTCTTTTTCACAATCACACTTAAAAAGATACGTAGCTTTACCGTCTATGCTACGACCAGCATAAGAAAGAGCCAGCAATCTACCAAAGCGTTGTCCTACTATATCTATTCTAGCCGCCATATTTCTTTTTGTACTCTAAAATAAAACGCCTTTAGCTATTACTTGCGATCCGCTTATTCCTTGCCTTTTGCACGCGACGAACTAGTCGATGCAATCTAGATCTACATTTGTTGCTGTAAACAGTTGATTCCTTAACTAAGTTAAGGTGTTTAATTAGTTCTAAGAAAAAGACTACTTGTGATTCAAGAGTCCGTTCAGGTGTTCCCACATGACGTCCGCCTGTCCCGGTGTAAACAAGGCACGCCGAAAGTCTTCGTGCTCTTTCCGGTACATTCCTACGAGGTTACCACCTGACTCCACGTTAGCGATGCGGTCGGCCAGCTTCAAAGTCACGGCAAGAGCGCCTGCTTCACGAATCTTAGGATAGGTGAGAGCGTGGCGCATCTTGCGGTTGGGAGCATCTTCGTTGGTCACAGCATGCACAAGCTTGGCGACCTCAGGACCAAACATCTCCTCGATCTCCTTCAGCTTCGTGCCTGTGTCTTCAACTACGTCATGGAGTCAAGACGCGGCCAGCATGTTCTCATCAGTCACATTAAAGCGACGAAGAACCGCCTCGACGGCAGCTAGATGATGAGTGTAGGGCAGACCGCTGGAATAGGTCTGGCCAGCATGCTTGATTGTAGCAAAGAACTTAACGTGTCTTAGGGGATCCATGTTGCTCTCCTTGATTACTTCACTGGTTCAACAACTGCAGCCGGTTTTTCAGCAGCTACTTCCTTTGCCTTCTTAGCCGGCTTAGTCTCTTCAGGCCGCGGAAGCTCTTCCTCTCGAGGATTGGATGAGAGGTTGTACTGTACGGAGATGCTCTTGTGCAGCATCGGAATGCCGATCTTGTCGATGAAGCCGTACGCCTTAGCTTCAGCCGCATCGAGGTAGAGGTCTCGAGAGTTGGCCAAGAGCTTCTTCAGCGCAGTGGCGCCACCCTTGAATCCGCTCTTCTTGACCAGAAGCTTCATCAGCTTCTCGTTGAGCTTGGTGATGTTCGTGTGCTGAACATTGATGTCATCGATGTGACCGATGGTGCCAGCACTGATCTCGTGGATCATGATAGTCGAGTGTTCAGAGGCGAAGCGAACATCGCCACATGCAAGCAGCATGGCTCCTGCACTCATCGCTTTGCTCAAAGCGCAAGTTACGATCTGATTGGGAACTTGCTCGATCGCAGCAATCATCGTGAGCAGTGCGTAAGCATCCCCGCCGTTTGAGTCAATATAGATGACGATGGGCAGCGTTGGGTCACGCAAGCTCTGAAAGTGCAGCTGCTTGACGAATGCTCGAGCAGAGTCTTCTGAGAACTTGTTCACCCAGATCGGGCCAAACTCGTCCATGATTTCCGGCAACCGAGCCTCGCCTGACACTGCTTCGCTGTCATCATCGTGGTCGTGATTCTGCTTCTTGCGGTTCATACTGCCTCCATTAGTTGTCTTCACTTAGTTTCCTGTTCCAGACTTTTTCAACACAGTTGCCTACTGCGACTAGCGTGATAGCTGAAGCGTATACAACGACTTGAATCGGAAAGAGAAGAAAGTGAAAAGCGTCTTTCGACTTGTCGAAGATCATAGTTCAAACTCGTGTGGTGCATTCACTGGGTTATAATGCTCATCCATCACGGCGGCGTTTAAGTACAGCGTACCCAACTGCTGTCGCCCATATCCTTCATGGATGTGGCCAAAGATGTGAACCTTAGGCTTAATCCTAAGCATTGCATCCATCAGGTCCTTGCAGCCTACATGCTCGCCGTTTCTACTCACTGCATCTAAGATCCCGAGAGGCGGTCCATGTGTCACCACAATGTCCGTATCAGTCGGAATCATGTCCCAATACTTCTTGATCGGCGCACCTCGCACTACGTTCCAAGCCCAACCATGAAAGTACGGTGTAACCGGACTGCCCCAAATCTTTAAACCTTCCAGCGTAACATCCGAGTTCATCAGGATGTTAGTTCGAGGGCTGATATCGCTTAGCCAAGTCTTTGAGTTTGGCCAATGCGCCTCTACGCCGAGTGAGTGGTTGCCGGGGATCCAAACTAGATGCTTAGCCGGTTGCTTGTCAAACCAGCGAGCAAACAACTCAACTTCTTCCTTGTTGCCTCGGTAAGACTCATCTCCGGCATGAATCAAGATGTCACATGGCGGAATAACTACCTTATTATGACCGTTGTGAGTGTCGCTGATAGCAACGACCTTGATTGGCTTTACTGTCGAATTCATGGAGAATCTCTGTAGTACTTAGTCACATCGTACTCGAAATGACAGCTGCCATCCTCATCGCATCCACAGACGCAAATGCCAGTGTGATTAGAGCGCTCATACTCCCCGCGCTTAACTTGGCTATTCCTGACGGCTTCCGCATGCTTGTAATGCGACATAACTTTTTGACTTAAAAAGCGCCCACTCATTAGAAATTCCTCCGTTCTTCTAGGAATCTTTCTACCTGAGATTTCTTACTGTTAGCGATTTCGCTGCTCTTGTCAAAGGCAAGAGCCAGATCCAAGTCTTGATAGTCACTTTCCTCAACTCCACCCTCAATAACGAGGTGGACGGGGTTGTGGCGCACACCATAGCCGCTACGCTTCTTGGTAAGTCGTTTCATCAACTGTCCGACTCGAAATGTAAGGTGCTGAAAAACGAAAGTACTTTCTTTGACTGTCCGACCTTCCTTGGTCCGATAGTCGGGATTGTAGTTCTGAAGAGCAACGCAGATCTCAGCACGAAGGTGCTGCCTCAGGTCGTTCAGGGTGTAACCAGAAGCTCCAAGCGGAGCATCCGAACCGCCTGTTCGCGACTCATTCCAGTTCTTCATGCAGCTGTCACGGATGAACTTCTCAACCATGGGCTCGTACTTGATGACGTCTTCGTTCGAGAGCTTGCGCTTGACGACAATTTTCTCTTCGACTTCTACCTCTACGTCATCAACTTCGTTTTCCATAGGTTCTCCTCAGAGATTCAAACTGTTCAAAAAGGTCTTTGCGCTCAGTAATACTAAGCACGCTGTAGTTATTTGACTTGATACGCAAGAACATCTGGATTAAGTAGTTCGACAAGTGCTTATTGTCGACTTTAATGCCGCAAATGAACTTTTCAGTCTTGCGCTTGGTTGCCGCACATCGATCGCTAACCTTTTCATACTCGCGAAGAAGAGCGTTGGTTATAACATCCCAAAGATGCGCAATATTAGCGTCGATCTCAAATCTACCTTTTTCGTAGTTCCAGTGCTCAGCAATCAGAGGAGCCAAGGCTGCCTGCAGCTCCAGATCCTCAGGTACTTGATCCACTCGTCCATTTTCGACGGTTTTTGCCACAAGCAGCACGACACTTGGAGACTTAGATTCCGCTTTAAACACAACCTTAGCTGGAACATTCGCCTCGATGATCTTTTTAAGACGTTCAGAAGTGGACATTTTTGACCTCGTCGACAGAATAGACGGGAAGATCCTTGTCGAGCATCATTTTCAGTTTTGTCAGGTTAACCAGCCCAAGGTCGCTATCATCTTCATCCATCAAGTAAGAGTTGATCCACTTTCCAACTTTCAAGATGATGCTCACGTCGCGAATTCGCCACTTATTCTCGAGTATCATCTCGGAGAGAGTGCTTTTGATCTTTACCTCACCATCCCAAGCGGCTCGTCCAACCAGGTTCTTGGCCCACTCGGTACCTCGACCAGGCTCGAACGTATTTAAGACAGTCACAATCTTATCTTTAACTCGTTTGCCGGGCCAGTTGTAGTACGAGATTTGCTGACATGACTTTCTAATCGCCAGCTCTAGAATCTTCTTCTCGTCGATATGCGGACTCACCTTGACCAAGGTGATTGACCCAATCATCGTGCAGTTAGCCAAGTCAAGCTCAAAATCTTTCGAAGTTTGAAGCTCAAAGTGATCTACGATGTCTGGGACGTAGTCTTGGTCACCAGAAGGTAAGATACTTCGCAGTACGTGCACTACGTTTAGTTCAAACCCAAGTGTTTGCATACCCCAAAGCGCATGCTTGGTTGAGTTAATATCCTCAAGTTTCAGTTCTACTCTGTCTGGCACTCGGCCAAGTACTTCATTTTGCGGTCCAATGACCACTTCAGTTAGTTGTGAGAGGTAATCTAGTTTTTCGTATGCTTCGTCGCGAAGAGTTCCCATGTCGTCCCGTTGAAAATAACCAAGGGTCATGACTATGCACAACCCCGTTACAAAATTATTGTTTCGGAAAAGAGATTAGTTATTGACTATTAGTGGCGGTCTTGATAGGAAGACTCGGAGCAAGTGCTGTACTATCCGCTGAGTCTGAAACATCGACCAACACTTTGCAACAGTTGGTGTAAGGTACTTGTTGTGCTAGGCAGAACTGAAATGAAACCTTCAGTTCTTGCTTGTTGAGCCCAGGTGGAATTTTGAGCACCCTGTTACTCATTTATTAATCTTTATCTTCAGAAAGAACTCGATCTACGAGTGAGTCCAAGTACCCTTCATTCGGGTGCTGCTCCCGCACTTCCTTGATAATATCGCGGAACAACCGGTTAGCTTCCTTCTTGCCTGAGACTGTAATCTCAAGTTCATGGACTACGCGATCTCCATTGCCATACCCAGAACCAGTAATAACTGGGTAATAACTGATAACAATGACGACGGGACCTTGATTTTCAGTCTGATTGGCTTTAGGCTTCTTTGCCTTGAGTTTATCAACAGAAGACTTCAATTTGCGAACTGCCGTGAAGTCTTCTTCGATAACGACAGATACGACCTTCTCACATGCTAGAAAACACTTATCTGTGACGATGTGAAAAGCCATTAGGCAAGTCCTTTGGTAATTGACTGAATGTAATTGCTGAGAAGCATATCCTGATCACCCGATCCGAAGCGAATGGTAATCACAGGATCGAAGCCATCGGCAAGAATAGTCTTCAGAACAGAGAGCTTCTCAAGTTCAAGCTCATTGTATTCGGTCTGTTCGGTCGGGCCGTTCTTGGGGTTGAGCTTATTCTGCTTAGCAGTGAGTTCAACAGCCTTACGCAAGCGCTCCTTGATGGAAGGCTCCACCTTCGGATCCTTTGGCTGAGGAGCGGGTGCTGCTGGAGCTTGCTGCGTCGCTTGTCGCCGGCGGACAAGCTCGTTGATGCTCTTCTGAAGTGCTTCAGATGCTGCCTTCTGAGAAGTTTCAAGTTGAAGCAAAGCATCTTCCATATCCTTGCGAGCTTTCTCAGCCTTCTGCACACGATCGTGCATATTCACGAACCAACCAACGCACAGCAAAGCTAGAACAGCGAATACGACGCCAGCAAGAAAGACGAGGACGTAAAGCAACGCTTGCATATCAACTCCTAAGTTTTTGGAAATAACTTCGTTGAGATTATTCTACATCTTCATCGAAAATGAAAGTATTAAACTTTTGATCCCTTATTCCAGGGGATTCGTCCCTTGCAGGAATCACTTAACTTTTTCTTAGCTTCTTCGGACATCGGTATTCCTTTGCGAGCTTTTCCGATGTTTGCTTTATGCTCTGGTGATTTTGTTCGACCTTTTAGAGCAGTACTTTGTTTAAGTCGTGTTTCAATTGAACTCTTTTTACCGCGTCGATAAGTATTTCCTTTATGGGAATCACTCATTTTCTTTCTAGCTTCTGGTCCATGCTGAGAATTGAGCCCACCAGTCATAAGGTTATATCCTATGTCTAAGTTCATTGACTTATACAGCTGGATGTATTCCTTTTCCTTAAGATTCAGGGTCTCTAAGTCTGAACATGACTCTAAGATTTCAATTGTAAAGTTTTCTTTACCATGTTTAATGATAGCTGAACTTATCAGACTAGTTTTCTTTCTATTGGAACAATGATCAGCCCATCGTTCTTCTATCGAACGAGTTGTTTGTCCAATATAAACTTTATTATTAACTAAATTAGTTATCTTGTAAATTACCATCTTTAAGTAAAGAAGAAAATTCCTCACCACCTATTTCTTCTAATGATTTTACAAGACTTTCATCAGCTAGCTCTATTGCTTTAGCGAGCAAAAGTGAGTAAAACTGCTCTTCACTCACTTCACTCTTCTTGAGCTTCTTCTTCCACGCAGCCAGTTTCTTCTTGTCTACGTGGTGTCTGCCGCGATTAAGCTCGGGCGGCACCATTCGAGTATTTTTAGCAGAATAGCCTTTTGAGTTATCTTTTCGATCTGGAGAAAGAACTTGTCCGGTCTTAGCTTCTGCAGCATGTGTCTGCTTGATGATAGACTTGCGAGATCCAAGGCCAGAAGACTTTTTATGAGCGGTGCCGTTTTTCCCCTTTTGACGTCTAAGGGCGTCGTCTGCCACTTTGTGCTCATGCAGATAGTGACCAACCTTCTTCTTGTTAGCAGCTAGCTTCTTAAGGCAAGCAGAACAGCGACCTGAAGGGTTAGACTTATTGGCAGAGGCCTTACCGCAGCGTGGGCAAGACTTAGCTAGCTCTTCTAGATACTCTTCATCTGCTGCCAATTCCTTAGCAAGATTAAAGACTTGCTCAAGCTTCTCGATTACTGGTAGGGTCTCGTCGGTCATCACCTGATTATATCAGGTCATCCATCTTACTGATGATGAGTCGTGCTACTTCCCCGCGTGAAAAACATCTAAGTAGGGTCTCAAACTTAGCTAAACCGAGCTTATTAATCACTGCTAGAAGCTTATATACAGGAAAGCACTCTTCAGGAGTAGCACCCGGATAGTCGTAACTCCATGAACGGATGTCATCCTTCTTCTTGTGGAACATGGAGTTACCAGAGTGGTCTGACATTGGTGATAGCTGCCTTCAGCGCTGTGTTTCTACTGACCAGTCCAAGATTCATCAGCATGTCAAGCATCAGTGCCCTGGCCTGGTGTAGGTCATACCGTCACGGTAGGAACATACCTCATGCGGTAGTAGGTAATCTTTCCGTTCTTGTTCTTGACAGCTGTCGCTGAGTCGAGCATTTCCTGCGTACCGGCAAAGCGCGCAAGAGCGAAGAGATTGCTCGTGTGCATCAGCACAATACCCCACTCCTTGCCTTCAACCTGAAGCTCGCTCATCAGGCTGAACTTGAAGTCGTACATGCTATTCTCCTGATTACTTCTTGAACGTGGCTGAGTCCGGAATCTTCACAGTCTCACCGAACCGCTTGAGCGGATGGTCAACCATGCCACCCTGGCTGATGACCCAGAGCACCTGGGGGAACTTCTGGCCGGGTCGCATCCACGACTCAACTGGGACGTCGCCGTAGCAGCCGTCAGTGAGAATCACGCTCAGGTCGGGGTTAACCTCGAGGATCTTGGCCATCACAGGAGTGAGGTCAGTACCACCCGATTGAATGTCCTCACGAGCGACCTTAGTCCCGAGCTTGTACTTATCGAACTTGTACAGTGCAGTATGAAAGAATCCGAGATCGCACTTTCGGGATCCGACTCGGAGGAACTGGTCGACGACATCCAAGAAACCGTTAGCTTCTTCGATGCTGATAGACCCAGAAGTGTCAATAAAGTTGCAAAGTTTCGGAAGCTCACCAACTTTTGTGCCGCGAGCTTTATTTCCGTATCGCTTAGAAGGACGAGTCCAGGTGTAATTTCGATCATGACCGCTCGCGTGGCGCTTCATCGCCGACATGATGAGCTGCTTGTAGTTCAACTCGGCCCGACGCAACTTAATGTCCTCGAGCAGCTCTTTAACGGAGCCCGGGAGTGAATCGAAGTCCAACCGAGCCTTCACCATCGCTCGCTTGGCCAGCTCTTCGGTCGCATCAAGCATGTCCTTCTCTTCGACAGCACCGTTGTCCCACAGGTGTTCATCGATGGTCTGAGGCAGGTCGCTAGTCGCAGCTCCGCCGCCAGCGTTGTCGCTACCATCACCCTCGCCGTCCTCGGGGTCCTCGAAGCGAGTGAGCAACTTCTCGTAGTAGTGCTCCATGGTCTGGTTGGCTTTCCACGGAATACGAGCCTTCGTCTTATCGTCAAGGTCGTAGAAGTCCCGGAGGAAAATACCACGACCGGGGCAAAGCTCGTTGGGGCACGGGAACGGAGGCGCGTCCGGGTCATACGGAGTGCACTGAGGGCACCCGTCAGGAATGTTCTTGATGAACTGATTGATCGCCATGTCAGCTGCGATGTTCATCAAGACACGCTTACGGGGCGAAATCTTGAGGAAGGGCACTCGGAGCGGGTGCTTGTGAAGGATGTGGCTCAGCTCATGTAGCAGCACTGCTTTGCGCTGCTCGCCGTTCAACTTCTTGCAGAAGAAGTACGGATTGATGAGCATCTCCCAGTGCTTGGCATCCGTATTGAACAAGATGCCCGCAGTCGGAATCTGGTGACTGTAGTTGATCGTGAGACTCTGAAGAACTGCACCCATGAACTGGTGCGTCTTCGTGCAGCACTCGTAGATAACCGTCGCGAGCGCTTGGGACTTCGCTTCAACTGTGACGTACTCCTTGTTGAGCAGATCCTTATCCAGTTTTCCTCTAAGCCGTGATGACATGCAATTCTCCCTGATAGATTGGTACTACATTATAGATTCGGAATGGAAAAAAGCTTTTTCTCTAACTTGAGAATAGCTAATTCTACCTCTTCTTGAAGTTTGTAGCTCTTCATGAGCCGAAGAAGGTAAACGAAGAAATCACCTTCAATAGTCTTCGTCTTCTTCATGTTCGTCGAAGTCCGCATAAGTACGACCAAGAAATGCGGCTTGCGCCTTCTCGAAGGCATCTTTCTGATACTTTGTGACAGTCTTCTTCAGGGCATCGCTAACGAAGTTTTTCGCAGTTTCATGCATCTCTTCCTGAAGCCGCCCGCGAACAGCATCAAAAAACTCTTCTTTCATATCCTTGAGAAGAGTTTCCTTGACTGGCTTAAGCATCTCTTTGACTTCATCCGGAGTGATAAGCTTATCAAGCTCAGTCTTGATGTAGTCTTGGACCTTCTTCGAGATGTATTCCGTCATCATCGACTGGCGGCCGTTACAGTGATCAACTTCGTATCCATTGCCCCAGCGGTTCTCGAAGCCAGCAAGCCTGAGTACGTTCTCTTTTAGCTTATTTTTGAATCCCTGTTGGAGCTCTGCGTAGGCTTCATTGGTGATTCGATTGATGTCGTTCTTGATGAGCTTCTCTACGCCTTCATCGAGCAGGCTCACATCAAAGAGATCTTCTTCGGAAAGCTCCTTGGCAATCAAGCCCTTTTCGTCGACAGTGATCTCGATGATCTTGTCGTCCAGCTTGATAAGCGTCCGACTGTTAGTATTCTTTACTTTCTTAGCCATGTTGTTTTATTTTGCCTTTCTCTTGCAGCGACATTCTTGTGGTTTGTTGCCGCAGCCGATACATAGCCCAGCATCTCTTCGACTCTGCAACTTTTTCCTCCAAGGAGTATCTGGAGCGAAGAAGGTTGCTGAGTCTTGATAGCAGCTTACGCCATACATTTTAAGTCCACTGGTGCGAGCCTTTCGCTCAGTGCGACCAAGCGGACTGGTCCGTTTATGCTTCAACAGAAAATTGTCAGCCTTTAGCCCATTCATTGAATAAGTCGACAGCTTGAGCTTGTTCAGGAACAGAAAGAAGTCTCTTACTCTTTTCTTGTTATGCTCTGACATAATTCCCGGTGAAGGACTTGAACCTTCATCCCAGCCCTTATCGGGCTGTGTTTTAACTTAAACTAACCAGGAAACCATCGTTCAAGTAGCTCTGCTACCTACAGTACCTGTGATTGCGTATAGTTCGGGTGCCTTGGATTCAACCAAGACCTGACGGCACAAAACCGTCCGCACTAAGTTTATGCTAGCCCCAATCCATGGCTAATCTTAAAAGGTCACTGGCGATGATTACTGCACTGTCGAGTGAAGTCTAGGCCAAAGTCTGGCGGCTTACTAGCTACACCGATACTCGCAAGCTCGATGCGAAGCGTCCAGACCCCGGAACCATTACTTCTTGTCGACGCCGGTCGCCCGGCTCACCTTGATGTTGCTCTTCATGATGCTGACGAGCTCAGGGTGATCCTTGACGAACTGGTTGAGGAAGTCTGCCATGCGGCCCTTCGCCACCGCGTAGCCGCAACCCTTGATGAGGTTGGCCGTCTGGTCGGACGGGATGATCTTGGCCACTTCCACCATCGTGTCCTCGTCGATCTGCTCAGGCGTGCACTTGTCCTTCTTGCCGCCGTACGCCTTGATGATCGAGTCGACGGTGACCGGGATCATGTCGCCGCGGTAGCTGTCGAGCGAGCAGTGCTCCTTGAGACGCTTGAGCGCTCCCTTCTTGTCCTTCAGGATTTCAGCCGCGGTGACCGGAGCCTGATCGAAGCAGTACGAGTGGTACTCGTTGCCGATGTCCTTGCCGAGGATGCCGCACACCGTGAGGCGGTGGAGCATGCGATTACCGTTGCTGAGGCCAGCGCGCTCAGCAGCGTTCACCTTGCTCCAGGTTCGCGGGCTGATGTACTTACCGTTCTGCCCGAGCTCCTTCGGAGTCTTGTACACCCAGACGCCGTTGCCGACGAAGCGCTGAATGTTGTCTGACCATCCCTTCGCTTCCATGTACTCCATGAAGGTGAGCGCGTCGTACTCGACCTCGAACTCCTCGAAGCGATCCTTGAGCGCGGCATCCATCGCGTTCACATCGTACTCGCTCGAGTCCGGGTTGACGCACGCAGCGGTCATCCAGCCAGGAGGCAGAGTGTAGTTGTGAACCTTGCGATCGGTCAGGAGCTGCATGAGGCAGTTCATGACGCCCGTGGTGCCGCGGTTGGGTTCCTCGAAGAGAATCAGCCCGCGACCAGAAGTCGGCCAGAACTCGGGCAGACGATGCATCGTGCGCTCGAGACCGTTGGCATCCTTTGCCGTCTCAGGGAAGCCGATGAGGTCAGGCGCTTCCATGTAGGCGATGCGGAGGTCGATGAATCCGAACTCAGGGTCAGTCTCCCGCTGCTTCGCCACCCACTGCTGCACGATCTGAGACTTACCCAGACCTGCGTCACCGGTGAACATGGGATTGACAACTTCCTTGATCTCATTGGCCTTCTTGGCCAAGTCCAACACTGCGAAAATATTCGAAGGCTTCATTTATTGCATTGCTCCTTGCTGGGTGTTTTGTTACTTCGGGTTATTGTTTCGGAAAACAGCCTTAGGCGTGGTGGTACTCTTGAGTCGTGAATCCCTTCTTAGTTGCAATCACTTTAACGCCGTCGCCAAACGCCTCTTTGAAGATGTCATCAGTGTCTTCAAAGGTTTCGTACAGCTCGCCAAGTGCTTCAGCAAGCGGAGTGTCGTCAACAGACCACCCATCGTAGAAGTCATCATCGTCGGTGTTTCGACCGGAGATGAGCTCCGCTGTACCTTCTTCGTTATTGTTATCCACGATGATAACTCGAACATCGAACTCGTTGCGACTGAAGACGCACTCATCGCCGTCGTTGAAGTGAGGAGTGTACTGGTTCCAGCGGACTGCATCCACATTCGGATGCTTGTCGAACCACTCCTTGAACTCTTTTGCCAGAATGGCTTGAGCGTTCTTCATGAACTCCGACTTAGCCATCTTGTACTCTTTGAGGTTCTTCATGTCGATCCTACGTTGGGGTTAACTTACAACCTAGATTACAGGCGCGAAGACCGTCGCAGGTCTCCGCTTTCCAGTTCATTTTCTGGCGGACGATTTGTGGAATTGTCGTCCCTATTTTGGGGTGAGGTCCGTGGGGTTCCAACCCACCTAGTGGCCGTCTTAGAGTTTCTGTGTTCGGGCGTCCCCTACTAGCAGGCTTGTAAGTTGTCGCTAGATCGCTTACTATCGATCGACCTCATTACTTTTATTTGCAGTTACGAGACTGCACGCTCATTCCCCATTTGAGGAAATCTCGGCCTGCTGCTTGTTCAAGTAACTTACTGCTGCCACAAGCAATTCTCCGGTAAACTTTTCTCTTTAGAGCAAAACACGTTTTGCAATTAGAGCGCAATCCACCAGCACTCTTTTTATCTTTAGAAAAGTCACTTAAGACTTTTATTTGCTTACACTGTGTGCAAGTTTTACTCTCTGGTGAGGGAGTCATAAGAAATTTCAGTTTTTTCTTTCTTGGAACCCCCAAGCCAAGAGTAAAAGGGCATCTCGTCAAGGTAGTCGGAAAGAGTCGGGATGGTTCCCATGTCATCGATGATGTGCTGCTCAGCGATGTCTCTCACTGAAACCAGTTTGCCTTCAGAATTAGTAATGTTGATTCCAAAAACTCGTTCTGCGATGAAACAACCAAAGCTATTGTGCAATATGCATCTGTGACGCATATCAGGATGTGCACTCTTCGGACTATCGAGAAAATCATGCACTTCCTGATAGTCCTCTGGTTTTCCTCCCCATTTTCGGACTGATACTAAGGAGTGCTTGTATGGCTTCATTTTTGACTTTCTCGAGGTCTTCTAGAGTTTTTGTTGTGTACCACTTTTGATCTGCTGCTGTTTTGCGTGCATGGTCATTAGCACACAGAACTTGACACTTAAGCATCTCTTCTTTAAGTTTAGCTAAGTTACCTTGCACTAGAAGAGTGCTTATGTTGTAAGCTTTATCTCTCAAATGATCAAACTGGAGAACTGATGGATCTGTTTCTCCGCAGACTGCACAAGGATGCGTCTTCAAAAACTCTAGAACCCATCTTTGGGCTTCAATTCTTGAAATTTCCCTATGCAGAGTTTTGCGCTTAATTTCTTTATGTTTATTCTGTTCGTAGTATTGCTTACCAGAAGCTCTCGAACAATTCTTGCACAAGCCGCATAACTTATCTGCTCTATCAGCTTGATATGTAAATTCGGAAGTTGTCTTGTTTTCTTTACACTTTTGACATTGTTTGGTTGACATGCAACCATTGTACTACTTCAAGTTAAGCCTCGTCTTCAGGAACAACACTGAAAGAGTCGACGTGTAGACCAGTAAGAACGTTGCCATCGAATGACACAAATACTCCATGTCCGGGCATCTGGTTGATTTCACCAAGAAAGATAAGTCGAGTCTTCTCCTTGAAGAGATGTTCGTAATTTTTAGTAAATTCAGGCTTAACAGCCACAAGATCAAAAGGTTTCATATTGTGAAGACAGGATTCGAACCTGTAATCCACGCCGCTAAGCGCAGAGTCCCGTCTTAAATGCGGGCCGTGTGTCACCAAATTGTCGCTAATCACACTTGCTTCACAGTAGCTCGAGTGGGAGTCGAACCCACATGATCTTTCGATCGGGGGATTTTGAGTCCCCTGCGGCTAACCAGTTACGCCATCGAGCCTTAACTCACTCTAAATAGTCGTGAACTACAACTAACCACAGGATAGTGAGAATGATTGTCACTGGCACAATTGCTGCCCACATTCAACACCTTTGCCCTTTGTAACCGAGAAGTTGTGTTTTACAACCTATGGTCGATTCGGAACAGCAGAGAGTCTAACTGTTTCTGAAGTAGAATATTAGTAACTAAGCAATTACTAGTAATACTAAAGGGTTATGAAACTAATCATCAACGCAGATCAGGAAGCAGGCATCATCGAGCTAGAAGGTGATCTCGAGCAGGCATTTGCTTACGGCGTCGAGAACAACCTTGCTGTTCCTGTGCTTGGACCCATGCCTCTGTACGACGATCCTGCAGTGCAGGCTGTCAAGCAGGGTATGAAGGATCCCTTCAAGTCTTTAATTGCAGCCATGATGGTTGCACTTAACATCACTGATGGTTTGCCTGTTGGCCTAACCACTGTTGTTCCGCTAGCTAAGCTAACTGCGCTTGGCAACCCCGGTTCACTTACATTTACTAACGGAATTCTAACCGGTAAGGTAGATCCGACGTAATCTTTATACAAAAGGAAAAATCTTATGGCAAATGCACTCTACACTCTCGGTAAACAAGGACTTCTACACGGCACTTTCGCCCTTGATGCAGATACCATCAAGATCGCGCTAGTTTCAAACGCATATACAGCTAACCTTGCAACCGATCAGTTTCACTCAACAATCTCAGGCAGCATCCTGGGTACACCTCAGACACTAGGCGGTGTAAGCATCACTAACGGCGTATTCAACAGCTCAGCAGTTACTTTTACTGCAGTGGCATCTGGCTCTACTGTGAAATACTTTGTCATCTACAAGGATACAGGCGTTTCTGCAACTAGCCCGCTTCTTGTAGTGATTGACACAACTACTGGCGTTGCGCTTCCGTTCGCAACCAACGGTGGCGATATCACCTTCACTCCTGATTCAGGAACGAACAAGATCTTCAAGCTTACCTAATTCGGGGACATAAATGAGTTTAAGCAAAACTTGGTACACATCAGGCAATTACGCGCTCGCAAGCACTGGCACTGCTACACTTTGTGCTCAGAGTACAATCTGGGGCATTCTTGCTATGCTCACTGGCAGCCAGAGCGGCACAGATGGTCCTGAAGGTGCTCGCCCGTCAGGTTGCTACTGGACACTAGTTGGTAGCAGCAATGGTACTACCGCAGGAATTGACGCTACCGATCGACTTCATCTGGCGGGCTCATTCACCACCGGTGACTGGGTCCGCAACACTGCAGGTAACGCTCATTCATGGTGTGTACTTCGAAGTCCTGCCGGACTGTTAGATGGTCCGTGGTATCTATGCTTTGACTACATTGGTCCCTCTAACGACCAGACTGGGTCGTTCGTCATCTCAAAGAACGTTTTCAGCGGTGGATCTACGACTGCTCGCCCTACGTCTACGGGAGAGTCTGTGGCTATTGGTCAACAGTTTTGCTCTACTACTGCAGGCGCTGGCAAATTGTATCTGAGTACTGACGCCAACGGCGGCTTTAGAATCCTGCGCTCGCGTAACGGTACTTCTTACTTTGACTTCGTATTAGCTATTGAGCCGACTGTTGAGTATCACTCAGGCGATGCCGCGCGGACCTTTATGTGGTCAGACTTTCGTGATACTGGTTCTGGCGTGATGTTGGATTCTTCTAACTCTGTGGTCATGCGAGGTTTGTGCTCTGACGGTACGACTGCTATCACTAGCACAAACCTAAATATGGCAGGTATTTACTTGCGACCACAGAGTCAAAGCTTAGGCTCAAACGCGACAACACTAAATGTCGTCGACTCGACACTGGATATGTATCCGAGCATCTATATCTATGATTCAACTAACAGCAAGAAAGGCGGACGGGGTCGTTTACCTGACATGTGGCAAGTTGGCGCTCAAGTTGTTCCAGGTAGTACCGTTCCTTCTACTGGAAGCCCTGAGCGAATCGTCTTCGGTTCTTTCGCAATGGCAGGATCTGTAGCGCCAAGTCTATAATGAAGGGAGGTCCTTGTGGCTGCATATACTCCCTTTGATTACACTGATCCGACGAGTGATCAAGTCTATGGAAACTTGCGTGCGTATGCTATAGCTGTATATATAGGTGCTAATACAGCGATCGGCGGATACGGACAAGGTCCGATACCTTATAGCACTAGATACATGGCTAGCGGCAGCAACGCTTTTCTTTATCTTCAATGCGACCGCACGCTGGTATCCAGTGGCTCAATGAGCACTGCAGCTAACTACGTTATCAGCGGAGTTGGTGCACCTACAGTAACAGCCGTAAGCTTTACTGCGGGTAAAAGCTTTATCAAACTTGCACTATCGGGAACTATGTCTGCCGGCACGTACACTTTGTCAGTAAAAACTGATACCTTCGGTGACGGCTCTACATTCAACATTGTAACACCTGTTTCTGTGTTCGTGTAAGGTGCAACCATGGCTGCTTATACACCATTCAACTACGCAGATCCAACAGTAGAACAGCTCTTCAGTAGGTTTGGAGCTTTCTCGCTTGACTTTCCTCAAGGTGTACTGTGGACCGCTGCTTACGGCTTAGCTGGCCCAAACACGATCACTATTCAATTCACTGATCAGATGCAGAGTGCAAGCACAACTGCAAGTGACTATATTCTCTCTGGACCTAGTGCACCGTCGGTATCAAGCGCATCCTTTACGGCAGGCTCGAGAGAAGTACTTCTCACGCTGAGTGGTCCGCTCAGCGTTGTCAATACCTACACCTTATCCATTAACGATCGAAAAGCTCAATCAGGCTTTATCAATCTCAAGTGGGGAGCGATCAACTGGCCGAACCTTCTAGTTGATATCATCCTGCCGTCGCAGATTGACTGTGTCGGCGTAGGAATCCAACAGGATGCGACCCTGGGTACTCCAGGGATTAATAACTCTGGTGCAGCAGTTGCTGTAGGAATCCAACAAGATGTCGACCTTGGTATTCCTGCGATCACGACAACTACTGCAGCAGTGGGAGTTGGAATTGCTCAACCTGTAGATGTCGGCGACCCTGTAAGTGGCTTATACAGCGTAGTTACTGGAGTTGGAATCAGCCAAACTGTTGCTTTAGGTACTCCAGTGGTTGTGCAGCAAAACTTCCCAACTGGAGTCGGCATCAATCAGGTTGTGTCGCTTGGGACCCCAGCAATGGACACCAATCCGCTGTCACCTATTGTGGCTGGTATTGCCCAGAACATCAATCTTGGCACACCGGTTGCAGGCGGATCAGGTTCTGTTGTTGGCCATGGTATCGCACAGTTTATCAACTTAGGAACTCCAGTTGCCGTTCGTGTACTTGATCAAGCTGCAATTGGAGTAGGTATCGCTCAGACTGTTGATTTTGGAACTCCAGTTGCTACAGCGAATCCGCTTGAGCCAAGCAACACCGTAGGCGTCGGCGTACTTCAGAACATTGCACTTGGCACTCCGCTTGCAGCCTTTGTTGATCCCAACCTGTACCCGATCGGAGTAGGAATTAGCCAGACTGTTGAAGTCGGCTATCCGAAGATGAAGGCCACTGGCATGCCTCTACGGCTCACTGCTAATCAGGCGGCTGTCCTAGGTGATCTAGATGATGCTCTACACAAGGCGTTCAGTGACGGTACAGACGGAGATACTCCAGACCTAATCACTCCCATTGAGGGCTATAAGGATGAGTTTAACCTGCTCCAGCAGCAGCAGACCCGTCTCATCTTCGAGGATCTTGCGGCAGCAACTATGGTTGCACTTAACGTTCCTGGTGCACTACTCGGTACGGTAATAACCGTGCCAATTCCCAAGATCACGTCTGGCGGAGCCAACGGTTCACTCACATTTACAGACGGTATTCTTACCGCCAAAGTTAATCCAACTTAGTCTTCAACTTTAGTTACGACTCCATAAACGGCTTTAGTCCACCCGTTGATGTGTCCCTTGTTGTTACTGATCTGAAACCTACCCTTGGAGTCAATTGCGGTGATGAGATGGACATACTGATTTCCACTCACCTTGCAAAGCACGGCATCGCCGATCTTCAGAGTGATTCCGATGAGCGGAGAGACAGTAACCAGCTGACCAGACTCGATACGTCCAGCCATACTGTTGCCCCTCGGCCGGAACTGAACCTCCTTGCCGTCGAGGAGGTTCTTGATGTGCTCATCAGCCCAGGCCATGTTAGGCTGCCTTCTTAGGCATGTACTTCAGTAGGCTTGCGGGAAGAGCAGCGAAGTTGATCACTGGATCCTCTTTCTTCTTTCGTTCCTTGGGCTTAGCCCGCGACTCGGCGTAGTATAGCGCGCCTTCAGCTAGCGACATCATGGTCGAGTTAGCTGCTGGAGCTGGACTAGCTCGATTAGCTGTAACTTCGTCTGGAAGCGGAGCTGGCTCGCACTTAGTGATAGTGCCTCCGCGCTGGAGAAACTCTTCGATTGTTTCTTTCTTTGTAGCTACTTCCTTCTTCTTCTTTGACATGTTGCTCCTTGTAGAATGAGTGTATGGCTAAAACGGAACTAGATGAGATTCTATGCTATGGTGTAGACAGCTCTCACCGGCGAATATACTTTGGTGACTGCACAGCGACAGGCGAAACAGAGGCAGGAGAAGTGACGTCACAGTCGATTGAAGCCGCTGTCCGAGCTCTGCATCAACTGGCGAATGAAGCCCCTGGAAAGCCCATTGAACTGCATATGTCGTCGCCCGGCGGTGATCCTTACTCGATGCTTCGATTATATGATGAGATCTTAGCGTGTCCATGTCAGATCAAGTTCTTCGGTGGTGGAATCATCATGAGCTCTGCTACATGGATCATGGCTGTCTGCGACGAGCGATACCTACATCCTAATACTACCGTGATGGTCCATGACGGCACCGAGGGGATCGAGGGAACACATACGGATGTGAAGATCAGCATGGCTGAAGCTAAGCGTCTTCAGGATCTGCTTTATGACATCTATGCAGCCAACTCGCGCATGCCCCGTAAGTTCTGGGAAGATCTGTGCCAGCGAGATCTATACCTAACCGCGGAAGAGACGATCCAGCTTGGCTTGGCTGACAAGCTTATTAAACCTAAGAAGCGAGGAAATCTTCGAAAGACGCGCAATGCAGAGCTCCACAAGACGCTTCCTGTGCTCGACATGGAGCGGCTTGTGAACCAGCTTTACACGAGAGTTAATCGTCACAATGTTCCTAAGTTAGAACTCAACGTTCCAGTCAGTGAAGAAGCAGATTCTGAAGTGGACTTTACTGTCCAAACTGCCCTAAGTAGCGATTTAGCCTAATCTGATTTGGGTTGCAGCAACTCATCTTCTCTATCAGATTCTCTATTCGGTTCAGCTCGCTCTGAGTGTTACCGAGCTCTTGGCGAGAGTGATCCACTTTATCGAGTCGATTTGCCAACAGGCGCGCCCGAAGCAGTGTCAAGTATGAGAGAGCTTCTTGCCAGGTTAGTGTCTTCATCGCAGGTAGCAGTAAGGCTTAATGTCCCACTCACGTTCCAGCTTCTGCCAAGCCTCATCAGCGCACATCTTTCGATGTTGACTTCTGCCACCTGAGTGATTTTCAGACATAAAAGCGTGTCCAAGCTCATGTAAGATTGTATTTGGTGCTAACTGCTTAACTTGTATAAGATGCTTGTCGTAGGTAGTTCTGCCCCAAGGGTCCGTGATGTCAATCGCTCCCCACATGAACTCAACTCGCCAAGTCTCACGTAGCATTCCTGGCCCACGCGTCCACAGGTCTTCGTAGGCGGAGGTTGTAACCTTAAGCATCTCTTCGCAAGTTAGAGCTGAACCTTCTAGGCGGTAGACCTCAAGAACATCTACCTTGCCACAGTGCTCAAAGGTTGGCGGACCAAAAAGTATTTTCAGAGTCGCGCAACTAGTTAGCAGAAGCAGCAGGATGAGTAGGTATTTGGCCACTACTCATTGTAAGCTATTACTCTCTTAACATCTTGTCGATTGCTTGGTTTGCTTCTTCCATGTCGTACTGGGATCGAAGGGTTTCAGCAATCTTGGCTTGGCTATCGAACCGCTTTAGTTCTCTTTGCACCCTGCCGAGAAGATCTTCAAGATCATAAGCGCTAATGTCGATACGCCTTAACAACTTATTTTGTTTTACCCACGGAAACCATCTATACGGCACCTCAACTTTCTGACCAATGATGCAAGAGAACCCCACACAATTACTGGTCTCATCGTTAAGCTCTACGCTAATGTGGCATTCTAGCCCGTACTCATCAGCCATTTTAGCTGCAATGGCCTGCGCTTCCTTCTCAGTGAGCAATTTAGGCATCTTTCCTCAACTCCTTATCGAGAGCTTCAGCGTTCTCAAGCTGAGCGTAACGATCACGAAGCTGTTCAGCTAGGACAATCCTGGGCTTAACAGAGCTATCAATCCAATCAACTAGCTTCTTGAGTGCGGTTTCCCAGTTAGGGCCTTCGAACGCAGACTCATAAGTTGTTGTGGTTACTTTCTTTTTCCACCATAAGATGCCCTTCGTTTTGGTGGTTGTAATTGTGTTGCACAGCTGACACCTCTCATAGCTATGAGCTTTGTAATCATAGCGAGTCACTAGCACACTAAAGCCAAGCGGCTTCAAGAGCTGTTCAACAATCTTCTTGGTCTCATCTTCACTCAGAATTTTGCTCATTTTCCAGTTTTTCTGTTAGAAGGTCATGTGCTTCTTGCAGCTCTCGCTTCTCTGTTTCTTGCTGAGACTCAAAGTTATAGCCACCGCAATCAACACAGTGACCGCCGCCTGAGCAGCCACCATTCCCCCAGCAGCGATCAACTAGTTTAGTGCAGTCACGACAGTAGTACTGATCTCTCATGGTTCATCTGCCTGCAAGATGATATCGTCCAGCTCGTCGGGATCATCAGAGACGAAGAAGTAATCGATCTTACGCTGTTCGTGCCAGTCCCGAAATTCCTGCTGAATGCTGCCTTGGATGTAGGTGAGGTTGCCATCCTTGCTCTTCATGTACAGGTTAACTGTTCCATGTTCTTTAACGGCCTTGATACGACCATAGTTAGTGTTTGAGGAGTCAGTACAGCGGACCCACTCCGGAGACCACCAGTAGTTGACTCCACGTTTTGACACGTGGTCTGGGTCACGAAGCGGAGGAGACGGCGGAACGTACTTTGCTTTCTTGGTGGCCATTATTTCCTTTCAGCTGTGGAGGTAGGACTCGAACCTACAACTTCCGAATTAACAGTTCGGCGCTCTGCCAATTGAGCTACACCACACCAACTTCTACTACTTACTCCGGAAGCAGATCAGCCGCTTCGCGGAGAATCTTTGCAACGGCCTTTGCTCGAGCCTGGAAATCCTTCGCATGGCAAACGACACCGTCTTCGCATTTATCGCCAGTCTCATCATTTACATTTGGAATCTCACTGAGAAGGCGTCGAAACTCGGTTGCCTTATCTTCAAATTCCATGGGATCAAGTTCCATCACCGCAGCATCCACCATGCAGCAAATTTGACCCTCAGTGAGAGAAAGCTTCCTTAGTTCCTCATTGAGGGTTTTCCTAAGGTTGCGCTCTTTCTTTTCAGCCCGACCGTCCGGATCGATGGTTGATCGCTTAATGCACTCCTCAACCACGTCGTCTTCAGTGATCTTACTAAGATTAGGTTGACGATTGGTCATCTTGAAGTAAAGTTCACCCAATCCGCAGTGCATCGGACGATCCTCGTCAACCGGATCCGGACCGTTTCGCAGAGTACCGGTGCAGAGACGAAGATACTTCTTCGTTGACGGATTGTAAATTTCGTCGGCGAGATCGTTCATGAACTTCTTGTCAACAACCTTTTTTGCATGCTTCTTAGCCATATACCACCTTTATTACTGCGGGTTTAACAACTACTCACAATCTTCGTGCTTCACGCCGTTGACGTACCAGACTCGGTGGTTCTTACACTCAGTCGTCGCTTCCAGCAGGTCCGGGTTCTTCTGATAGAACGGGCACGACGTCATCGTCAGGAGCAACAGCAGAATCAGTAACCTCTTCATCAGTTTTCTCTTTGGCACCTTTCTTCTTAGCAGGTGCCGGCATCTTAGCTGGAATCAAGATCTCCAGCGGCAAGGCCACAATGTTTCCGTGCTTGCCCGTGTTCAGCAGGATATCGACGTATATCCCCTCTTCTACCAAATGGATTCGAGGAACAGCGCCGATGCAGAATCCCTCTTTGTCAAGACCTTCCAGGATAGCGTCGATACCGTCTGACCGCATACGAATGCGAGCTTCCGGGTACTTCTGCCAGCTCTCGTCGAGCGGAGGCAGCTTAGCCATTGTCGTCCACCGGAGCACCGTTCCCGTCGAACGAGAACTCCTGAAACTTCTTAGTGGAAGTTTCCACCTTGGGAGCAACTTGCTGAATCAGCCCCTTGACAAAGAGGTCCAGAGTGTCCCAAGAGTCAAATCGCTTTGCTGCGTCACGCTTACGCTCGTACTCCGACATCAGATCACCAAAAGTATTGTTATTCACTTTGTCTCCTAGCTACTACTCTTGAAGCATGTTTGAGAGAACTTCCGGATGCAAGTTTCAGGGCGTTTAGAACCTTAAACAAGTTGTAATGTACAGAAAAAATGTTGGGGTAGATCGCAGTATTTCTACTCATGCTTACCACCTACTCCAGAGTGAATCAGCTCCGCGCTGCAAGGTATCTCTGTGCGACAGCTCAAGCTTGTAAAGCATCTTGAACAAGTTAAAAACTATGTCAAAGTTCTGATACTTATATCGACGATCATTCAGCTTATTTATGCTCATAAAAGCTTATTGCCGAATAATCTTGAGTGCAAGATATCTGAGATCGCCTGCAATGACTGCTTGGAACCTAAATTTAATCTCCAGAGCAAAGTTAAAAAGTCATGTATCTTCCAAAAAGATTGTTGGTTCTTTTCTAGACTATTAAGTCTGGCGGCTAACGTCTTCATTGTACGTTTCGTAACCAAGCATCTCACCGTTAGTAGAGTAGTAGACAACCTTGATGTTTGCAGCCTTGATAGCTGCTTGACATTCCTTGCAAGGCTTACTCATACCGAACTTTTGGTTCTTGCGAGCACGAACAACAATAAGTTCCTCAACGCTGTCCTTAGCGTCATGAGGAACTCGCTTGAGAGCTCGAACTTCGGCGTGAAGACCACTTGTATAGTGATTGCAGGCCTTTGCAAGGATCCTGCCGCCGTTACCTACGACTACTGCACCATGCTTCTGCTTGCCCTTACCCTTAAGCGCTTCCTTGTGAGCGACTTCAGCAAGGCGCTCCAGGCGCCTACTCATCGCTAGCCTTAGGCCGAAGCGCACGCTTCACGGCGACATGGTCACGCATGTTAGCACCAAAGCGAGATCCAAGCTGGAGCGTATGTTCAAGAGCCTCACGAAACTGTTGAATCTTTGCTTGAGCTTCTTTGAGCTCTTTCTCCTTGTCTTCAAGGAGAGATCGAAGGATCGATGCTTCAGATGGTGCAGAGTTCATACATTATTCCTTTGACTCGTAGTGATAATCCATGCAGGAGACAGAGCAGAAGCCCAATGCCATCGCAGCTTCTTCATCTTCATCTACGTGAGGGTTAGTCGGCAGGAAGAAGCCGCACTGCTTGCAGTTGCGGTCTCCCCACTCTTCTTCATCAAGCTCAACCTTAGACCTAGAAGCTGTTCGGCTTGCTTCTTTCTTCAGGTCCTTGTGAACTCCAGCCTTGGTAACACCACGGATGATGTTCACCATGTTGTAGTCACGACCAGTATGCGGTCGTTTGCCTTTTGACTTACTCATTGGTGAACCTTCCATTTATGGATGCCAATCCTGTAAGGCCAGTACTTCTTTCTCAGCTCCTTGAGATGGTATTTCTTCTTCTGTGGAGAAAAAGTGCCAATCCGCTTGCAGCGCTTACAGGGACGATACACTTGTATCGGTTCGGAACGGTTATACTTTTTCAAGAGTCTTTTGTTCTTGGACAAGAAGCCGATACAGCCAGTACCATTGCACTTCTGGCACGTATATCCGTCAGGATGAGAGTTGGTCCAAGCTTTCTCGATCGCATAGTCTATACGCTTCGCTTCAGCCCAATCCTTCATGTATGGATCATACTCAGCACAAGAGTGCTTAGTGCCGTTCGTGTGCTTCAGGTTAAACTTACCGTCTACTTTAACCCAAAGCAACTCATCAGCACTGCAGTACTTGCACTTAGTATCCTTCAGATCCTGAACGATGTAGTCTTGCTCGCAAGCATGCGGTAGCCCGTAGCTCTCATTGAGCTCAAAGCCGGTCTGTACACGGCGCCAGTGAAGCTCTGGCGCAGAGCACTTATCGCACCAACCGGGGAAGACATCCTTCGTGTTTGGAGTCGGACAGTGATGTACCCCGAACGTGCCAAGCAGAACACGTCTTGCACTGTGGTAGTTCCACCCCCAATGCAGGCCACTCTCTTGACAGTCCTTGCAGGTGTAGGTTTCAGTGGAACCAGACATGTTTTCTCTTAGATCTGCTTAGACTGCTTGTCCTTTACGAACTTCTCGATATATTTAGCTGCTTGAAGCGGAGTCTTAGCGTTGCCGCAGCCATCAGGGTCGAACAATTCCTCGAACTCACGACTGTCGATACCAAAATGGTCCATAACAGACTCCATGCCCCAGCCAGAACCAGACTTAGAACCAAAGCTATCCATAGTAGCGTACTTCCCGCCTTGGTAATCCTTTAAGATACTGATCTTCAAAAGCCGCTGTAGATCAGTACGAGCTGCGTAGTGCCCTAGGGCACAAGCCGGAGTCCCACAGAAATTTTCCTCTCGATTGTAGGAGATATACCTTCCATCTTTGAAGACCGTCTTGACTTCACAATGATCACCAAAGACATACTTCTTCATGCTGAACTTCTTTCGAGCCTTCGCAGCATCGCGTAGAGCAACTGCAACATTCAACAACCGCTTAACCTGAACCTTATTCATAGTTTGTCCGTTTCTCACTTAAGAGTGTAAGCCATCAAGTAGTACATCGTACCTTCTTCTTTGTTTTCCCGCAGTTCCATCGCGTCGATGTCCGCCTGAGTGATAGTCATCTCTCCCCGACAGTACTCATCGATTTTCCGCTTATGTGGCTCGTAGACGGCCAGAATCTGGCCTGCTTTCAGCTTGCCGAGTTTCTCGATAACAGAGAAAGTAACGTTTCCAGAGTTACGATTCTTAGACAGCGTACTTTTAAACCACTTCTTCGTTCTTGACATACTGTTTCCTTAGATTAGAGGGGAAAAATGTAACTAAAACTCCATCTTCGACAAGATTCTCGTCGATGAGGTGAATAATGTTGTTAATGTATTTAGGATCGACAAGTATTTTTACAGAGAAACCAGAGACATCCTTGTAGAGTCTAGTACCGTCAAACCACACTAAGTTACCGTACTCTACGAACATCTTCTTGGCTACAACCACTGCTTGGTACATAGTTGCCATATAATTCTCGAAGGGACTCGAACCCTCATGCCTGCAGGCGCAATGCCAGCCGCTCATTCCAAATTTCTGAGCTCACGAGAATCACTTTGTTACTGATTAGCCGCGAATGAACGTAGTCGCAGTACGGCCTGACACTTCATCCTTGCGGGTGTCGTTGGCCTGAAGCTGGCCGGCATCCCGAAGCTCGTACACGCGAGCGCGAACGCCGCTGTAGGTAGGAGTCTTCGCACCCGAGGCCGCGAGCTTGCTCACCACACGGTCGAAGATTTCACCCACGGTGAAACCCTTGGTGGTACGACGAGTGACGCTGAGAATCATTGAATTTAGAGTAGTCATAGTTTTATCCTTTCTGTTGGTTTGTACAACAAGAGTAGACGGGAGAATCGAACTCCCGATAGAGTTTCTCGGTTATGCTTCTACGCGTGGACCGTCCATCCAGCCCTACTCAATACATACAGCTATTAAACTTATCCGCCGAACCCCATGCTGCCCTTGCCTTCTTCAAAGTTCTTCTTGAAGAGCTTGGTGTGGTCGATCATCTCTTGGATAACCTCGGCGTACGTCTTATCGTGGAGCAAACTGCGAACAGCAATCTCCTCGAGATGGGCAACGGAGAATTCTTCCGTTCCCTTTTTACCAATTGCGTCTTTTTCTTCGTCCGTAAGCTCACGCTTTGAGATGAAAGTAAGAAGACGAACCTTTTCTTCGTGAGTCGGAGGATTCAGCTTGATGAGGCGATCGAAGCGGCCCGGACGATCAGCGAGAGCTTGAAGTAGACTTTCGGGATGGTTAGTGGTCGCGCAGATGAAGGTGGGAAGCTTGAAGGTTACTCCGATACCATCGAGAAGATTAAGTAGTCCCGAGTTGACGCCTTGAGAACCTCGGTAGTCCCCGGGCTCTTTTCCACCAATGTCCTCGACAATGAGGATAAGTCGGGTACATTCATCAGTGTAATCGGCTCGGTGACTGAAAAAGTGCACGATACTATCGGCTTCAATCTCACTGGTGGGCCAGACGATGACCACGGTACCAGGATCTTCGCTCGCAAAGTCAACACAAAATTTCTCGATGGATGAGGACTTTCCGTATCCTGGAGCAGAGTAAAGGAGAACACCCCGCTTTTTAGGGCGCCGGAGCTTCTCGTATACTGCGAGTTTTCCAAAGAATAGCCGAGCCTCTTGAATAATACTTTTGGTGCTTGATACATCTTCCAAGAGGTCTCGCTTGCGGAACTCAATCTTAGAAGTCTTGAGACCCGTAACATCCTGAGCAAGAGTGTAAAAGCCAGGCTTAATCTGCAACTTTCGCTCTTCTTCTCCATCTTTGTATGCCAGCTGGATAATGTCCGTTCCGCTCTGAAAGCAGAGGTCACTCTCTTGCAGCTCTGTCACCTTTCCGTCAACAAGATCTTTGAACGACGTGATTTGCTTAACTTCAAACTTGCCAGTTTTAGACATTATTCCTCAGGGTAAAGATTGATCCTGTGCTCTCGATTCATTATACGATACGATTTTTTCATCACATACAAGTAGCCTGAATTTGCGTAGGAATCGTATTGCTTTAGAGGCAGATCTTCTATGTACTTAGTCTCAGAAAGAGACCGTACCGTTGCTTTTGTCTTGCCGTCTCGTATCATCGTTCTTGATTTATACTTCTGCGGAAAATTCTTTGAAGCCGCGGTCAGTGACGATGCTCACCTTGATTCGCTCAGTCGGCAAGAGAGTCCACTCATATTCTAACAACTGAAGCTGACGATCGTCAGAGAGAGCTGCAAGCTTAGCCTGTAACAGTCTTCCTTGTTCGGGTGACGTTTTGATCACCTTAAGCTCTTCCTTGGACAAGAGATGTTCTTGCAAGAAGAACGAAATTAACTCTTCATACACGGGAGAAAGCTCCTGCAGACGTTTAAGACACTCAATTTCGCGCTTTGTATTTCGCATATGCAGAGATCAGAGGGATACTCTCGTCAAGAGTGAGATCATAGTCATAGCAGACGATCTCTGCTCCAGCTTGCCAAGCATCTCTGCCTAGCTCTCGACCGTTTGTACTCTCACCGACCTTGACTCCTTCGTTGTCGTACAAGTGAAAGAGCTTAACGCTGGGGTCATACTTGACTGTGTACTTAACTCGTGGATACTTAGTATTCATTTGGAACCCTCGTATCCTTTATTATGTCAGAAGCTTACACTTCGTCCCGAAAACGAAGGCCGACGGGGAACCGTGGAACCTTGTTCTTGTTCGTAATACCTTGATACTGCACAGTGAGCCAGCGTCCAACTGCGAGTGAAGGGTTCTGCCAGAACTTAGCGAGCTCTTCCTGTGGACCCTTGAGCTTCACCTCGAACTGGGTCCCATCCTTGGTTTTGCACATGAAGATCGCTTTGCCTGCCAGCTTGCCGCGACCTTCTTGAACGCCAACCACCTCGTACTCGTCATCCTGAAACTCTTTGATCTTCTGGAGATCAAGCGAACGCTTGTTCACGTAGAGACCAGCTGCATTACGAACCATCAAGCCTTCATAGCCGTCAGCGAGACAAGTATCGAAGCAGCTCATGAGCGTGTCTTCGTCGCTCACCTTTACTGTCTTGACAGGGACAAGCGGACCAACAAGAGGCAGAAGCTGAAGTTCCGTATTGCGAGTCTCAAACGTATCGGGGTTTACAATGTCATAGATGTGATACTCGACAACTTCGCAGCCTTCCTTAGGATCAGGATTGCGAATGAAGCTCGTGAGCTCTTCAAACTTATCTTTGTAGTCATGATTGTAAAGCTCGCCGTCGAGGATGATATCCTCGTTGAGGGCAAGATTCTCAAGCGCTTCTACGATGTGAGGCAATCCGGTGATCGGCTTGCGGGTACGCGACCAGAGAGTTGCCTTGCCGGCCTTCACAATAGCAATGCAACGATGCCCGTCGAACTTAGGCTGAGCATATGCTGGATAGGTGATCTTGTCACCATCCTCATCAAAACGCTTGGCGAGCATGGGGTTAAGCCCACCAGCAATGACTTCATCGATCTCACCAGCAACTGCAGCATCGAGGCTTTTGACATATCCGCTCTTGAGCTTCTTCTCCCAAGTGCTGGTAGCTTCAGCTTCCGCCTGCTGAGTTGGAGTGGTCGCATTAGACCGACCAGCGTTCTTGCCTTCCTTGATGACGTCTCGAGTCTCTTGGATCTTGCCACCAGCCTTACCCCATCGGGTAACGATGACGTTGTCTTCAGTGGCAATTTCCCACTCTTGAATTGCGCCGGTAGACGACTCTTTAAACAGTTTTTGCAGCTTCATCTGTATCTCCTAGGGAGGCAGTAGCTTCGACCATGCTGAGAGCATCGGCAACCACAACCTTAGCCCAAGCATCGAACGTCATTCCTTCAGGAAGTTCAAATAGGTAAGTGTTGCCGTGCTTTCCACCGTGTTTACAGTAGAACTCCACAACGCTAAAATCTACTCCACCAACCTCAAGTAGTGTGGAGATTCGCATCAGCATTACTTCCACAGTGATAGCGTACATCGATGGAGTTTTTGCTGTGTCCGTCAACATGCGGACAATCTTCGCCTTAAGTGGCTTCATGATTCTCTTATCTGATCTGACCGGGTGAGTTGAACAAAAGCATTCTACAACGCGTGAAATTAATAGTCTTTGAGTAAATTCTTGAGTCGCTCGAGGTTTACGGCGAAGCCCCAGTTAGTATTAGTGTCCGTTGCAAACACTACACCAACTACCTCTCCTGAGCTGTTCACTAGAGGAGAACCAGAGTTACCAGGAAATACGTTTGCACTGATACGAAGCGCTTGAGTTTCTTTGAAGAAACAGATGGTCGCTTCACCCATAGGGAGAATCCCGTAGAGAAAGGTCATCTTCTTCTGAATGATGTTCTTAGGCAGACTGCAAGTTTCATCGGTGGCCTTAAGCATGTTGTCAAGGCGAACGTCACCGGACTTCATGATGTGGTGCTGAATAAACAAGTCTTCGAACGCAGTAACTTCACCGCTAGTCATTGTCAGCGGACCTTTACGCGGATGACCAATCACCGAGATTTGTTCTCCGACGTCGGCACCTTCGCCCATCTTTAATCCTGAGAGACTGGGCCAAGCTTCAACCAAACACAGATCAGCATTCTCGTCAATTTCAAGGATGCGACGCTTCATCCAGCGGTCATCTCGCTTTACAAGCACGTGATCGAAGTCGTTGGAGTCTTTCTGAGCACCTTCACACACATGTGAATTAGTGACAATGTAAGTGTTGCCACTTTCACTCTTAACTTGAAACCCTGTCCCGCCGCCGCTCTCCCTAGTCCCTCGAATCTCGAAGACGTAGGAGCTAACTTTATGTCGCACATAAGCCGCATGGAGTTTGGGGAACTCCAAGGTAGTGAGGAATGCGACTGCGAAGATACTAAGGAGAGCTAGCGGTTTTACGAGGCGCTTGAGAGCAGTACTGGGTTTCATAGAGAATGTCCTTTGTTAGGGTACAATACTCTATTTTACTATGCTCTCACCACTGCGCAGCTTTACTGCATGGACTGATCAGCGCCATCAGAAGAGTCCGGTTGTACCTCATCACTTGATTCATCTCTTGTGAAGAGATGTCTGTGTTTTCCGGCTTCTTCGGGGAGAGGGTAAACCACCCGGGGAGCATAGACTTGCGCAAGAATTTCCGCGAGAGTGCGCGCTCGAGGTCCTTCATGCTTGTGATCGGGGGTCGATCGCTTAGGCGGCTTCGGCTCATGAACGGTTTTACCTTTCTTGTACTGATCTAGCTTATGTTGGTAACTGTCTTCTTTCTTCTGTCGCTCTGTCGCGATACCCTGAAGGACCTGCTCGAGCTGGCGAAAAGATAGTCCAATCAAGTCGTTGCAGACAGACTGTTTCCACTCAGAAGAAGCTAGAATCTGATTTGCGCGGTCTTGCCTGGCTTCCCAGGCAAGGTCTTTCAACCCACAGATCTCTTCAATTTTCTTCTTGAGCTTTTTAGACAAGCAGTCCCCATTATAAGCTTGGTCGCGAGTAGACCTTGTTTCCAAGGTCTAGGACTTTGGGCCAAGGATAGCAGAACAATCTGCAGTAGAACCGCACAAACTTATATTCTATGTTCCTTGCGCTCTTCGGAAACGACTTCCACAAGGATTGGACCTGCATTACTTCTTGTCGTCAGCCGTACCGGTGAACTGGGCTTCGAGCTGGCGTTCGAACACCAACTCATCGTGAGCGACGGCGTTCTCAGGCTTCACCTGAGCAAACACCTCGTCCTGGAAGACCGGGTGCTCACTGGTCTTGATGATGTCCGAGAGCTGAAACTTGAGCTCGTTCTGATTGTGCAGGTTCGGCTCCTTGCAGAAGGAGTCGATTGCATTCTGCAGCTCAGTCGGGACCGGAATCTCGAAGAATTGGAAGAACTTGGAGCATTCCTGCACGTCTTCAGGAGTGATGACAACCAGGTTCTTGTTCTCGAGGTCACCATTATTCGTTTCGTTCTTATTTGCCATTGTTTTCTCTCTTTCAGCACTAAACAACCAGGGGTTTTGGTATGTTACAATCAGACAGGTTTCAATCGATTCGGAAACGGGACAAAGCATTAACCATATAAAAGCAACAGTATATTGTTTGTATGACCCTAACAAAAAGCTCGTGAACGAGAACTTAAGAACCAAAAGGGGTTATAATAGCGTTATGGAAAACAAACTAGATCAACTCATCGCAAAATTCAAGGAAGCAAAGGAAGAACTGGAGAAGAGCGCACCTGTACTTCACGACACAGTAGAAGCGTTCATGGGTGGTCTTAAGACCCTTCCAAAGGGCTCAGCGGAGCGTGGTAAGTTCATCACTCAGCACATGAACCACGGTCCATTCCTTAGTGCTCTGAATCAGCACCCCCAAGGTAAGCAGATGCACACCATGTTGATGGGTCATCTAAACTCCAAGGCAAACGCTGGTCCGCAGGCTTTCGGCGGTGCTAAGGTATCAGTCGGTGCACCTCCGCCTGCTGTTCCCTCTCTAACTAAGAGTGACGAAGATCCACTCGAAGAACTAGAGAAGTTCTACATCTCCCCTTACACCCTATTTGGCTCCAGCCGCAAGAACAAGAAGCCTGAGGCTCCTGCTGCTAAACCTGCAAAGCCCACCGGCATCGACAAGATCAAGGCTGTATCCAAGGAACCTATCAAGGCAACCTCGATTGTGGCCAACGACAAGGCCCGTGGCGCTGCTCAAGGTAGCGCAGTTAACCCCGAGCAGCCTAAGCCCGTTAAGCTAACTGGTCTAGACCGCATCAAGGCGGAGAGCCAGAAGCCTATCAAAAAGAGTGAAGATGAAGATCTTGAGAAAGGTAAGCTCAAGGATTTAGGACAAGCGCTAGTCCCGGCAGCGATCTCTCTTGCTGCTATGGCACCTGGTGCTTTAAAATACTATGACAATCATCATCGAAAAGACTCGATCACTGATCACCGATCGACTTCCAACGTAAAGCCAGCTGTCCATTCTACTTCTGTTAAGAAAGACGAAGATGAGGATGCAGAAGAGAAAGTTAAGAAGAAGCTAGAAGAAGTCAAGAAGAGCTGGGGTCAGATGGCAAGCCAGATGAAGGGAACAGGCACTAACACGCTCACTCACCCTAGTGACATGTCTCGTGCTAATGCTATTCATGCAGCTATGCCTAATACCTATCAGCCTACAAAGCCTGCCAAGAAGCTAACTGGCCTAGATCGCATCAAGGCAGCTGCAGCGCAGCCTATTGCCAAGGATGAGTTCCACAAGCTACCTGAAGGTGGTTACGGTAAGGTCTCTGGTCGCCTTATCACTCAGCCTGTTCCTAAGCTCAAACCTGCTGCGATGGGTCTGCACCACGTAGGTCACGACAGCAAGGAGAACACTCCAAATCAGCTTGAGGATACTGCCGTCAGGGAACCCACTGTTAACCTACACAACAAGAAATTCACTAAGACCATCAACACCTCTGGCGCACCAGATGCCAACATGGCTATGAGCGAGAAGCTCTCGCTCAACAAGGGCGGTCAGTGGAGTCTAGGCAAAGCCGAAGAGCTTCACGACGAGAAAGGTCGCTGCCTCAACTGCGGCAACAAGGCTTGTGACGGCAAGGACTGTACTGTCGACCACGAGAAGGCTGCTGTCGAAGCTAACAACGCCAAGAACAAAGAGTTCAGCAACAAGATCAAGATTGCCAAAGACGAAGAGGGTTGTTAAACCCAACCTGCGATCGCGGAGACAGTGGGGAAATACGGCTTCATCACTGTATTAATGATCTCTCTCGCGATATCCATATGCTCTTGTTGCGTACCGTTCGCGGATCGTAGCTTCAGATAAAAATACCAGTCTCGAACGCTTCCCTTCATATATAGACGCGTCTTTGTGTTCAGAGGTAGCAGGAATCGGGCTTGTTCTTTCGCGATGCCCTTATTGAGAGCCTGATCGTAGAGATCTTTGGACTGCTCCCATACCTTCATCTGGGCCGTGTGAAACCAGTCTTTGTCTTCATCGGACATATTGTCGATGGAGTTCTGGCGGTTCTTAGCGTCTTGGCTTCGGGCGTCATACTGCACGTACTCAGCCGCTTGAGCGTACCGCTGGCTGAACTCTTGGAACGAGAAGCTCCAGTGACGCAGGATCTGGGCTGCGATGGCCCGCGAGGTCTCGATCTCCACGGTGAAGTCAACCATCTCAAGAGGCGAGATGTGGTTGTTCTTGATGAGGTACTCGAGCAGCTTGAAGCTCGTGTTGTACTTCTCTTGACCGCTGGGGTTGCTCACCCGTGCGGTGTACTCGATGAGCTGCTCAGGCGAAAGGTCCTTGCCTTCAACCTGTACTAGCGGGTGAGTCATGCTGATCAACTTAATCATAAGTCTCCTTCAAAGTCATAACGAAATACGCTGGCCGGCACAATGAACTTCTTTACTAGCTCAAATACGCATCGCTCACATAGATCGAAACTTACTTGAGTCTGATCTCCAAAGAGCTTGGGATCTGAGAAATATCCAAAAGTGTATTTGACTTCTACACATTCGTCGCGATGAACTTCTGGACCAACACCGCACTTATTGCAGATGGTCTTATCTTTTACAACTTCTTCTTTAAATACTTTCTTGAAAGTCTTCACTTAGCCTCGACGATGAAACACTCAGTAGAGAGTACGTAGTACATCACAGCCTTCTGCCTGTAGTGCTGAAGCGTAATCTCCACGATTTTCTTAATAGACTTCTCGTCGCACATGATCCTAACGGGAATCACGCGCTCGATGTAGTCTTTACCTTCATGGACCCAGACACCTTTTCCAGGAGTGAGAATCGTGAGTCCACCAGATATCTTCTTGACTCGCTCGTCCCATCGCTTATGATGTTTAGTCTTGATGGGCTTCATGGTGTCCCCGTAGATGGTGGGAACTAAGACCTCGTATAGCTTCATTTTTCCACCAGCTTGTAGCCTGAGACCCAGCCGTTATAGGTTAATACGCCCTTATCGTCTAGACGCCAGTTTGTCTTATAGTCGTCTGCAGTATATAGTGCACCATCTTTGATGTAGACTTCATTTACGACCCAGATACTGCCGCTGTTTGGTGCAATGCTGATAATCTTGTGAGTAGTTTTCATCAGTAGTATCCGTTGTTGCTCATCTCATGATTGTACTTATCAGTGTGCTTCTCAATGGCTTTCTCGACTTTGCGATCGATCATCTCAGCGATCCACTGAACAGTCTCTTGATCTAACTTTGCAACGTGTTTTTCACACTGGGTGCACGTATAAGATGTATCTTTGTTCCAACCGTACTGTTCACAGTAGATGCAACTTGCGCTCATGATTCGCCTTTACCCTTGCGTGCAGCACCAGCCAGCTTATCGCAGGCTTCATTGTGTTCATCACCGTTGTGACCGCGAACCCAGCGAGTATCTGCATCAACCTCGTTATACGCCTTCTGTAGGTCACGGTTGAGCGGCTTCAAGTGTTCAGCTTTGCAGCGCCATTTGCCTGATGCGTAGCCGAGAACAAGCTGTGAGTCGGACACGAGAACTACCTCAGCATTCTGCCATCCATTCTGAAGGATAATGGCAGAGGCGCGTTCCAATCCCTTGATAGCAGCAGTGATCTCAGCCACGTTATTCGTAGCTTGTGACAGATATCCGCTCCCTTCTTCGAGGAAAACGCCATCGACTACGATACGCCAGCCATACCCGCCGTCAGAAGCCATAGTGTTGCCCGACCCGTCACTGTAAATTTCAATTTTTGTTGGGATATTTTGCATAACAAGATTATACATTTACGGGATTTTTAACGGGCTTCTAGCATCTCGTTCAGGGTAAAATAATGAACGATTATGGGGAAATTTAAGGATCTAGTTGCAGGAACAAAAATCAATAGATTGACTCTGGTGTCCATTACTCCCAAAGTAAGTTTTTCCCCTTCTGGAAGACGTAAGACTCGTTTCGAGTGTCTGTGTGAATGTGGTAACATAACTTGGTTAAGTCGTCAAGATATTGTAACTGGTCACACTAAGTCTTGTGGTTGCTATAGAGTTGATTTCCATGCTCTTCCTTTGGAAGAGCAAACAGATGCTGGATTTGATCAACTTTATAGAGATTACAAGACAGCAGCAAAGACACGCAAACTATCTTTTTCTTTAACGAAAGAGGATTTTAAGTCCATAACAAGTAAAAATTGCTTTTATTGTGGAATCGAACCACGACAACTTATTTTACACAAAAGTAAAAATCCATTATATGGAAGTTACACTTACAATGGAGTAGATCGCACAGACAGTTCGTTAGGTTATGAACTAACAAATTGTGTTGCTGCCTGCAATATGTGCAATATTGCTAAGAAAGATTACTCTCCAGCTGATTTTTTAGCTTGGATTGAGAAAGTTTATAACTATCAAAAAGGAAACTAACAATGTTTGAACCAACTGGTTTTTCGCACCAAATTTTCAAAGAGCGATATAGCTTTACTCCGGATGAGTCATTTCCGGAAGCCTGTCGCAGAGTAGCAGAGCAGATGGCCCGAGCGGAGACACCTGACAAGCAGAAACTAAACAGTGACAAGTTCTACGAGATTCTCAGTGAGAATCTCTTTGTGCCCGGCGGCAGAATCTGGTACAACTCGGGTCGCACTAACCCGCAGCTACTCAACTGCTTTGTGCTGAATCCTGACAAGGACTCTCGCGAAGGCTGGGGTCGTTCTGCTCAGGACATGATCGTTACATCTATGACTGGCGGCGGATGCGGAGACGACTTCAGTGATGTGCGCCCGCGAGGCAGTGTCATCAACGGCCAGAAAGGTTCTGCTCCCGGTGCAGTTGAGCTAATGCGTTTAGTCGACGCGTGTGCTAAACCTGTGAAGAACGGCGGACAGCGTCGAGTTGCACTCATGTTTAGCCTTGACTTAGACCATCCGGACATCGAGGAATTCTTGAGCGCTAAGCTCCAGCAAGGTGAGCTTAGTCACGCAAATGTGAGCGTACGTAGCAAGCATACTAAGGAGTTCATTAAGGCTATCAAGGCGGATGCTGACTGGGAACTTAGCTGGAAGGGCAAGTATAAGCGTACTGTTAAGGCAAAAGAGCTATGGAACACTATTGTTCAGAACGCGTACAATTCAGCCGAACCTGGCTTTCTTAACTGGGAACTAGTAGAGAGTGAGAGCAACATCTGGTACATTGAGCCACTTATCACTACGAATCCCTGTGGCGAAATTGCCTTGAGCGCTTATGACTGCTGCTGCCTTGGCCACCTCGTGCTTCCTCGCTTCGTTAAGGACGGACAAGTTGACTATCCCATGCTCGGTAATACCATTCGTTCTGCAGTTCGCTTCCTAGATAACGTTCTTACCGTTAACTGCTATCCTCTTCCTGAGATGAAGGCGAAGAGCAACAACCTTCGTCGCATCGGCTTAGGAACTACTGGCCTGGCAGACATGTTGGCTCTAACTGGCCATCGCTATGGCTCAGAAGAGGGAAACAAGTTCGTTGATAAGCTGTATCGCTTCATCAGCAAGGCCGCTTACGAGAGCAGCATCATGCTCGGGATTGAGAAGGGAATGTTTCCTCTCTGTCAGCCAGAGAAGCATGCAGAGTCTGGCTTCATGAAACGCATGCCTGAGAAGGTTCGCGCACTAGTTCGTGAGAACGGTATTCGCAACTGCTGCATCCTCACTCAAGCGCCGACAGGTACAGTGAGTATTCTTAGCGGCAACTGCAGCTCAGGTATCGAGCCTATGTTCGCGCCTGCGTATGAACGTCGTTATTGGGTTGGAGACGAGCGAAAGATGGAACTAGTCTACCATCCGCTGTTTGCTCAGTTCATGAAGGAAGGAAAGAGCGTGGATCACTTCGTAGGCAGTCAGAGCCTCAAAGTTCGAGACCATCTCGAGGTTCAGGCGATCGTGCAGAAGCATGTTGACAACGCAGTCTCTAAGACCGTCAACATTGCTGAGGATTGTCCTATCGACGATGTCGAGGCCGCGTGGATCGAGTATTTACCTCGCTTAAAAGGTACAACCTTCTATCGCGAGAATACTCGAGGATTCGTCAATCCCAAGACTGGTGAACTAGAAGAGCCGCCGCTCAAAGCGCTCACCTTAGATGAGGCCACTTTTAAGTTTTGGAGTGAGACTCACATCGAGGACACTGAGACGAACGACTGCGCAACGGGTTCTTGCGAGATTAAGTTCAAGTAGTTTTTAGGAATCGATTGTTAATTCCGTCAACGAGAGCGAAGGCTGTAATCACAGCCTGCTCTCGGACTTCGTTAGGTTTGTAAATCCAACGAGCCGCAGAGAAGAATGGTTCAACGATGCGACAGGTGGTGACATCTGTATGGAAGTCGCTTAAAGCCTGCAGCATTGTTTCTGGTTTCAGATCGTTCTCTTCGACGATCTGTTGACACACAGTGAAGGTTTCAAGCCAAGCTTTCTTCTCACACTCGTTCTCGTAATAGTACGAGCCCCATATCTTGGCCCCCTCAAGAGAAGCCTTGATACTGGCACATACGTCAGCCATATACCAAGTGCTTTTAAGCGTGCGAGGATAGAAGAGATACATGATCAGAGGAAATGCTTGATGTCTTCGGGTTTGCCGCCAAGTCGAAGATAGCTCTTCACAGCAGTCTGTAAGTTCATGCTGGCAAAAAGCTTAGCTGCACCTTCGCTGGTCACCATGGCAATTGCATTGCTCACGATGTCTCTGCTGTGGTTCTGCAGATGCTTCCACCGATACACTTCCTCCTCCTCTTGTTCTGACAGAGTAATGCCTGAAAGGGTAGGGAAGATCTTGCTCATTGGAAGTATACGTAAACTTGGAAACGATAGTAGATGTAGTTCCAGAAGAAGAGAAGTCCAACCAAGTTGGATTTCACTTTCTTTGCGAGAGTAGAATTACTCATCTGTTGCATCAACGATGTCTGACAGAGCCTTCGCAGACTCTTCGAGTCCATCCTCGGTAGCCTGAGCTACTCCTTCCACGTCCAGCTGGACTGCCTTAACTGTAGCACGGACTGCAGTTTTGGTCGTAGCTGCGGCAATCTTCACTGGAGCAAGAACAACTTCTGCAAGTGCATCAAATAGACCCATTTTGGTTTTTCTCCTCTAACATTTCGTCAAACTGCTTATCAGTTAACTGCGGAAACTCCCCAGATTCAACTACTTGTCGCATTACTTCCTTGTAGACCCTGTATGCATTTTCCTTATCGTTGCACTCTAGTGTCTGTTCAAACAGATCGTAGCTGTTACTGTTAGTACTTAACCAAACTCCAATAAAATGAATTTTCCAGTAGACATCTACTTTGGGATTATTGTCGATGTAGCTAGTCACATGCTCAGCTCGAATTGTCACTGAGTGGAGCGCCTTAACGTTGAGAAATACTTCTTTAGTAAAGATTATCATTGTTCACTGATCGATTGTTGAATTACGTGCCGTGTTTCTTTGCTGATTATCTTGAAGTTGTACAGTAAGAAAGCAAAGCACAGCAGAGCTTCTTGCCTTTGACGTCTCTTCAACCAACGCTTCTTCTTGAGGTGATCTCGTAGGTCAACACCGGCAGCGATAATGAAGCTAAGTGGCCATACAAGTCCAACTACCACGCAGAGAATTGCTTCTTTCCAGTTAGTGTTGGTGTTATCGTCTGTAAATAGTGCGCCAATTATAAATCCACTAATAAGAAAGTAGATAATAAGTATTGCAACTATTGAGTAAGTCATGTTTAGCTTTCTGCTTTTGGAACTTTAGACGGCTTGAAGCAGTCAGTGCACATCAGCGCACTTACACCAGGTTCTACCTCGTTCATACCGATGCCTTCAGTGTTCTTCAGTTGAACTCCGTCGCACTTGAAGCACCGGAAGCTTTCTCGGTCGATTGGAGTCCTAAACTCTGGGTCTTTAGATTTCATGACTCTCTTGGGTGATACTCGATGCGACAATAGGGATAGTAGTCATCCATATTGTCTGTGCCCACACGAACCCACACGTGCCCGTCTTCTACTGAGACAATCTCGTAGCCGGTAAAAGTGGCGTTATACTGGACGATCTTCACGCGATCGATAACGTTTTGAAAGAAGATGAAGTTACTGTCTGCTTCCTGCTCAGGGATGGACTTGATCTCATCAAGGTATGAGCGGTACCCGTCACTAGGATCCTCAACCGCTTCGTAGATGTCGTCATCTAGCTTGAAGAAGCTGCCGTCCATCCCGTAGAAATCTAGCTCTCGTTTCTGGTCCACAAGTTCTTGAAAAGTCATAGTCCCACACTGTTTTGTAGTGCATTAAGCACTTTAGCTAAAATAGATGCAATCGGGTCAAATGCCATTGAGACTAGAAGCCAGAAGGGCGCGTACTTAAGGTTGATAAGTCCCATCGGAGTCCAAGGTCCATGCTGGTAGTCCCAGGGAATCTTGCCGATGAGCATCTTGAGAGTGTATCCGCTCAACCCCTCAACACCGTAGATGATGGGCACATATAGCAATGCCTTGAGATAGAAGGGCCAAGCAAGAGCTTGAGAGACGCCTTCTAGAGCCAATGCCGTGAAGCCGTAGATGAGGAACATCGGCAAGTAGGTCGTTGCTGACCCAGTCTTGTCTTTGGCAAGGAATATGCTATGCAACCCCGTGAACCAAATCTCGAGAAGAAAGCCGATGTGTCCGTAAGCGATAAGCTTCAAAAGCAAAGTTAACATATATCACATACCCACCCTGTTACTTCAGGGACTCCCAAAAGGAGGAATAGGTTCTCCGACCTTCGGGTACATAATTGCGGAGGTTGGATTTGAACCAACGATCTCCAGGTTATGAGCCTGGCAAGATGGACCGGGCTTCTCTACCCCGCTAAACTTATTCTACTTTGTTATCCGTCAATTCCAGGAATTGCGTCCAACAGGTCTACAGAGATGACATAGTAATCAGTTCCAGTGTAGTCCATGGACATCTTGAGGTCGTAAGGATTAACATCGTCTTCACTGTAGTCGTACCTATCCTTCCGGGCTTTCTCGATCTTGTGAGCCTCAAGCTTAGCAAGATCAGCGTGATTAATAGCCCGCTCTTTGTCCTGATAAGCGCATACAGTCCATTGTCGGCGGTCGCTGTACTCGCCAGTACTACCCATGACTACGTGGATTTGAATTGACATCACTCGTCTTCTTCGACGAAGTCTTCTTCGTCATAGCCGTCTTCAGGCAGCCAATCTTCTAGATCAGCTCGATCCTGAAGGCACTCAAAGCAGATGCCTTCATCGTTGCAGCTCTTGTACTCTCCACAGTCTTGACACGTTTCCCGCATACTCTTATGTATTTCCTTTGCTGGTTAAGGCCTTCGTAAGGGCCTTCTCTGCTTCGTACTGATCAGCCATCTCTGCGATCTGAGTGGCATTGATCTCTTTAGGTTTAGTTGGGAACCAGGTGATGCCATTCACCTTGCCATCCTTCATCATAAGGGCGACTTTAAGTTTGCGCACTGCTGTATAGATAGGATCACGAAGTCGCTTCTTCACGTCCACCAACTCTTTCTGCCGCTTGAGTGAGATCAAGCGAGTTGACTCAATCTTCTTGACTAGCTCGATGTGATCATTCCACTTCTCATTTGACTTCTTAGAAGTGTTCAGCTTCGCCTTCAGTTTTCGGTAGTATGAAACCCTGTATTGAGCCCTGTTGTAAGCAAGTTCAGCTTTCCACTGCTTGCTGATCAGCCAACAGAGCTTTTGTAGCGTTGGTAGGTCTGATTCGAGGTCCATTTAGATGTACCAGTATGGTTTATTTCTACTCTTGTTCCACTGAGCGATGTGCCGCTTTGCGCCTAAGTAATAGGCACGATAAGCATCTACTGGATCGTCTGCTTTATAGATGGGAGGCATTGCCTGTGCAAACGGAGTCATACTGCCAAGTGTCGGCAGAGTAGGTGGATTGATCATCATCCAGTCAAACACTGACTGCGTCTTGTGTCTTTTGCCGTATCTGTGCGAATACTCTCTACTCAGAGCATTACCGTGATCTAGAAGCCAACTCCAATTCTCATTGCACTCTCTGGTCCAGATTGCGCAGGGATGGTTGTAGTGCGTTCGCTTGTAAGGTGCAACTCCATCAGGATAGGCTGTGCACAGCAGCTGCGCAGTCTCTAGTACCATCTTGACGACATGCTTATCGCACTGCATCTGCGCAGCTATTGATGGATTTATGTCCAATACGAAGATGTTCACCTATTCCGGCTCAGAGCTCGCAAGTGCAAGTGAAAGCACGAAACCAAAAGTGAACAGAAGCCATGAAATAGGCCCGTCGAAGAACGCCATCGCGACCATCATCGTCATTCCTGTCCAGTACAGTATTCGTCTGAGTTTCATGTGAAGATGAGCCTGTTGCCCTTGCTGCCGTTGTGAGGCGCGCACATGGGTTGACGGTTGGAGATGTGGTTGATTCCGCCTTTGCTCTTCGGAATCTTGTGATCCGATGTCATCATCACTTCCTCGCCGCTCTCAGTGACTCCGTAGAGATTGAGATGATACTTAGCTTGAGTCTGTCCCCAAGCCTTCTCGATGGCGAAGTATTCGCCCTTGAGGTTGCAACTTGGCACACAGCACTTCAGACCATGGACATGGTAAGTCAACAGTCGAACGCTGTGAGTGCTACAAGTCACACCCATGTACTCAATAGGCTTACCCTCAGCGATAGCCTTGAGCACCTCTTGCACAGGAATCTCCGCAAAACGGTGGTATCCACGTACCATATATTTCCTTTACTTGTTGGTGTTTCGTCGAATCTGCTCGATGCTGCTGTACTGCTGCAGCTGGAGGATGTCCACCGACCCGGTGAAGCGATGAGTCGCTACAGAGAAGGAGACGATCCAGAGCGGAAACGACAAGATCGCGATTATGAGTGGAGGAAGCGGGTCTCTGAACATGACCAGCGAGCCTACGGCCAGAATGGCCGTAATCACCGCTGATAACAGAAAAATCAACCCGGTTCGCATGTGTAATTCTTATCTTCGGATTAGATCACTCGATGGAGACAACATCTCCGCTGCCGTCAAGCGAATAGGTCCCTTCGTAAAAAGGGTCATTGCTGTCTTTACCGTCGAGCCACACATAGCAACTTACGGTATCGAGTGGTTTGACTACAAACCCAGTACCTTCAGGCGTACAGACTGCTTCGCCCACAAAGAACGGAAACTCTGATTTATTATCTGACATTTGTGTCCTTATTTCCTGTGTTTCTTGATGCACTTCATGATGAACTTAGCGTCCTTCTTAGTGAAGGCAACTCCGATAGTACGGTCATCAACTAAGATGAGCCATTCCTTGGAAGCTGGAGTCTTGATCTTCTTGACGGAAACCTTAATCATTGAACTTTCTTACCACGAGTTTTCGAGATTTTGGCCAATCTTTGCGTTCTACTTGTACTTATTTTGAAAGTAGTACTTCGGCATGCCTTTAGGTGTAATGACGTATTTTTTAGTTTTCATTGGTGCCAGTAAGGCTTCTTTCGAGTCATCTGTTTGATAGTCGTTGAGGAACCGGAGCAGATTGCCATTGTAACTTTAACGTACTTATCTTTCAAGAGATTGCGAGCTACCTTGTCTGCTTCTCTCTGAGAACTAACAGTAACATTGTGAGAATGTTGATCTCCATATGCTGTTATGTAGATCGTAGTTTTGTTTTTCATGAGCCTCAAGCCAGGATCGAACTGGCGACCTACGCATTACAAGTGCGTTGCTCTACCATCTGAGCTATTGAGGCACTTCTGCTAAACTGTATTTCTTTTTGTAACCAACATTGCCTTCTCTAAATCTAGAGGAAAGCTTCCGTTTACCTTTTCTTCCCCAATTTCTAAAAGTGGGAGTTAAGGAGTGGCAATTCGGACATAAAACACGTAAATTGCTTTTGTCATTATTTTTGTGATTGCCATCTATATGGTCGATTTCTAGAGTACAACCGCCGTCTGGCCGTCGCTTATCCCAAGCACATTGAGAACACTTAAAATTAGCTTCTTCAATAAGACGTTCACGTCGGCGGACGCGTCCCAACTTATCCCATGAAACTGTTTTTGGGTCTTGACCTGTAAATTGATTTGGCATACTGCCTATTATACAAAACAAGTAAGGTGTCCGTGCCGCGCTCGGTTGGTGCATGCAGCGCAGAGGTCCTTGCCTTACTCGAACTTCTTTAAAAACAAGTGATCCATTTCGGACCAGGACCGCGATTTAATTAGTCTCCATCTGATCAACAAACAGACTAAATTCCATTCGGCGATGTACTTCGCATGCTCTTCATCACTCATATTGAGGAATACTCGCTTTATAGCATGCATTGTGGGAAAGGTTGGACTCGAACCAACGACGCGGTACTTTGCTCTTGCGAGCTAGGCACCTGCTCTACCAGCTGAACTACTTCCCCTTAAAATATATAGAGCATCTATATAGAGCATCCAGTTGATCGATGTTGCGATTTGTGATGAGTTTCAGTCTGACAAGGTTCACCAAGAACCGCCAATACATGATATCTTTAGCGTAATCAGTAGACATGTGGGAAAGGTTGGATTCGAACCAACAACGAAGCGCTGAGCTATGCTCGGCACCTACTCTTCCAGTTGAGGTACTCTCCCTATTGTGGACCTGGACGGTTACGATCCGTCTACTTCTCCGTGCAAGGGAGATGTGTTCCCGACTATACCACAGGCCCAATCATGATATTCTACACCACGAGTTTCTAACGCATGACACCAAACACACAACACTTCTAAGTTAGATTCAAGATTATTTAGTCTATTACCATCTTTATGATGGACATCCAACATTCGAAGATCTTTACCGTAATTGCATTTTTGACAAACTTTAGAAACCCATCGAAAGGCTTTCTTTCTATATTTATTAGGAATAGTTCCTGTTCCTGTTTGTGGCAACTGAACACCAGGAAGACCTCCTAAAGACTGAGCGTGCTCCTTACAATCTCTGTTACAAAAGAAAAGACCGCTGCGACTCTTAGCCATATCAGATGGCTGAATATCTTTTGTTTTAGAACACCAAGCACAAGTAACAGTTACTTTGCTTTCTTTTGACTTAGCAGAACAGTATTTACCACAGTATTTAGTTCCTCGAGAAATCCAATGCTTTGGAACATGAAAGATTTTATTGCATTGTAGGCAAGTAAGTGGATACAGCCATCGATAACGACCGTCAGAATCACACTTATTAGACCAAATTTTGTTGGCTTCGTCCAGCATTCATCTTTTATACTTAACTACTGATTATCTTACCACCTTCTTCTGCTCCGTACCTAGCCAAGATCTTGTCTACCCAGACCTGGGTCTTAGCTTTGGCCATATAGAGATCATGGCCAGACCCTGTTTTACCTACGACTCCCTCTTCCGTGATGCCTGCAACTTCACCAGCTCTCACTTTGGCTACAAAGTCGCGAGTCCAGTTGATCTTACCGAGGTAAGTAGGAATGGCAAGATGCCCAAACAGCTTCAAGAACTCCTTAGGACCTAGAAGTCCCTTCTTGTATGGTGCAACGTCGAACAGAGTTAGCTCGTGCTCATCCTTCGGGTCGTGCAAGCCGCCGAGACTGTTTGGCCCGTGGAACTCAGCGTACGCGATGACGCTCTCCCAACGGTTGTCTTTGGCAATCTTCGCCATCTCCTCTGCCCAATCCTTGGTCCAGATGCTGATAGCCGAGCCAAAGACTGGGTCAGAGGTGTCAAACAGCCTAGTTCGAGTGCCAAACTTGTACCAACCTTGCTTCTTGGACCACTCGAAGCGCAGGTTAGACCCGTCAACCTTGTCAAAAACATCAGCCACGAATTCTCTGAAGCTCGTACCGTTGCTGCTATTGATTGACGGGTACTGTTTCATGTTTGTTTTGCCGTTGGTATGAGTAGTCTTACAAGTTCGTGCTGCCTGATCACTGACACAAAGTACCCGTTTACCTTCTGAACCCAGAAGAGTGCTTCAGGGTTACTGGAAAGTTTACACAGGCTGAGATCGCCGCCGACTGGCATGACACTCGCAAGCTTGCCGTTGCGATCATAAACTAGCTGCAGATTTAGCCACCTGAAGCCAGTCATAGACAGCCTTCTTTCTTCAACTTGCTACAGATTTCTCATTAATGAACATATGTATTACACATGTCCATTCGGCACGGCATTTAGTTACCCAGTGCTCGCTCGCGCTTGATAGCAGCCTTGAGCACGGCCTCAACAGCAGCGAACTTGATGTTCTTGCTGGTCGCGAACTTCTCATAGCTCGCATGGCCGAGGCTGTTGCAGATAGCAAGGATCGCCTGAGTAGGCTTGACGTCTTCAGCCTTGGCAACAGCTTCAACCATCCCCTTCAGGTTGTTGCGGCCGCGCTTGGAAACCTTTACCTTCGCCAAGTAAAGCGGCGAATTGGGATTGCTGCTAGCCCAGGTGGTCTTGTTGGGGTTGGTAGTGTAGCTCTTACCGCCGTGAAACTTATTCAACACCTTGGTCAGAAAAGTACTAGTCTTCATTTATTGTCTTCCTCGTTATTAGTTAGTACAGCTTTTGCCTTACAGCTTAAACATCTTCCATGCTTTGAACCAAATGTGGGACAGTTGTCCCCGTAGGAACAGTCTTCGGCTGCTAGCTCTTCGGCAAACGCGATTGCGTTTGCAGCAACCTTGCTCTGCTTGTTTTTCATATCTGTAAGGCAGGTTGGCCGCTATCCCAACGTCCTACGGGTTAAGAACCCAACGCTCGCGGGTGTAGTTTCCCGGTGCTGATCAGGCACGAAACTTAACGACTACTCCTACTCTGCTCTGAGCTACTGCCCTAGACTCAGTCAGGTGGTGATCCTGATCTCTGCCAGCGCGGTGCGTCCGCCGCACTGAGTCACACTTCTACTACTTACGGTTGAAGCACTCCACGTACGGTCGAGGCTCTTCCTCGATGGTGACGCCAGCAATAATCCTATGTGCTGTAACCTGAGAAGTGAAGAATGAGCAGTTAACATTCCGGCACTCAGACCAAGCCATGCTCATCTTCTCAACGCGGAATAGCATCTGCTTGCAGTGAGGACAAAGCTTTGGGAAGTGAATGATCTCAACCATTCTCTTCTTCCTTGAGTGCAGCGAATAGATCCTTTACCATTCGATTGGCTTCTCTTACCATCTCTTCGTTGGTGAGTTTCTTCTTCTTCGGTTGCTCTTTCTGCTTCTTCTTGGCAGGCTTGCGAATCATCTCAGCAAGTTCCTCGATCGTTGGAATGTCCGTAGTCGGATCATGCTCGATAAGCATTCCATGGTCGAGACCAAGCTTCACGCAGTCACCGAGAGTGCCTTTCCAGTCGTCATTCTCGTCTCGGTAGATCCACGTGTACGGCATCACTGCTGAGTCGTCGAGTCCAACACTCACCACGATTTCGTTATTGGCTCCGTTGTTCATCAACTGCTCAACACGCTCTCCAAGCTCTTCGAGCGTCTCTGCTTCAGTAGAAATGCTACGACGACCCAGCGCATGGATGAAGAACATATTAGACCTCTTTTAGTTCTGACCACAGAAGCTGGATCTGAAACGCTAGTTCTACAGGAATAGCGATCGCCATCCGACCCTTGCAGATCTCTGCTGAGGGACGCGGCGGAACACGTCCTTCAGCCAATTCGAGTTCGAGCCAGCCGACTAGAGCGTCTGTTGCCATCTCTTCGAGATCTTCTCCTGGATCAACTTGAGTGAGTGCACCTGGACAATCCGGAAACTCTACGATGACGGAATCGTCTTCTTGAGTGAGTTCAGCAATGTAATGCAAGAGTGTGACTCCTTTACTTGGCAGGTTCAACCACGATGGTGATCCAGACTTTCTCTTTCTTGGCTAAAGCAGCCTTAATCTTAGTGAACAGAGCTTCATACGCAAGCTTACTCTCTAGTACCTTGTCTGTCTGACGAATGCGACCAGGAAGCAGACAGCCTTCTGTATCATTAGCTGTGTTGCCAGGATGAATGCGTACGCCCTGATACTCAGGCACGTTCAGCAGCAGCGGCATCTCAACCTTGAAGCGATTTGACATGTTGACAATCACTTCATAGCGACCAGCTGGGATTGCTGTCTTTCCCGACGTCTTCACCCACGGAGTGGGATAGTTGTCTTCAATTACAAAGCATTCCTGCTTACCATCTACAGAGAGTTCGCCAATTGTGCTGTTCTTAGTAAGCCACTTTCGAGTTAATTTGAGTTCCATATTAGTCCTTGGTTAAACTTCCAAAGACTAATTATACACTTAGGGGCTCAGAGGTCCGCCCTCCACCACCGTATTTAGATGAACACGGAAACATGTGCAAGATGAGGATTCGAACCTCTTCGCCCCAGGGATGAAGTTGCTGGGACTTTACCGTGGCCGCTAGCAGGCCTCTTGCATTGAGCCAAGGGATGGATTTGAACCACCGACAGCCGCTTTCCATAGCGGCTACTCTACCGCTGAGCTACCTTGGCTACCAACTTAATTTTCTACACTCACCTTCGTCACGGTGAATTCCTGGTTTTCATCATAATCATCTTCACCTTCCCAGCCAGTGAACTTGCTCTCTTCCATCTCCCTGAAGATGGCTGCTGCGACCTCTTCCTTCGTAGGAGTGCCCTTGCAAGCCATCTTGATGGCGTAGGTGCGCTTGACATCTACATCCGCAGTTACTTCCACCAACTGTTCGCCCAAGAACTCAACTCGAACCTTGTTAACCCAGTCGCGGTCACAAGCATTATTGCGTTCAAGGAAGGTAGTAAGCTTCTTGATGAGGTCACCCTTCTTGAACGTGATCGTTTCTTCTGCCTTCTTGAACGTGATCGTTTCTTCTGACGTCTTCTTCTTGCTAGCCATGTTTCCTCTACCGAAGCTTCTTAACTAAGTTCAATGCACCGTACAGCATCCCGAACAAAACAACCGTCGACAGCACGATCCCTGCAAAAACAACAATCATGTTCGCTCCTATTTGCCAGCTAATTCCCAAACTGCTTGCTCAAAACTGGAACTCGCGGTCGTCATGACCTTAATTAGCTTCAGATCTCGTAGCACACAAATGAACACTAATGTCGTTATGTATCTGGTGCTAACTGTTACCATCTTGTTTTTCTTTATCTTGTCTTGATTTATGTCGATCTATGGCTCTTCCAACTTCTCCATAGAAAGACCAAGTAGCGCATTTAACGGTGCTGAGCCCCAGGCTGTTTATTGCCGAGATAAAGTTGATTAAAGCAAGATACTGCTGTTCTCTAGTTATCACCCAAACTTTGCTTTCAAACGCTCGAACTCTTCTCGCTCCCGCTTATTCTGCCACTGCTCTCGCTCGTGAATCTCCCACAACCTACTGTGATACTGCGTATCAGTCTCGAGACCTTGGACCTCGAAATGGATCTCAGAAGTCGGAGAGCCGTAGTCCTCGTACCAGGAATGCTCCAAGGTAACATCCTTGAGATCAGCATCCCATTCCTTGGCAAACTCCGTAGCTTGCTCCAGTAAGCTGTCGAAGCTCATTCCATTCCAGAGATTCTGGGTCTGTGTGACCTTTTGGCGAGAATGCTGCTTCTTAAGCTTCTCGCGAGTCTCTTCAGAGAGCTCGTTCCACTTTCGCTCGTTGAGTTCTTCTCGAGTCGGATACAGATTAGACATTGTTACACCTTGACGAGTGTGCCTCGTGCGTAGTTATAATCAAACTTCTGTGTTTCGAGTTGAAACGCATGCATTTTGGTCAGATGCTTGATAAGCTCTGCCTTGCGCTCTGCTTCAACCATTTGCGTCGCGGTCGAGTGCATGTTATTCTTTCTGAGTGTGAACAACGGTGTTGTTAGAGTTGCGAGTGGTTGCCTCGTGCTCCTTGAGCCGCATATAGTCCTTGAAGGACTCACCGAGAGTGAAAATTGCGCAGACCACTGCCAGGAAGATCCAGAAGTAGATTCTCGTCCTGTCGTACATGTTAGACCTCGAGGAAACCGCGGGCGAGAACGGCCGTACGCTCGTTCTCAGCGAGCTTGCGACCGAGGTAGTGCTCGAGAGCGATGAGTCCGGAGTTGTTCTCCGATTCAACGGCTGCTCCAACCTGCTTGTAAACATCCTTCTCATCCTTGCGAGTGTGAATCTCCACGCCCCAAGACTGAACCACGAGTTTCATGTTAGCCATTTGTACTTTTACTCCGGTTTGATGTGAGTGATTTTGAATCGTTTCGGAATCTTGGTCTGCTGCATGCGCTTCGCCATGCCTTCCACGTGGATGTCTGACACGCCGTGGACGTTGCGTCCCTTCGCCACCTCGAGAGGAGTATCCACTTGGAGGATCTCAACTTCGTAGCCGAGAGCCTGACCAACGGCCACGTACGGCGCAAGATCTTCGATGTTGATGTTCGTGTTGTCCACGATGACGGGACTCATACCGTCTTTGAGTGCGAACAAGAAAATTCGCAAGCACGACTTATGTGCGGCATCCAACTTGGCAACGTCGAACTTGTATTCGCCAAAGTCGTCCAAGAAGAAGTCGTCAGCAGACACGATGAGTGGACACTCACCTGCATCCATTGCCTCTCGATGAATCTTCTTAGCCAGAGTCGACTTACCTGACCCTGAGATGCCTCGCATCACCTTGACTTGCTTAGTAGTGGTCACGGGCGTTCTCGATGCGATGATAGGCGATGAGGAGAAGCCAGAAGCAGACCCAACCGAAGAGCTGCGGCCAGAAGCTGAACTTGTTGGCCCAGGCAGCAACCTGCCACGCGCAGAAGCCCACCAGGTACGACAGAATCCAAAAGAACAGTCGCATCACTTTCCTCATTTAACAACGAGTTCAATTCTTACACCGTGTAATCGTTTCGGAAAACAGGAATAGTCGAATATGCTAAGTGATGCGCGTAGCGGTGTCAGTAGTTACGCTTTACGGATGACTCCGTATTTCTCTCCGATTTCATCCACTTCTCTGCCCACTGCGCCCTCGAGATCTTCTTCAGATCTAGTTTGACCGGCAGGCATTGCCATCAAGATGCGAGCCTTGTATTCTTCATCAGACTCAACTCCGAGCGTCCTATTTTCTTCAAAAAGCATTCCCTTGCGCCCTGAAGAATCAGGAAGGTCTGATGAAACTTGAATCAAGTCCCCATCTTTTGAAAATAAGACCTTGATTTTACTATTACAGTTACTAAAATTGATGATAACCTCAGTGCCCGGGGATAATTCGATTTGCATAACCACTCTCCTTGGTATGTCGCAAATCTTATTATCCCCGGATTTTAGTTGAGTGAGGTTACGAGCGCTCGAACAATCCCCGGATGATGTAGGGAATCTTAAAGTCGACATCCAACTCGACTTCCTCGCCTACCGCGTCTTCGCCCATCAGGATGACGGGAATGTGCTTGTAAGCCTTGTGACGCTTGAGCTGATCCTTCAGGCGCCAGTTGTTGACGCTGGACAACTTGACGTCCAGCAGGATGAAGTCGGGCAACACCTCCGCGGTCTCCAGCATCTTCATGGCTCGACGGCCGGTATCAGCCACACCGGTCTCGAAGCCGAGGTCTCCGAGAAAATCAGAGAGAGCGAGACACTGGTCCACGTTCGACTCAACGATCAAGATTCTTTTCATTGGGGTAGTTGCCTTGGGGTTTGGATTGGGGTTTTCTTGAAGCGGAACTACGATACATGAAAAGCCTCTCAAGCATAACTCGAGAGGCTTTTCACTACAACTATGTTGTTACTCATTTTTTCTCTTTTACAACTTTACGACTTGGATTCAACCTTGGGAACCACGGCGGTGGCAGTCGCCGCGGCCGGAGCCGGACGCTTCACCACGAAGATCTGAACCTCTTCGCCAGGCGCACTACCAGCCAACTTGCGCAGCGCTTCCATCTGCGCTTCGTCGATGTTGCTCGAGAGCGTCGGACTGCGCGGAGCCGTCCGACCAGGAACGTAGTTGCGCTGGCCGTTGAGTCGCTTGTCTTTCCGCAGCCAGTTGCTCACCAACCCGCTGATGTAGAGCTGAAGCTTGTCATCGCTCGGCATCTCGTGGTTGTACTGCACTCGGCCCTTCTTGAAGCCGTCGAACAGCTTCTGTTGCACGATCGCCTTTTCCTGCTTGGTGAGAACCACAGGATGATCCGTTTTCGACTTCCTTGGGATGAAGCTCTTTGACGGCGAGAAAGACTGCGTCCTTCTGGTTCATTTCACTTCTCCTTTGTACATCGGGTTTGATGTGTTAATTTCGATTCGGATTTGGGTTGCTCGATGTTGGACCAAGAGTTATGTTGACTTACCTTACAAATGAGAAAGCCAGTTGGAAGGTATTATCCCTCCAACCAGCCTCTCAGTACCATCATGTGGCCGCCTGATTACGCGGTCGGCGCGAGGTGACGCAGGCTCTCCGGCAGAGCCTCCACGTTGATCGCCTTCTTCGGCTTCAGCTCGCTGACGCGCTTGTCGATTTCCGCCTGGATCTCCGCACGGGCATCCTCGTCGGTCGTCGCCGCCAGGAGAGTGCGCATCGCCTTGAGGCTCTCATCGCCAGCACCGGTGCGAGTGCCGGGGTTCTTGGCCACATAGGCCACGTTGCCGTTCATGCGCTTGTCCTTGCGGAGCCAGTTGCTCAGCAAGCCGCTCACGTACGAGGTGAGCTTGGGAGTGTCGGTCGCGTCACCGGTGTACTGGATCTCGCCCTTCTGGAAGCCGGCGATCAGCGACGCCTGCACCGCCGAACGCTCTTCCTTGGTGAGCTCCACCGCCGAGCTGAACTCCGTGGTACCGCGAACCGCACACACCGCGTTGAAAACCGCATCCTTCTGCTTAGACATGACTTGCTCTCTTTCGTACTGCGTTGTTTGAACTACGTTAAACTACAACATCTTCGATTTGTCCCAACCATTTGGGATATTTGAACATCATTTCGGAAAAATACATTCGAGAATCCGAAGGATATTCACTTGATTGTGGACTATCAAACATTAGAACTTGAGTGTCGTTGCTTGTTGATATCAAGCAAAGCGATAGCTAAGTCATGGTCAACCAGACTTAGATATGCGCAAGCCAAGCGAGACGTCTTAGCATCAGAAGAGCTATTCCAAAGTCGAATAGCATACGATCCAAGCTGCTTCCTGTCGATCGAAGGAAGAACGCCGCAGAGTTTCTTTGCAAACCTCGTGATGTACTGCTTACCCTTCAACTCGGTGCCATAGTAGAAGGAGAACTTGCTAATTCCTGGAGCCTTCACTTTGGTGAAATGCTTGCTGTCAGGTTCGCCTGCAATCTCAATGCAGATGGCGTCTACAGCAAGAACAATTCCGCCCATCTTAAGCTTCTTGGTTCCAGTAAGCTTAGTGTAGTAACCTTGCGCAAGAGCCACTGGAACATGCTCAGTAAAGAAGCGACCTTTTCTAAAGTCGCACAGTTCGTCATTCTCGTTAGTGTACACAGGTACACGCATGGACGGAACACCGTCGTTTGAGACGGCACCGTGAAAACCTGCAATTTTGACTTTCACTTGTATCTCCACTTACTGTAACTCGGACCTTTCATGTTAGGCCAGATATTGCGGCGAACGACAGCCAACATGCCCTTCCTGTTTCGCTCGTTGAAGCTACAATAACCGTGACAGTTATCGCAGATCTCGTATTGGTTGATAGTTCCAGCAGGATTGTGGCCGCCACCTTTGCACTTAGGACATGTTCCATCCTCGTGCAGTGTAACTCGCTTCTTCTCAGCTTCGTACTTGTCGCTCTTCTTTTTCTTCTCTGCGGCGAGGAAGTTGATTCGCTCGTCGCAGGCATGCTGCAGTCCGTAGCTCTCAGTGAGAACCATTCGCTTTGCCTTGGTGATCGGGTCGATCTCCTCAGCCCAGTGAAGATCGTTGGCAGGACAGTACTTGCACTTCACAGCCTTGATCTTGCCGTCGTCACAAGCATGAGGAGAGCCGTTCTCTTCTTTCATCTCCCACTTGCCGTAGTAGTTCTGTTCCCAGTAGACGTTCTTGGCATCACAACGTTTACAGTTTGTAAGTTTCATTTGACCACCATCGACAGAAGGTTAGTATCACAGGAAAGACTTTTGTCAAAGGTTTCTAACGTTATCAGGTTGAGATCAACCAGCACCTCTAGCAGACAAGCCAATGACCAATCTGCACGTTGCCAGTGTGCTATGTCGAACCAAGCGTAGCAGACCTTGTTATTCGGAAGAATGCTACTCTCGAACATTTGCATCAACATAATATTGTCTTGTCACTCGCTGTAAGCTCTCAAATGAGATATAGCTGTTAGTTGTATTAGAGAAGAGTTTAAGCCTACACAGAAAGTTCATAGTGTTATCTATACTTCTGAAGGCACGCTTGAATCGAGCCTTTTCTATGAACTTTTGCATCTCGTCGGCGGTGAAAGGTCTATGCCCCATGTTTGATCTGTGCTCATCAGCGAATGCTGAGAAGATTTGTGGAACACATGTTTGCACGACTATGTACGGATATGCTTATCAATTTTAAGTAGTAAATTGTAAGAAGAAGGCGACTGAGAGATTGGCCAACTTGAAAAGCCATCTTAGGGGACCAAGTGTACTGCTTAGAGCTTTGGCTTTGGAATCGCATAGTGCCTTTTGGCGCAGTTTCTCAGACTGTAGGAGGGAATGCTCCTTGATGTCTCATCTGAAAATAGCTTCAACTGACAGAGCGTCATGAGGAAGTTATCCAGTAAGCGAAATGCTCGCTTAAACGGAGCTTGCTCAAGGAGCCTGTGTACTGCGTCATCTGACATTGGAGGTAGCATGGGCGTGCTGGCGAAGCAGTGTCAGTTATAGCGGTCACCCGCGTGATACTTGGAGACGAGTCGGCGCATCTTAATCCCTTCAATGCTCGCATTGGTCTGCATGGAGATTAGATCAAGATTACGTAGAATGATCAAAAAGCGATCAAAGGTGGAAAAGATATACTCAAATCGCTGTTCGTCTGCTAATCTTCCTGCATCTATAAAGCGCATCTTCTAATCCGTGCTCGCACTTGGGCATCGAGACAGGTTTCAAGTGTGATCAACCTAAACCGCCAGAGAGCCCAAAGAAGGTCATTAACACAACTGTGAAGTTGATTCACATAATTACCTTGTAGATATACGGCCGATGAGTCCCAGCTTAATCATCAACCGTATGATTTTTTCCTTGTAGCGATACCCGAGACCTTTATTGACAGATATCATCGCTTGTTTACCACCTCGCTGTACCTGTCGAATCCTCTGTTAGAGGAATGGTAGTAACATTCATGACCTATGATCTTCAAGCACAGTAGAGTTCTGAGAAAGTCATCTACTAGAAGAAAAGGACTTGTGTAACCTTTCATTCCGCTACCTTAGCGGTTTGCTCATTCTCGTCACCTTGCTTAAAGTAAAACACCCTGATGACCCGATCCATGTCTTCCATGAGGATATTATCGTTGGTCGACGAAGAACAAAGCCCAAGAGACTGGAGCACACTAAGTGTCCAATCAAAAGAGCGGGTTACCCTGTTGTACATTAACCACCAATCTTCATCTACTTGAATGGACATATTTTTCTGGCACTAGACGTTTGAGACTTTTAGAAAGTCGTCCATCACCAACCAAAAGGCTTTCAAATATCTTACGAGTGCCTGTAATGTACCTGGCTCTACATATGAGGTTTAACATGAAAAGCGTTCTAACTAACGCTTCCGTGTATGTTGCCGGAGTATTAGCAATCTTGCTCATAGGTACTTTGTTTGAAGCCAAAGAAAAGTATCACGGCTGATCAAGTCAAGCCTGAGCAAGATTGCTATGAACCTGCGCATGCGAGTTAGAATCACGGTCGCATCGGGTCAGTCTGTTTGACCAGCGATGTAGATGGTCGCCATGAGTTACTCCTTCACCAGCTCAACGCGAATCGGAGAAAAGTACGGCTCGTTGCCTGAAGCGAAGGCAACAAGACTGTGGCCGATGACAAACGCTCCAGCGATGAACGCCAGAGCAGCAACGAGGTCGAACAACCTGTCGGACAGCTGCTGTTCGTGTTCCATTACTCGGAGTCTTTCTGGATGAGCTTCAGCGCTTCTTCAGCGGTGAACCCAACCTTGAGCGCAGCCGCAAACTTCTGCGCAGCCACCTTGTTCTCGGCGGCGCGCTCAAGCTGCCGCTCGTGAGCCCGATCCATCGAGTACACGCTCTTGGCTTTCTTCCCGTCACTGGGAGGACACTTGGTGACCTTGATGCCTTCGGGAATGACAGTCTGGGGCTTAATGTGCATTTGTGTTCTCCTTGGGGTGATGGGTTCGTATCGTTTCGGTTTAGTGCGTAGTTTCGGGCTCAACGCCGACAGAGTTGCCGGTGAGCATGCGGGTATCGATGTGCTCACCTTTGGTGTCTACTTCTTCAGAAGTCATAGCGATGACCATCCTGAGTGCATCACCAGCAGACGTGGCTTCCACGGTTACAGCATAGGCTCGAATCAACTCGACGCTAACTTGATACTTCTTCTTGTCAGACATGTCAGATCCAGAAGCCAGTGATCTCAGCGAAGGTGAACGCATCGTTGATGGCACCTTCAAGCAGAATGTCGTCTGTCTTGAAGAGCCAGTACTGAACCCCAGTAGACATGAATGCATCGAGCGGCAGCAGATTCATAACTTCCCCTTGTGGTTCGTAGCGCTGAATGAAGATACAGTCTCGAACTCCACGGCAGGAGTTGTAGACAGGTGTCCGCCAAGCTGGCAGGATTTACCTTTGTGGAGTCCAGAGTTGTTCTTCCAGAACTCGAGATACTTCTCGCGGTCCTCAACACTCTTGAACTTGAGGATGGTAGCTTGAGACTGCTTACCATCAGCACTCTGAAGTCCAACGTACTTCACGGCTGTCTCCTCAGCACAGTCAGCGCACTCGTTGAGCTTGCCGCCAGCTCGACGCTTTTCAGGTGAGCGAGGATCGAACTCGATCTCACATACTGAGCAAATTGAAGTCATGCTTGTTTCAATACTCCGAGTATTCTTCTTCGTGGTAGTCAGACTCAGCTTCGGCAGCACGCTCGCTCAGCTGCTGAGTGAACTCTTGAATCTCTTCCTTGGTGAGCGGGATGATTCGGTGCTTCTTGGCTGCAGCATCGTAGAAGCGAGCCTCGATGCCGTCCACATCTCCGCCCTCGGGTGGATTGTCGTAGTTGCCAGCCCAGTACGGGTTGACGTTGCCAGAAACCTCGACTTCGATCTCGAACTCATCATCGCCTGGAATGCAGCGATACACTGCAGTATCGAGACTGGTGCTGCAACTCCTGCCTGGTCCGCTGTGTTTGGCCACGACTTTTCCTTCCCGTCTGCCTCGAGTGGTTTTGTTTTTCTGGTTAGGATGGCAAACACCAAGACTGTGGTGTTTGCCATCCCTGTGCTGATCTTCTTACTGCCGTATGGCTTCATTGACAGTTACTGTCCTTTGTACTCGTGAGTGCACTTATTCTGCAGAGCAAGACGTTCTGTATCAGCTATTTCGAGCTCAAGGCTGATCATGATCTTCTTTTCTGCAAGTGAAGCGCACTTAGTTAGTAACTGTTTGAGCTTCTTCATTTCTGGCCCAGATAAGCGAACAACTTTCTTCTTCGACTTAGTTCGCTTCTTCTTTGGCTTGAATTCACAGTCGCATGCTTCAGTTAAGAACGCTCTGTTGTTTTCACAAAGACATCTCATTTTTCCTCACTCGCTTTATACAGATTCTCAGCAACATAAGCATCGAGCGTAGATTGTGCATCGAGCTCAGTTGGATGAGAGCCAGGAAGGTTGAAGAAGTCGCCATCGTTCACCTTTACTCGGCAAACGAAGCGACCACCCTCGTTCTTCACGACCTCAGTCTTGATCACTGATCCTGCTGGCCATCGCATGGTGATGCCAGGAGTTCCAACTTCAAAGTCTTGCTTGAACATTACGTGAGCTCTCTGCCGCTCTTGATATCACTCAGAATGACCTGAATGATGCTCGAGCTGCCTTCCTCTTTGTACCGCTTCTGCAGCTTGTCCTTGTAATCCTGAGCGTCGAGAAGCCAGAAGAACTCGGCGTTGGTCATCTTGTTTCCGCCGATCATCACTTCAATTCGATAGTTCATGTCAGTAGTAAGGCACAGCCGCGGATGACGTCAGAGGCTTGGCTGATCGAGGAGAACTCGTAGCCCTTGCACTCGACGTGGTTGAACCACTTGACATCGTCATGTCCACCATTAACTGAGTGATTCTTCAGGTGGTGATGGACGTTCTTGTTGAACGAGCTCGGAACGAATACTCGCCAGGTATCTTCAGATGACGGAGTAACGATGAACATTCTGTCCTTAGTTTGGAGGGAATCGGATGGGACGCTGATTCATCAGCCTTTCGGCCAACAGGGTAAAGCGTCACACCCTTTACTACACAGACAGAAGGGATTGATCAGGTCCTTGTACCCTAGCCAAACTGCACAGAGGCTCTGTCTGTTCACAATGTCCCGCAGCATATCCGAGACTTGGGCTTTGCACCCTTACGGTAGCCTTTCGCCAGCAATTGGCAGACCTCCGCAGGACCTTACGCGACCGTCCTGTTTCTATGGACTCTGCACGGTGCTACACTGACTCCACCACACGCCTAACTGTCCGCCCCGGTGGGATAGATTGGCCAGTCTTTATCGCGTGGAATCACTTCAACTACGTAGTGTTGGTACTGCACAAAGAACTGCTACAACTTGATTAGCGGTTGTCGAGCATCAGCCCGAGTCCGTGTGTACACTCTCCAAGGTACGTCCGCTATTTGCTAGGAATTGGCGCGGCGGGTGAACGCGCTACAGCGCACTTGTACACTGGTATACTCGCTTTCTCTCCCGTATAGGATAGTTAGGAGGTTATGCCGCCGTACTTGAGCTTCTTCACGACACTCCGCACTTCGGGACTGATGTACCCCAGGTACAGCGCGAACGTGGTGTCAGTCTTAACCCGCTTCACCCACGCCCTCAGGGAAGTCGTGCCCTTGCCGAACCGCTTCCACACCTTCTTGATTCGCTGACGGTCAGTCATGTTCTTCCTCCCGAATCTGCTTGAACAGGTTGTACACCATCAACTTGGCTTCCTTCACCAAGTCACTCGGATTCCGTTTGCTCTTTTGTACACCACCATCACTGCGAGGAGAATCAGCACGAACAGGCTGAACTCGAGGAGCTGGCTTAACAGGAAGGCAATCGTTCCAGCCATGCCCCGCAACAGTTTGAGTGCAATCAGGCAGCCAAGTACGATTGCAAGCACAGAGAACGTGCTCTTGACTCGGCCGCTCACCAGCGCTGCGAGCCGGACAGTTGCCTTCGCCGCCGCATTCTTCGAGAATGTCTTCTGCGAGGTCGTGGTCTGGTTCGCCGTAAACTGTGAAACAGACTGGACATTGGGTCGAGGACATGAACTCTCCGTGCGATAAAACTGATGTGCAACTCGTCGTCGCATGAAGTATTATCGTTTCGGTTTAGCGTGGAGTTACTTGGTCAAAACTCTTCGTCTTTCTTGCGCGCTTCATCTCTGTAGTCGTTTGCCTTGTTCTCGAAGAGATGAGCATACTGAAATGCAGTATCAAGCATGTCGTTGAAGTGATTTGCAGTGACAGGTGGATGGGTTGCGATCCTGGCAGCAAAGATGGCTCGAGCTGTCTCGATCAGTGATTCAGCTTTCTTGAGGTTCTTCATGATTTTCCTTCGGTTGAGCAGCTCGTTCTGCAGCGATCTCGAGCAATTGTCGAGTGTACTTCGGAAGCATCTTGCGAGCCTTGGCGAGCCACTTGTCGTTAAGGTGATTCCCACCGAGAATCCACTTGGCCATGTAAGAGCCCATTCCAGCATCAACAGCATTGAAGCCTCTGCCGTTATGAACTCGAGTGGTTCCGCTGATTCGCTCTGCTGCGGTCTGGCGCTTGTACAGCACGACGATGGCTCGCTCAACCCACTTGGGATAGAGCTCGAGACCTTTGAGCAGCTCGACAGTAGTAAGCATTAGTTGCCCTTTCTCTTACACCAAGTTTAATTATGCTAATTCATTTGTTCGGTATAGTTTAATCAGCTCAAAGGTCTTATTGTCTGCTCTGAGCCGAGTAGAAAAAGAGCAGAGATTCAAGTCGCAAATCACCTTGAGGAATTTTCCTGTGCTAAAATGCATTTGCAGTAATTTCATGTAGGTTTGAGTCGTACTAGAGTACGACTCCTGCAGCAGTGGCTGCTGCGTCTTACATTGATTGGTCATATTGGGCCAGGTTGGATTCGAACCAACGATCGGCAGATTATGAGTCTGCGGCTTTAACCAGCTAAGCTACTGGCCCTTCACAAAGAACTAGCTGATATCTTTCTTCACAGTTTCGAGGGCGAGCACGAGAGAGCGAGCGAACATCAAAGCATTGTCAACTCTCTTGCGCAGATCTTTCACTGTGAAACAGGTGTCAACAGAGATGAGTTGTTCCTGGATCTCATCGAGAAACGACTGCACATCTGACTCGCTCAGTTCCCCAACAGCTTCTTCAAGCTTCATGTTTATCCTTTTCAGGTCTGCTTGCTACTTACGTTCCAGACACTCTGTACAGTCATGCTCTATCGTGACCATCGTTGCTGGATCAAGAATGTAGCATGACTGCGGTGGACCCCAACGTACACACGGATGAGTGTACTCTTGGTACATTCCAACAGCAAACATGATTATTACTGCGAGCACATACAAAGCTGAAACAACACTGAACCAGCCCAACTTATTTAACCAGTTTTTCACGACGCGCCAGCTGCTTCTAGACAGGCGTCACAGACCCACGGTGCGCCAGTCCCAGGCACGATGGGAGGCCAGTCAGCCTTCTGAGTGAGCTCGTTCGCCTTCTGCTTGCAGTAGTGGCAGCAGCCTTGCAGCTTGCTATCCTGCTGCTCGAAATAGATGAAGACCTCGCTCACTCCCTGGATTCGACCTTCCCAGTAGAGTCGTCGCTGCTCGTCGCCAGTGCGCCTGCACTCTGCGCTCTTCTTCTGGTAGTCAGCGACAACACTGTCGAAAAAGGCCTTCGCGCTGCTCACTTTATCAGTCATGTGGTCTTTTATGTTCAGAAAAGTTAAAGGAGCGAGAGTGTGGCGTACTTAACTACTTCTTGCTTCACTTCTATCTTCTTAGTAGCGAAGTAGGATTTAGACTTGAGTTGAGCAACCTTTGCTTCAGCTTTCTCCTTAGTCTTCCATCCGCTCTGACGCAAACCATCCACGTACACAGCAAACTCCACCTTGGTCTTCATCTGGCTTACTTGCATGACGATTCACCATTTACTCGGATCTGGGTTGGCTGCGATGTACTTCTCGATTCCCTCCTCATCGCCCAGCTGGCCCAGCTGAACTCCATCGTCATACACCACATCTCCGATGCATGTCTGAGTGGGATAGACGTAGGTGTAGCGCTCGACTTCAATGATCCCGTTATCGAGCATAGCTTGGAGCAGTGGACCTGGCTTCTTTGCCTTTCTCATATCAGTCCACCATGTACTTGCTGAGGAAGTCAACGACCAGAGACATGAAGCCGAAAACAGCGAAAGGCCACATGACAAAGCACACCAGCACAAGCTGGAAGTACTTCTTCTCGTAGTATCCCATTATTTCTCCTAGTTGCGAGCCCACTTCCACCCGTCCACAACCCGCTTGATCGCCTTGATGCACTCAGAAGAGTTGGGGAAATCCTGGCCAGGCAGCAGGGCTGAAACACCGACCAAGCGAGCCACGTCAGCATCAACTTCCAGGAGGTCCTCTGCGATCTCCTGGCTGTCCGACACCTCGTAGCCGTTCTCCACCATGTTGTTCAGTGCTCTCTCAACCACCAGCTTCAGGGTCTCCACCTCTTCCACCGTTGTATCAAAGCCAACCTGCTTCCTGCAGATGTAGCAGCAGATGGCCCAGCTCTCAGAGTGGACACTCACATCTGCGAGCTCGATCTCGTAGCCCTGAGCTCCAGCACACTCGAGGCAGTGAACGACCTCATCACCATCCACTGTGACCACTTTAGCCTTTGTCATAGCCACTCCTATGTTCGGATATGTGTATCGTAGTACTGAATCAGATACCAGTGAAAAGTCTGGTTACCTCATTCAATGAAGTCATCAAGTCCTCCTATACAGAAAGTCGTGCCAGTGAATAGTCTTGCTCAGTCCTAGACACTTTAGCACGGAGCTAAAGCGAGCCATGCTGTAAAGCACGTTGTATCTGCTGGCGCGCCTGGCATGCGTGAGCAATTCTGAGTTCATTCAACCTCTTCCGGTTCCACATGCTGTTCTTGCAGAGGCCCAGACTCTGCATCACATAGCTCAACTTATTAAGGCTCATGAGTAGCTTATATCTGGCTTCATGAGCTGGATTATTGGTGTGCAACCCCATCAGATCCTCCTATCCATCGGCCATCTAGGTTCGGAAATCCCACCCCACACCCCACAGGTAAAACACCCCACCTGAGTATACCCACACTCCCCTTCCCTACAGCTACCCAAGAAATCTCTCTCCCATAACTCAATCCTGTCCATATAGGAGCACTTCTAGGATAGGTAATAGACCTATAGGGAGATACTAACAGCCAACCTATAGGAGATAGCAAAACAGTGCATCTATCCTCCTAACATGCAGATAACACTAGCATAGGTGGCCATCGTAACCACAGTGAGGCGACGCCCACTTAAGGTCACTAGTAATTACCGGGGCTTACGATTTGACTATACGACTATGCGCGCTTATCCACTGTGTGACCATGCATTCAGCCAGCTTCCCGGCGTAGCAGTGTCAGCCAAACTGGGTCTGCTTGTCTCTCCCTCCCTCCTATAGGGAGATAGGTTAGGTGGAGGATCCCCTGGGAATTTTGACAAGAGTTGAAAACGACAAGTTCCTCCCTCTGTACAAGCAGGGAGGAGCTCATCAGTCTGTTCTTCCTCCCTATAGGAGGAGGAGGATTAGCTGTTGACGAGGTGGCGCAGGGATTCCGGCAGCGCTTCGACGTTCAGCTCCTTCTTGGGCTTCAGCTCAGCGACCCGCTTGTCGATCTCCTGCTGAATCTGAGCCCGGGCAGCGGGCTCGTCCGTGAGGGAGAGGAGAGTCCGCATGGCCTTGATGGCTTCGTCTCCGGAGCCGGCCCGAGAACCGGGGTTCTTGGTGACGTACTGCGTGCCACCGTTGAGTCGGGTGTCCTTGCGGAGCCAGTTGTTCACCAGGCCGGGGATGTACTTGATGAGCTGAGCTTCGGTGGGGTTCTTGGAGTGGACGGTCTCGCCCGACTTGAACGACTGCAGCACGAGAGCGTAGATGGACTCCAGCTCCTTGTCGTTCGGCTCGTACTTGCTGCCCTCGTCGCGGTCGCTCATCACCGCGATGACAGCCTGGTAAACCGCTTCGCCCTGCGTCATGGTCTTGCTCATTTGAAACTCCAGTTGTTTGTCATAAGCTTTATTGCTTATTGACATATACCTATGGGTTCGGTTTTTCACATCACAGCTAAACAGTAAACAGTCCGGCGTAGCAGTGTCAGCCACCATAGGCGGTGGCTGACGGACCTCTGCTCACTCAGATGAGGGTGAGAATGTCACTTCCACTTTCGTCAACAGTGATCACTGAGTAGACATCCACCCAGTTTCCTTCTATGTCCTTCACCTGGATGGTCCTGTCGTCCGTGGACTCTCTGTACTCAGTTGCCTTCACCAGATCTCCACTTCCATACCCTTGACTACCACAGGATACTCCGTAGATCGGCTTGCTCATGTATTACTCCTTTGGTTTAGGTTAGGTGATTGAATTCTGGCCTGTGTGACAAATGTTTGATTCGGGAAGAGAATCTAGGCTAGTTAGCCCAAGAAGCCGAAGATGACCACTCCGATGTGGATACCTCCCATGAAGATCCAGAGGATGTAGTTGTAGTCGGCGAGCTTGCTGAAGGTTTCGTCAGACATTTGAAACTCCTGGTTGGTGGGTGTTGTTTTATTGTTTCAGAAATGGTTTACGGTTGATTCCAGCGAACGATCCTGCCTTCAGGACCGCAGCTGATGACCACGAGCTCAGAGCCAAGCGTGTAGCGACCAAGGTCTCTGCTGTAGTGGGACTCGAAGCCGACGAGTTTGGCGAGCTTGTTGACCAGCTGCTTCTCCTTCTCACGGCCTTTGAAGCCGTAGGAGTCTTGCAGTGACTTGATGAGAGTAGCCAACTCCACATGGAGCTCAGAGTTGGGGTTGTACTCGATGTGCTTCACGGTGCTACCTTGGTAGAAGTAAGTCTTGTTTGCGCGGTAAGCGACGTTGGAGTTGGTCATGTTGTTTTGTTGTTTCAGATTGAGTTACTCTTCCACTATCCAATGTGAGTTGTTTTGTTTGGTCATACAGACATATGGGTTCAGTTTAGTGCACAGCCTGGCGTAGCAGTGTCAGCATGGGCCAGGGATGTAGAGTCCCCAGCTAGCTGACTACTTAGTTAGTCCAAGTAGAAGGAAGGCTGTTCGGAGCACTTGGTAGTCCGAGTCCAGTCGCCATCGTCGTTGTGTTGAACCACGATGTCACTGAGCGTGCCGATGAGTCGATTCTCCTCAGTTGAGAGAGTGATATCGCAGTCAACAGCTTCCTCCTCAGGATCCCAGACAGGGATCGAGATCTTGCTTTGCAGGTCGCACAGCCAGTTGTACAGATCTTGGTTGTCATCCCACAGAGAGTAGGATGCTTTCGGCCCATTCATGTAGTGAGGACCAGACTCCACGCCATCGAAGCCCATCACAGTTCCATCCTTCAGGATGACTTTCCACTGAGTGTTCACTTCTCCTTCGAGACGAAGGTGAATGCTGCGGATGTCAGTAGGTTTCACAGTGGACCAGTTCATTCAGGTTTTCTCCAAGTTTATAACCAATTCATTTTGGTTATATTGTTATTTAGTTTCAGTACAGCGGCTGCCTGGCGTAGCAGTGTCAGGATGTAGAGTCCTGACT